>Ga0102590_1000884_pt1 | contig 54477 bp, 43 predicted proteins | sample AraplaMF_Col_mMF_FD_76859 | JGI IMG/M metagenome (GOLD analysis project Ga0102590, IMG submission 76859) | Arabidopsis root microbial communities from the University of North Carolina, USA - plate scrape MF_Col_mMF | ecosystem: Host-associated > Plants > Roots > Endosphere | place: USA...
ATCTCCTCCGGCCCCTTTCTCCTGAAAGGGGCACCTCTGTCCGTTGTGCCGAGGGCAACTTGCCGCAGGTTTGAAAGTTCCGTTTATGAAACACGACCGCAGGCGCTTGGCGCATGGAACCTTTGCGGCCGACATAACTAGGTGAGTGTTCAGTCAATACGGGCAGGGATCATGTCAGCACCGCTAGTCGTCTCCATTCCGCATCGCCTCGGCCGCGAAGAGGCGGGGCGTCGGCTCAAGACCGGGCTCGGCCGCGCTGCCGCGAGCATTCCCGTGATGCAGGTCGAAGAGGAGCGCTGGGCCGGCGACACCATGAATTTTCGCATTCGCGCGATGGGCCAGATCGCGACGGGACAGGTCGACGTGGCCGACGACCACGTCAAGGTGCAGGTGGTGTTGCCGTGGCTGTTGCAGCGCTTTGCCGAGATGGCGCAGGCCACCATCCGCAAGCGTGGTCAGCTGCTGCTGACCAAGGATGACGGAAAGTAAGCGTCAGGCGCGCTGGCGCTGCCGTGCAGGCCTGACGGCGCTCGCTGCGCGGGCTTCGATGACAGCGGCAGGAAATTCGCGGAAGGCCTGTGCCAGCGGCAGTTCGTTGCCCGCAAGTCCCCCCGCGGTGTAACCGGTGACGTCGACAATCGCGTTGAAAACGTCCGGCGCCGGCCATTCCCGGCCCGCCTGCGTGAATGGCGCGAACTGGCGTCCAACCACGACGATCGCCGCAGTCCGGCCATGGCGGCGGGCGAAGGCAATGACATGGTCGGCGTGCGCGCCGCGCACGTCCAGAGGCTGGTAGTCGCCCTCGGCGAAGACATCAGCGAGCTCATTGCGCAGCTTGAGCAGGTGTCGCGTCCAGGCCAGCTTGAGCCGACCGTCCGGCCAACTCTTAACCAAGCCGTGCCAATCCGAAGCGTCCTGCGACAGCGCTGCGTGCCGCGCGGCAAAGTCCACCGGGCGGCGGTTATCGGGGTCGACCAGTGACAGATCCCAGAATTCGGTGCCCTGATAGAAGTCGGGAACACCAGGCAATGTCGCCTTGAGGGTGAGCTGGCTCAGCGAGTTCAATGCGCCGAGCAGCGCGACGCGACGCGCCAGCGTCTGCAGCGATTCAAGGAATTCACCTGACAACGCGGGATCGAGGATCTTCCCGATGAAGCTGTTGACGCCGTTCTCATAGGCTTCATGCGGATTGAGCCAGCTCGTCTCTTCCTTGCCCTCGCGCGCGGCCTTGAGCGCATAGGCCTGGATGCGCTCGACGAAACCGGCATCGGTCGGCTCCACAAGCGGCCAGGCCCCGAGCAGGGTCTGGTAGAGCATGTATTCGAACGTTGCCGATGGTGCGCGCAGCTTGCCGTCGAGCGCCAGGTGTGGCGCGTTCAGTACCTTCCAGCGTGAGACTGCGCTGGTCCACTCGCCGGGGATCTCGCTGAGCGCCGCGATCCGCGCTCGGGCGTCCTCGCCGCGCTTGGTGTCGTGGGTCGCGGTCGCCGTCATCCCTTGCGGCCATTCCCTGGCGCGGGCCTGCATGGCCTGATGGAAGGCGGAAATGGAGAGACCGGTGCTCGCGGGATCGCCGCCGACCTCGTTCAACGCGAGCAGCCGGTGGAACTGGTAGAATGCAGTGTCCTCCAGTGACTTCGCCATCATCGGCCCGGTGAACTGCTGCACTTTCAGCGCGAAGCGGCGCACGCGCAGGGCACTGTGCGCGGGGCGGCCGGGCTTGAGCAGGTCCATGGTCAAGGCATCGCGCAGGAAGTCGAAAATGCCGTCGTCGGCGGCGAACCATTCCGCGCGGGCTCGCTCGATGGTGTCGTCGATCAGCTTGCGATCGAGGGCGGTCGGGTCGCTGTGCGTCAGGTAGGTGCGGTAGACCGGGAAATGCAGAACATAGAGCTCGAGCGCCTGCCGCAGGCTGTCGGCTGAGAAGTCGCGGGTCGAGTAGTGTCCGTTGGCGATGCGGGCGAGCAGGCGCGTCAGCACGGTGAATTCGCTGGTCAGCAATGTCTCCAGCACGCGGCGCTTGGCGTCCTTCACATAGGGCGCGAGCAGTGGCGGACGGTTGCTGATCTGCCGCCAAGTCTCGTCCAGCGCCTCCAGCCCCTTTGCGTCGACCAGGACCTGGGTGATGACGTTCATCCACTCGTAGCCGGTGGTGCCCTGAACGCCGGCGAAGTGGGGCAGGCGCTCGTGCTCGCACAGGATTTTTTCGATCACCGTGTAGAACGGCTTTGCGTTGCCCTGCGCATCGCGCACCAGACGGCGCAGCCGCTGGCAATATTGCGCGGGATCGCGCAGGCCGTCGATGTGGTCGAGACGAATGCCCTGCAGCCTGCCGTCGGCGACGAGCTGCTTTACCAGCCGGTGTGTCGCGGCGAACGTGCTTGCGTCCTCGACGCGCAGGCCTGCGAGACCGTTGACGTCGAAGAAGCGGCGATAGTTGATGTCGCTGGAAGCGAGCCGCCAGTGCCCGAGCTTGTAGTGCTGGCGCTCCAGCAGATGATGCAGCGTCAAGATCTGTGCCGGTCGATCCTTGGCCGCGCGATAAGCGGCAAGGCCCTGCGCGATAATGTCGGCGCTGCCTGCGATCTCCTTCAGCTCGGCCTTGAAGCCGGGCGCTTCCTTGCGGTTGGGCCGGCGCAGCCCCGTGTAGCGCGCCGCGAGCGACAGCATGCGCTTGCCGGCTTCCGTCTCCGCGGCGTCGGCCTCTTTCACGATCATCCGCAGCAATTCGCCATAACGCTCCGGCGCGATCGGCAGGCGATGCTCGAAATACCAGGCGGAGAAGCTGCCTTCGCCGGAATCGTAGCGCAGCTCGATGTCGCCGCGCTCCAGCGACTCGCCATAGGAGGCCCCGAGGATCGGCAGCAGCACGCCGCCGCGGGCGCGGTAGGGCAGCAGATCCCAGTCGATGTCGAAGGAGACCGCATGCGGCGAGGCCTGGCCCCATTCCAGCACGTCGAGCCACCAGGGATTATCGGCAAAGTGAACGCCGACATGGTTCGGCACGAAATCGATGATGAGGCCGAGATCGTGCTGCCTCAGCGCGTCGCTCAGGCGCGCGAAGCCAGCCTCGCCGCCGAGTTCGGGATTGAACTGGCTGTGATCGACGGTGTCGTAGCCATGCGTCGAGCCCTTGCGGGCCTTCATCACCGGCGAGGTATAGAGATGTGTGATCCCGAGCGCCTTGAGATACGGCACCACCGCGGCCGCCTTGTCGAAGTCGAAATCCGCGGTGAGCTGAAGCCGGTAGGTCGCAAGCGGAATGGCGGGAGGCATGCTAGCCTCCGAGACGCCAGAGCACCGACCACGGCGGAAGCCGGTCGCCGCTCGCGTCGCCCCAGATCGGTGTGCCTGCGTCGCTGCTCGAATGCGTGATCTCGCTGTCCGACAGGTTGGCGACGAGGCGCAGGGTTGCGCCGTCCGCCATACGCCAATGCGCGGTCAACAGGCCGTTGTCCGCCGCTGCGGCGTCGCCGAAGGTGGCGCCTCTCAGCCGCGGTGCGATCTCCTTGCGGCGAAGTGCGAGAAGATCGCGCACCAGCGCGATTCGCGCATCCTGCTCCGGGGTACGGCCGGCCCAGTCGAGCACGGCTGATTGCAGCGTCGCGGGGTCGAGCGGGTCGGGGACCTCGTCGCCGTATTTCTCATAGGCCCAGTCGTATTCCTGCCTGCGCCCCTTGCGCACGGCATCGGCAAGGCCGCCCTGGAAATCGCAGAAGAACGGGAAGGGAGCCTTGGAGCCCCACTCCTCGCCCTGGAACAGCATCGGCACCATCGGCGCAAGCAGCGTCACCGCGAGCGCGGCCTCGATCTGCCGCGGCGAAGCCAGGCTCTCCAACCGCTCGCCCAGCGGGCGATTGCCGATCTGGTCGTGGTTTTGCAGGAAGTTGACGAAGGTCGCCGGCGGCAGCTCGCCGCTCGCCTCGCCGCGCGGCTTCTTGCCCCAGAATTCCGAGATCTCGCCCTGATAGACGAAGCCGGATGCCAGCGCGCGGGCGAGATCCATGTGCGGCGTCTGGTAGTCGGCGTAATAGCCGGCGAGCTCGCCGGTCAGCATCACATGCCAGGCGTGATGGTAGTCATCGTTCCACTGCGCTCGGTACTTCCCGTTCGGCGGATCCTGAGCGGCGTCGAGAAGGGCGGCGCGATTGTCGCCGTTCTCCAGCACGATATGGACGTGGCGTCCCGTTGCCTTGGCAAGTTCGCCGACGGCGACGCTGAGGTCGTGCAGCATTGATTGCTCGCCGGGAAGGGCCAGGATGTGGTTGGCGGCATCCAGCCTGAGGCCGTCGAAGCGGTAGTCGGTCAGCCAGGACAGTGCGTTCTCGATCGCGAAGGCGCGGACCTGCGGCACGCGATAGTCGATCGCGCTGCCCCAGGGCGTGTGTGCGTCGGTGAAGAAGGTCGGCGCGTAGCGGCCGAGATAGTTTCCTTCGGGTCCGAAATGATTGTAGACGACGTCGAGAAACACCATCAGCCCGCGCAGGTGCGCTTCGTCGATCAGCGTCTTGAGCTCTTCAGGGCGGCCATAGGCGCTGTCGGGCGCATACCACAGCACGCCGTCATAGCCCCAGCCGCGGCGGCCGGCGAAATCGGCCAGCGGCATCAATTCCAGAGCGGTAATGCCGGTTGCGACCAGATGATCGAGCTTGTCGATCATGGCGCGATAGGTGCCTTCCGGCGTGAAGGTGCCGACATGGGTTTCGATCAGTACCGTCTCTTCCCAGGGCCGGCCGCGCCAATCCCCAGCCCGCCACGCGAAAGCATCGTGATCGATCACCTCACTTGGACCGGACACGTCGTGGGGCTGGAACGCCGATGCCGGATCGGGCACGTCGATCTCGTCGTCGATCCTGAACTTGTAGGAGCTGTTGACCGGCAGGCCCGCGATGTCGGCGACATACCAGCCATCCTGCCGGCGCTGCATCGCGTGCCGCCTGTCGAGCAGCAGATCGACGCGCCGTGCGCCCGGCGCCCACAGCCGGAACGACACGCCGTCCTTCGTCGGCCTCGCCCCGAAGGATGGCCTCATAGCGCCCCCGCGAAAGCGAGCACGGAACGCGGCGGCGCTTTGCTGTCGCTTCCGGGCAGGAAATCAACGCTGTTCAGCTTGGCGTCGGTCGTGTTCAGGATCTGCTGCCAGCTCTTGTATTCGGTCAGTTTCGGCAATTTGAATGCGATCTCTTCAGGGGCTGCGTTCAGTACGATAAAGATCGCGGCGCTTCCCGGTTCCATCGGCCCCATCACGTAGGAGAGGAACCGCCCTTCCGGGAATTTCCAATCGTTCTCCGTCATCTCGTCACCGGCGGGCGTCAGCCACAGCGCACCGTAGGAGATGCCATCCTTGGGGCGGCCGTCGAGCCAGCGATGGCTGCGAAGCTGCGAGAAGCGGCGGCGGATATCGGCGAGACCGGCAACGAAATCGACCATGTCGTCGCCTTCCTTGCCGAGATTGTCCCAGCCGACCCAGCCGACCTCGTTATCCTGGCAATAGGCGTTGTTGTTGCCGGATTGCGAATTGCCGACCTCGTCGCCGGCGAGGATCAGCGGAATGCCCTGCGCCAGCATCAGGCAGGCCAGCACGTTCTTGCGAAGCTGCCGGCGCAACCCGATGATCTGGGGATCGTCGGTCGGGCCTTCGACACCGCAATTGTTGCTGTGGTTGTCGCTGGAGCCGTCGCGATTGTCCTCGCCGTTGGCTTCGTTGTGCTTCTCGTTGTAGCTGAAGAGATCGGCGAGCGTGAAACCGTCGTGCACCGTGATGTGGTTGATGCTGGCGCGCGGCCGCCGTCCGTCATGGTTGAACAGATCGGACGATGCCGTCATGCGGCTGGAGATATCGCCGATCAGGCTGCCTTCGCCGCTCCAGTAGCGGCGCATCGCGCTGCGATAGCGGTCGTTCCACTCCGACCATTGCGATGGAAACGCGCCGACCTGGTAGCCGCCGAGGCCGAGATCCCAGGGCTCGGCCACGTGCTTGACGGTAGCCAGCACCGGATCCTGCCGGATCGCGGTCAGGAACGAGATGCCGCGATCATAACCGTTCGGTCCGCGTGCGAGCGTCGTGGCGAGGTCGAAGCGGAAGCCGTCGACATGGCAGACCTCGACCCAGTAGCGCAGCGAATCCATCACCATCTGCAGCACGCGCGGATGGGTAAGGTTTACCGACGAGCCGCAGCCGGTGAAATCGTCGTAATAGCGCGGGTTGTCGCGGTTGAGCCAGTAATAGGAGGCGTTGTCGATGCCGCGGTAGCACAGCGTCGGGCCGAGGTGATTGCCCTCGGCGGTGTGGTTGTAGACGACGTCGAGCATCACCTCGATGCCGGCATCGTGCAGGCGCGCGACCGTGGTGCGGAAGGAATCGAGCGCGTTGTCCTGGGCGTAGCGCGCCTCGGGCGCAAAGAAGGACAGCGTGTTGTAGCCCCAGTAATTGGCGAGCTTCTTCTCGACCAGGATGCGATCGTCGACGAAGGCGTGGATGGGCAGGAGCTCGATTGTGGTGACGCCGAGCTTCTTCAGATGCTCGATCATCGCCGGTGACGACAGTCCGCCATAAGTGCCGCGCAAATTCGGCGGTACGTCGTCGCGCTTCTGCGTCAGGCCCTTGACGTGGGCTTCGTAAATGATGGTGTCTTCCCAGGGGATATTGGGCCGGATCTCGCGGCGGCCCCAGTTGAAAGTCTCGTCGACGACGACGCCCTTCGGCATGCCGCGCGCGTTGTCGCGCCGGTCGAACGACAAATCTTCGCGCGGGCTACCGGTGCGGTAGGCGAAATGCGCGTCGCTCCAGACCAGCCGGCCCGCGAGCCGCTTGGCATAGGGGTCGAGCAGCAGCTTGTTGGCGTTGAAGCGGTGGCCATGCTCGGGCTCGTAGGGGCCGTGCACGCGATAGCCGTAGAGCTGGCCCGGCGAAACGTCGTTGAGATAGCCGTGCCAGACGTCCTCGGTGCGTTCGGGCAGCTCGATGCGCTCGAGCTCGCGCCGGCCCTGGCCGTCGAACAGGCATAGCTCAACCTTCTGCGCATTCGCGGAGAACAGCGCGAAATTGGTGCCACGTCCGTCCCAGCTTGCACCGAGGCGTGCGGGCGATCCGGCAGTCAGGCGCATCGGTCAGCTTTCCGGAACGAGGAAGATCGCGGCGAGAGGCGGAATGGTGAGGCGGAGCTCGGGCGGCTTGCCGTCAACGGCATGCACCTCGCCGATGTTCCCGACATTGGTGCCGCCATAATGGGCGGAGTCGGAATTGAACACTTCTTTCCACTTGCCCGCCAACGGGACGGGGACGCGGTAGTTGCGGTAGACGTTGGGCGAGAAGTTGACGATGACGAGGCAGCGTGCATGCGCGTCGATCCCCTTGCGCAGCCAAGCGAACACGTTGCGGTTGGCATCATCGGTGATCAGCCATTCGAAGCCGGCCTGGTCGCAATCCATCTGGTGCAGGGCCGGCACGGCGCGATAGAGCCGGTTGAGATCGCGGATCAGCGACTGAATGCCGGAGTGGTTCTTGTATTCGAGCAGGTGCCAGTCCAGCGACTGGTCGTGATTCCATTCGCGGCTCTGCGCGATCTCGTTGCCCATGAACAGCAGCTTCTTGCCGGGATGGCCGAACATGAAGCTGTAATAGGCGCGCAGATTCGCGAAGCGCTGCCATTCGTCGCCGGGCATGCGGCCGAGAATCGAGCGTTTGCCGTGCACGACCTCGTCATGCGACAGCGGCAGGATGAAGTTTTCCGAGAAGGCGTAGTGCAGGCCGAACAGGATGTCGCCGTGATGATGCTTGCGGTGGATCGGATCCTTGCTGATGTAATTCAGCGTGTCATGCATCCAGCCCATGTTCCACTTGTAGCCGAAGCCGAGGCCGCCGAATTCGACCGGGCGCGAGACCTGCGGCCACGAGGTGGATTCTTCCGCCGCGGTGGTGGCCTGCGGGAAGCGCGCGAACAGCTCGGTGTTGACGCGGCGCAGGAACGCGATCGCCTCGATATTTTCGCGGCCGCCATATTGGTTCGGGATCCAGCCGCCTGGGGGGCGGCTGTAGTCGAGATAGAGCATGGATGCCACGGCGTCGACGCGCAGGCCGTCGATGGCGTAGCGCTCCAGCCAGAACAGCGCATTCGACACCAGGAAGTTCGTTACTTCGGTGCGGCCGTAATTGTAGATCAGCGTGCCCCAGTCGAGATGGCGGCCCTGCAGCGGGTTGGCGTGCTCGTAGAGCGAGGTGCCGTCAAAGCTGCCGAGCCCGTGCGGATCATCCGGGAAATGGCCGGGCACCCAGTCGAGCAGCACGCCGACGCCCTCGCGGTGGCAGGCATCGACCAGCGCGGCGAAATCCTCCGGCGTGCCGAAGCGACTGGTCGGCGCATAGAGGCCGGTCGGCTGATAACCCCAGGAGCCGTCGAACGGATGCTCGCTGACGGGCAGGAATTCCAGATGGGTGAACCCCATGTCGCGGGCATACGCCGGCAATTGTTCGGCGAGTTCGCGATAGGTCAGCCATTCGCCGCCGTTCTTGCGCCGCCATGAGCCGAGATGGACCTCGTAGATCGACATCGGCGCAGACAGCGCGTTGATGCCATCGGGCGCCGGACGTGGACGCGGCAGATGGGCCTCGTCGAACACGATGGAGGCGGTCTTCGGGCGGACCTCGCTCGCGAACGCCATCGGATCGGATTTCTGCGGAAGCTGATGGCCGTGCGGTCCGATGATGTCGAACTTGTAGTGGTCGCCGGCCTTGGCGTGCGGGATGAACAATTCCCAATAGCCGTTGCCGCGCACCCGCATCGGATGGCGCCGCGCGTCCCAGAAATTGAAATCGCCGACCACGGACACGCGCCGCGCATTCGGTGCCAGCACCACGAAGCCGATGCCCTCGACGTTGTCGAGCGTCATCGGATGCGCGCCGAGCTTGTCATAGAGGCGCTGATGAGTGCCTTCGCCGAGCAGATAGAGATCGAAGTCAGTCAGGATCGGCGGAAAGCGGTAGGCATCCTCGAGCTCGACGAATTTGTCGCCGAACCTGGCGCGGAGCTGGTAGCGCTTCGAACCGTTGGGCAGGGCGCCGATGAACAGGCCGGCGTCGTGGACGCGATCGAGTTGCGCAACCTCGCCATGCTCGCCGACCGCTTCGACGTTCGAGGCCTCCGGCAGGAAGGCACGCACCACGCTCGTGTCGCCCTCGGGATGCAGCCCGAGATAATGGAAGGGATCGGAGTGGCGGCCCTCGATGATCGCGTAGGCCTCGGCGGGCAGTTTAGGCATGGGCTTCGCTCTCGGCACGGGACAGGATGCGAAGCAGGCCGGTCAGCGGCGCATGGAGCCCCTCCGGCCGGTGGGACAACTCGTACTCTACTTCGTCGAAGGCTCGATCAAGCAGGAAAAACCTTAACAGGCCATCCGCGGATTGGCGGTCTTGCGGCCACAGGCGCCGGTCGGTCATGGCCTCGCGATAGGCCGACAGGAACGTCGCGGTGGCGCGTTCTCGCCATTCGCCGAGCGCCGCCGCGAGCCGGCCCTGCTCGTCGCCGCCGCCCGAGAGCGCACGGCTGAGCGCAGCGTTAACCGAAAGATCGATCGAGCGGATCAGGCCGGCGACGTCGCGCGCGGCAGGCAGCTTGCGCCGCTTGTCGGCCAAAGGCAGACGCGGATCGCCGTCGAAGTCGATGATGAAGATATCGTCCTTCACGATCAGAGTTTGCCCGAGGCGGAAGTCGCCATGATGACGAATGTTCAACCCGCCGATGTCCGATGGCAAGAGCGCATTCAGCTGGTCCGGCAGCGTCGCGCGCATTGCGGCGAGCCGGTCGATCAACGGCCGCTCGCCCTCGTGGCCGGCGACGCGGCTGTCGGCGAGTCGCTCGAAAACCCGCTCGGCGCGGGCCTTGAGGTCCGCGGTCCAGCGCTTGACGTGATTGGGGCCGGTCGGCTCCGGCGCAAGATCGTCGGGCTTTGCGGCGGCCAGAGCGACGTGCAGCTCGGCGAGCCGCCGGCCGATCTGCGCCATGAAGTGCAGATAGGGCGCCTGCTCCTGGGTCTCGCGCGGCATCTCGCCCGGCGGCAGCACCCGCTGCTCGTCGATATAGCGGTCGAGATAGCCGGCGGTGACGGCCCAGCCGTCGCCCTGGTTCTCGACATAGGCATGCAGCACGCCGAGCGCGCTGCGGCTGTCGTCGTCGACCAGCTCGACGCTGCCGAGCAGCGCGGGCGTGTTGGCGAAGCGGGCGACCTCAGTGAGGTAACGGCCGATCTCGATCTCGGGACTGATGCCGCTGTCGAGCTTGCGATAGAGCTTGGCAACGTACTGGTTGTCGACCAGCGCGGTGCTGTTCGATTGCTCGATCGCGCGGATCCGCTCGGGCTCCTTGATGGTGTAATCGGCGAACCGGCTGGTGGCCTTGAACTCCAGCCGCAGATTGTTCTCTTCCACCACCAGGTTCTGCGACAGATTGCGCAGGAACAGGCCGATGAAGATCTGGTCGGTCGCGACGTCGAGCAGCGTGCCCTCGCGCGCGCCCTGGCGCACGGCGGCGAGCGCCTTCGGGTTGAAGCGTTCGCGGTCGAAGCGCACCCATTCGATCTGCATCGGCAGTACGTAGCGCGTCGTGACGTCGTGCTGCGCCGTCTCGAAGAACGCGATCCAGGGCCGGTTGTCGCCGATGTCGCAGAACGGCACCGCCGAGAGCAGCGTCGGCTTGATATGCTTGGGATTGTGCTCGGGATACCAGCGCGTCCGCGACAAGAATCCCGGCAGCACCTCGTGCTCGAACACGCCGCGCTCGCGCGCCAGCGACACCCAGGTCGAATTCACCGGCACCACCAGGGTCTCGAATTCCGGCACCGCGCGCGGCGTCACCGGTTCGGACTTGTCGCGCTCCTGGAGCTGGAACCAGTAGAATCCGTAGGGGCCGAGCGTGATCATGTAAGGCAGTTCGCCGATCGGCGGGAAGCGCGTGCGGCCGAGCATCTCCTGCGGGATACGGTCCTTCCACGGCGACAGGTCGAGCTCGGTTGCCTGCGCCGCACGCGAGAGGTTGGCGACGCAGAGAATCACTTCGTCGCGATATTGCCGGACATAGGCCAGCACGGAGCGGTTGGCGGGGCGGATGAAGGTCATGGTGCCGCGGCCGAAGGCGAGCGTGGACTTGCGCACCGAGATCAGCCGCTTGGTGGCGCTCAGCAGCGAGGACAGGCTGCGCGACTGTGCTTCCACGTTGACCGATTCATAGCCGTAGACGGGATCCATGATCAGCGGCGCATAGAGGCGGGCCGGGTCGCAGCGGGAGAAGCCGCCGTTGCGGTCCGGGCTCCACTGCATCGGCGTGCGCACGCCGTTGCGGTCGCCGAGATAGATGTTGTCGCCCATGCCGATCTCGTCGCCGTAATAGATGATCGGCGTGCCGGGGAAGGACAGCAGCAGCGAGTTCATCAGCTCGATCTTGCGCCGGTCATTGTCCATCAGCGGCGCAAGGCGCCGGCGGATGCCGACATTGATGCGGGCGCGCGGATCGTTGGCATAGGTGGTCCAGAGATAGTCGCGCTCGACGTCGGTCACCATCTCCAGCGTCAGCTCGTCATGGTTGCGCAGGAACAGCGCCCATTGGCAGCTCGCCGGAATGTCCGGCGTCTGGCGCAGGATGTCGGTGATCGGGAAGCGGTCCTCCTGCGCGATCGCCATGTAGATGCGCGGCATCAGCGGGAAGTGATAGGCCATGTGGCACTCGTCGCCACGGCCGAAATATTCCTGCACGTCCTCCGGCCATTGATTGGCCTCGGCGAGCAACAGCTTGCCCTTCGAGTAGGAATCCAGTTCCTGGCGCAGCCGCTTGATGATCGCGTGCGTCTCCGGCAGGTTCTCGTTTGAGGTGCCTTCGCGCTCGCAGAGATAGGGAATGGCATCCAGCCGGAAGCCGTCGACGCCGGCGTCCAGCCAGCGCTTCATCACCTGGATCAGCGCGCTGACGACGCGCGGATTGTCGAAATTGAGATCCGGCTGATGCGAGAAGAAGCGGTGCCAATAGAACGCGCCGGCCTCGTGATCCCAGGTCCAGTTCGACTTTTCGGTGTCGGTGAAGATGATCCGCGTGCCCTGGTATTTCTGGTCGGTGTCGCTCCAGACATACCAGTTGCGGGCGCTCGAGCCTGCCGGGCTGCGGCGCGCGCGCTTGAACCAATTGTGCTGGTCCGAGGTGTGGTTGACGACGAGCTCGGTGATGACGCGCAGGCCGCGCTTCTGCGCTTCCTGGATGAAGCGCTTGAAGTCCTTCATGGTCCCGAAATCGGGATTGACCGAGCCATAGTCGCCGATGTCGTAGCCGTCGTCGCGGCCGGGCGAGGGGTAGAACGGCAGCAGCCACAGCGCGGTGACGCCGAGCTCCTGCAGATAGGGCAGCTTCTCGGTCAGGCCGGCGAAATCGCCGATGCCGTCATTGTTGCTATCGGCAAAAGCCTTGACGTGGAGCTGGTAGATGATGGCGTCCTTGTACCACAGCTCATCCACGATCTCGGCAGCCTCAGCCTTCTTGGTGTCGACGGAAGACAATACATTCATGGCGTGATCCTTACGCCAGGCAGCGGAACAAGAGCGCCGGATCGCGGTCGGGATCGATACGCAATTTGATCCCGCCCCATTCGATGCGGGACTGTTCGCCTGTCAGGAGATTTTCGAGTGCGCTGACGGGGCGGCGCTCGCCGCCGGCGTCGATGGTGAGGTCGCCGAGCGGCAGCCAGAATTCGCGCCCATGGCGCGAGAGCGCGATGACCGCGACGACGGTATTGGCCGGATCGACCGCCTCCTTGGCGAACGCGATCGTTTCGCCGTCTTCGACAGCAAGGAAGCGCAGGTTCGCAGTCTGCTGAAGCGCGGCGTTGTCGTTGCGGATGCGGTTCATCTCCGTGATGTAGGCCTTGACATTGCCCGGCTTGTCCCAGTCGCGCTGCCTGATCTGGTACTTCTCGGAATCCTGATATTCTTCGCTGCCGGGGAACGCCTCGTGCTCCAGCAGCTCGAAGCCACTGTAGATGCCGTAATTGCCCGAAAGCGTCGCCGCCAGCGCGACACGCGACTTGAACGTCCAGGCTTCGCCGCTCTGGAGATGATAGGGCAGCAGGTCAGGCGTGTTGACGAACAGGTTCGGGCGATAGAAATCCCGCTCGGGATAGCGCGTCAGCTCGCCGAGATGTTGCTCGAGCTCCCACTTCGCGGTGCGCCAGGGGAAATAGCTGAAGGACTGCGCGAAGCCGAGCTTGGCGAGGCCCTTCATCAGCTTGGGACGTGCGAACGTCTTGGAGAACAGGATGACCTCGGGATGCCGGCGGCGGATGTCGGTGATCAGCCAGTCCCAGAACGGAAGCGGCGCGGTGTCGTGATTGTCGATGGCGAAGATGGTCACACCATGGTCGATCCAGAATAGCATGGCGTCGAGAAACGCATTCCACAGCCCGGCTCGATCGACGGATGCAAAATCGGGGATGACGATGTCCGAATAGGGGCCATCCGCCGTCCGCACCGAGCGGTCCGGCCGCCACTTGAACCATTCCGGATGCTGCGTCAGCCAGGGGTGATCCGGCGAGCACTGCACGGCGAAATCGAGTGCGAGCTCGAGGCCGTATTCGAGACAGGTCGCCACCAGCGCGCGGAAATCCTCGATGGTACCGAGCTCCGGATGCAGCGCATCGTGCCCGCCTTCAGCCGAGCCGATCGCATAGGGCGACCCCGGATCGCCTTCGCTGGCCACCGGCGCATTGTTGCGGCCCTTGCGACGAGTCGTGCCGATCGGGTGGATCGGCGTGAAGTAGAGCACGTCAAAGCCCATCGCGGCGATATCGGGCACGCGCGCGATGCAGTCGCGCAGCGTGCCGTGCTGGCCGGGAATGCGGCTCTGGCTACGCGGCATCATCTGATACCAGGCGCCAAAGCGGGCCCTGTCGCGGTCGACGATCAGCGGAAAGTTTTGCGAGCGGGTCAAGTCGGGGCGCGACTGGCTCTCGGCCATGGCTGCGCCGAGCTCGGTCGCAAGCAGCGGCGCGACCTCACCAGTCTGAAGAAAATCCTCGCATTGCCTGACGATGACGGCCGCGGCGTCCTGATGCGCGCCATGCGCCTTGGTCAAGAGGCCGGCGCCCTCGATCGCATCGAGGCTGACATCTGCGCCGGTCTGCTGCTTGCGCGCGACGCTGTGCGACCAGGTGGCGAATTCGTCGGTCCAGGCTTCGATGGCGTAGACATATCGGCCGGGCTCAACGGGTGTGAACGCGCCGGACCAGCGGTCATTGCCGTGAGGGATCATCGGCTCGCTCCGCCATTCACGCTCCTGCTCCGGGCGCCAGATCAGCGCCGCGCCGATCACGGCGTCGCCGTCTCGGTAGATGTCGGCCCAGACCTCGACCGGTTCGGCAGCGATCCGCTTTACGGCAAAGCGGCCGCCGTCGATCGACGGATAGATGTCTTCGATGAGGAAAGCGCTGCCCGCTGCGGCGCTCTCGACAGTTTGAATTGTCTTGTTCACGGTGATGCCATTGACAAGAAAGCAGGAGCCCGTTTCCCTTGCCGGGAACCTACGCTTGATACCTATATAGAAAGCCGCTTGTGTGTCATTGGTTCCCCTGGGAACGGCAGGCGCGGTTTGCGAGTTGACCCAAACTAACCTCTTCCGCGACCTCACAAAATCCTTCCCCCCGGTCAGATAATGGCCTGCAAGCTGCGTGCCGAATGGATCTTTTAGCTCAAGCCCAGATCAAGGGCGTTCAGTCCGAATTCGTCGATGCCCTCGGAAAGCTGCGGGTCACCGATCCCGTGGCCCTCAAATCCATCCTCAATGCCTTGCCGGAGAAGCGGGTTTATCGCTTCGTCCAGGGGCCGGTGGTGGTGCGTGCCCTCAGGCATTCGCGCACCGAGCTCGCGGCCATTGGCGCGCCGCCGCTCAAATGGACGATCACCGGCAACGGCAACCTGATCGCGCAGGGCGAGACACGCGAGCCCGTGATCGCCTGGCCGGCCGACCTGCCGCTCGGCTATCACCGTCTGACGCTGACCGATGCCGAAGGTGCCACGGAAGACGTGCCTATGATCGTGGCGCCCGAGCGTGCCTTCGGGGGCGATTTCGACCGCGGCTGGCTGCTCGCCGTTCAGCTTTACAGCATCCGCTCGGACCGCAACTGGGGCATCGGCGATTTCACCGATCTGGCTGGTCTTGTCCGGCTGGCCAAGCAGCTCGGGGCCGACGGCGTCGGGCTCAATCCGCTGCATGTTCTGTTCGACAACCATCCGGCCGATTGCAGTCCCTATTCGCCGAACAGCCGGCTGTTTCTCAATCCGCTCTATATCGACGTCGAGGCCATTCCCGAATTCTCGGCAGACCTCGTGCCGGATGCCGCGGCAATCGCCATGCGGCTGCGCGAAGGCGATCGCGTCCCCTATGCCGACATGGCGGCGCTGAAATGGCGAGCCTTGCGCACCGCCTTTGACGCTTTCGTGACAAAGGCGAGCGGTGTTCGCCGCAACGATTTCGACGCTTTTCGCGCTGATCGCGCTCCGCTGCTGTCACGCTTTGCCTGCTTCGAGGTGCTACGCCATCGTTTCGTGTCGCCGTGGTGGGAATGGCCGGCGGAATGGCAACAGCCCGATGACACCAAATGCGCTGAATTGCGCGATGGTCCGGACAAGGAGGAAGTCGAGTTCGTCGAATTCGTGCAGTGGACGGCCGACAGCCAATTGCACGCCGCCAAGGCGCTTGCCAGCCAGCTCGGCATGCGGGTCGGGCTCTATCTCGACGTCGCCGTCGGCGTGCAGTCCAACGGCTTCGATGCCTGGAATGAGCAGGTCGCGATCTCGCGGCATCTTGCGGTCGGCGCGCCGCCCGACGTGCTCAACACCGCCGGTCAGGACTGGGGTCTCGCCGGTTTCAATGCCGGCGGCCTGGAAGCGAAGTCCTTCGTGCCGTTCGCCGACATGCTGGCGGCGTCGATGCGCCATGCCGGCGCCATCCGGATCGATCACGTCTTGGGGCTGAAGCGGCTTTATCTGGTGCCGCGCGGATTCAAGCCCGACAACGGCGCCTATGTGCAGATGCCGTTCGAGGCGCTGCTCGGCGCCATTGCCCGCGAAAGCGTGGCGCACAAATGTATCGTGATCGGCGAGGATCTCGGCACCGTCCCGGAAGGTTTCCGCGAGACCATGCAGGATTTCGGCATCTGGTCCTACCTGGTCATGATGTTCGAGCGCGACGAAGCCGGACATTTCCGCAACTCCGACTTCTACCGGCCCAACGCGCTGGTCACGCTGAACACGCACGATCTGTGTACCTATGCGGGCTGGCGCTCCTTCAGCGATCTCAAGGTCAAGATCTCGCTCGGACTCGATCCCGGCGAGAACGAGCAGGCGCGCTGGGATGCGCTCGGCATGCTCGACGAGATCCTGCGCCAGAACGGCATCACAGCCAACGACCTCTATTCGGTACTCGCCTTCCTGTCGCGCACGCCGTCGCGGCTGCTGGCGGTATCGCTGGAGGATCTGCTCGGCGTGCTCGACCAGCCCAATATTCCCGGCACGATCGACGAGCATCCGAACTGGCGCCAGCGCCTGCCCGTCGCGCTCGACAAGATCGCCGCGAAGGTCGATCTGGCGGCTTTGAAGGCGGCGACGCGGGAACGTTCCCTCATCGGCGTGAGTTGATCGGCGGGGAATTTTGGGTTCGCAGACATTGTCTCAGAAGATCGAAGACTATGCACTGATCGGCGACTGCGAGACCGCGGCGCTGGTCGGGCGCAACGGCTCGATCGACTGGCTGTGCTGGCCCGCCTTCGATTCCGACGCCTGCTTTGCCGCGATCCTCGGCACGCAGAAGAACGGCCGCTGGCTGATCGCGCCGGGCGAGGACGTCACAGCGATCTCACGCCGCTATCTCGGCGACACCCTGATCCTCGAGACGCGCTTTGAAACGAACAGCGGTACCATTGCGCTGATCGACTTCATGCCGCCGCGCGGCAAGGCCTCCGACATCGTCCGACTGGTGCGCGGCGTCAGCGGCACGGTCAAGATGCGGATGGAGCTTGTCATCCGCTTCGGCTTCGGCGTCGACATTCCCTGGGTGCGGCGGATCGACCATTCCCTGCTGGCGGTCGCCGGTCAGGACATGACGGTGCTGCGCACGCCGGTGAAGACCCGCGGCGAGGATCTGACCACGGTCGCTGACTTCGAGGTGAAGGCGGGTGAGACCGTGCCGTTCGTGCTGACCTACGGCCCCTCGCATCTCGATCCGCCCGAAGCGATCGATCCCGAGATCGCGCTCCAGGAGACCGAGAAATTCTGGCACGAATGGTGCAGCCGCTGCACGCGGGACGGTGAATATCACGATCTCATCCTGCGCTCGCTGATCACGCTGAAGGCGCTGACCTTTGCCCCGACCGGCGGCATCGTCGCCGCGCCGACAACGTCCCTGCCGGAAAAGCTCGGCGGGGCCAGGAACTGGGATTACCGCTTCTGCTGGCTGCGCGATGCCACCTTCACGCTGCTGGCGTTGATGAACTCGGGCTATACCGAGGAAGCCCTGGCCTGGCACAATTGGCTGCTGCGCGCGGCAGCCGGTGCGCCGGCGAACATGCAGATCATGTACGGCATCTGGGGCCAGCGGCGATTGCTGGAATGGGAGGCGAGCTGGCTCGAAGGCTATGAGGGCGCCCAGCCGGTGCGCGTCGGCAATGCCGCGCATGCGCAGCTACAGCTCGACGTCTATGGCGAGCTGATCGACGCCTTCCACCAGTCGCGCATGGCCAAGCTCAAGCTCGACGACGAGGTGACCTGGGCGCTGGAATGCGCCGTGCTCGATCATCTCGCCGAAGTCTGGGACCAGCCCGACCACGGCATCTGGGAGCGGCGCGGCCAGCCGCGGCACTATGTCTTCTCCAAGGTCATGACCTGGGTCGCCTTCGATCGCGGCATCAAGAGCGCCGAAACCTTTGGCTTCAGGGCGCCGCTGCTGCACTGGCGCGCTTTGCGCGAGGCCATTCACCGCGACGTCTGCAACAAGGGATTTGACGCGGAGGAGAATGCCTTCGTCGAGTCCTACGGCTCGAAGCTGCTCGATGCCAGCGTGCTACTGCTGCCGGCGGTCGGCTTCCTGCCGGCGCAGGACCCGCGCATCCGCGGCACCATCGCTGCCGTCGAAAGACACCTGATGCGCGACGGTTTTGTCTTGCGCCATGATCCGCGCGAAGTGTCGGACGAGCAGCAGCCGATCGAGGGCGCGTTCCTCGCCTGCAGCCTGTGGCTTGCCGATGCCCACGTGCTGGCCGGCAATCTCGACAAGGCGCAACTATTGCTCGATCGCGTCGTCGGCATCGCGAACGATGTAGGGCTGCTCGCAGAGGAATACGATTCAGACGCGCGCCGTCAGACCGGCAATTTCCCGCAGGCCCTGACCCATATCGCGCTGATCAACACCGCGCACAATCTGTCGGCGGCAAGGCAGGAGTGCGACAAGCCGGCGGTGCAGCGGTCGAAGCAGTGACTCAAGCGGCCCCATTCCGCTTCAAGATCATCTCCATCGCCTCGGCAAAACCATCCTGCTCATTGCTCGCCGTCACATGTGTCGCCTGGTCCTTGACGCTGTCGGTGGCGTTGCCCATGGCGATCGAGGTGCCGCTGACGCGGAACATCGCAAGGTCGTTCTGCATATCGCCGATGGTGGCGACCGCGTCGGTCGCAATCCCCAGTCGCCTGGCCATCGCCTGCACGAACGTGCCCTTGTCGAAGCCGGGCGGGGTGATGTCGAGATAATAGGTCTGCGAACGAACTGCAGTGGCCTCAGCTCCGAGCGCCTCCTGCATCGCCTTCTCGCAAGCCTCGAGCCCGGCGGCATCGGCGCTGGCGCCGACGATCTTGCAGGCACTGGCGAGATACGGCGAGAAGTCCGTTACGATGGTCGGTTCGGAGCGGATCGTGTGCTGCTCGTGGGGCACATATTTACCGCTGGCGTTGTCGATCAGCCATTTGTCGGTGGTGAAGAGCCAGATGTCGGCGCCGAATTCGCGCAGGATCTGCAGGGACCGCTCGGCCGCGCTCGCGGGAATCAGATGCTGCTCGACCGGGTTCATCTCGGGATCGACGATCGAAGAGCCGTTGAACGGGCCGACCGGCAGCCACAGCGCCAGCGGCTCGATCAGGAAGCGCATGCCGATCGCAGGGCGGCTTGAGGTGATGGTGAAGCCGATGCCGGCCTGGTGCAGCCGCTGCACAGCGCCCCGCGCGCGGTCGGTCAGAATCTTGTCCTTGGTCAGCAGCGTGCCGTCGACGTCGGAGACGACCAGTGAAATTTTCGTCATGGCAGGACCTTCCGGGTTTTTCGGCCTCAGCGCTTCGCCGCGCTCAGCTTCAATTGCCGCACCACGCCGTCCACGATCGCCTCGACGGATTCGTCGATCGAGACGGTGATGACGTGCTCGCTCGCCTCGGGCGGCTCCAGCGTGTCGAACTGGCTGGTCAGCAGCCCGGTCGGCATGAAATGGCCTTTGCGGTGCGCAAGCCGTTCGGCAATCAGCTCCTTGGTGCCCTTGAGGAAGACGAAGCGGACGTCGTCGCGTCCGCGCAGCAACACGTCCCGATAGGTATGCTTCAGTGCCGAGCAGGCGATGATGACGTGCTCGCCTCTGTCGCAGACCCGTGCGATCTCGTCGGCGATGGCGTTGAGCCACGGCCAGCGGTCCTCGTCGGTGAGGGGATGGCCGGCCCGCATCTTCTCGACATTGCTGGCAGGGTGAAAGCTGTCGCCGTCCTCGAACCGCCAGCCGAGCCGCTCGCCCAGCGCTTCCGCAACCGTGCTCTTGCCCGAACCCGACACGCCCATCACGATCAATGCACAAGGTGCTTTAGCGCCCGCCACGAATTCCCTCCGGAAGCGCGGCTTGGTCGACCAGCCAGACGGTCTCGCCATTTGAGCGCGCGCGTAAGGCCGGCAACCTCTCGCCATTGAGCAGGCGCGTCAAGATCGGCTGCTTGTCGTGCCCGGCAATCTCGAACAGCATTTCACGGCAGGACGCCAAAGCGGGCAGGGTGAGCGAGACCCGCGGCACGAACGGTGCGACATTGGCCTTGGGGACGCCGACGACCCAGCGTTCGGTCTCCTCGATTTCGGGGAAGCCGGGAAACAGCGAGGCGGTGTGGCCGTCCGGGCCGGCGCCCATCAAAACCACGTCGAACAGTGGTCGTGCCGGATCGAGGCTTTCAGCGCCATAGAAGGCTTGCAGCTCGCGCGCATAGGCTTGCGCGCTTTGATCCGGATTTTCAGCCGTGGTCGGAATCGGGTGGATATGGCCGGGCGGCGCGCTGCGATCGAGAAAGTTCGCGCGGGCGACCGCCATGTTGTTGAGGGGATCGCTCTCGGCCACGAAACGCTCGTCGCCGATGAACCAGTGCACGCGATCCCACGGAATCCTATGGCGCCAGGTATCGCTGCCGAGCAACTGATAGAGCTTCTTCGGGCTGGAGCCGCCGGTGAGGCAGATCGCGATTTGTCCGGGATTGGCGGCGATCCGCGCCATCACGCGCTCGGCTGCGGCCTGCGCCAGCGCCTCGGCGTCGGCCACGACGATCAGCTTCGGCTGGCCGGCCGTTGCCATCACGAAAATTTCCGCCAGCTTCGCCCGTCGCGCCGCAGTAACTCGTCGGCGCATTTCGGGCCGTCGCTGCCGGCTTCATAGGTCTCGATGCCGTTGGTGCCTTCACTCTTCCAGGCGTCCAGGAACGGCTGCACCGCCTGCCATCCGGCCTCGACGCCGTCGGCGCGCTGGAACAGGATGTTGTCGCCGATCATACAGTCGTAGATCAGCGTCTCGTAGCCGGTCGAGGGATCGGCCCGGAAATAATCGCCGTAGCGGAACTTCATCTCGACGCCGTCGATGGTGATGCTCGGGCCCGGGATCTTGGCGTTGAACTGCAGCTCGATGGTTTCGGTCGGCGCGATGCCGATGGTCAGGAAATTCTGCGACAAGCGGTCGATGTCCGTGCCCGAAAACATCGACAGCGGCGCCTGCTTGAACTTGATCGCCACTTCTGTGCGCTTGTGGCCGAGCGCCTTGCCGGTGCGCAAGTAGAAGGGCACGCCGGCCCAGCGCCAATTGTCGATCATGAGTTTCAGTGCGACAAAGGTCTCGGTGGTGCTGCCGGGCTTGACCTCCTCGGTCTTGCGATAGTCCGGGATGACGTCGTCGCCGATCTGGCCGGCGAGATATTGCGCGCGCACTGAATTTCTCAGCGCTTCTTCCCGGCTGGGCTGCTGGATCGCCGAGAGCACATCGGCCTTTTCGGAGCGCACGGAATGGGCATCGAATCGGGTCGGCGGCTCCATCGCGACCAGCGACATCAGTTGGAATAGATGGTTCGGCACCATGTCGCGCAATGCGCCGGTGGCGTCGTAGAAGCCGCCGCGATGGCCGACGCCGAGCTTCTCCTCCACCGTGATCTGGATGTGGTCGATATGGTTGCGATTCCAGATCGGCTCGAACATGCCATTGGCAAAGCGCAGCACCAGGATGTTCTGCACCGTCTCCTTGCCGAGATAGTGATCGATCCGGTAGATCTGGTGCTCGGTCATGATGTTCAGCAGCTCGGCGTTCAGCGCCCGCGCCGAGGCGAGGTCGGTGCCGAACGGCTTTTCGATCACCAGCCGCCGCCAGGCCCCGTTCTCCTTCATCAGGCCGGTGCGGCCGAGTTCACGCGCGGTCGGCGCGAACGCGGCCGGCGGCGTTGCGAGATAATACAGCCGGTTGCCCCCCGTACCCTGCGAGCACTCCAGCGTATCGAGATGCTCGCGCAGGCGGTCGAATGACGGCGGGTCCTTTGGGTCGGCCTCGACGAAGGTCACGCATTGCAGCAGCTGCTTGGCGACGACATCGTCAACCGGCCTCGTTGCGAACTCGCGCAGGCCCTTCATCAGGCTGTCGCGCAACTCGCCGTCCGATTGGCCCTTGCGGGCCACGCCTACGACGCAGAATTTTTCCGGCAACAGGTCTTCTGCGGCGAGGTTGTACAACGAAGGCATCACGAGGCGGTGAGTGAGATCACCGGTGACACCGAAAATGACGAAGGCGCAATTTTCCGGCTTGGGCTTGGGCTGCGGGTCTTTTGTCACGAACGATTGGCCTTCGCTTTGTTACGCTTATTTGGGTTTCGAAGCGCCCGGCGGCTTCGGCTCCTTGTGGCCGCCGAAGCCCGCACGCATCGCGGAGAGAATTTTTTCGGCGAAGGTGTGTTCCCGGCGGGAACGGAAACGTGTGTAGAGCGCCGCGGTCAGGACTTCCGCCGGCACGGCCTCGTCGATCGCCGCATTCACGGTCCAGCGTCCCTCGCCGGAATCCTCGACGAAGCCGGAATATTCGGCCAGCTGTGGGCTGTCGGCGAGCGCGGTCGAGGTGAGGTCGAGCAGCCAGGACGGGATCACGCTGCCGCGCCGCCACACCTCGGCGATATCGGCAAGGTCGAAATCGTAGCGGTGATCCGCAGGCAGCGCCTCGATATTGGCGTTCTTGAGGATGTCGAACCCTTCGGCATAGGCCTGCATCAGGCCGTATTCGATGCCGTTGTGGATCATCTTGACAAAGTGGCCGGCGCCCACGGGGCCGGCGTGGATGTAGCCCCGCTCGATGCGGGGATCGCGTCCGTCGCGTCCCTCCGTGCGTGGAATGTCGCCGGCGCCGGGCGCGAGCGCAGCAAAGATCGGATCGAGCCGGTCGACCACCTGCTTCTCGCCGCCGATCATCATGCAATAGCCGCGATCGAGACCCCAGACGCCGCCGGACGTGCCGACGTCGACATAGTGGATGCCGCGCGCCTTCAGTGCCTTGCCGCGGCGGACGTCGTCCTGCCAGAAGGTGTTGCCGCCGTCGATGATGACGTCGCCGTCCTGCATCACGCCTGCGATCGTGTCGATCGTGGTCTCGGTGATGTGGCCGGCCGGCAGCATCACCCAGGCCATGCGCGGCCGCTCGAGCTTTGAGATGAATTCTTCCAGCGTCGCCGAACCCACCGCGCCGTCCGTGGCAAGGCCGGCGACGGCCTTGGCGTCCTTGTCGTAGACCACGGTCGAATGTCCGTGGCGCATCAGCCGGCGAACGATGTTGCCGCCCATCCGGCCGAGGCCGATCATGCCGAGTTGCATTTGAAGGATTCCCTTAGTTCAGCGCGTCGTTGAGCGCCGCATTGAGCGCAGCGAGACCCTTCTTGAGTCCGCCCTTGAGGTGCACCCGAAGGGCCCGCCGGCCGCGCTCGGTGAGCACGTCGAAATCGCCGCGCGCTTGCGCTGCCTTGATCACGCCGAAGCTGGCCTTCTGGCCGGGCACGGCAAGATCCTTGGCATCGTCGGCCGTGATCTGCAGGAACACGCCGCTATCGGGTCCACCCTTGTAGGCCTGGCCGGTGGAGTGCAGGAAGCGCGGGCCGAACTCGGCGCAGGTCGCGACGTGACGCTTCTCGCGCACTTCTAGCCGCATCGCCTGCAACGCGTCGATTGTCGCCTTGTCGCGGGCGATGTAGCCGAGCAGGGCGACATAGTCGCCATGATTGGAGCGGGAGAGATGCGCCTTCAGCCAGGAGGTGAGGTCGCCGTTGGCGCCGGCGGCGCGCAGCGCCGTGGCGTTGGCCTCGTCGGTGTAGAGATCGGCTTCGTCCGTGCTGACCACCGGTTGCTCCGCGGGGAGCACGCCGGTCTTCTCGTACGCCGTGGTCAGCTCGCGGGTCTTGATCTTGGCGGCTTCCACATCCGGCTGGTCGAACGGGTTGATGCCGAGGATGCTGCCGGCCACCGCCGTCGCCATCTCGAAGCGGAAGAATTCCTGGCCGAGATGGTCGATCGACTTCATCACGATGCGCACCACGGGATGGCCGGCCGCTTCGATCGCGGCAAGCTGCGAGTCGTGTGCGGCGTCCGCTTCGCCCTCGGTGCGGATGTCGATGAAGAAGCGGTCGTTGCCGTAGACCGAAGGCTCGCCCAGCGGCTCGTCGGCGATCGGGATCAGGCCCTTGCCTTCCTTGCCGGTCGATTCGGCGATGAGCTGCTCAGCCCAGGCGCCGAAATCGGCGATCTTCTTCGACGACAGGATCGTCACCTTGTCGCGGCCTTCGAGGCCGGCAAGGCCCATGGCGAGGCCGAGCTGCACGCCGGGGTTCTCGGCTGGGGGCACGTCCGGTCCGCAGGAGCGGGCCATCGCAAGAGCATGTTTGACCAGAGTCTTGACGTCGATGCCGGCGGTTGCCGCTGGCACCAGGCCGAACGGCGACAGCACCGAATAGCGTCCGCCGATCGACGGCTCGCCATGGAAGATGCGGGCGTAGTTGAGGCTCTTGGCCGCCTTCTCCAGCGACGAGCCGGGGTCGGTCACCGCGATGAAGCGGAAGCCGGTCTTGGCCTTCGGGCCGAGGGCCTGCGTGACGCGCTCATGGAAATAGTCTTTCATCGCGTTCGGCTCGGTGGTGCCGCCGGACTTGCTGGACACGATGAATACGGTGTTGGCGATGTCGATCTTCGCTTCCATCGCCCGCACCTGCGCAGGGTCGGTGGAGTCGAGCACGTGCAGCTTCGGGAAGCCGACCTTCTTCGCAAAGGTCTCGGCCAGCACCTCGGGCCCGAGGCTCGAGCCGCCCATGCCGAGCACGACGGCATCGGAGAATTTCTGGCCCTTCACGCGGTTTGCATAGTCCTCATAGTCGGCGACGTCGGCCTTGGCGGCGCTGTCGAGCCAGCCGAGCCATTTGTCCTCGTCGGTGCCGGTCCAGACCGATTTGTCGCGCTGCCACAGCCTGCGGATCTTGGCGGACGCGCGCCATTCCTCGGTGCTTTTGGCCACGGCCTTGCCGAGCCCGTCGCCGAGCGAGAGCTGTTGGCGGTCTATCGCGGGTCCAAGCACGGTGGCGCGTTTGTGCGCGACCGCGCCGTAGAGCTTGTCAGCGGCATCCGCAAACTGCTTCACGCCGTCCTTGACGAGTTCTTCGGTGATGGCATCGAGCGAAACACCTGAACGCTCCAGCTCTTCCAGCACGCGATAGGCATCCTCGACATTCTCCTCGAGGCTGTCGCGCGGCTTGCCGTGGTCGCGGAACGCATCGAGCGTCGCGGGCGGGACGGTGTTGATGGTGTCGGGGCCGATCAGCTCCTCGACATAGAGCACGTCGCTGTAGTCCTTGTTCTTGGTGCCGGTGGATGCCCACAGCATGCGCTGAGGCCTCGCGCCCTTGGCGACGAGCTTGTCCCAGCGCGGGCCCGAAAACAGGCGCTTGTAGTCCTGGTAGGCGACCTTGGCGTTGGCGATCGCGACCTTGCCTTTCAGCGCGGCGAGCCGTTCCTTTTCGGATGGATCGTTGGCGCGCGCGATCTTCTCGTCGAGCTGCTTGTCGACGACGCTGTCGATGCGGCTGACGAAGAAGCTCGCCACGCTTGCGACATGCGAGGGGTCGCCGCCGCCGGCGACGTATTTTTCGAGACCGGCGAGATAGGCCTCGGCGACCTCAAGGTAGACCGCCTTCGAGAACAGCAGCGTGATGTTGATGCTGATGCCGTCGCCGATCAGTGTTTCGATCGCCGGCAGACCTTCCGACGTCGCCGGCACCTTCACCATCAGGTTCTTGCGACCCACGTCCTTCCAGAGCCGCCGCGCCTCGGCGACCGTGCCGGCGGTGTCCATCGCGAGGTAAGGCGAGACCTCCAGGCTGACATAGCCGTCGCCGCCCTTGAGCCGGTCGTAGACCGGGCGGAGCACGTCGGCAGCGTTCTGGATGTCCTCGACCGCGACGGCCTCGAACAGATCGGCCACGGTCCGGTCGCCGCGCTTGAGCGCCTTGCCGATCGGGGCGTCGTATTCGTCCGAGCTGCCGATCGCCTTCTCGAAGATCGAGGGGTTGGAGGTGACGCCCTTGACGCCGTCGGTGTCGATCAGCCGCTTCAAATCGCCCTTGGCGATGAAACCACGGGCCAGGAAGTCCAGCCAGACGGCTTGTCCGTGCTTTTCCAGTTCTTTGACGGGATTCATGATGCTTATTTATCTCCAAGCCTGCGGGCGAGGGGTTTCCGCGCCGGTCCTGACGCGCTATCCTCTAGCTTACATGCTCCCGGGAGGGAACTAATCAAGGGTATCAGCGTCATACTCTCGGTGTAACTCCGCGGCGATGATGGCGATCCAGATCGCGAAGCGTGTGTTGCGTAAAAAGTCGTTGGCCGGGAGGACCGGCCGAGGTCCCGTTGCGTAACGCCGGCCGCTGGTCTCGTTGGCTTTCGTCACTTGGACCAGTGGCTTTGCGGAGTATCATCGGCGGATTCCGGTCCGTCTGGTACGTCGTGACTTGGTCGCGAATGGCCATGCTGGGGGAAAGCATGCACGCACACCGTGACGGTCTGGCGCTCTCCGTCGCCGACAGCCCGCAAGCGGTCGCATCGACCGTTTGCATCGACGCGTTCCACGATCTCGAAATCAGTCCATGTACGACCCAGCTGCGGCTGCTGGTCGCGGCGGGTTTCGCGATGACCCTGCTCAGTGCGGCTCTTGCCTTTGACTGGTGGGACGGCCTCGGTGGCTACGACACGATGGCCGGCTATGCCGGCGTCGTGGTGTTCGGCCTGATGACCTGCCGGCTGATCTGGATGCTGCCCGCCGAACGGGGGCCGGTGGTGATCGTCACCCCCTACGGCATCCGCGACCTCCGCGTCGGCAATGAATTTCTGCTGTGGGACTCGATCGCGGAGATTTCGGCTGACGAATGCCGCGGGCACAAGATGATCGTGCTGACGCCGACGCCGGCCTTGCAGCGGCAGCTCTGCACCATCCGCACCTCGGCTCGCCGCGCGCACAACGATCGTATCGTCATCCGCCTGGATGGGTTGGTGACCGATTTTGACACATTGCTGAGGGCCTGCCGCGATTGTCATGCTGCCAGCAACCCACGCACCGCATTGCAGCAGGAAGATGAACGCGGCACCCGCGGCGGCATTCGTGGCTTCGCCGTACCAGCGACATAAGATTGCCGCGTGCGGACTGCTCCATGCTGCAGTGCCGGATGGACTCGTCCCCCGGTAATGCCCGGATGTTGCGAGCGAGTGACATTTCTTGGAAATGAGCGATGATAGACGCAGATTCGCACAAATAACAGGCATGTGCCTGTTCGTAACTCAATCAGTGCCTACGTTGTGCGTTGCGTGGAGTTGGCACCCGGGTGTCCAATGATCGTCATGTGCTCACGCTGATTCGAGAGTGGCGCTACGGAACGGTCCAGTCGTCGCTGCTTTAGTTCAGTTGTGTAGCGGAACTCACGCGGAGAGGGATCATGTACAACGATTCTTTGTTCAACGCTTTCGCTCGGTCGTTCGAGGCGAGAAGCCAGCACGACATGTCGATGGCGGAATATCTGGAATCGTGTCGAAGCGATCCCATGAAATACGCCAATGCGGCCGAGCGATTACTAGCGGCGATCGGCGAGCCCCAAACGATTGACACGGCCAAGGACCCACGCCTTGGCCGTATTTTTTTGAACCGCACGATCCGCACCTATCCGGCCTTCGCCGGCTTCTACGGCATGGAAGAAACCATCGAGCGCATCGTTGGCTTCTTCCGTCACGCCGCGCAGGGCTTAGAGGAGCGCAAGCAGATTCTCTATCTGCTCGGTCCGGTCGGTGGCGGCAAATCCTCGCTCGCCGAGCGGCTGAAGTCGCTGATGGAAGTGCATCCGATCTACGTGCTGAAGGCCGGCGACGAGCTCTCGCCCGTGTTCGAGAGTCCGCTCAGCCTGTTTGATCCCGATCAGCTCGGCCCGATGCTGGAAGAGAAATACGGCATTCCGCGCCGGCGCCTCACCGGCCTGATGAGCCCGTGGTGCTACAAGCGGCTGGAGGCTTTCGGAGGCGACATTTCCCAGTTCAGAGTCGCAAAAATCCAGCCGTCGCGGCTGCGCCAGATCGGCATCGCCAAGACCGAGCCCGGTGACGAGAACAACCAGGACATCTCCTCGCTGGTCGGCAAGGTCGATATCCGCAAGCTCGAGACCTACGCCCAGAACGATCCCGACGCCTACAGCTATTCCGGCGGCCTCAACCGCGCCAACCAGGGCGTGCTCGAGTTCGTCGAAATGTTCAAGGCGCCGATCAAGATGCTGCATCCGCTGCTCACGGCGACGCAGGAAGGCAACTACATCGGCACCGAGAATATCGGTGCGATCCCGTTCACCGGCGTCATCCTCGCGCATTCGAACGAAGCCGAGTGGGCGAGCTTCAAGTCGAACAAGAACAACGAGGCCTTCATCGACCGCATCTGCGTGATCAAGGTGCCTTACTGCCTGCGGATCACGGAAGAGCAGAAGATCTACGAGAAGCTGATCCAGGGCTCCGAGCTCGCGGCCGCGCCATGCGCGCCCTCGACGCTGGAGACGCTGGCGCGGTTCTCGGTGATGTCGCGGCTGCGCAAGCACGAGAATTCCACGATCTATGCCAAGATGCGGGTTTACGACGGCGAGAGCCTGAAGGAATCCGATCCGAAGGCGCGCAGCGTCCAGGAATATCGCGATGCCGCCGGCGTCGACGAGGGCATGGACGGCGTCTCCACCCGCTTTGCCTTCAAGATCCTGGCTGCGACCTTCAACCACGATCCGCAGGAAGTCGCCGCCGACGCCGTGCATCTGATGTACGCGCTGGAGCAGTCAATCAAGCGCGAGCAGCTGCCCGAGGAAGTCGAGAAGCGCTACCTCGAATTCATCAAGGCGGATCTGGCCCCGCGTTATGCCGAGTTCATCGGTCACGAGATCCAGAAGGCCTATCTCGAATCCTACTCGGATTACGGCCAGAACCTGTTCGACCGCTACGTCGACTACGCCGATGCCTGGATCGAGGACCAGGACTTCAAGGATCCCGACACCGGCCAGCTGCTCGATCGCGAACTCTTGAACCAGGAACTGACGAAAATCGAGAAGCCGGCGGGCATCGCCAACCCCAAGGACTTCCGCAACGAGGTGGTCAAATTCTCGTTACGGTCGCGCGCCCAGAACGGCGGCAAGAATCCGACCTGGACCTCCTACGAGAAGATTCGCGATGTGATCGAAAAGCGGATATTCTCTCAGGTCGAGGACCTGCTTCCGGTCATCTCGTTCGGATCCAAGAAGGACGGCGAGACGGAGAAGAAGCACGGCGAGTTCGTGGCACGCATGGTGGAGCGCGGCTACACCGAGCGTCAGGTTCGCCGGCTGGTCGAATGGTATATGCGCGTGAAGCAAGCCGGTTGAGGCGGATGAGAAAGTGGCCATTCACATCATTGACAGGCGCCTGAATCCAGGCGGCAAGAGTCTTGAGAACCGCCAGCGGTTCTTGCGTCGGGCCAAATCCCTGGTGCAGGGCGCCGTCAAGAAGACCTCGCAGGAACGCGACATCAAGGACGTCCTGGAGGGTGGTGAGGTCACGATCCCGCTCGACGGCATGCACGAGCCGCGGTTCCGCCGTGAAGGCGGGACGCGCGACATGGTGCTGCCCGGCAACAAGAAGTTCGTCGAGGGGGACTATCTCCAGCGCTCCGGCCAGGGCAGCGCCAAGGATTCCGGCCCTGGCGAAGGCGACAGCGAGGATGCCTTCCGCTTTGTGCTCAGCCGCGACGAGTTCGTCGATCTCTTCCTCGACGATCTCGAGCTGCCGGATCTGGCCAAACGCAAGATCGCGCAGACCGAGAGCGAAGGTATCCAGCGCGCCGGCTACACCACATCGGGCTCGCCCTCCAACATCTCGGTGAGTCGGACCGTGCGGCGCGCGATGGCGCGTCGTATCGCGCTCAAGCGCCCCAGTAAGGACGAGATCGAGGAGCTGGAAGCGGCAATCGCCGCTTGCACGGACGAGGACGAGCGCTTGCTGATGCTCGCCCAGCTCGAAAAGCTGAAGGCGAAGTCGAAGCGGATTCCGTTCATCGATCCGATCGACATCCGCTATCGGCGCTTCGAGACGGTGCCCAAGCCCGTCGCGCAGGCCGTGATGTTCTGCCTGATGGACGTCTCGGGCTCGATGTCCGAGCACATGAAGGATCTCGCCAAGCGATTCTACATGCTGCTCTACGTGTTCCTGAAGCGCCGCTACAAGCATGTCGAGATCGTCTTCATCCGCCACACCGACCGCGCCGAGGAGGTGGACGAGCAGACCTTCTTCTACGGCCCGGCCTCGGGTGGCACGCTGGTCTCCAGCGCGCTGCAGGCGATGCACGAGATCGTGCGCGAGCGCTTCAGCCCGGCGGACTGGAACATCTACGCCGCGCAGGCCTCCGACGGCGACAATTCCTATTCCGACGGCGAGCTCACCGGCATGCTGCTGACCGACAAGATCCTGCCGGTCTGCCAGTTCTTTGCCTATCTCGAGGTCGGGGAATCGGGCGGCAGCGCCTTCGATCTCTCCGACTCCTCGCTCTGGACCCTCTACGAGCGCCTGCGCAACAGCGGCGCACCGCTCTCGATGCGCAAGGTCAGCGAGCGCAGCGAGATCTTCCCGGTGTTCCACGATCTGTTTCAGCGCCGCGAAACTGCCCAGGAGAAAGCTGCTCCATGACGGAAAGATTGTTCGAAGGCGCGGATTGGGATTTTCACACCTTGCAGCGCATCACCGATGCCTGCGAGGAGGTGGCGAAGAACGATCTCGGGCTCGACGTCTATCCGAACCAGATCGAGGTCATCACCGCCGAGCAGATGCTGGATGCCTACTCCTCGGTGGGCATGCCGCTGTTCTACAAGCACTGGTCCTTCGGCAAGCAGTTCGCCTATCACGAGGCCTCCTACCGCAAGGGCCTGATGGGCCTCGCCTATGAGATCGTGATCAACTCCTCGCCCTGCATCTCCTATCTGATGGAGGAGAACACGGCGACGATGCAGACGCTGGTGATCGCGCATGCCGCCTTCGGCCACAACCACTTCTTCAAGAACAACTATCTGTTCAAGCAGTGGACCGACGCCGACGGCATCCTGGACTATCTCGATTTCGCCAAGACCTATGTCATGCAATGCGAGGAGCGCTACGGCCGCACCGAGGTCGAGCGCACGCTCGACGCTGCGCATGCGCTGATGTCGCACGGCATCGACCGCTATCCCGGCAAGAAGAAGCTCGACCTGCGCGCCGAGGAGAAGCGGGCGGGGCGCCGCCGCCAGCACGAGGAGGAGGTCTTCAACGATCTCTGGCGGACGGTCCCCAAAGGCGCCGCCAAGAGCAAGTCCACGCTCAGCCTCGAGCGCCGCCGCAAGCTGCTCGGCCTGCCGCAGGAAAACCTGCTCTATTTCCTGGAGAAGAGCGCGCCGCGGCTGGCTCCCTGGCAGCGCGAGCTGCTGCGCATCGTGCGCCACATCGCGCAATATTTCTATCCGCAGAGCCAGACCAAGGTGATGAACGAGGGCACCGCGACCTACGTCCACTACCGCATCATGACCAAGCTGCACCAGACGGGCCGCATCACCGACGGCAACTTCCTCGAATTCCTGCAATCGCACACCAACGTGGTGTTCCAGCCGGAATTCGATGATCGGCGTTTCTCCGGCTTCAATCCCTATGCGCTCGGCTTCGCCATGATGCAGGACATCGAGCGCATCGTCACCAGGCCGGAAGACGAGGATCGGGAATGGTTCCCCGATATCGCCGGCAAGAACGACGTGATGGGCGTGCTGCGCGACGTCTGGGCCAACTACCGCGACGAAAGCTTCATCGCCCAGTTCCTGAGTCCGAAGCTGATGCGGCAGCTCCGCATGTTCCATCTGCACGACGATCCCGAGGAGCGTGCGGGCATCAGGGTCGATGCGATCCATGATGAGCGCGGCTTCCGCCGCGTGCGGCGTGAGCTGGCGCGGCAGCACGATGTCGGCTACATCGACGCCAACATCGAGGTGGTCGACGTCGATCTCTCCGGCGACCGCCGGCTGATCCTGCACCACCACGTCATCAAGGGCGCGCAGCTCAACGAGACCGACGCCAAGCGGGTGCTGCAGCATCTCGCCGATCTCTGGACCTACGACGTCTCGCTGATCGAGGTCGACGCCAACGACAAGGTCCTGCGCGAATATGTCGTAAGCCCGCGCCCGGTCACCGCGGCGGCCTGAGGCGGCTGGCTGCTGCTCTTGGAGTGCGGCGTAACTAGCCTTGCGGTTGGGGCGCTCCCTCCCCCGCTTGCGGGGGAGGGTTGGGGAGAGGGTTTCTCCGCATTGGGAATCCCCCAGAAGACAAAGCCCTCACCCGGCGCTACGCGCCGACCTCTCCCGCAAGCGGGAGAGGTTACAGCCAGCCCGCGGCTGCTTAGGGGAATAAACGTGAACCGATAGCTCTAACTCGATCGCTTCTTCGCCGGCTTCTTCTTCGACGCATTCAGCTCGACCGCCGCGCGGATCAGCGCCATCAACGCCTTCTCATTGATCTTCGCACCCTCGTGAAAATCGATCGCGCGCCGCACGTTTCCCTCAAGGCTGGAATTGAACAGGCCGGACGGGTCATCCAGTGCCGCGCCTTTGGCAAACGTCATCTTCACCACCGCCTTGTAGGTCTCGCCGGTGCAGATGATGCCGTCGTGCTCCCACACGGGGACGCCGCGCCACTTCCATTCCTCGGTGACATCAGGGTCGGCCTCCTTGATCAGGGCACGGATTCGCCCGAGCATCTCGCCGCGCCAGTCGCCGAGCTCCTTGATCCTGCCGTCGATCATCTTGGACGGCGAAGCACTGTCAGCTTTCGTCGGGCTGCTTGTCTTTGCCGTGACAGCTTTTTTCATGGTCGCCTCGTTCACGCGTTGCTGCGTCGGCTGAGATTGGTCAGCGCGAACAGATATAGCCCGGTGATCAGCAGCGGGATCAGCGGCACAAGCGCGAGGAAGCCGATCCATGCGGCCGGGATCTGCTGAATCATGGCGACGATGTTGGCGATGACGGCGAGCGTGAACGCGATCGACAGCCAGCGATGGATCTGCCGAATCCGCATGTTCGAGTTCATTGGGACCTCCCTTGAGAATTGATCTGTGCTGGTGGCGTGGTTACTCAACCCGCGCCAGCACCTCGTCCAGCTTGGCGAGAAATTGCTTCCAGCCGGCATGCGCCCCGCCATAGGCCTGCTTCTGTGTCGGGCTGAAGCCGGCTTGCTCGACGCGCAGGTGGGTGCCCGCGCCCGTCGGGGTGAGCGTGAAGGTCACTACGCTCTTCAGATCGAAGGCCGCGTCCGCATGCGAGAAGTTCCAGGTGTAGGCGAGCATGCGCTGCGGCTCGATGGCGAGCACCTCGCAGTCCAGCACGCCGCCCCATTCGCCGCGAAGGTTGAAGCGATGACCGACCGAGGGCTTGAAGTCGTTCTTCATCAGCCATTCCTCGATCAGATGCGGCTGCGTCAGCGCGCGCCAGATCCGCTCCGCCGGGGCGGCAAATTCGCGCTCGATCACCACGGAGCGCATCTCGGCTGCGGCTTCTGTCATTGGTCCATCCTCTTCAGGAGATCGTCGAGCGCATCGAGCCGGTTCTGCCAGAACCCGGCCATCTGGCTGGTCCAGTCGATCAGCGGATTGAGCGCACCGGGCTGCGCGCTGTAGTGGGTTTGCCGTCCCTCGTGGCGGTCGCGGACGAGACCGGCCTGCTTCAGCGCGCCAAGATGCTTCGACACCGCCGGCTGGGAAACGCCCGATCGCGCCGTCAGCGCCCCGACCGTCTGCTCCCCCTCGCGGCACAGCCGCTCGAAGATCGCCCGCCGGGTCGGGTCGGCGAGCGTCCGGAAAAGAAGGTCGGGAGCGGCGGACATTGGTGATCCATAACCTGTAAGTTATGGATTAATTCATAACCTTGTGGTTATGGGTAAGTCAAGAGCGATATCTCTCCCGTGATTGCGAGGAGCGCTTGCGACGAAGCAATCCAGAATTCTCCGCGGAGAGATTCTGGATCGCATTGCTTCGCTCGCAATGACGGAGAATGTGGCATCGCCTCGGCGGCAAACCCTACGGCCGCAGATACAGATAGCCCTGCGACTGCAGCTCGGCCAAACGGACCACGCCGCCTTGCTCCGCGCTGACGAAGCCGGGCAGCAGATCCGTCAGCGTGACATTCTGCGCCTTCATCGTGTTGCCGCAGGCGGCGAGCTCGACGCCGTCCCTGGAGAAATCGCCGACGCGCTTGCTGATATCGGGGTTGGCCTGTGCCGAGTGAAACGCCTTCAGCGCCGGCCCATGGATCACCAGCGCGATCGTCACATGCTCGGGCCCGCCGACGCCGTCGATGTGGTTCTGGATGTTGCCGAGCACGAAATTGACCTTCTCGGCGTCGCTGAGGTGATAGACCACTCTGAGCTTGCTGCCCGCGCCGGCTTCCGTTGCGGCCTGGGCACGCGAGACGCCGAACGCCGTGCCGAAGGCAGACAAGGCGCTCCACAGGATGTTCCGGCGGTTCATGGCGATCTCCTCGATTAAGCCTGACTTCGCCGGAGACATATCATTTGTGGCGGAGCGCGGCGAGTTCCTCGCGGTCGGTCACCAGCGAGGCGCACTCGCCGATGCCGGTGCGGTCGAGGCGGAAAATCCCGTCGTCGGCGCCGGCGACCAGCGATTGCTCGGCTTCGTCATCCGGCTTGTTGTTCTGCCAGACCCTGACCCGCTCGAGCCGGACGATCGCCGATTTGTCGTCCTTCGAAAGCGCGACGCCGATGCCGCCGCCCTCGCAATCGACGCCGCAGCCGAGCCGCACCTCGTTGCCGTCTTTTGTGAACACGACATGGCTGCACGAGCCGCTGGAGTCGAAATCGCCGGAGCGATGGCGATATCTGAAGCCGAGCCGGAAGGAATTGTGCAGCTGCTTGTCCTCCCTGTCGAGTTCGGCCGACACCAGCAGCTTCATGGCGGCGACCTTCTGCTTCGGATGTCGCGCCAGGTGCTCGGCATCGTAGCGGCGGACGAAGCAGGCATAGGCCTTGCTGCCGGGCGCCCCGGCATACATTCGCGCATCGAAGCTGTCCGCCTCGGTCTTGCCCGCCTCGCGGATGTCGTCGCCGTCGCCGGCCCGGGCGGCGCCGACGAATGCAGCAAGGACGAGTGGAAGGATGAGGGCAGCTTTCATGGTCGCACCGGGCGCGTGAACGGCCCGCATCGGGACGGCGGGGCCGACTGGCAGTTAGTCGCAAGCCGGGCGCAGCGCGTTCACGTGCGAATGCCTCGCACTCCCGTGGGGAGCCTCGCGCAAGGTTCCAGCCTTAACACCTTAGAAGGAGGGGCGTTCCTAAACCCCAGGTTGTTGCAAAAGACTGGTGGCGGTCGAACATGTCCGTAAGTCAGAACTTGCCCCACGTCACGATCGGCTATTCCCGGGGACGGCTGCTGATGATCTTCGGCGCCTGCCTGCTGCTGACGCTGCTCTGTGCCGGGCTCGCCTTCACCTGGCAGGAAGGCAAGGGCGTCACCACGTTCGAGCTCGCCGCCTGCTATATCGGCGCGGTGTTTTTCGGCCTTGCCACCTGCAGGATGCTCTGGAGGCTGGCCACCGCCAGGGCGCCGGTGGTCTTCATCAACCGTGTCGGCATTCGCGACACCAGACTCGCCGACGAGACCATCGCCTGGAGCGCCGTGCGGAAGATACAGATCTGGGACCAGCGCGCGCAGAAGTGCGTCGTGCTCAAGGTCGATCCGCTTGTCGCCAAGCGATTTGCCGGAGGATTTCTGACGCGCGCATTGATGAGCAAGGCGCTCGGCGCCGATGGCGTGGTCGTCAATGCCGGCGGCCTGACCATGGACGTCGGAACATTGCTCGAGATCTGCAAGCAATACTGGGGCGCCGGACGACCTGCCCATTCTGACGACGCCGTACCGGAGCCCGAGCCCGAGGCCGAGCCGGTGCCTGTCGGCTAAAGCGGCGCGGAATCTCCCGGCAGTGCCGGGCCGATGTTCCAGCTACGTGGACAACGCGATCGCAGGGTAGAGTCCAGGTTTCGCGAGAAGATTTAGTCGCTGCTAGGACCGGGAAGGTTCAAGCTCCGTGCGGCCTTCGCTCTCTGGAACCCGATATTGCGATTTGCTTAGACATTTGTCCCGGTCCGTCAATGTGATAGCCTTCACAGACAATCGCCTCTCGACGTCGTAGGTTAATCTCGCCACTTGCAAGTTGGTGGAGTACGCCGCAATGGGCGAAATTCGCAACTTCAAATCTGGAAATCAGGACGAGCCGCCGCCGCATGGCGTGATGCCGCGTCGTCTCGCAGCCATTATTGTCGGCGATATCGCGTCCTACAGCCGCTTGATGCAGGTCGATGAGGAAGGCACGCATGTCCGCGTCAAGCGGATCGAGCGGGATCTCATCCAACCCAGCATCGTCGAACACCACGGAAGTCTGGTGAAGACGACGGGCGACGGCTTCATTGCCATTTTCGACAGCCCTGTCGAGGCTGTTCGATGCAGCATCGTCATCCAGCAAAATCTTGTCGGCCGCAATGCCTCGCTTCCGAAGGATACTCGGATCGAATACCGGATTGGCGTCAATCTCGGTGATGTCATCGTCGAACCGGACGATGTCTACGGCGATGGCGTCAACATCGCCTCACGCATCGAGGGCATCGCCGAGCCCGGTCAGGTCTACATCTCGGGCGCGATCTACGAACAGATCAAGCACAAGGTGGTGTGCGGTTATGAATCGCTCGGGGATCGCAAGGTCAAGAACATCACCGATCCCGTCCGTGTCTATCGCGTGCTGCCCGACGCGGATGCGGTCGGCAAGACGCGCGGCCGTCGCGAGAACGTTCTGCTCGTTCTCCTAAGTATCACCGTGATGATGATTGCCGCGGGCGTGCTCTGGTATTTGCTCGCGCAGCCGGGCAGGGTCGGCCAGCAGGCCGCTGCGCCAGCCGTGTCTCCGGTCGCGTCCCCGAGCCCGGAGCCTTCGCCGCGCGAAGCGGCCGTGCAGACGCCGCAGCCATCGCCCTCGCTTGCCTCGTCACCTCCGCCTGCACCGGTGTCCAGTCCCTCGGCAACGCCGCTCCGTGAACCCGAATTGATCGCCATCCGCGGCGGCAGCTTCGCGATGGGAAGCAATGACGATCCGACCGAACGGCCGGTTCACCAGGTCACGGTCAAGCCGTTCTCGATCGGCAAATATCCGGTGACGGTGCAGGAGTGGAACGAGTGCGCGGCTGCAAAAGAGTGCGGCTTCGCGGCCATCGGCAACGATGACGCGCCGGTCACCAATGTCAGCTGGACCGACGCTCAGCAATATGTCGCCTATCTCGCGAAGGCGACGAAGAGAGCTTACCGGCTCCCCAGCGAGGCCGAATGGGAATATGCCGCGCGCGGTGGAACGTCGACCAAATATTGGTGGGGCGACAAGCTCCAGCCGGGCATGGCCGGGTGCAAGGACTGCGGCGCTGCCGCGTCCGAGCAGCCGGTAAAAGTGGGAAGCTTCAAGCCCAATCCGTTTGGCCTCCACGACATGGGCGGCGGCGTCGATCAATGGGTCGAGGACTGCTGGCACAAGACCTATCAGGGGGCGCCCACTGACGGCTCGGCGTGGAGTGGCGGCGATTGCAGCTCGCACGTGCTGCGCTCGGGCTCTTGGAAAAACGATTCGAGATATGTGCGACCGTCCAACCGCGACGGCTACGATACCAATGTTCGCTACCCGACGCATGGGTTTCGTGTCGCGCTCAGTCCCTGAGTGATGGAGTCGATCTGATGCAGATCCTTCGCTGCGTTGCGCTCTCGGCGGCGCTTGCATTGCTCCCGGGCGTCGCCCATCCGCAGGGCAAGACGGCGCCAAAGGACGCAAAGCTCTATTTCATCACCCCGTATGATGGGCAGAAAGTGCGCGGCGGATTCCTGGTCCGGTTCGGCTTGCGCAACATGGGCGTGACCCATGCCGGCGACGATTACCAGAATGCCGGCCACCATCATCTGCTGATCGATGTCAACGACCCGATCGATCCGAAGGAGCCGATCCCGCAGGACAAGTCGCATCTGCATTTCGGGGCAGGGCAGACCGAAACGCTGCTCGAGCTTCCGCCCGGGACCCACACCCTTCAACTGGTGCTGGGCGACGCCAAGCACTATCCGTTCGAACCGCCTGTCGTGTCGGACAAGATCACCGTGCGCGTCAGGCAGCCGTCTCAGCGGGGCAGATGATCAGCGCAGGCTGGCGTTGAGCTTGTCCAGCGCCGCCGAGCCCGGGCATAGCGTGTCCGCTTCCAGCGTGTTGAGCGGCGTCTCGACCGTGTTGAGATGGGCGTGCAGATCGTCCGCGTCGGGATCGACGTAGAGCAGGCCGGTGACGATCTGGCCTTTCGCTGCATGTTTTGCGAGGAAGGCCTGGGCCCCCAGCCGATCGTGCGGATCGTAGTCGGCGTCGATCTTGCGCAGCGCGATCTTGCTGCCGTCATGCTGCTCGACCACCTGCACCGTGCCCGGCGCATAGTCGACCGCGATCGGATCGCGGCCGACCAGCACATCGAGCCGGTTCACAGCATCGTTGTGCTCGCGGACATAATCGAAACTCTTGGTCGAACCGGCGTGGTTGTTGAAGGCGATGCAGGGGCTGATGACGTCGATGAAGGACGCGCCCTTGTGGCCGATCGCGGCCGCGATCAACGGCACCAGCTGGGTCTTGTCGCCGGAGAACGAGCGCGCCACGAAGGTGGCACCCAGTTGCAGGGCGATCGCGACGAGGTCGATGGCGTTGTCGGTGTTGGTGACGCCCTTCTTGGACTTCGAGCCGCGGTCGGCGGTCGCCGAGAATTGGCCCTTGGTCAGGCCGTAGACGCCGTTGTTCTCGACGATATAGGTCATGTTGACGCCGCGCCGGATCGAATGCGCGAACTGGCCGAAGCCGATCGAGGCGGAATCGCCGTCGCCGGAAACGCCGAGATAGATCAGGTCGCGGTTGGCGAGGTTGGCGCCGGTCAGCACGCTCGGCATGCGGCCATGCACGGAGTTGAAGCCGTGCGAATTGCCGAGGAAATAGTCAGGCGTCTTCGAGGAGCAGCCAATGCCGGAGATCTTCGCTACCCGGTGCGGCTCGATCGAGAGCTCGTAGCACGCCTCGATGATCGAAGCCGTGATCGAATCGTGGCCGCAGCCGGCACACAGCGTCGAGATCTTGCCCTCGTAGTCGCGGCGGGTGTAGCCGAGCTCGTTCGGCTTCAGCCCCGGATGATGGAATTTCGGTTTGGCGATGTAGGTCATGAGAGCACCTGAAGCTTCCGCAGCGTCATGGCCGGGCTTGTCCCGGCCATCCACGTCTTGGCGGCACGGAAAGGCGTGGATGCCCGCGACGAGTGCGGGCATGACGGAAGAGATAGCAAGGCGCCGGTCATGACACGGCCTTGCGGAGCGGGGTCACCTTGAGGTGATCCTGATGGTCGCCGATGGCTTTGGCGATGAAGCGGGCGGTGATCGGGGTGCCGTCGTAGTGCACGATCGGCACGAGGCGAACGGGATCGATGCCGTTCTCGTTGACGATGAGCTGACGCAGCTGGCTGTCGCGGTTCTGCTCGACCACGTAGACGAAGTCGTGCTCGGCGAGGAAACTCGCCACGCTCGAATGGAACGGGAAGGCGCGAATGCGCAGCCGGTCGAGCTGATGGCCGCGCGTTTCCAACAGGCCGATCGCCTCGTCCATGGCCGGCGAAGTCGAGCCGAAATAGATCACGCCATATTTGGTCGGCCGTTCCGCATTGGCCTGCAGCGGCCGCGGCACCAGATCCTGCGCGGTCTCGAACTTGCGCATCAGGCGCTGCATGTTGTCGGCATAGACCGAGCCCTCCTCCGAATAGCGCGCATAGCGGTCGCGCGAGGTGCCGCGGGTGAAATAGGAGCCCTTGGTCGGATGCGTGCCGGGATAGGTGCGATAGGGAATACCGTCGCCGTCGACGTCGAGATAGCGGCCGAAGTCGCGGCCTTCTTCCAGCATCTCCGCGGTCATCACCTTGCCGCGGTCATACTGCCTGGCATCGTCCCATTTCAGCGGGCGGCAGAGCCGGTGGTTCATGCCGATGTCGAGGTCGAGCATCAGGAAGATCGTGGTCTGCAGCCGCTCGGCGAGATCGAAGGCGGCGGCCGCGAACTCGAAGGCCTCGGCCGGGTCTTCCGGGAACAGCAGCACATGCTTGGTGTCGCCGTGCGAGGCATAGGCGCAGGCGATGATGTCGCATTGCTGGGTGCGGGTCGGCATGCCCGTCGAGGGGCCGGCACGCTGGATGTTCATGATCACGGCCGGGATCTCGGCAAAATACGAAAGGCCGATGAACTCGGTCATCAGCGAGATGCCGGGACCCGAGGTCGCGGTGAAGGCCCGGGCGCCGTTCCAGGACGCGCCGATCACGATGCCGATCGAGGCCAGCTCGTCCTCGCCCTGCACGATCGCGTATTTCGCCTTGCCGGTCTCGGGATCGTGCCGGTACTTCTTGCAATGAGCGGTGAAGGCCTCCGCCACCGACGAGGACGGCGTGATCGGATACCAGGCGCACACCGTGGCGCCGCCATAGACCGCGCCGAGCGCTGCGGCGCTGTTGCCCTCGATGAAGATGCGGTCGCCGACCTTGTCGGATTTCTTCACGCGAAGCCCGATCGGGCATTTCAGGTTTTGCAGCGCCCAGTCGCGGCCAAGATGCAGCGCGTGGACGTTGGAGGACAACAGCTTCTCCTTGCCCTTGTACTGCTCGCCGATCAGCTGCTCGATCAGCTTCGGGTCCATGTCGAGCAGGGCCGAGAGCGCGCCCAGATAGATGATGTTCTTGAACAGCTGGCGCTGGCGCGGATCGGTGTAGGTCGAGTTGGTGATGGCGGTTAAGGGGACGCCGATCACGGTGATGTCGTCACGGAACTTGGTCGACGGCATCGGCTTGGTCGAATCGTAGAACAGATAGCCGCCGGGCTCGATGCCGGCGACGTCCTTGTCCCAGGTCTGCGGGTTCATCGCCACCATCATGTCGACGCCGCCGCGGGCGCCGAGATGGCCGGCTTCCGTCACCCGCACCTCGTACCAGGTCGGCAGGCCCTGGATGTTGGAGGGAAAGATGTTGCGCGGGGAGACCGGAACGCCGTGGCGCAGGATCGCGCGCGCGAACATCTCGTTGGCGCTGGCCGAGCCCGAGCCGTTGACGTTGGCGAAGCGGACGACGAAGTCGTTTACGCTGCTGATCGGCTTTTTGTCGGACATGGCGAACCTGCGTGGGTCATCTCGATGTAATATTTCTGCATGTCCCAGGCGCCGGTGGGACAGCGCTCGGCGCACAGCCCGCAATGCAGGCAGACGTCCTCGTCCTTCACCATCACCCGCCCGGTCTTGAGATCGGAGGAGACGTAGAGGTCCTGGTCGGGATGCAGCGAGGGCGCCTTCAAGCGCTGGCGCAGATCGCTTTCCTCACCATTGGCGGTGAAGGTGATGCAATCCATCGGGCAGATGTCGACGCACGCATCGCACTCGATGCAGAGCGAGGTCGAGAACACGGTCTGCACGTCGCAGTTCAGGCAGCGATGCGCTTCGCCGAGCGCGAGCTTGACGTCGTAGCCGAGCTCGACCTCGGCGCGGATGTCCTTCAGCGCGATCACCTTGTCGCGATGCGGCACCTTGTAGCGCTTGTCGACCGAGATGTCGTTGTCATAGCTCCATTCGTGGATGCCCATTTTCTGCGACGAGACCTGCACGTCGGGCAGCGGACGCTCGGTAATGTCCTCGCCCGAGAGCATCCTGTGGATCGACAGCGCGGCGTCGTGGCCGTGCGCGACCGCCCAGATGATGTTCTTCGGCCCGAACGCGGCGTCGCCGCCGAAGAACACTCTTGGATTGGTCGAGACGAAGGTCTTGGGATCGACCTTGGGCATGTGCCATTTGTCGAACTCGATGCCGCAATCCTGCTCGATCCAGGGGAAGGCGTTCTCCTGGCCGACAGCGACCAGCACGTCGTCGCATGCGATGGTCTGGTCCGGCTCGCCCGAGGGCACGAGGTTGCGGCGTCCCTTGGCATCGTACTCGGCCTTCACCTTCTGGAAGGTGATGCCGGTGAGCTTGCCGTTGTCATGGATGAAGGCGACGGGGACCAGGAAATTCAGGATCGGAATGTCCTCGTGGAGCGCATCCTCCTTCTCCCAGGGCGAGGCCTTCATCTCCTCGAAGCCGGAGCGGACGACGACCTTGACGTCCTCGCCGCCGAGCCGGCGCGCGGTGCGGCAGCAATCCATCGCGGTGTTGCCGCCGCCGAGCACGATCACGCGCTTGCCGATCTTGTCGGTGTGGCCGAACGAGACCGAGGCCAGCCATTCGATGCCGATATGGATGTTGCTGGCTGCCTCTTTCCGGCCGGGAATGTCGAGCTCGCGGCCGCGCGGTGCGCCGGAGCCGACGAAGATCGCATCATACTTTTCCGCGAGCAGCGCCTTCATGCTGTCGATGCGGTGACCGCCTTTGAATTCGACGCCGAGACCCAGGATGTAGCCGGTCTCCTCGTCGATGACGGAATTGGGCAGGCGGAATTTCGGGATCTGCGTGCGCATCATGCCGCCCGCTTCGGGATCGGCATCGAACACGGTGCAGTGATAGCCGAGCGGCGCCAGATCGCGCGCCACCGTCAGCGAAGCGGGACCGCCCCCGACCAGCGCGACGCGCTTGCCGTTCTTCGGGCTGGGCTTCGGCAGGCGGTGCTTGATGTCGTCCTTGAAATCGGCGGCGACGCGCTTCAGGCGGCAGATCGCGACGGGATTTTCCTCGACGCGTCCGCGCCGGCACGCCGGCTCGCACGGACGATCGCAGGTGCGTCCCAGGATTCCGGGAAACACGTTCGACTTCCAATTGATCATGTAGGCGTCGCTGTAGCGGCCTTGGGCGATCAGTCGGATGTATTCGGGAACCGGGGTGTGCGCAGGACAGGCCCATTGGCAATCGACTACTTTGTGAAAGTAGTCGGGGGCCGCAATATCGGTCGGTTTCATTCCTACCCTGTCCGCGCAGGCTCAAAGACCCGGCGGCCTCTTCTGAGCTTGGCGAACGCTTAACGCGCGTCGATCTGGTTTCTGAATGACGTCATTGGGTTAGCTTATTAGAACCGTTCCCAAGTACAACGGCAAAGTTGCGCGCTTCCCCGCTTTCATGGGAGCTGCGCGCGCACAGCATTAACGCGCGTGCGGTGCAGCATGTTGCGACGCGTGCGAGCGCGTCAGCCGCGCGCGAGATCGCTCTTCGCGAGATCCCACATCAGGCAATAGGTGCCGACCGAGACCGGGAGCGGGAGTGGCGCCGCTGCCGGGCCGGTGAAGCGCTCGGCGATCACGGCGGAGACCGCACCGACATGCGTGCCGTCGATCAGCACGAACCAATCGCGCGCGCCTTCATTGCGCACCGCCGGAATGTCCGCCGTGGCGCCGGACAATTCCGGCTCGCTTTCGAGCAGGTGCATCGAGATGATGCCGTCGCGCCGCACGGGCGTCAGCTTTTCTTGCAGCGGATCACGCCAGGCCGCGGCATTGTCCGGCGTCGGCCGCAGCCGCACCAAGCCGAGAGCCGCCCCGCGTCCGCTGCCGTTGCTGACGGTGATGCGCGCGACGACGCGGAGCATGTCCTTGAAGCGCGCCATGGTCTGCCGCGACCATTCGGTCGGGTTCGTCAGCCGCGCCTTGTAGGCGGGGCTGTCGAGCACCTCGAGCGTCGCGGTCGAGTACAGGCAGAGGTATTTGGGATTGGCGGCATGCGCGACATAGCGCCGCGCTTCGAGAAATCCGTCGATCGCGACCCGCTCTTCCAGATGTTCGCGATCGTACCAGCGGTTGAAATCGGCTTCATCTGAGACGTCGACATTCATCGACGTCAGCAGCATGCCTTTTCCGGCGAGCGGCATTTTCTTGTTGTCCTTCCCATGCGAACCCAGACCCTCATGGTGAGGAGGCGCGTAAGCGCCGTCTCGAACCATGCAGGCCCGCTGCTGCATCTCGGCCTTTCATCCTTTGAGACGCGCTCTCCGAGCGCTGCTCAGGATGAGGAGATAGACCCCAATGCCCCGATCTTCGATGCGAGGTCCGCGATCGACTTCATCACCGCATCCCTCACGCCGGCATCATAGAGCGAATGTCCGGCTTCTTCCACGATGCGAAGCTCGGAACCCGGCCAGACTTTCGTCAGCGCCTGCGAGGTCTGCGGCGGACAGAGCAGGTCGTAGCGGCCCTGCACGATAATGCCGGGAATGCCTTCGAGCCGGCCCGCGTTCCGCAACAGCTGGTCTTCGCTCATGAAGGAATCGTTGACGAAATAATGCGCCTCCATGAACGGCGTCGCCGGCAACGTGCGCCAGACGTTCAGCGAGGCAAGGTCGAGCCGCGTCTTGGCCGCCTTGTGCTCGGACAAGACGCGCTCGGTGTCATGCCAGGCCCGCGCCGCAGGTCCGTGCACGGCCGGATCGGCATCGAGGATGCGGCGCCAATAGGCGTCCACCGGCCGGTCGCGCTCTTCCGGCGGCAGCACGCTCAGAAAATCCTCGAAGAGCGCGGGGTAGAATTGCGGCAGGCGCACCGTGAAGGCGGTCTCGACCTCGGCCCGCGTGCCGAGGAACGTCGCGCGCAGGGCAATGCCGGAGACGCGATCGGGATGCGCCTCTGCATACGCCAGCGCCAGCGTCGCGCCCCAGGAGCCGCCGACCACGATCCAGCGTGAGATGCCGAACTTCTCGCGGATTGTCTCGATGTCCGCGACCAGATGGGCGGTGGTGTTGTGGGCGCGCGATCCCTTGGGCCGGCTGCGGCCGCAGCCGCGCTGGTCGAACAGCACGGCGCAGAAACGATCAGGGTCGAACAGCCGGCGATGGTCCGGCTGGCAGCCGCTGCCGGGTCCGCCATGCAGGTAGATCGCGGGAATGCCGTCGCTGCGGCCGACGCTCTCGACGTAGAGCTCATGGCCGTCGCCGACATCGAGCATTTCGGACGTCAGCGGCGCAAACGGATCGGCGCGCTGCGCCGCTTCCTTGGCGGCCGAGCCTGCGTCGGCGTCAGGTCCCATTCTCGGATTCCAGGGTGCCGCCGGCGAAGTTGCGATAGAGGAAGCGGCTGGTCTCGCCCTCGGCCTCGCGCTCGGCCTGCTTGAAGATGGTCTCGTGCAGCGGCGACAGCGCGCAGGCCGGATCGGTGTTGGCGGCGTCCCCGGTCAGCGCAAAGGCCTGGCAGCGGCAGCCGCCGAAATCGATCTCGCGGAACTCGCAAGACTTGCACGGCTCCTTCATCCAGCCGGTGCCGCGATAGCGGTTGAAGGCCTCGGAATTCTGCCAGATCCAGGCGATCGAATGGTTGGAGCGCACCGACTCGAACTCGAGCCCGGTGATGCTCTCGGCGGCATGGCAGGGCAGCACTTTGCCGGCGGGCGAGATGTTGAAGAACTGCCGGCCCCAGCCGCCCATGCATTTCTTCGGCCGCAACGCGTAATAATCCGGAACGACATAGTCGATCGTCAGCCGCCCCTTCAGCCGCTCGCGTGCCTCCTCGACGATGCGGGTGCATTCGTCGAGCTGCGCCACGGTCGGCATCAGCGCGGCGCGGTTCTTCAGCGCCCAGCCGTAATACTGGACATTGGCGACCTCGAGCCGGTCGGCGTCGAGATCGAGCGACATCTGGATGATGTCAGGCAGCTGGTGCAGGTTCTGCCGATGCATCACCGCGTTCACGGTGAGCGGCAAATCGAGCTCGCGCGTCCATTTCGCCACTTCGAGCTTCTTGCGATGCCCGCCCTTGTAGCCGGCGACGCGGTCGGCGAGACCTTCCTCGATGCCCTGGAAAGAGATCTGCACATGGCAGAGCCCGGCATCGGCAAGCTCACTCAAGCGCTCGCGCGTCAGCAGCACGGCCGAGGTGATCAGATTGCTGTAGAGCCCGACCTCGCTGGCGTGCTTCACGAGCTCGACGAGATCTTTCCGCGCGGTCGGCTCGCCGCCGGAGAAATGCACCTGGAGCACGCCGATCTCGGCGAGCTCGCTCAAGACCTTCTTCCATTCCTCGGTGGTCAGCTCCTTGCCCGAGCGGTCGAGCTCGACCGGGTTGGAGCAATAGGGACATTGCAGCGGGCAGCGATGCGTGATCTCGAGCAGCACCGCAAGCGGAATGCCGAACGTCTCCGCGGTCGAGCGCTGCTTCTCCAGCACCGCCAGGCTGTCGCTGGGTGGGATGGTCACGTCGGTCATGACGTCTTCTCCCTGATCTCGGTGAGAAAGCCCTTGTCGGCGAGATCCTGCAGCATGACGATGACGTCGGCCAGGATCGCTTCGCGGGGAGCCGCGTATTTCGCCGCCAGCTGATCGGAGACGTCGCCGACGCTACGCTTGCCGTCGCAAAGCTGCAGCACCTCGACCGCGATCTCGTCAGGCGCCAGCACCCGCTCCGGCGCCAGGATCACCCAGACCTTTCGGGTCTCGTCATATTTCAGCTTGGCATGCCGCGGCAGCACGGGGCGGCTTGCCTCGCTGACGCTGATGTGACGCGGCCCGGCCATCAATCTTCCTCTCAGCCCGCCTTGGGCACGAACGCGCCCGGCGGAATATTGCCCTCGACATAGGCGTGCTGGAGCGCGTCGAGCTGCACCCACAGCACGTTGGTCTTGAAGATCAGCGCGTTGCACACCTGCGCGCGCTGCTCCGGCGTCGTGGCGTGCGTCTTGACATAGTCGAGCGCGAAATTGGCATCGCGCGGCGCCTGCGTCAGGCGGCGCTTGAAGTAGCTCATGGTGTCAGGATTGACGAAATCGTAGTGCTGCAGCATGCCCGCGATGCGCTCTTCGTGGATGCTCGGTGCGAACAGCTCGGTGAGCGAGGAGGCGATCGCCTCCAGCGGGCTCTTCTCGCGGCAATAGTGCACGTAAGCCTCCACGGCGAAGCGCGTCGCCGGCAAGATGCCTTCGGTGGATTCCACGTAGGCGGTGTCGAGGCCGAGACCCTCGGTCAGCTTGATCCAGCGCTCGATGCCGCCTTCGGCGCCGACATCGCCGTCATGGTCCTCGATGCGGTGGCGCCATTCCAGGCGCGTGGCGCGGTCGCGGAAGCGCGAGATCACCACCGCGTCCTTGATCGGGATCGTGCTCTGGTAATAGTAGCGGTTGAGCGCCCAGGCCTGCACCTGGCCCTTGTTCAACTTGCCGCCGTGCAGCAGCTTATGGAACGGATGCAGGCTGTGATAGCGCGTCGCCCCGATATGGCGCAGCGTCGCCTCGAGCTCCTCGGCCGAGTTGAGCCTGATATCCCTGCCGATCGAGAGCGCAGTCATTCCAGTCATTGATGCCGCATTCACAGCACGATCTCCGTTCCATCCGCCGGTATCTGCCAGCCCGCCGCCTCAGCGGCCTTGCGCTCGGGTGAGGCAGGCAGCAGCGCCGGGTTCGAGTTATTGATATGCAGAAATATCTTCCTGTCGATATCGAGATCGGCCAGTCGCGCGATGGCGCCGTCGTCGCCGGACATCGCGACATGTCCCATGCTCTTGCCGGTCTTGTGGCCGAGGCCGGCCCTGATCATCTCGTCGTCCCGCCAGACCGTGCCGTCGAAGAACACGAGCGAGGCGCCGTCGATGTCGGCCTTGAGCGCGTCGGTCACGTCGGCACAGGCCGCGATGAAGTAGAAATATTTGCCGGTCGCCTTGTCGGTGATCTTCAGGCCCAGCGTATCGCCGTCGCCGCTGGTCCCGCCGGGATGCGCCTTGCCTTCCAGGTACCAGGCCGACTTGCCCGAGACCGCGAAGGGCAGCACTTCCAGCCCGGAACGTGCGCCGTCCGTGAGCCGCGGCTCGAACGGCTGGCGGATCGAAATCGGCTGGCGCCGCACGTGCTTCTCGTTCAGCACGTTGAAGATGCTGTTGCTGGCGAGGATCGCCAGCACCTTGTCATGCGCATAGATCGTGAACGGCGAGCTCTCGCGCATCGAGAGCAGGCCCGCCACCGCATCCACTTCGCTGTTGGTCAGGATCACGCCCGCAATCGGGCTATGGCGCAGCGCCCCGGCCTTGGGGTGCAGTTGCGGCGTGGCATTCACTTGCTGGCGCAGGTCGGGGGAGGCGTTGATCAGGAACCAGTTCTCGCCATCGCCGCTGAAGGCGACCGAGGCCTGCGTCCGGTGCAGCTCAGGCCCGCCTTTGCGGGCCGCCCGGCAGCCCTCGCAGCCGCAATTCCACTGGGGAACTCCGCCGCCGGCGGCGGCGCCCAGGACGACGACGCGAAGCATGATCCGTCTCCTGGAAGGAACACGCGCGGTGGATCTCAGGCCGACGCAAATGCCGACACAGATTCTTTCCTTCGGAAACGCCTCGTGACCGAAAGATCCACCGCCGCAGAACGCGAGATCGCCGACCGGCTTACTTGCGGGTGGCGCTCACATACATGTTGATTTCCATGCCACAGGGCACTTCGACGATCTTCGGGGCTTTCCATGCCATTTTGGCTCTCCATTTCTCGAATTCGGACGTATCCGCCCACCCGCTAAGTTAATGCGGGCGGAGAAGTTCGCTAGTGAAATTTTCCCGGACCTAGGTAGTAGGCCTGCGGAATTGTTGCACTGCAAAGAGAGCGCATTGCGGCCGTAAAAATCCGCGATGGACATAGGCAAGAACCGCCGATAGGTCGTGATCCCTGTCGGGATAAACGAGTTGTGAGTTTAGAACGGCTTCCAATCGTCTGCTGGCGACCCCATTGGATCAGGCATGCCCAGATATTTCTTCAACACCCGTATCGGCGACGAACTGATCGTGGATCCTGACGGAGAGGACCTGCGCAACCCCGATGGCGCCTGGGAGGTCGCCCGCCAGATGATCCTGGAGGTGGTGAAGTCGGAAGGCGCCCAGCGGGCCCTGCTCGAGGCGGTGATCGAGGTGACCGACGACGAAGGCGAGGTCGTGCTGGAGTTTCCCTTCACCGAGGCGCTGCTGGACCTGCCCGACCCGTCCGCGACAAGGCATTAGCCGCGGGTCAGCTATGGCTGAGGCGGCGGTGTCCACCTCTCCCCGCCGGGGAGAGGTCGGATTGCGAAGCAATCCGGGTGAGGGGCCGCACCAGACTGTGAGACCGCAACCCCTCACCCGGATCGCATCTTCGATGCGCTCCGACCTCTCCCTACGGGAGAGGTGAGCGACTCCCTTTCACCCCTGCGAAATCCGCATGGCTTTGCCGCGTTCCCGGCGCTAAAAGACGCCGGATACACGGAGCAAGCCATGCAAGATCTCTGGCGCCTGTCGGCTGCCGACCTCGCCACCCTCGTCAAATCCAGGAAAGTCTCCGCCAGGGAGGCGGCCAAGGCCGGTCTTGCCCGGCTCGATGCCGTCAATCCCCAGCTCAATGCCGTGATCGACCACCGGCCGGATGACGTGCTCAGGCAGGCCGACGCCGTCGATGCCGCCATCGCGCGAGGCGAGGATCCCGGCGTGCTCGCCGGCGTGCCCGTGACCATCAAGGCCAATGTCGACCAGGAAGGCTTTGCCACCACCAACGGCCTGAAGCTGCAGCGCGACGTGATCGCGCGCGAGGACAATCCCGTCGTCGCCAATTTCCGCAAGGCCGGCGCCATTTTGCTCGGCCGCACCAATTGCCCGGCCTTCTCCTATCGCTGGTTCACCACCAATCTCATCCACGGCGACACCAAGAACCCGCGCGATGCATCGCTGACGCCGGGCGGCTCGTCGGGCGGCGCCGGTTCGGCGGTCGCGGCCGGCATCGGCCACATCGCCCACGGCACCGACATTGCCGGCTCGATCCGCTATCCTGCCTATGCCTGCGGCGTGCATGGCCTGCGTCCGACCCTCGGCCGCATCCCCGCTTTCAATCCCGCGCTGCCGGAGCGCCCGATCGGGCCGCAGATCATGGCGGTGTCGGGTCCGCTGGCGCGCACCGTCAACGACATCAGGATTTCGCTCGAGGCGATGTCGGCCCGCGACATCCGCGATCCCTGGTTCGTGCCGGTGCCGCTGCAAGGCCCCGCGCGGGACAAGCGCGCCGCGCTCTGTCTCAATCCGGGCGGCCTTGCGACCACTCCGGAGGTGAAGGCGGCTGTGAACGATGCCGGCAAGCGGCTGGAGCGCGCCGGTTGGACCGTCGATGTGATCGAGGACACGCCGCCGATGCGCGAGGCGGTGGAGTGGCAGATCAAGCTCTGGCTTGGCGATGGCTATGAGGCGCAGCTCGAGATGGCCGAGCGCGAGAGCGATCCCGGCGCGCTGGCGTGTCTGCGCGGCAACCGCGCCAGGGTCACGCCGATGGACCAGGCCAATTACGCCAAGGCACTGACCCGACGCGCCACGCTGACCCGTGAGTGGATGCTGTTCTTCGAAAAATATGCCGTGCTGCTGACGCCGGTCTCTGGCGAGCTGCCGTTCCCGGATCACCTCGACCGCAAGGACGACGAATCCTTCAAGCGGGTCTGGGAAGCGCAGCTGCCGCAGATCGCCATTCCCTTCATGGGATTGCCGGGCCTCGTGGTCTCCACCGGCCTGGTCGGCAAGGCGCCGGTCGGCGTGCATGTCGTGTCCGGCCGCTACCGCGAAGACCTCTGCCTGCTCGCCGGCGAGGCGATCGAGGCCGGCGGCGTGCCGCCGTCGCCGATCGACCCCGTGGGCTAGCGATGTCTGCCATTTACGACTTCAAGGCCAACTCGCTTGCCGGCGAGGAGGTGCCGATGAGGCGTTTCGAGGGACAGGTGCTGCTGATCGTCAACACCGCGAGCAAATGCGGCTTCACGCCGCAATATCGCGGCCTCGAGGATCTCTACCGCGATCTCTCGCCGCGCGGCTTCTCCGTGCTCGGCTTTCCCTGCAACCAGTTCGGGGCGCAGGAGCCGGGGCAGGCGAGCGAGATCCAGGCGTTCTGCTCGAGCAATTACGACGTCACCTTTCCGCTGTTCGCCAAGATCGACGTCAACGGCGCAAATGCGCACCCTCTGTATGAGTACCTGAAACGCCAGCAATCGGGCCTTCTTGGCGCCTCCATCAAATGGAATTTCACCAAATTCCTGGTGGACCGTGAGGGCCGCGTGGTCGCACGCTACGCGCCGACCGCCCGGCCGGAAGGATTGCGGACTCAAATCGAAACACTGTTGTGAGCGAGACAATCATGAGCGACGAATTTCCGGACCGCCTGTCGGTCGATCCGAACAGCCCCTATTACAACGCGGACATCCTGTCGCGCGACGTCGGCATCCGCTTCAAGGGCATCGAGAAGACCAATGTCGAGGAGTACTGCATCAGCGAAGGCTGGGTCCGCGTCACCGCCGGCAACGCCAAGGACCGCCACGGCAACCCGCTGACCATCAAGGTGCACGGGCCGGTCGAGCCGTATTTCAGGGACAAGAAGTGACGGCGATGCCGTCTTTGCAATGACGATCTGGAGGCGCCTCGCGTCCAAATGCATCACCGTCACCCTGAGGTGCTCGCCTCTTCGGCGAGCCTCGAAGGGCGACGGCCCGGCTGCACCTCGGCCGTTCATCCTTCGAGGCTCTCTGCGGGACGCGATGCGTCCCACGGAGAGCACCTCAGGATGACGGGGAGACAGTCTGACGAACTTCCTCTCGACCACCGAAGGCCACCCCATGTCCGTCCGCATCGTCGACATCCGCGAGATCACCAAGCCGATCTCGTCCCCGATCCGCAACGCCTATATCGACTTCACCAGGATGACGACGAGCCTCGTCGCCGTCGTCACCGACGTGGTGCGCGACGGCAAGCGCGTCGTCGGCTACGGATTCAATTCCAACGGCCGCTACGGCCAGGGCGGCCTGATCCGCGAGCGCTTTGCCCCGCGCATTCTCGAGGCCGATCCGAAGTCGTTGCTCGATGAAGCCGGCGGCAATCTCGACCCCGACAGGGTCTGGGCCGCGATGATGACGAACGAGAAGCCCGGCGGCCATGGCGAGCGCTCGGTCGCGGTCGGTACCATCGACATGGCGGTGTGGGACGCGGTGGCGAAGATCGCCGGCAAGCCGCTGTTCCGCCTGCTCGCCGAACGGCACGGCGTCAAAGCCAATCCGCGCGTCTTCGTCTACGCCGCCGGCGGCTATTACTATCCCGGCAAGGGCTTGTCGATGCTGCGCGGCGAGATGCGCAGCTATCTCGATCGCGGCTACAATGTCGTGAAGATGAAGATCGGCGGTGCCGATATCGGCGAGGACCGCAAGCGCATCGAGGCCGTGCTGGAAGAGATCGGCAAGGACGCGCAGCTCGCCGTCGACGCCAACGGCCGCTTCAACCTGGAGACCGGCATCGCCTACGCCAAGATGCTGCGCGACTATCCGCTGTTCTGGTACGAGGAGGTCGGCGATCCCCTCGACTACGCGCTGCAGGCCGCGCTGGCCGAATTCTATCCCGGCCCGATGGCGACGGGCGAAAACCTGTTCAGCCATCAGGACGCCCGCAATCTGATCCGCTATGGCGGCATGCGCCCGGACCGCGACTGGCTGCAATTCGACTGCGCGCTGTCCTACGGCCTGTGCGAATACCAGCGCACGCTGGAGGTGCTGAAGACCCACGGCTGGTCGCCCAGCCGCTGCATCCCTCACGGCGGCCACCAGATGTCGCTCAACATCGCGGCGGGCTTAGGCCTTGGCGGCAACGAGAGCTATCCCGACCTGTTCCAGCCCTATGGCGGCTTCCCCGACGGCGTCCGCGTCGAGAACGGCCACATCACCATGCCGGATTTGCCGGGCATCGGCTTCGAGGGCAAGTCGGATCTCTACAAGGAGATGAAGGCGCTGGCGGAGTAGGGGCAGACGCTTAGGAGCAACGGCAGCGCCACACATTCCGCGGTCATGCCCCGGCTTGACCGGGGCATCCAGTACGCCGCGGCGGATGTGGCACGAGCGAACTCTCCAATGCCGGCCTCTGGAGTACTGGATCGCCCGGTCAAGCCGGGCGATGACACCGTCTCTGGCGCTGCTTCAGGACTCCTACGACAACCGCATGTCCAGCAACCTTCGCCCTTCGCCCTTCAGCAGCTTCTTCACCGCGCTCGACGCCACCACCTCGCCGTCATTGGCGTAGGCCTCGTGGTTCTTCTCGATGTCGTCGAGGCGGTAGAGGTAGTTGACCATCACGCCGGCGGATTCGCGCAATCCCTTCGGTGAGAGGTCGCCTAACCAGTTGATGCGTTCGAGCCGGGCGCCGTTGCCGAGATGGAAGCGGGCGACGGAATCGATCAGCTTGCCCTTCGGCGTGCGCGCCTTGAGGAAGTAATGCGCGGCGAGGGGCTCGATCACGCCGCGGAGCAGCGTCGTCGTCTCGGGGTTCTCGAACCATTTGGGATCGTCCAGGCGCTTCAGCACCTCGCGGTCCTCGTCCGACAGCGGCAGATCCTTGTCCTGCTTCACCCAGGCCATGAAGCCGGGCACCGGCGACAGCGTCACGAACGTGTCGAGCTTCGGCGTCTCGCGCCGCAGCTCCTCCACCACCTGCTTGATCAGGAAGCTGCCGAAGGAGATGCCGCCAAGGCCGCGCTGGGTGTTGGAGATCGAATAGAACACCGCGGTGCGTGCGCGCTCGATCGGCAGATGCTGGCGGTCGACCGCAAGCAGCGGCGCGATCGCGCCCGGGATCGTCTCGGTCAGCGCCACCTCGACGAAGATCAGGGGCTCGTCCACCATCGCGGGGTGGAAGAAGGCGTAGCAGCGGCGGTCGACCGGATCGATGCGGCGTCGCAGATCGTCCCAGTCGGAGATCTCGTGCACGGCCTCGTAGCGGATGATCTTTTCGAGGATGTTGGCCGGCGTCGACCAGTCGATCCTGCGCAGCACGAGAAACCCCCTGTTGAACCACGAAGAAAGTAGATGCGAGACGTCGCGGTCGAGCGCGGCGAGATCGGTGTGCCCGTTCATCATGTCGAGCAGATCGGCGCGCATGGCGACGAGGTCGCCGGTGCCGCCGGGCGCGCGGTTGAGCCTCCGGATCAGCTCCTGCCGCCGCGGCTCCGAGGCGAAATGCAGTGAGCTCGCGTCTTCATCGCTCGGCGCGGCGCGCCATGTCTCGATCGCTCTGGACAGGCGCTCCCGGTCCGGGCCGAAATCGCGCACCAAGCCTTCGAAGAAGGCGCGGCGTCCCGCCGCATCGAGCTCCCGGTAGATGTCGAGCACCTCGCGCGCGATGGCGATACCCGATGCTTCGCCCCGGCCCGACAGCAGCGCGTCGCACAGCTCGAGCAGTCCGTCGGCATCCCGTCCGGTGTCGGCGGATTCGCCGCGACGAAGCAGCGTGCGGCCGCGCTCGGAGATGGTGGCGAGCAGGTCGGAGAAGAAGGCGTTGGCCATAGGGGCTTTCGTGTCAGGTTTGTGCGTTGCGGAAGCTTACACGGGATTTGGGCGGAAACCGATCACAATCAAGCGGAGGAATGCGGCAACTTTAGTCGGGCCGTGCGTTTGGAGAATGCCGGCATGCCTTTGAATGCGGACAATGTCACCGAGGGCTGCGCGGCCGTAGATTCCATGGGCGGTGAGCGTGGCCTTTCCGATAGGTTTGGGTTTCCACACTCGAACCCACGGAGGGTCAGATGCAAGCATCGACTGTAGGCACGCTCACCATCGGCCATAATGGCAC
>Ga0102590_1000885_pt1 | contig 54396 bp, 48 predicted proteins | sample AraplaMF_Col_mMF_FD_76859 | JGI IMG/M metagenome (GOLD analysis project Ga0102590, IMG submission 76859) | Arabidopsis root microbial communities from the University of North Carolina, USA - plate scrape MF_Col_mMF | ecosystem: Host-associated > Plants > Roots > Endosphere | place: USA...
CTCGGTCGCTAAATTTAGCAGGCCGACCTTGTGTTTGATGACGCTTTGAGGAACACTGCTCATGGGGTTACTCCTTGGCGCTTGCGCGCTGGTTTAATAAAGATTCGCACCTCTATCAAACCGGGTAACCCCACCCTTTGGCAAGGCAATACTGTCAGATCAAATCGGAACTACTACAGATGATTACTCTCCCATTCGACGAAAGGCTTTCTGATGTCCTTCACCCGGCGTTCGATGCTCAAAGCTACCCTCGCGGCGTTGCCGGTGCATTGCGCCGCCCACGACCTTGGCCAATTTGTGCCTCCCGTGCTCGGCACTGTTCCAGTTGATGCGGCGCATGCCTTCCTGGCAAATCAGGTGCGCTTGCTGCCGGGAAGTCCGTTTTACGCACGGCAGGAACTGCATCGCAAAGGCGTGCTCGCGTCCTATGATCCCGACAGGTTGCTGTACCCTTACCGCGCCTTGGCCAAGCTTCCCCAAAAAGAAGGCGTCGCGAACGGCTATGGCGGCTGGGATAGTGAATTTATCCGTGGGCACATGACAGGGCACTATTTGTCCGCCGCCTCGCGCATGGCGGCGGCTACGGGAACCCCCCTTTTTCGCGACCGGGTCAATTACCTCGTGGGAGAGCTCGCCGCATGTCAGCGGGCACTGAATCTGGAGGGTTACCTGGCCGCCTTTTCCCCGGCCGCCTTTGACCAGCTTGAAGGCAAGCCCGGAGCCGATGCCGGAGGCATTGGCGTGCCTTATTACACGGTCCAGAAGATCATGTCTGGCCTCCTCGATGCCCATGTCTATGTCGGCAACAAGCAGGCACTCGATGTGGCCACCAAGATGGCGGACTACTTTGGAAAACGCCTGGCAGCGCTTAATGCCGCGCAGATCGACAGGATGTTCCGCACTGACGGCAGCCCCAATCCGCAAAACGAATTTGGCGCGATGAGCGACGTGCTGACGGAGCTTTTCAACATCGGCAAAGATCCCCGGCATCTCGAAGCCGCCCGCATGTTCAATCGCGCATGGTTTGTCGGTCCGCTTGCCGAGGGCGAGGATCGGCTGGGCGGTTTGCACGCCAACACGCACATCGCGCAAGCCGTGGGGCTGGCTCACCGCGCGAACGCCAGCGGCAATTCGGAGGAACTGAAGGCGTCCGAGAATTTCTGGCGGCTGGTTGTGCATCGGCATTCGTTCGCCAACGGCGGCAATTCATTTCACGAATGGTTCGACAAGCCCGGCGCGGAGGCCGGTCCGTCCATCGATGATCAGAAGGTATTGCCGCCGACCACGGCCGAAACGTGCAGCACCCACAATATGCTCAAGCTGACCGCCAGGCTTTTCGAGCGCAACCGCCATGCGGAGTTTGCGGACTACTATGAGCGAGCGTTGTACAACCACGTGCTGGCGTCGGTGGCGCCCGATTCGGGCGCCATGACGTACTTCACGCCGTTCCATGGGGACTTCCGCACCTATCTTAACGGCAGCTTTTGCTGTACCGGCACCGGTATTGAAAACACCGCGCGCTACAACGAAGGCATTTATTTCCACAAGGATGATGCGCTCTGGGTGAACTTGTATATCCCGTCCGAACTCAGCTGGCGGGAAACCGGGATGGTTTTGCGGCAGCAAGGCGATATCACACGAGGTGAGCCGGTGCGCCTGACGGTGGTCAGGCCTGGAGCCAAGACGGTCACGCTCAATGTGCGCGTTCCTGCCTGGGTCGCCAAGCCGGTTACGGTAAGGATCAACGGGAAGCCGCAAAGTGTGGATGCAAAGCCCACAAGTTATATCGCGTTAAGGCGGCAATGGAAGGCCGGCGATGTGATCGACCTGACGCTGCCAGCGGGCCTGCGGCTGGAGCAAGCCAGCGACGTCTCTTCGATGGTTTCTATATTCCATGGTCCGGTATTGCTGGCCGGAGAACTTGGCAAGGACAATATGCCTGCTAGCGACGTGGGCGACAAGGATGCCTTCCTGAAGATCGCGGCGGTGCCGGTGCCCGATATCGTCAGCACGTCCGGCAATCCGGCCGATTGGCTGGCGCCGCTCCCCGGCGATCCGACCGCGTTCCAGATGAAGAACGCCGGTCCGGCAAACGGAATTGTCGTTCGGCCGTTATATGACCTGCATCATCAACGCTATTCCGTTTATTGGCGCCTGCCGCAACGACACATTTCGTGACCGGCCTGTCTGGTTTTGATCATGCCGGTTTTGCTTTCCGGCTCAGCAGCGTGGCCGCTGTCAATGCACCGAGTATCCCCAGCGTCCACGCGGCGGTGCTGCCGGAGAAGCCAACGGCGGTGTCGATCGCCAGTTTGCCGGCTTTCGGTCCGGCCAGCTCCAGGCGGCGCTTGGTCATTTCCGCGCCGAGTTCGCTCAGCCTGTCCTTGCTCAGCAGCCGTTCCGCGTGCGGCAGCAGCACGGTTTCTTCATCGGCCACGTGATGGATGACGTCGCGCATCAGCTGTTGCAGCAGTTGGTCGTGGCGGACATCGCCCGGTGGCGTGCCGCGTAGTTCGCCGATCAGGCGGCGCATTTCGTTGTGCTCCGGCACGCTCTTGAGCAGCACCGGTTCGTCGCTGTCGATGCCGCGCATGGCTGGGTAGAAAATTTCCTCCTCCAGCGTGGCATGGATCTCCAGCGCACTGGCGATGGTTTCTGCCAGCGCTTTCTTGACCTTGGGCGTGGCATCGGCCGTGTATTGGTGGAAGCTGACCAGCACATGCGAGTGGTCGAAGCGGATCATGTCGGTGATGGTCGGGCTGAGTTTTTTGAGGGCAAACATGGCGGATCTCCTGGCAAGTTAACTGCTGGGAGTTCAATCTTATTGGCGACATGCGCCGGTCCGCGTAGGAGAATGCCGATTTATTTGTCAGACCGCGACGCGCGTGCGGGTCGCCAGTCCCGCCAGTTCGCGCGCGCGCAGGCACTGTTCGGAACCGGCTTCGCACTCGCGGCAGGTGGTGGAGCGCAGGGGATAGATGTTGCAGCTGACGGATTTGCCGACCTCACCGTCCAGGCACGCGCAGCGCACTGGCGTTTGCAGGGTGCCGTTCATCGCCACGTGGTAGGGCGAAACCGGTGTGACCAGTTCTTGCGGCACGCTGCCGTCCGGATGCAGCGTGGATTCGCTCCAGTAGAAGCTGACTCGAAATACTGCGCAACAGGCGCCGCAGGACTGGCAATCCAATGACATGGGGCAGGCGTGAGTGCTATCGACGCCAGCGATTCTACCGCGATTACGCTATTTGCGCAGGCGATCCATCAGCGGCCACAGGGTCAGGGTGGCGGCGACGGCAATGGCGCTGCCGAGCAGGTTGTTTTCCAGCCGTGCCAGCGCGTAGGTATAGTCGATGGCCGGCATGGCGTAGTCGGCCACCAGCACGAACGAGGGCGTGAGGAAGGCGACAAACACGCTATAGCCAACCGGACGCAGGGCCATGGTCAGCCCGATCAGCGGGAACACGGCCAGCGCGATTTCCAGCGGCGTCTGCGCCAGCGCGCCGACGGCGACGGCAAGCAGGGTGCCGATCACGGTGCCCACCGCGCGCTCCAGGCTGCGCGGCAAGGTACCGGCCGCCGACGGTTGCAGGATCAGCAGCACGGCCATGGTGGCCCAGTAGCCGCAAGGCAGTTCCAGCTTATGCACCGCCAGATAAGCCGCCGTGGTGGCGATGCCGAGGCGCAGCGCGAAGTGGACGCCGTCGCTGCTCAGCGAGGCGTGCGCGCGCAGTTGCCGCAGGGCGCTGCGCACGCTGTCTGTGGCCGCTTGATGCCAGTGCCTGTTGTGATGTTCCGGCGCGGAAGGGCGCAGCTGCCAGATGGCCATGCTCAGCGCGGTGGCGGACAGGCAGCCCAGCAGGTACAGGCCAAGGTAGGTGTAGCCGGCAGCGCTGCCCGCCGCCGGATGATCGACCATGACCACGCAGGCGGTGGCCGCGAGGATGGCCACCTGATACGGCGCCTCGCCCCAGATGCGCGTCAGGCCGGCCACGGTGACGAAGCCGAGGATGGTCAGCGCGCCGGCGGTGGCGCCGAAGCCGGCCGCGTAGGTGGTCAGCCAGCCGCCCAGCGTGGACAGCACGGCGAACGACAGCATCGACGCCAGCCGGCTGCGCGTGCTGTGCGGCGCGGTGGCGAGCGAGGTCCAGAAGGCGCCGATGGCGGCCCACGAAAAGTCCGGCACGTGCAGGGCGCAGCCCACCAGCAGCATCAGGGCGGAGGCCGAGGCGGCGCGCATGCCATCCATCAGGTTGGCTTTGGCGGCGGTGGTGGTGAGCAGGGTCTTGAACATGATGATGACAGCTTAAAAGAGCGCCGCGCCTGAATCCAATATTTCGTGATAGTCTCTTCAAGACGAAAAAGATATCGCAACGTGTTTTGATGACGTATTTTTAGATGGAAGGTTGAACATGGAATTTCGCCAGTTGCGCTATTTCCTGGCGGTGGCCGAGCATTTGCATTTCACGTTGGCGGCGGAGCGTCTCGGCATCGCGCAGCCGCCTTTGAGCCAGCAGATCATCAAGCTGGAACGGGAGATCGGCACCAAGCTGTTTGTGCGCCATCCGCGCCGGGTGGAGTTGACCGAGGCCGGCGTGATTTTCCGCGAGCGCGCCCAGCGCGTGCTGGAAGACGCCAACGACGCGCTGGAACACGTGAAGATGGCCGCGCGCGGCGAGAGCGGTCATTTGTCGATCGGATTTGCCGGTTCGACGGTGTTTCATCCGGCGGTGGCGCGCTTGCTGCGCCGCTTCCGCGAGGCGTATCCGGGCGTGAAGATCCGCACCGAGGAAAGCAACAGCGTGGCGCTGCTCGGCAAGCTGGCCGATGCGCAGGTCGATTGCGCCATGGTGCGCCTGCCGCTCGATTGTGGTGAGATGAAGGTGACGCCGCTGGTGCAGGAGAAGATGATCGCGGTGCTGCCCAGCGGCCATGCGCTGGGCCGCCGCCGCCAGATCGATCTGAAGCAGCTGGCGGCCGATCCCTTCATTCTGTATCCGCGCGCGATCAATCCGGAGCTGCATGACGCCATCATCAGCGCCTGCCGCGCGGCCGGCTTCTCGCCCAGGGTCGAGATGGAGTCGCCGCAGATTTCGTCCAGCGTGAACATGGCGGCGGCCGGCTTTGGCGTGGCCATTATTCCGGAGTCGATCGCGCAGTTCCGGGCCGAGGGTGTGACCTATCAGGACATCAGCAACAAGGATCTGGGCACGGCGATTGCTTTGATTACCCGGCCGCGCGACAAGTCGGTGACGGTGAAGCACTTCGCCGATCTGGTGCGGCAGTTCAACCGGCGTTAAATACACGAGGGGAGTCGAGGCATGAATCAACATCAGGCGAGCCGGCGCAAGCTGCTCGGGGCGGTGGCGGGATTGACGGCGCTGGCGGCGTCCGCAGCGAAAGCCGCGTCGGCGTCGTCGCCGGCTACGGACGCGGATTGGGAACGCATCGCGCAGAGCTATGACGTGGCCGGCGATTTCATCAATCTGGAGAACGGCTACTACGGCGTCATGGCGCGCCCGGTGGCGGAGGAATTCAAGCGCAATATCGATTACCTGAACCGCTACAGCTCCTACCATCTGCGCCGCCAGTTCGACGATGCCGGCATGGAGCAGATCCGCGCGCAACTGGCCGCGCACACCGGCGTGGCGGCCGGCGAACTGGCGATCACGCGCGGCGCCACCGAGTCGCTGCAAAACCTGATCTGCAATTACCGCCTGCTCAAGCGCGGCGACACCGTCATGTACTGCAATCTCGATTACGACGCCATGCAGTATGCGATGAATGATCTGGCGCAACGTCACGACGCCAAGGTGGCGCTGGTGCAGATACCGGAACCGGTGTCGCGTCAGGCCGCCATCGACGTTTACGAGAAGGCGATGCGCCAGCATCCGCGCACCCGGCTGCTGCTGCTCACGCACATCAACCATCGCACCGGTTTTGTGCTGCCGGTGGCGGAAATCGTCAGGCTGGCCAAGTCGCGCGGCATCGATGTGATCGTCGATGTGGCGCAGTCGTGGGGACAGCTGGATTTCAAGCTGCCGGATCTGGGCGCGGACTTTGTCGGCGCCAATTTGCACAAATGGGTAGGCGCGCCTTTAGGTACGGGCTTTCTGCACATACGCAAGGAACGGCTGGCCGACATTGGTGTGGAGCGCGGCGATCAGGATTACGCGGCGACCGACATCCGTTCGCGCGTGCATTCGGGCACGGTGAATTCCGCCGGCCTGATGACGATACCGGCGGCGCTCAGGCTGCACGCGGACATCGGCGTGGCCAACCGCGGCAGCCGCCTGCGCGCGTTGCGCGACCACTGGGTGCATCAGGTGCGCGGCCTGCCCAACGTTCAGGTGCTGACGCCGGACGACGCCGGCAGCTACGGCGCGGTCACCTCGTTCCGCGTGCGTGGCCACACCACGCCCGAAGCCAACGTGGCGCTGGTCAACCGGCTGGTGGAGCAGTACGGCATCTTCACCGTGATGCGCAAAGGCCCGGCCGGCGGCGCCTGCATTCGCGTCACGCCCGGCCTGTTCACCCGCCCGGCCGATCTCGACAAACTGGTGGCCGCGATCCACGACCTGTCCGCCTGATGAGTGCGCGGTGAACTTTCAAGATGATGTATATTAATTTTATGACATCATCAAAAGGGATTTGCCGATGAAATATCACGCCACGATGGCGGCCTTGATGCTGGCCGCCTTGCTGTCCGCTTGCCACAAGAAGGAAAAGGTCGAGGAGCCGGCCGCCGCCGCGCCCGCTCCAACCGCGGCGCCAGCTGCCGCGCCGCCGCCGGCCGCCGCGTCCGCGCCGCTCACGCCCGAGCAGCAAAAGCAGGCCGAGAAGCAAGCCTTGCTCGACTACGGCACGATGGAGGACAAGTACATCAACGATGCGCGCGGCCAATGGGCCACGGACGCCAAGGCCAGCTCGGTGTTCGGCGACGACAACGGCCGCACGCCGAGCGAATCCAATATGCCGATCAAAGCCACCGGCCCGGCCGACGGCGGCCAGTGGACCAATAACACCACCGACCGGGGCTTCGACTGGCTGGAGACCGGCTACGCCACGCCGGTCAACGCCACCGAGGTGCGCATCGTGGTCGGCAGCGGGCAGGGGGTGGAAGCTTTCAACAAGCTTGAGCTGCAGGATACCGACGACAAGTGGCACACCGTGTGGGAAGGCCTGAGCGACGTCAAGCGCGACCAGCGCGGCAGCCGCACCTGGTTCGTGCGCAGCTTCGAGAAGACGCCGTACAAGGCCAAGCGCGTCAAGCTCACCATCGCCAATAATCTGGAGCACTCCTACAAGGTGGTCGATGCGGTGCAGCTGGTCGGCGACAAGTAAGCGCGTTATCATCGCGGCATGAACAGGAAATTGCTTGCCGTCGCCGTGGCGGCGGCGGCGCTTGCCGCGCTCAATCTCGCCAGCCGCGCCGCCCCGTCCGGGCCGGCGCGTGTGCCCATGCAGGCGCTGGCCACCCCTGCCAGCTGCCTGCAGCCGCAGTGGCCGGCCGAGGCGCGCCGCTATGAAATCGAAGGCACGACCACCATCCGCTTCAAGATCGGCGCTGACGGCGCGGTGCTGCAACCCACCATTGCGCGCAGCAGCGGCTGGCGGATACTCGATGAAGCGGCCGTGCAAGGGCTGGCGCAATGCAGGTTCCAGCCCAATCTGCCGGTCGCGCGCGAGGGTACAGCGTTCCCGCTGCAGTTTGTCTGGAAGCTCGATGGCGCGGCGCCCGCGCGGCCGCTGCTGCTGGCGGACAGCTGCCAGCCGTCCACCCGCTTTGCCGCTTTCCACGAAGCCGATCCGCGCCCCAGCGGCAAGGATGGCATCCTGCTGCGTTTCCTGCTGAATGGCGACGGCGCGCCGGTGCGGGTGGTGGCCGAAGCGGCCGGTCAGCCGCCGGCGCTGGTGGCGCAGGCGGTGAACTATCTGCAAAGCTGCCGTTTCGCCTACGATCCCCAGGCCCGGGCCGAGCGCACGGACACCGCGTTTGGCCGGGTGGTCTTGCGCTAGTCAGCGCTGATCTTCGGCGCGGCGCTTGTCCGGCTCGCTCAGCACGCGGGCGATGACGGCCAGGGGCACGCCAGCGTCCTCCAGAAATTCGGCCGCGGCCTCGCGGCCCTGGGTTTCCGCCATGGCGATACCGGCGTTGACCGCAACCGCCTTGGCGCGGTCGGGGCGTGAGCGTCGTTCCATCATGATGACACCTCCTGTCTGACTCAGGACAGTATCACAGATGGCGTTACGATGCGGCGGCAGTGGCGAGCTGTTCGCGCTTGCTCAGGCCGTTACGGATGGCGGCCAGAATGCGTTCGAGGTTGGCGGGCTTGATGATGTGTTCGTCAAAGCCGGTGGCGATCACCCGCTGCCGGGTGACGATGTCGCCCCAGGCGGTGAAGGCGATCAGGGCCACCTGGTCGTAGTCGGGCACGGCGCGCAGGGCGGCCGCCACCTGGTAGCCGTCCATCAGCGGCATGCCGAGGTCGAGCAGGATGGCGTGCGGCTGGAAGGTGCGGGCCGCTTCCAGGCCGCTGCGGCCGTCGTAGGCGACGGCGGCCTGGTAGCCTTGCAGTTCCAGGAGTTCGGCCGAAATGTCGGCCGCGTCGGTGTTGTCATCGACAACAAGAATACGCTTGGTAGTGGTCTGGTCCATAATCTTGAACGAATGGAGAACATAACATTCGGCTGGGTCCAGGCCGGGGCAGCGGGAACGCGGCAGGGGAAGGGCGCGCGTGGCAGGAGCTGATGAGCTTTCCTGACGTTAATTATAGTTGGATTTGCGCGGCTTGCTTGAAGAAATCGGCATCTGTCTCCAAATTGCCCACAGACACTAATGGAAAGGGAGCATCTATGACAAGCACCACCGACAAGGCCATCCTGGCGGGCGGCTGTTTCTGGGGCATGCAGGATTTGATCCGCAAGATGCCCGGCGTGCTTGGCACCCGCGTCGGCTACAGCGGCGGCGACGTAGCCAACGCCACCTACCGCAACCATGGCACGCACGCGGAGGCGATTGAAATTGTTTTCGATCCAACAACATTAAGCTACCGCCGCATCCTGGAATTTTTCTTCCAGATCCACGACCCGAGCACCCGCAACCGCCAGGGCAACGACATCGGCACCAGCTATCGTTCGGCCATTTTCTATACAAATGAGCAACAGAAAGCGATTGCCGAGGCCACCATCGCCGAGGTCGACGCCTCCGGCCGCTGGCCCGGCAAAGTGGTGACCGAACTGGCCCCGGCCGGTCCGTTCTGGGAGGCGGAAGCGGAGCATCAGGACTATCTGGAGCGCATTCCCAACGGCTACACCTGTCATTATGTGCGTCCGGACTGGGTGTTGGGCAAGGGTTGAAAATCCTTATAAAACAGTCGCTTACAAGACGGAAGGTATTCGGAAGGTAAGTTCGGCGCGGCACGCCTACAGTGAAGGCCTTGTTTTATCCCTTCACGTCAGGAATACTATGAGTCATTTATTTGCCGCCGTCTACGAAATCTCCAGTGCCAGCGCCGGCCGCCCCACATTGCGACTGAACCTGGTGGTCGACCGCGCCAAGGCCAGCGTGGTCGGCGCCGCCGCGCTGCACACCGTCACCGGCGATACGCACGAAATGTCGGTGCGCGGCCAGTATCTGGAAATCGAGGGCGAAGAGCCCTTGGAAGCCATTGTGCTGGCCGGCACGCCACCGATATTTGCCGTGCTGGGCGAGGAGCCGACGTCGTTCCAGATGCTGCTGGTGCTGCCGACCGCGTGGAAGGAAGGCCAGGCGTGCTACAAGATGAGCCTGGGCAGCGTGTATCCGCGCGTGATCGACGTGCGCGACGGCCGGGCGCGGGCGGTGCTGCCGGAGGCGGCTTACTAGACTGCCTTACTCTGCGGTACACTCGGGTCATGGAAATCAATGATTCATGGCGCGGCTGGATCGCAGAAAATTTAATACTTGGTGGCAACCCTGATGCGCTGGTGGGCATCATGGTGCAGTCCGGCATCGCCGAGCCGTCGGCGCGGGCGGAAATGGCGGCGGCCCAGGCCAGCCCCTATCTGCGCGGCGCGGCCCGGCTGTCCAACCGGATCGCCAAGCGCGACTGGGTGCTGGGCATCCAGTCGCGCCTGAACCGGCTGGCGCCGCACGCGGTGCCGCGCCGGGCGCGCCTGTCGGGCGAGGAATTCCTCGACCAGCACTACCGCCGCAACCAGCCGGTGATCATCACCGGCATGCTGGACGGCTGCCCGGTGCGCGAAAAATGGAGCTTCGACTATCTGGCCGCGCAACTGGGCGGGCGCGAGGTGGAAGTCCAGTTCGGCCGCGACGCCGATCCCGATTACGAACTCAACAGCCTCAGCCACAAGCGCCGCATGCCGTTCGCCGACTACGTGGCCATGGTGCGCGACGCCGGCGTCAGCAACGATTTCTACATGACGGCCAATAACGATGGCCACAACAAGGACGCCCTGCGCGAGTTGATGCGCGACCTGCCGCCGCTGACCGACTACCTGCAGGCCGGCAGCAGCGGCTTTTTCTGGTTTGGCCCGGCCGGCACCGTCACGCCGTTCCACCACGACCTGACCAACAACTTCATGATCCAGATCGCCGGCCGCAAGCGCGTGCGGCTGATCGCGCCGTGCGACACGCCCAAGGTGTACAACACGCGCCATTGCTTTTCGCCGGTGGACGGGCGCCGCATCGACCTGCAGCGCTATCCGCTGATGGCCGATGTGCCGGTGACCGATTGCGTGCTGGCGCCGGGCGAGATCCTGTTCCTGCCGGTGGGCTGGTGGCACTTCGTCGAAGCGCTGGACGTCACCATCACCATCTCCACCACCCACTTCAAGTGGGACAACGATTTTTATACCTGGTATCCATCCCAGCGCGATTTCTAGGCCCGCCATGCCATTGCACTATCTGCGAACCTACACCACACCTCAGCGCAGCGACCTCAGCAACCGCCGCCTCGGGCGCTCGCTGGCCTTCGTGGCCGGCGCGGTCAATGCGGGCGGCTTTTTCGCGGTGGGACAGTACACCTCGCATATGTCGGGCGTGGTGTCGGCCATGGCGGACAATCTGGTGCTGGGTAATGTGACGCTGCTGCTGGCCGGCGCGGCCTCGCTGACGGCCTTCTTCGGCGGCGCCGCCGTGTCGGCGCTGCTGATCAACTGGGGCCGGCGGCGCGATGCGCACAGCCGCTACGCCTTGCCGCTGCTGCTGGAGGCCGCGCTGCTGCTGGCGTTTGGCCTGCTGGGCGCGGAGCTGGTGGCGCAGGGGCATATCGGCGTGGTGGTGGCGCTGCTGTGCTTTGTCATGGGACTGCAGAACGCCATCGTCACCAAGGCCTCGCGCGCCGAAATCCGCACCACCCATGTGACGGGGCTGGTGACCGATATCGGCATCGAACTGGGCAAGCTGTGTTACTGGAACCGCGACCCGGCCGCCGCCGGCCGGGTGGTGGCGGACCGCGGCCGGCTGGCCTTGCTGGCTTCCCTGCTGGCGATGTTTTTCGTCGGCGGCGTGGCCGGCGCGGCCGGCTTCAAGTATGTGGGCTTTGCCACCTGCCTGCCGCTGGCGCTGGCCTTGCTGCTGCTGGCCATCGTGCCGCTGGCCGACGATTTGCGCGCCTTCAGGTAACCGGCGGCCGTTTAATAGCTGGTCAGCGGCGTAGGCTGGCCGGCCTTGAAGGTGAAGATGGTCACCGGCGATTGCTTCATGTCGCCCTTGGCGTCAAACGCATAGGTGCCGGCCACGCCCTGGTATGAACCGGCGCTGATCACGCCCTGCACTTTTTGCGCGTCGGTGGTATTCGCCTTCTGCATGGCCTGGGCATACATCATCACCGCGTCGTAATAGGCTGCCGCGTAGACGTCGGCGTCCTGCTTGAAGCGGGCCTTGTACTTGGCCTTGAAGGCCGGGCCGGTCGCGGCCTTTTCCAGGATGGCGCCGCCCTGCGAGCACAGCACGTTGTCGCCGACGGCATCGCCGCCCAGTTTGCCCATCTCGGCGGTGCAGATGGTGTCGCCGCCCAGCAGCCTGGCGTTGATGCCCAGCTGCTTCATCTGGCGCGCCATCGGCGCGGCTTGCGGTGCATAGCCGCCGAAGAAGATGGCCTCCACCTTCTTGGTTTTCAGCTTGGTCAGGATGGCGGTGAAGTCGAACGCCTTGTCGTTGGTGAATTCATGGCCGGCCACGGTCATGCCGGCGGCCTTGGCCTGCTTCTTGAATTCCTCCGCCACGCCCTGGCCGAAGGCGGTGCGGTCGTCGATCACGGCGACGTTTTTCAGTTTCAGCTCATTGGCCGCGTACAGCGCCATCTTGGAGCCCAGCTGGCTGTCGCTGGCGTTCACGCGGAAGATGCCTTTGTAGCCTTGCTGGGTGAGTTTGGGATTGGTGGCCACGGTGGCGATCAGGGCGCCGGCATCGTTGTAGGCGCGCGAGGCAGGGATGGCCACGCCGGAGTTGTACGGGCCGACCACGTAGCGCACGCCGCTGTCGATCAGTTTCTGGGCGGCGGCCACGCCGGCTTTCGGGTCGCCCTGGTCGTCTTCCGACAGCAGTTCGAATTTCAGCTTCTTGCCGGCGACGGTGATCGGCTTGGCATTGAGTTCTTCCACCGCCAGGCGGGCGCCGTTTTCGTTGTCCTTGCCGGAGAAGGATTGGGAGCCGGACAGCGGGCCGCTATGGCCGATTTTGACGACAGTGTCTTGCGCCTGGGCGCCGAAGGCGGTCAACAGGGCGAGGGCGGCGGCGGTATGCTTCAATTTCATGCGATCTCCTGATTCTTGCTGCGGTTTTTAATGATGCAACGATTATCGCCAAAAACGCAAAATATTATCGTGCGAGTTGGGCCTCCAAACGGGCGGCGTTCAGAATTTAATTCGGTCCGCGCTGCTGGATGCGGGCCAGCGCGGCGTTGATGCGATCGATGATGCCGTCGTCCTTGTTGCGGGCGATGGCGAAAAACATGCCGGCGTCGGTGGCCAGTGGCCTGGGCAGGACGCGGTAGCCAGCGTCGGCCGCGCTGCCGATGGCGCGCAGGCGCGGCGCCATGTAGGCATTGATTTCGGCTTCGACGTCATGCGCGCTCTGGGTGCTCGGCTGGTAGAGCAGCACGGCGTCGACGCGCTTGAGCATCAGGCGGGTGAGGCGGGTTCCGCGCGAGGCGATGTCTTCGTCGGTGCGGAACAGTTTGCGGGCGCGGGCGCGTTCCACCGTCTCGCCGTAGTGGTAGCCGCGCACGATGCCGATCGATTTGCCGCGCAGGTCTTCGATGCTGTGGTAGCGGAAGGTGGCGTCGCTGCGGGTGACGATCCACAGGTTGTTGTAGGCGGCGACGTCGGAGTAGCGCAGCACATGCAGGCGGTCGGCGCTCTTGGGCAGGCCGAAGATCAGGCCGGCGCCATCGAGGGCGTAGTGTTCGGCGCGCGCCCAAGGATACATATGGAGTTCGAATACGATGCCCAGTTCGTGCTCGACCGCTTGCAGCAGTTTGCGCTTGATGGGGCTGAGCGGTTTGGGCTTGCCTTGTTCGTCCAGCGTGTCGCCGATGAGCAGTGGAACGGTGGGCGGGCCGGCTGCGGCGCGCGGCGCCGGTACGCAGCATAGCAGGGCGGCGAGCAGGAGGCCCGCGAGCGAGACGCGCGGTGGCGGCATGAAGGTCGGCATGCGCCTGATTATTGCAGAAAATGGCGGCCGGCACTACGCCACCGGCGCCAGGTGACAGGCGGCAGGTCGCTGGCGGCAGGTGGCAGGTTGGAGGCGGCAGGCGGCAAGCGGCAAGCGGCAAGCGGCAAGCGGCCCGGGCAGTCATGCCAGGGCCGTGTCGCGGAGGCGGGAGTGCGATTAAGGCGCTGTGCCGATGGTGCGGGTTGGCGTGGCGCCGTTCACGGCGTCCACCGGCGGAACGAGTGGGGAGAGGCGTTGGGCGGCGCGAGCGTTGTTGCCGGCCACGTCGTTGATGTTGTAGGCGGCAATCGCGGCGGCCAAGGCCGGATTGGCGCGCAGCGGATCGACCGGCGCGTTAGCAGCGTTGCGCGCGGCGGCCGCCTGAGCAGCGCTGACCTGTTCCGCCGTGGCGGCTTGCTGCGCGGCGGCCGCCTGCTGGGCCGCGTTGGCCGCTGCCGCTGCCTGTTGCGCTGCCGTGGCGGCTGCGGCATTGGCGGCAGCCAGGCTGGATGCGGTATCGCGCGCTGCGGCGGCCTGCTGGGCGGCGACTGTCGCTGCGGTGGTGGCGGCATCGGCGGTGCCGGCGTTGTTCTGCGCCGCGCGGGCCTGGGCTGCCGCTGCGTTGGCTGCGGCGTTCTGGGCGGCCATCGCATCGGCGGCATTTTGCGCCGCTTGCGCCTGCACCGCCGCGGCCTGCGCGGCGGCGTTGGCAATTGCCACTTGCGCGGCGGCGTTCTGTGCCGCCTGGGCTTGTTGTGCGGCGGTGGCGTTGGCGGGAATGGTCGCGCTTTGCGCGGCATTCTGCGCGGCCACGGCCTGCTGCTGGGCTGCCTGGGCGGCGACGGTGGCCGCGTTCACGCTGCTGGTGGCCTGTTGGCGCGCGGCCTGCGCTTGCGCGGCGGCGCTCGCCTGATTGGCCGTTAGCTGGGCATTGTTGGCCGTCTGCGCCTCGGCGTTGGCATCCTGCTGCGCGGCGTTGGCCTGCTGAGTTTGCTGAGTCTGTTGCGCCTGCTGCGCGGCGTTGGCCTGCTGAGTCTGCTGAGTCTGCTGAGTCTGTTGCGCCTGCTGCGCGGCGTTGGCCTGCTGAGTCTGCTGAGTCTGTTGCGCCTGCTGTGCGGCGTTGGCCTGCTGAGTCTGTTGAGTCTGCTGTGCCCGCTGTACGGCGTTGGCCTGCTGCTCCTGCAGTGTTTGCTGGGCGGACTGAGTGGCGTTGGCTTGCTGCGTGGCGGATTGCGCATTCGCCGCCTGCTGCGCTTGTGCGGCGGCCGCCCGATTGGCCGCCAGAGTTTGCTGCAGGCCCGCTACCTGTGCGGCCTGTGCTTGCTGGGCGTTCTGCAACTGACCCGCCGCCGTTTGCAGCTGCGCCTGCTGCGCCGCCTGCGCCTGCTCAAGCCGCCCCTGCTGATTCAGCGCAGCCTGCGTCTGTTGCGTCTGCAGAGCCGCCTGCAATTGCTGCGCGTTCTGCGCCTGCTGCAGATTGCCGCGCTGGATTTGCTGATTCAGCGCGGCCTGGTTTTGCAGGGCCACCTGCTGATTGCCCTGCTGCGCCAGCTGCTGATTCACAATCGGCGACGGTATCTGCTGTTGCTGTGCATTGTTAGCCTGCTCCAGCTGCGCGCGCTGCGCCGCCAGGCGGTCGGCCGCCGTCGCCGGCAGCGGATTTTGCGACAGATTGTCCAGCGCCGCCCGCGCCAGATCCAGCCGCGCGTTGGCCACCAGGTCTTCCTGCGTCAACGCCGGCTGCTCCTGCGGATTCAGACCGGGAATCTGCGAACTGCCTGCGGAACTCAGCTGTTCCGCAAAATCGGTGGCAATCTGGCGGAAGGTATTCAGCGTGTTCTGCAGCGTCGACGTGGCCCGCTCATTATCCGCGTTGACCGCCGCCCGCAACACCTCCGGCTCCAGCGACAGCCCGCCCGTCAGATCCGACAGCAGCGGCGGCTGCAACGTCACGCCCAGCTGCGCCAGATTCTGCGCTTGCGTATTGCCGCCATCGGCCCGGTTCAAGCCGTTCACCAGATTATTCAGCAGCGAGGTTTGCTGCGCCGTCCCCTGATCGAAATCCACCGACGGCAACTGATTAAACGCATCCACCACCTCCTGCACCGCGGCGTTCACCGTGTCGGCCCGTTGCGCCGCCGTGCCCTGCGTGCCGGACAACCGCTGCTGTGCATTGTTCACTGACAGCAGGAAACCGGCCACCGGCGACAAGTCTACTTCCACCGCCCCGGCCAGCGGCGCATCGGTCGCCGTGCCTGCCGGATTGATGCCGGCATTGTTGACGGCCGGGGTTTCCGTCGCGCGTCCCACCGGCTGCAGTTCCGGCGCCCCGGACGCGGTCAAGGATGAGATAGGGAACATGCTGCTCTCCAAAGAAGGTATGGGTCACCTTTAGCATGCGCGCCGAGGGCGGCCCTGTCCGTGTGCCAGTTCACATAAGAGAGCATTTTTGTCATTGTTAGCTTCCGCACGGTCAAGCGCGCCTGATGCGCCTATCGTCGCAGTTCCTACCCTGTACACACAACGAGAGGACACATCATGGAAAATAGCACCGAGACCAAAATCAACACCGCGCGCGACGGCGTCACCCAGATCGGCAAGGACTTGCGCGCCGACGCCCACGCCACCATCGACAAAATCGCCGAGCAAGTGCCGCCCGCCACCGACCGCCTGAAAGCCCAGGCCCATACCGGCGTCGACAAGGTGGCCGATGGCGTGGAAAGCACGTCCGAGCGCCTGGCCGCGCGCGGCAAACAGCTGGCCGCCAGCTGCCGCAACCTGACCGAGTCCAGCCGCGAACACGTGCGCGCCAGCCCGGTAATCTCGGTGCTGGTGGCCGCCGCCGCCGGCTATGGCATTTCCAAGCTGCTGGGCTCCCGCAGCAGCAAATAACCCCTTTCCGCCCGGCCGGCGCGCGCTACCGGGACCAACGGCAGCTCCGCCCGCCGGGCGCCGTTTGTCTACAGCGTTCAGAGGATATCCATGGCCAACAAGAAGAAAACGCCGGCCTCCGTGATGGGGGCCGGTTCCGTATTGAGCAGCGTTTCAGGACCATCGACGGCCGCGCCGCCGGACAGTCTGGGCGGCGCCAGCCCGCGGGAGCAGATCCTGCTCGACAAGGTGGCGGGCGGCCAGCAACTGGCGGCCGGCATGCCGTTCAACGCCAACAAGCAAGGCGAGCATGGCGAGGCGGCGCGCGAACCGCAGCCGGGCCGCACCTGTCCGGTGCCGCACGCGGTCGCCACCGGCAGCACGGCCAGCGAAGCGAATGCCTCGCCCAAGGTCGGCAACGGCACGCCGCCGCCCGGCATCTGCCCGGCCGGCCATCTGGACCGGGTGCGCGCGGACGGCACCGAACAGCCGCTGACCACCAATCAGGGCGTGCCGGTGGCGGACAATCAGAATTCGCTCAAGGTCGGCCTGCGCGGCCCGACCGCGATGGAAGACTTCATCCTGCGCGAGAAGCTCACGCACTTCGACCACGAGCGCATTCCCGAGCGCGTGGTGCATGCGCGCGGCTCGGCGGCGCACGGCTACTTCGAAAGCTATCAGGATCTCGGCGCCCTGACGCGCGCCGCGCCGTTTGCCGCCGCCGGCAAGCGCACGCCGGTGTTCGTGCGCTTTTCCACCGTGGCCGGCGAGCGCGGATCGGCCGACACCGTGCGCGATGTGCGCGGCTTCGCCGTCAAGTTCTACACCGACGAAGGCAACTGGGATTTGGTCGGCAATAACATGCCGGTGTTCTTCATCCAGGACGCGATGAAATTCCCGGACCTGGTGCACGCGGTCAAGCCGGAGCCGCACCACGCCATGCCGCAGGCATCGAGCGCGCACGACACCTTCTGGGATTTTGTCTCGCTGATGCCGGAATCGACCCACATGCTGATGTGGCAGATGTCCGACCGCGCCATCCCGCGCAGTTACCGCAGCATGCAGGGCTTCGGCGTCCACACCTTCCGTCTGGTGAACGCGCAGGGCGAATCGGTGTTCTGCAAGTTCCATTGGAATCCGATGGCGGGCACGCATTCGCTGGTGTGGGACGAGGCGGCGCGCATCGTCGGCGCCGACCCGGATTACCACCGGCGCGATTTGTGGGAAGCCATCGAAGCCGGCGCCTACCCGGAATGGGAACTGGGCCTGCAAGTGTTCACCGAAGAAGAGGCGGCCGGCTTCCCGTTCGACGTGCTCGATCCGACCAAGATCGTGCCGGAGGAATTGGCGCCGCTACGCGTGGTCGGCAAGATGACGCTGAACCGCAACCCGGACAACTTCTTCGCCGAGACCGAGCAGGTGGCCTTCTGCACCGCGCACATCGTGCCTGGCATCGACTTCACCAACGACCCGCTGCTGCAGGGGCGCATCCACTCGTACCTGGATACCCAGATCAGCCGCCTGGGCGGGCCTAACTTCCACGAGATTCCGGTCAACGCGCCGCTGGCGCCGGTGCACAACAACCAGCGCGACGGCATGCACCGCCAGGCCGTGCATCGCGGACGCGTGGCCTACGAACCGAATTCGCTGGGCGGCGGCTGCCCGTTCCAGGCCGGCATGGCCGGCTTCACCACCACCTTCCACCAGCATCCGCAGCCGCCGGAAGACAAGGTGCGCGGCAAGCCCGAGCTGTTCGCCGAACATTATGCGCAGGCGCGCCTGTTCTGGATCAGCCAGACGCCGGCCGAGCAGGCGCATATCGTCAACGCCTTCCGCTTTGAGCTGACCCGGGTGCAGACGCCGGCGGTGCGCGCGCGCCTGCTGTCCATGCTGGCCAATGTCGATCCTATCCTGGTGGAAGGCGTGGCGCAGGGGCTGGGCATGGAAGTGCCGCAGCCGATGCCGCTGGCAACCGACGCGCCGCCGCCGCATTACGCGCCGTCGCCGGCCCTGTCGCTGCTGGCGCGTCCCGGCGCCATCGGCGTCAAGACGCGCAAGGTGGCCATCCTGGCCGGCCATGGCGTGGATGCGGCCAGCCTGCAAACCATCTATGCCGACCTGCTGGCCGCCGGCGCCGCGCCGCGCGTGGTGGCGCCGCAACTGGGGCAGCTGGCGGCGGCCGACGGCAGCCGCATCGACGTCGAAATCTCGATTGATGCCGGGCCGGCGGTGCTGTACGACGCCGTGATCGTGGCCGACGGCGCCGCCAGCGCATCCATGCTGGCCGGCGACGCCGACGCGCGCGAGTTCGTGCGCCTGCAATACCGCCACTGCAAGCCGCTGCTGGCGGTAGGGGCGGGGCAGGACCTGCTGACGGCGGCAGGCGTGCCGCCGGCGCTGCTGGACGGATCGCCCGATCCGGCCCTGTGGAGCGTGGCGGCCGGTGCGCTGGACGGCGCCTTGGCCGAATTCAAGCAGGCCCTCGCCGCCCACCGCGACTTCCGGCGCGAAAGCGACGCCGCACCGTTGTAAAGCAGCCCATCCTTTCGAAGTATTCAACTATGGCGGGCATAGTGATATGCTCGCCATAACGCCTTTTGCCACCCTCCCGATATGGACGTCTACGCCCCACAAGCCTGGCAGCCGCACGAGCGTCCCATCTTGCTCGGTTCGCCGTCCACTCCGCATCACGCCTTTGAAAAACGCATCGCCTTCCTGCTGGTCGGCTTCATCGTCGCCATTACCGGCGGGCTGGGAAATGCGCTGGTGTCGGTCAACCTGCCGTATCTGCAAGGATCGCTGGGCGTGTATTCGGCCGAAATCCAGTGGCTGCCGGCCGCCTACGTGATGGCCAACGTCTCCATGAACCTGTTGCTGGTCAAATTCCGCCAGCAGTACGGCCTGCGCCTGTTCACCGAATTGTTCCTGGTGCTGTACGCGGTGGCCACCGTGGCCCACTTGTTCGTGCACGGACTGGGATCGGCCATCGCCGTGCGGGCCGCGCACGGCATGAGCGGCGCGGCACTGACCACGCTGGGGCTGTACTACACGCTGCAAGCCTTCCCGGCCGAGCACCGGCTCAAGGGCGTGGTGCTGGGCATCGGCTTTTCGCAGCTGGCGGTGCCGATGGCGCGCCTGTTCTCGTCGGAGCTGATGGAGCTGGGCGAGTGGCGCGGCCTGTACTTCTTTGAACTGGGGCTGGCGCTGGTGTCGCTGGCCTGCGTGCTGTTCCTCAAGCTGCCGCCGGGCGACCGCGTCAAGGCGTTCGAGAAAATGGACTTCGTCACCTTCGGCCTGTTCGCGCCCGGGGTGGCGCTGCTGTCGGCGGTGCTGGCGCTGGGCCGCACCGTGTGGTGGCTGGAGTCGCGCTGGCTGGGCTACTGCCTGGCGGGGGCGATTGTGCTGATCGCGGCGGCGCTGGCGGTCGAGCATAACCGCGCGCGGCCGCTGCTGAATACGCGCTGGCTCAGCAACGCCAATATCGCGCGGCTGGCCATCTCGGTGCTGCTGATCCGGGTGGTGCAGTCCGAGGCCAGCGGCACGGTGGGCTTCCTGCAGGCGCTGGGCCTGAACAACGACCAGATGCTGACGCTGTGGTGGATCGTGATGGCTGGCGCGATCGCCGGCATGGTGGTGAGCGCGCTGACCATCACGCCGGCGCGCATCCCGGGGCAGTTGATCTTTTCGCTGGCGGTGATGGCCATCGGCGCTTACATGGATTCGGACACCACCAACCTCACGCGGCCGGCCGATTTGTACATCTCGCAGTTTTTGCTGGGCTTTGGCGGCGCCATGTTTGTCGGGCCGACCTTTGTGTCGGGCTTTGGCGCGGTGATCGCTGCGCCGAATAACCTGATCAGTTTTTCCGTCATGTTCAGCATCACGCAAACGCTGGGCAGCCTGCTCGGCACGGCGCTGACCGGCACCTTCCAGGTATGGCGCGAGAAGTACCACTCCAGCATTCTGGTCGATCATCTGACGCTGCTCGACCCTCAGGTGGCGGCGCGCATCCAGTCGGGCGGTTTGGCCGCGCTGGGCGGCGTGGCCACGCGCGAGGCCAACATCCTCGCTTACAACGACGTCTTCCTCGCCATCACCGTGCTGGCGCTGCTGACCATGGCGTGGCTGCTGGCGCGCTATCTGTGGACGGTGTGCGTGGTGTGCCAGCCCAAGGCTGCGCACAACGCGCAAACCGGCATGGCGAATGTCTCTCTCAACAATTCAGGATCGCGCTGACACATGGCCAACAATACTCCAGACAATGCTTCTTCATCCGAGAGCCGCGTGGCGGCGGTGGCCGCGGCAGCGGCGGCGGCGGCGGTAGCGGCAGCCGCGCCCACCGCGCCGGCGCCGGACCGGCGGGCGCAGATTATCTCGGCGGCGCTGTTCTCGCTGGTGGCCCTGGTCGGCGTGCTGATTGTGTTGTATGCGTGGCGCCTGCCGCCGTTCAGCAGCGCGGTGGTGTCGACCGAGAACGCGCTGGTGCGGGGGCAGGTGACGCTGATCGGCACGCAGCTGCCGGGTTATGTGGTGGATGTGAGGGTGCAGGATTTCCAGTACGTGAAGCAGGGCGATTTGCTGGCGCAGATCGACGACCGGATTTACCGCCAGCGTTACGAGCAGGCGGTGGCGCAACTGGCGGCGCAGAAGGCGGCGCTGGACAACTGGGCGCAGGCGCACCGCACGGCGGAAGCGGGCGTGGTGCTGAATCAGGCCACGCTGGCCAACGCGGAGGCGCAGGCGGCGAAGGCGGTGGCGGACCTCAAGCGGGTCGATTCGCTGGCGGCCGATGGGTCGTTGTCCTTGCGCGAGCAGGATTCGTCGCGCGCGGCGCGGGCGCAGACCACGGCTGCGGTGTCGCAGGCGCGCGCCAGCCTGGAGATCGCCAGGCAGCAGGTGCGCACGGTGGCGGTGAACAAGCAATCGCTGGAGGCGGCGGTGGCGGCGGCGGAAGCGGCCCTGAAGGCAGCCAGGGTGGATCTGGACAACACGCGCATCACGGCACCGGAAGACGGCCAGCTGGGGCAGGTCACGGTGCGCAAGGGCGCGTATGTGAACACCGGCGCGCAGCTCATGGGACTGGTGCCCAGGCAGTTGTGGGTAATCGCCAACCTGAAAGAGACGCAGATGAATAATGTGCAGGTGGGGCAGCCGGCCACCTTCAAGGTCGATGCGCTGGATGGCGCGCAGCTGACCGGCGTGGTGGAGCGGATTTCGCCGGCCACCGGCTCGGAATTCAGCGTGCTGCCGGCCGATAATGCGACCGGCAATTACGTGAAGATCGCGCAGCGCATACCGGTGCGCATACGTATCGACGCCGGCCAGGCCAAGGCGCGCCGGCTGGCGCCCGGCATGTCGGTCATCGTCAGCATCGACACCTCGGTGCGCGTGCGCGAGAACGAGCAGGCGCCCGCCACCGCGCGTGCCGATGCTCCAGCCACCCCGGCCGTCGCCGGAGCGATGCCATGATGCGGTGTGCAGCGTTGCGCAGCTCCATCGCCGACGACGCGGCGGGCGCCGGCATCGGCATCGGCGCGGAAGCGAAGGCCGGCGTGCTGCTCAAGGCCGGACGACGCGGTCACGGCGCGATGGCGGTGACGTTGGCGATGACTATCGCTGTCCTGCTGGCCGGCTGCGCGGCGACGGTGGCGCCGCCGCCGGCTTCGTCGTTGCGGACGCCGGCCGCTTGGCGCACCGCGGTGGAAGGACAGGGCAGCGGGCCGGTGGCGCGCGAGTGGTGGCAGAGTTTTGGCGATCCCGCGCTGACGGCACTGGTCAACAAAGCGCTGGTCAACAACGGCGACCTGCGCATCGCCCGCGCGCGCGTGGCGCAGTATCGCGCGCTGGTGGGCGTGGCCGCCGCCGGCCAGAAGGCCAACGTCATCGTCGACAGCGCGCCGACCCGCACGCGCCAGCTGGCCTACAACGGTGTTCCGTACGTGACCAATGTCTACCAGGCCGAGTTCCAGGCCAGCTATGAAGCCGATGTGTGGGGCCGCCTTGCAGCGCTGACCGACGCCGCCACCGCCACGTGGCAGTCGGAACAGGCCAACGCCGACGCGGCGGCGCTGTCGATCGCCGCCACCGTGGCGTCGGGCTACCTCAATCTGCGCGGCCTCGATGCGCAACTGGCGCTGACCGAGGCCACGCTCAAGCTGCGCGAGGAATCGACGCGGCTGGCGGAAAAGCAGTTTGAAGTCGGCTACAGCTCGCGGCTGGAGTGGCTGCAGGCACAGGCCGAATACCAGACCACCGCCGAACAGGTGCCGCAGCTGCGGCGCGCCATCTTCGAACAGGAGAACGCGCTGTCCATCCTCACGGGCGGCAATCCCGGGCCGATCACGCGTGGCGTCGAACTGGCGCAGCTGGAAGCGCCGGCGGTGCCGGCCGGCCTGCCGTCCGAACTGCTGCGCCGCCGTCCCGACATCGCGCGCGCCGAATACAATCTGGTGGCCGTCAACGCCAACCTGCAGGCCACGCGCGACCAGCTGCTGCCGTCGTTCAAACTGACGGCGGTGGGCGGCGTGCAAAACCTGAAATGGCACGACTTCGTGAATGCGCCGACCGCGCTGTGGCGGTTGACGGGCGCTGTGGCCGCGCCGGTGTTCGACGGCGGCCGCGTGCAGCATCAGACGGATGCCGTGGCGGCGCAGCGCGACCAGGCCATCTATGCGTACGAGAATGCGGTGCGCACCGCGTTTGCGGAAACCGACAACAGCCTGGGCGCGATCGTGCGCCTGAAAGAACAGGCGGTGCAGAACGACGCGCGCCGCGCCACGGCGGCGGAAACCCTGCGCATCGCGCACAACCGCTACAGCAACGGCTACGCTTCGTATCTGGAGGAGCTGGACGCCCAGCGCACGCTGTTCACAGCGGACGTCGGGCGCTTGCAGTTGAAGACGCGGATACTGGTCGCTTCGGTGGACCTGTACCGCGTGATGGGGGGCGGTTGGTCGAGGTGACCCCGCACTCGCATACCGGGGTCAGACCCATCGGGGTGAGGGTTACTTGAGCGGAATGCAGAGCTCCGAGGTGAACACGCCGGTGACCGGGTCCATGGCGTAATCGGCCGCATAGCGTTCGAAGCACGCGCCGGCGCCGGCTTTGCCTTCGGCATGCAGCTGGCCGAGGAATTCAGCCCATGCCGACGGTACCTGATCGCCGCTGCCTTTGAACTGCACCACCGCATAGCGGCCGGCAGGAATGCTGCCCAGCTGCGCCGGCGGTTTGACTTCATAGCCGGACGATACTTCCACGCAGGCGTCGTAGCGGCACTCGTTGGCCGGCGTGGTGGACGGATCGTCCTGTGCCACGCCGTAGGTCACCTTGTCCATCAGGCCGTGGGCCTTCTGCCACGGCGTGAACACCTCTTTCCAGAATTCGCCGATGGCGGCGCCGAACGGCCCTTTGTAGCGCAGGTAGGCTACGCGGACTTCAGGCAGTTCTTTGATTTCGTACTTCATGCAGGTCTCCTTGTTTGGCTGGCGGTGCTTTGCGCAGCTTGCGCATCATGCGCTTCATCCAGTGTTCCAGGTCGTCGACATACGTGAACACCGCCGGGACTACCAGCAGGCTCAGAAGCGTGGAGGTAATCAGGCCGCCAATCACGGTGATCGCCATCGGTGAACGGAAGCTTGGATCGGCGCCCCAGCCCAGGGCCAGCGGCATCATGCCCGCACCCATTGCGATGGTGGTCATCAGGATCGGGCGGCTGCGCTTGTGACAGGCATCCACCAGCGCTTCGAAGCGTCCCATGCCGTCCTGTCGCGCAAGAATAGCATAGTCAACCAACAAGATTGAATTTTTTGTCACAATCCCCATCAGCATGATCAGGCCGATCATGGATGGCATGGACAGCGCGCTGCGGGTGATCAGCAGCGCCACGAAGGCGCCGCCTATCGACAGCGGCAGCGCCGCCAGAATGGTGGCCGGCTGCATGAAGTCCTTGAACAGCAGGACCAGCACGCAGTAGATGCACAACACGCCGATCAGCATGGCGAGGCCGAAGCTGGCGAACAGCGCCGCCATTTCCTGTGTGTCGCCCAGTTCCGCGATCTTTACCGACGGCGGCAGGTTTTTCAGCGACGGCAGGGCGCGCGCTTCGGTGTTGACTTCACCCAGCGCGCGCTTGCCCAGTTCCACTTCCAGCGTGACGTTGCGGCTGCGGTTGAGGCGATTGATTTGCGCCGGGCCGCTTTCCATGCTGATGTCGGCAACGGTGGCCAGCAGCACCGGGCCGTTCTTGCCCGGCACGGTCAGGCGGCCGATGGCGTCGAGGTCGGCGCGCACGGCGTCCGGCAGTTTGACGCGGATCGGCACCTGGCGCTCCGGCAGGTTCATCTTGGTCAGGTCGGTGTCGTAGTCGCCGGCGGTGGCCACGCGGACCGTCTGGCCGATGGCGGCCGCGGTGACGCCGAGGTCCGCCGCCTTGGCGAAGTCCGGCTTGACGATGATTTCCGGACGCACCAGCGAGGCGGTCGAGCGCACATTGCCCACGCCTTTCAGCGTGCGCAGTTCGCGTTCGGCCTTTTGCGCCGCTTCTTTCAGCGCCACCGGATCTTCGGAGCGCAGCACCAGCTGCATCTTGACGCCGTTGTCCGGCGGGCCGACCTTGAAGCGGGCGCCGGGAATGGCGTCCAGCTTGTGGCGGATGTCGGCTTCGATGTCGGCCATCGATTCCTTGCGTTCGGTGCGGTGCACGGTGGTCAGGGTCAGCACGGCGCTGCGCGCTTCGGCCGCGGCGCCGGGTGCGAAGGCGTCGCCGCTGGAACCGCCGCCGATGGAGCTGAATACCGACTTCACCTGTTTCACTTCCATCGCGGCCTGGCGCGCGCGCTCGGCGATGACGCGGGTTTCGGCCAGCGTGGAGCCGGGCGGCAGTTCCAGGTTGATCTGCGTTTGCGCGCGGTCGGCGGCCGGCACGAAGCCGGTCGGCAGCAGGCCGGTGAGCATGATCGAGCATACGAAGAAGGCGCCGGCCGCGCAGGCGGTGACGAGGCGGTGCTGCAGGCACCACTTCATCACGCGCATGTAGCGCGACATCAGCCAACCGTCTTTTTCCTCGCTGTGGATGGCGGGTTTGAGCAGGTAGGCCGCCATCATCGGCGTCAGCAGACGCGCCACCACCAGCGACGCCAGCACCGCGATCACGGCGGTCCAGCCGAACTGCTTGAAGAACAGGCCGGGGATGCCGCTCATGAAGGCGGTCGGCAGGAACACGGCCACCAGCGCGAAGGTGGTGGCGATGACCGCCATGCCGATTTCGTCGGCCGCTTCCATCGCCGCTTCCATCGGCGTTTTACCCATGCGCAGGTGGCGCTCGATGTTTTCGATTTCGACGATGGCGTCGTCCACCAGCACGCCGACCACCAGTGCCAGCGACAGCAGGGTCACGGTGTTGAGCGTGTAGCCGAACAGGTAGATGCCGAGGAAGGCCGGCAGCACCGACAGCGGCAGCGCGGCCGCCGCCACCAGGGTGGCGCGCCAGTCGCGCAGGAACCACCAGACCACCAGCACGGCGAGGATGGCGCCTTCGTACAGCAGCTCCATCGAGCCCTCGAAGTTTTCCTCGACCGGATGGGCGTTGTCGATCACCTGTTTCAGCTCGACCTTGGGATAGGCTTTCTGCAGTTCGGCGATGGCGTCGCGCGCGCCTTTGGCGACTTCGGTTTCGCTGGCGCCCTTGGTGCGGAAGACTTCAAAGCCGATCACCGGCGTACCGTTCTGCAGGGCGATGGCGCGCGGCTCGGAAACGGTGTCGGTGACGGTCGCCACCTGGTCGAGACGCACGCGGCGGCCGTCCGTCAATGGCAGGTCGATGGCTGCCAGCTCGGCGGCCGTCTTCACGGTGGCGATGGTGCGTACCGATTGTTCGGCGCCGCTGACGTCACCGCGGCCGCCCGGCGCTTCTTTCTGCACCAGGCGCAGTTGGCGCGACACGTCCAACGCCGAGACCCGCAGTGCGGCCATGCGGGCGTCGTCCAGCTCCACGCGGATCTCGCGGTGCACGCCGCCCACGCGCTTGACCGCGCCCACGCCGCGCACCGCCAGCAGGCGTTTGGCGACGGTGTTGTCGACGAACCAGCTGAGTTCCTGCGCGTCCATTTTTTCGCCGTGGCCTTCGGCGGCGGAGGCGGTGAAGGTTTGCACCACGCGGCCGGCGGTGGAGGCTTTGGTCACGCTCGGGTCGCGCAGTTCTGCCGGCATGTCGGCCTTGACGCGGGCCACGGCGTCGCGCACGTCGTTCACGGCGTCGGAGATGTTTTTCTCCAGGATGAATTCCACGGTGGTGGTGGAGACGCCATCGAGCACGGTGGTGTAGATGTTCTTCACGCCTTGCAGGGTGGCGACCGAATCTTCGATCTTGCGCGAGACTTCGGTTTCCAGCTGCGCCGGCGCGCTGCCGTCCAGCGTGGCGGTGACGGTCACGATGGGCAGTTCGATGTCCGGGAAATCCTGCACCGGATTGGCTTTGTAGGCCATGAAGCCCGCCAGCGACAGCAGGGCAAACAGCATGATGGCCGGTATGGGATTCTTGATGGAGAGAGCGGAAAAGTTCATGACGCTTCCTTATTTGGCGCGGGCCGGCGCGGCGGCCGATGCCAGCGTGTCGGCCACCACCTGCACCAGATCGCCGTCGTTGAGGAAGCCGGCGCCGCGCACCACCACTTGCGTGTCCGCGCTCAGGCCGCCCAGCACTTCGATGCGGTCGCCGAGGCGGCGGCCCGGTTGTACTTTGATCTGGGCGACGTGCTTGTCGGCGTTGAGGCGGAACACGAAGCTGAAACCGTCGCGCACCACGATGGCTTGCTGCGGCACGGTCATGGCGGACGACGCGCCCAGTTCGAACTGGCCGCTGGCGAACATGCCGGCCTTGAACGGGGCGTCTTTGCTGCCGGCGTTGAGCGGCAGGTCGACATAGACCAGGGCGGAGCGGGTTTGCGGGTCGACGGTCGGCGCGATCATGCGCACCTTGCCGGTGACTTCGCTGCCGTTGGCGGCTTTGACCGTGGCGCCGACGCCGGGCCTGATGTTGCGCAGGTCGGCGGCCACCACTTCGGCGCGCCATTCAAGGCGGCCCTGGCGGATCATGCGGAACAGTTCCGTGCCGGCGTTGGAAACGGCGCCCACGGTGGCGCTGCGGGCGGAGATGACGCCGCTGTCCGGCGCCACCACCCTGGTGTATTTCAGGCGCAGTTGCTGGCTCGCCAGCGCGGCTTTGGCGGAGGCGATGCGCGCGTTGGCGGTTTGTTCGGCGGTGTTGTATTGGCTGATCTGCTGGGCGCTCAGGGCGCCGGAGTTCTGCAGGGTGCGGGCGCGGGCGGCGTTGGCGGCGGCATCGGCGGCGTTGGCTTCCGCTTCGTGCACGGCGGCCTGCGCTTGCGCGAGATCGGCGTTGACCGTTTCGGATGAAAACACGGCCAGCACGTCGCCGGCTTTGACCACGTCGCCGACGTTGACGCGCACTTCGGTCAGGCGCAGGCCGTTCGATTCGCTGCTCACGCTGGCTTCCTGCCAGGCGGCGACGTTGCCGTTGGCGGCCAGCTTGATCGGCAGGCTGGCGTTGGATGGCTTGGTGGTGGTGACGGTGAGGGCGGCTTTGGGCGTTTCTGCTTTTTTGTCGTCGGCCGCTTGCGTGGCCGGGGCGTAGGCGGCGAGGCCGGCGGCTGCCACCGCAAAAGCGGCTGCCAGGAGGTAGGCGAGTGGTTTGAGTTTGGTTTTCATGGTGGGCTCGGATGTTTAGTTGGCAGCGAGGGCGGCGCGTGGCGATGCGGCCGGCGAGGGCGCGGCGGTTGGCGCTGCGGACGGCGTGGGCTGCGCGCTGGCGGTGGCCACGGTTGGCGTGGCAGGGTTCCAGCCGCCGCCGGCGGCGCGGTAGAGGGCGACCCAGGCGGCGCTGCGTTCGCGCTGCAGGTTGATGACGGTTTGCTCGGCGGCCAGGCGGGTGCGGCGCGCGTCTTCCAGTTCGAACAGGCTGGCCATGCCGTTTTTGTAGCGGTCTTCGACGGCGCCGTAGTTGGCGCGGTAGCCCTCCAGCGAGGTTTGCGCGTCGCCGGCGCGGGCGGCGGTGCTGTCCAGGTTCACCAGCGCCTGTTCGACCTCGCTGACGGCGTTGCGCACGGCGGCGCGGTAGCTGGCGACGGCGGCGTCGTAGCGCGCGCTGGCGGCATCGACGTTGGCGGCGCGGCGGCCGGCGTCGAACACCGGCACCGAGATGGCGACCGGGCCGATGGTCCAGGTGTCGGTTTTGGTGTTGCTGCCGTCGGCGCGGAAGTTGGCCACGCCGACGGAGCCGGACAGCGACAGGCGCGGATAACGCTGCGCCTGCGCGTTGCCGACATCGGCGCTGGCCGCCGCCACTTCGCGTTCGGCGGTGAACACGTCCGGCCGCTGGCTCAAGGTGCGCGCCGGCAGTTCCGCAATCGCCATCGACGGCGCGGCGAAGGCGGCGTAGGCCGCAGCGTTGCGCGCGGCGCTGGCGTCCGCTGCTGCTGCTGCCACGGTCACGGTGGTGGCGGTGGCTGGGGCGCCGGCGGCTTGCGCGCTGGCGGCGAGTTTCTGGCGCAGGGCTGGTTCGGCGATCGCGGTCAGCGCGGACAGCACTTTCACGTCGACGTCGCAGGCAGCGCGTTGAGCGATGTAGCGGCTGTTGCCGTCGGCGGCGCTGGCGCGCGCCAGCGACAGGCTGGCGGGCGACTGGAAGCCTGCTTTGGCGCTCAGCTCCGTCAGCCTGGCCGTATCGGCTCGCGACCGGGCATCCTGCTGCGCCACTGCCAGCAGCTGTTCGCAGGCGCGCAAGCCGTAGTACTGGTTGGCCACTTCCGCCGCCACCGACACGCGGGCGTCATGCCAGCCCGCATGCGCGCTCTCCAGACGCGCCTGCGCCGCATCGCGTGCCGCGCGGTTGGCGCCGAACAAATCGATTTCCCACGAGGCGTTCAGGGCTACCTGCGAGGTGGTGCCCATCGGCAGCGCCGACTGCTGGTTGGAGCGGCTGACGCTTCCCGCCGCATCCACATTCGGCGCCAGCGCCGCACCCGCCGCCACGCGCTCGGAACGCGACTGCGCAATGCGCGAGGCCGCCGACGCCACGGTCGGGCTGACCGCCTGCGCGGACTCGATCAACTCCGCCAGCAGGCCATCGGCCTGCCCACGCCACCAGGTGGCGAGATCGGCCTGGCTGCCGTTGTGCGGCAACGGCGCCTGCCACTGCGGCGGCGCCAGCGAATCGACCTGCTTCGCCGGCCCCTGCACGGCGCAGGCGCTCAGCGTCGCCGCAACAGCCAGTGCCATCGCTCGTAAAAAGATACTCATGCTTTCCCTTGTTGAAGTTTGGTTTTCTCGGCCTGTACCAGCGCCTCGGCATACACGGTCAGATGCTGCGCCCACTCGGCCACCGCTTCCGGCGTGGCCATCATGTGCGGCGTAATCTCGGCCACGATGTCGCGCCCTATCAGCATCTGCACGCACATGGCGGCAATCGCATAACCGAGGCGGTGCACGCTGTCATTGGGCTTCTTCAAGCCGAGGTGACGGCACAGCACACCCACCAGCGCCATGTGCTCCGGCTTGATGTTGTTCTCGATCTCGCGCTGCCAGATGCCGGTCGGTTCCAGCATCTCGCGGTAGAACAGACGCAGCATCGCGTCGGCATCGCCGCCGGCCATCAGCGGCGCGATCATCTGCCGGTAATAGCCTTGCAGCGATTCGCGCAACGTGAAATGCGGCTGGTCGAACATGGCGATGTTGTCCGCCGCCGGCGTGCAGATCGCCGTAAAACAGGCCTGATACAAGCCGGCCTTGTCGCCGAAGTAGTAGCTGATCGCCGCCACGTTGGCGTTGGCCGCCTGCGCAATTTCGCGCGTCGAGGTCTTGGAAAAACCCTGTTCGCCGAACAGGCGCGTGGCAGCCAGCAGCAAGCGCTCGCGCGATTGCTCACCGTCCGAGCGTGGCTTGCGAACTTCTTCGGCTGGCTGGCTGGAATCGTGATGGAGTGGTTTAGCGTTCATGGCCGGCATTACATCATATAACTCAAACAAATGATATAACTAAATCGATTGTTTAATTTATTGCTGAATGGTCTGACCTATGGGAAGACGCGGGCCTGCCGCCGATATTGCAGCATTTGAAAAATTTTTAACGCAGGGGTGCGGGTGGTTGCGGGCAAAAAAAAACCCGCAACCACACGGTGCGGGCTAATTCCAATGTTCAGCGAACGGTTGGAGGAGACAGTTCCAACTATACGCTTATTTATGTTGCGCCGCAATACCGTAAAACTACGTTATTCATCCCTCGATGGAGGTGGATTTTTAGGCAACTTGTGCTGCGATGCACATGCTTTCAAGTAACTAGTTGCGCGGCAGGGCCAAGGTGAAGGTGCTGCCGTGGCCGAAGTCGCTCTTGAAGAACAGCGAGCCGCCGATCAGGTTGGCCAGGTTCTGGCACAGGTACAGGCCGAGCCCGGCGCCTTCGGCGTGCCGGGTGGAGGTGGAATCGAGCTGCGAGAAGGCCTGGAACAGCTTGGCCTGGTCTTCCTCGCGGATGCCGGCGCCGCTGTCGGCCACCGAGAATTCGATGATGCTCTTGCCGCCATCGCCGGCGCGCTCGCTCAGGGTGACGCGCACGGTGCCGGTCTCGGTGAACTTGATGGCGTTGTTGCCGAGGTTGAGCAATATCTGCGTCAATGCGCGCCGGTCGGTCTCCAGCACGATTTCCGGATCGGCCAGTTCCATTTCCAGCGCCAGGTTTTTTTGCAGGGCCAGCGGGCGCAGGGTGTCGATCACGTCCTTGACCACTTCCTGGCATTGCACGGTTTCCAGCTCCAGCGTGACCTTGCCGGCTTCGATCTTGGCGACGTCGAGGATGTCGTTGATCAGCGAGAGCAGGTGGCGCGCGCTGTTGCGGATGGTGTTGAGCTGCTTGTCCTGTTCCGGCGTCAGCGGGCCGGGCAGCTTCATCAGCAGCGCGCCGGTGAAGCCGATGATGGCGTTGAGCGGCGTGCGCAGCTCGTGCGACATATTGGCGATGAAGGCCGACTTCATGCGGCTGGCCTCGGCCAGCTCCAGGTTCTTCAGGGCGATTTCGCGGTTGATGGTTTCCAGCTCGCCGGCGTGGTGCGCCAGGCGCATGTTCAGTTCGATCACCTGGCGCTCGCGCGCCTGCAGTTCGGCGTTGACCTGCACCGCCTGCTCGTAGGTGGAGATCAGCAGGTCGAGGATTTGCTGGCGGTCGGCGTTGATGAAGTGCTTTTGCTCGCCCAGATACAGGGCGATGCCGATCTCCATGTTCTGGTTCTTGCGCAGCTTCTGGTTCATCAGCATGTGGCCGATGCGGTTGAGCAGATAGTCTTCCGCATACGGCTTGCGGATGAAGTTGTCGGCGCCGCATTCGATGCCGCGGATGATGTCCTTCGGGTCCATCAGCGAGGTGACCAGAATGACCGGGATGTCGCGCAGGGCGTCGTCGGTCTTGATGGCGCGGCACAGCGTGTAGCCGTCCATTTCCGGCATCACGATGTCGGACAGCACCAGGTGCGGCTTGCGCTCGCGGATCGCTTCCAGCGCCAGCTTGCCGTTGGGCGCCACGCGGGCGCCGTAGCGCATCGACTGGATCAGGCGGCGCAGACGTTCGGCCTGGGTGGGGCTGTCCTCGACGATCAGGATTTCGACTTCATCGGGCTGTATTTCGTAGCTGGTGTCCACGGACCACCCTCCTGGTGCATAGTTAGCTGAAGAGACTATATCGGATTAGCCCTTCAAGTGGAAGTTTCCTCGCCCTGGAAGGCGCCGGCGCGCCAGGTCAGCACCAGCGTGTCGCGATGGCCGTGGGCGGCCAGCGGCTGGATCGGCGTCGATTCGTGGATGACAGTGGCGTCGTCCAGCAGCAGCAGGGTCCACGGCGCGGTCATGGTGAAGCGCTTGCCGTTCGGGCCGTCGGCCTCGAACACGCGGGTTTCGCCGCCCTTGATGCCGGCGCGCGCGATCAGCAGCACGGCAACGAAATCGACGCCATCGCGGTGGGCGCCTTCCGGCGTCGGGCGGCCGATGCCGTCGGTGGTGTCGATGCGGAACTGGTGCGCTTCCACATACCACGGCGCGCCGGCGCCGCGCGCCTTGCTGCACAGCTGGCCGATGGCGGTGATCAGCGCCGTCCAGGCCGGCTGCGCCACGGTGGCCGGCAGCACCGGTTCGAACAGGCGGTGCATGCCGCCGTGCAGGGCGTTGTACTCCAGCGGCTGCCAGTGGGCGCGATGCGCGGTCTGGCGCAGCTGCGTGCCGTCCTGCACGAAGCACGAGTGGCGGCGGCGGCGATAGCGGCCGCCGTCTTTCAGGTAGTTGTCCAGCTCCAGCGTGTCCCAGCTGGGGACGAGGGCGTTCAGCGTGGCCAGCGGCACGCCGGCCAGCGCCGCCACGTCCTCGGGGGACAGCAGGGCATAGCCGTCCTGCCGCAGCGCGGCGCAAGCATCGGCCAGCGGCGTGTAAAGTGGTGTGGTCATCATGTCAGGCGGCAGAAGCCATCAGGCTGGAGCGCAATTCGTCGAGTTGTTTTTTCATGTCCACCACCTGGTCCAGCGTGCATTGCGTCGCTTGCAGGATGGACGGCGGCAGCTTGGCGGCTTCGTGGCGCAGGGCGTCGCCGTGCGGCGTCAGCTTGATGATCACCTGGCGTTCGTCGTTGGCGGCGCGGGTGCGGGTCAGCAGTTCCGCCGCCTCCATGCGCTTGAGCAGCGGCGTCAGGGTGGCCGAGTCGAGGAACAGGCGCTCGCCCACCTCCGACACGGTGAGTTCGTTTTTTTCCCACAGCACCATCATCACGAGGTACTGGGAATAGGTGAGCCCGAGACCGCGCAACAACTTACGGTACAGCTTGCTCATCGCCAGCGAAGTCGAATACAGGGCAAAGCAAAGCTGGGCGTCCAGCTGCGGGACGGCCGAAGGGGGAGAGGTGTGGGTTTCCATCCACTTAGTATAGGTAGTGCGCTATATAATTGCAAGCTAAGCTGGGCAAATAGTTTATGATGCTGGTAAAGAACACAGGGGAGTGGCGGCAGATGAATGTCAAAAAGGCCATCGTGCTGATCGTCGATGAGGCTACGGACCAACTGATCCAGATGAACGGCATGCTGGAGGATCAGTACGAAATCCGGCTGGCCAACAGCGGCCGCGCGGCACTGGACATCATGCAGCACATGCCGCGCCCGCACCTGGTAGTGGTGGACGCCCTGCTGCCGGGCATCGACGGCTACAGCGTGTGCCAGCAGCTCAAGTCCAGCCCCGATACCGCCGACATCCCGGTGATTTTCCTGCAAGGCGAGCGTGCGCGCGACGAGGCGCGCGCCTTCGACGCCGGCGCCGCCGAAGTGGTGGCCAAGCCGGTGCAGGCGGCGGTGCTGCGCGCGCGGGTCGACACCCACCTGCAGCTGCGCCATTCGCGCGAGCTGCTCAAGCAGCAGCGCAACCTGCTGGAACACGTGGTGGAAGAGGTCACGCTGGAACTGAGCCAGATGCTCGACGCGATGATCTGGGCGCTGGCCTCGCTGGCCGAAACGCGCGAGTACGAAACCGCCAACCACCTGCGCCGCGTGCAGCACTACATGGTCGCGCTGGCGCGCCAGCTGCAATCGCACAAGCGCTTCGCGGAGGAGCTGAGCGACGCCAACATCAAGGCGCTGTTCAAGGCGGCGCCGCTGCACGACATCGGCAAGGTGTCGATTCCGGACGCCATCCTGCTCAAGCCGGACCGCCTGACCGACGCGGAATTCGCCGTCATGAAGCTGCACACCGTGTACGGCCGGGACGCCATCGTCAATGTCGAGAATGCGCTCGGCTACACCAACGCCTTCCTGCGCTATGCGCGCGAGATCGCCTACTCGCACCAGGAAAAATTCGACGGCTCGGGCTATCCGCAAGGACTGGCGGGCGACGCCATTCCGATGTCGGCGCGCCTGATGGCGGTGGCCGACGTGTACGACGCCCTGATTTCCAAGCGCGTCTACAAGCCGGCCTTTACCCACGAAACCGCAATGGAGATGATACGGCAGGGAAGCGGCGAACACTTCGATCCCGACGTGGTGGACGCCATGCTGACGGTGGAAGAGGAGTTCATGTCCATCGCCGAACGCTATAGCGATCCCGCCGCCTGATCATGGCACGCGGCCGCGGCTACCTGGCTTTCCTTGTCGGGATCTGCCTGACGGCCTGGATCTGCTATTACGTGATGGAAGAGCAGCAGAATCTGCAGGTGCGGGCCGGCTTCCAGCGCGACGTTGAAAAAGTGGCGCGCGACACGCAAAGCCGGCTGCAAATCTATTTCGACACCTTGCACAGCATGCGCGGCGTGTACGCCATCAACGACCGCATCGACCGCCAGCACTTTCACCGCTTCGTCACCGAGCTGAAGATCGACCACCGCTATCCCGGCTTCCAGGCCTTGCAATTTGTGCGCGCGGTGCCGGAGGCGGAGCTGGGGAGCTTTGTGGAGCGCGTCAAGCGCGACGCCAGCGTCGTGCCGGAGGGCTATCCGAATTTTCATGTGCATCCGGCCAGCGTGCGCCCGCTGCACTACATCATCGAATACACCGAACCGCTGAAGGGCAACGAGAATGCCTTCGGCCTGGACCTGTCGGCGCTGCCGCCGCACCTGAAGGCGCTGGAGCTGGGACGCGACAGCGGCGAGATCGTCGCCACTGAACGCATCACGCTGGTGCAGGACGCCACCGGCGAACCGGGCTTCGTGGCGCGCGCGCCGGTGTACCGCAACGACGTGCCGCTGGAAACCACGGCCCAGCGGCGCGAGGCGCTGGTGGGCTTCGTGGCGATCGTGTTCCGCGTGAACACGCTGATGCGCGAGGTGCTCGATCCGGCGCTGCTGGAACATCTGCACATCCGCATCGAGGATGGCGGCTTCCTGAACGGCAAGGCGCCGCCGCCCAGTGCCGACACCCTGTTATACGACAGCGATGGCAGGGTGGAATCGCATCAGGAGCGCGCCGACAATGTGCCGGGATTGCAGGTGGACACCGTGCTGCCGGTGGGGCAGCGCAACTGGATCGTCAAGTTCGAAGGGCGTTCCGGCACGCGCTACGGCCGTTCGCAGCTGCCGGTGGTGCTGATCGCGGTGGTCGGCGTGATCATCAGCGGCTTGATCTCGCTCCTGCTGGTGACCAACCGGCGCGAGTCGGATGCGCGCCACGGACTGGAGTTCAGCCTCAAGGAACTGGAGCGCCAGAAGAACAATGTGGAGGAAGCGCGCAACGATTTGTCGCGCGTGGTGGCGACCTTGAAGCAGGCGCAGACCAATCTGCAAACCTCGGAGAAAATGGCGTCGCTGGGCGCGCTGGTGGCTGGCGTGGCGCACGAACTGAATACGCCGATCGGCAACAGCCTGCTGACCGCCAGCGCGCTGGGCGATCTGGTGCGCGATTTCGAGCGGCGTCTGAAGCAGGACGGTGGCCTGAAACGCTCGGCGCTGGAAGCGCATATGAACGACGCGCACAAGGCATGCGACATCATGATCAAGTCGTTGACGCGGGCGGCGGACCTGATCACCTCCTTCAAGCAGGTGGCGGTGGACCAGGCCAGCGGCCAGCGGCGCCGCTTCCGCCTCGACGAAGTGCTGCACGATACGCTGGCCACCTATGCGGCGCAGCTGCGCCGCGCCGGCTGCACGGTGACGGTGGACGTGCCGGCCGACCTGGTGTTCGATTCCTATCCCGGCAGCCTGAGTCAGGTGCTGAGCAATTTGATCGGCAACGCGCTGCTGCACGGCTTCGATGGGCGCGAGAGCGGCACGCTGGAGATCTGCGCGCGGCGCGAGGGCTCGGATCTGGTGATGCTGCAAATGAAGGACAACGGCATCGGCATGACCGACGTGGTGCTGCACAAGATCTTCGATCCCTTCTTCACCACCAAGATGGGGCAGGGCGGTTCCGGGCTGGGGATGAATATCGTTTATAACATTGTGACCGGCGTGTTGAAGGGCTCCATCCGCGTGGAGTCGGTGCCGGCGGAAGGCACCTGCGTGACGCTGGTGCTGCCGCTCTGGCTGCAGGAAGAGACGCTTCAGGCGTAACGCTGGCGCAGCAATGCCAGCATGGCGACGTTGAGTTCCCAGGCGTTCGACACTTCCCTCTGCGTGTAGGGCAAAGTCTGCGTGTAGGGCACCGGGCCGAATTCCGGCGTCAGCGTCATGCGCCGGGCGCCGGCCGCCTTGCGCAGGCGGATCACCTCATCCCACCACGACAGGTGCGCTTCCAGCGCGGCCCGCGATTCGGGCGCGCGGAAGTCGGCCACTTGCGGACCCTGGGCATGGCCCACGCGCGCGTGGATGTGGCGCACGTGCGGCAGGGTTTGCGCCAGCGTGTGCGGCTGGTCTTCCAGCAGCGTCTCGCAGGCGCAGCACCAGTGCGACAGGTCGGCGGTCAGCTGCAGGTCCGGCATCTGCCGCAGGTAGGGCAGCAGCAGCATCGGATGGCCGCTGAAACGGCTGCGGTGGATCTCGTGATAAATCGGCACGCCGTGCTGGCGCGAGATGTCTGCGGCGAGGTCCAGCAGCTCGCGGTTCTGCTCCGGCGTGAAATAGTCCTTGCCGGTCTGTGAATTGATGTGCTGCGGTTTGGCCGCGCAGGCGTTGTGCAGCAGCTCGGCCAGCGCCGCCTTGTGCGGCGCGAAGTCCTTGTGGAATACCGTTTCCCATTGACCGACGATCAGCGCCAGGCCGGCGTCGGCGATGCGGCGGGTCCAGTCGTCGCGCTGCGCGGTGTCGAGCGGCAGCGACATCTCGATGCCGTCGAAGCCGGCGGCCTTGGCGCGGTCGATGAAGACCTGCGGCGCCAGTTCATGGTGGCCCCAGTGGGCGGCGAAAATCTGGATCTGCATTACAGGAAGCCTCGCACCGGCAGCTTGTCGTCGCGCTGGATCCAGTTTTGCGGCGAGTATTTGGTGGCGCCGTCGGTCACGTGCAGGGTGTAAGCGTGGCGCGAGACTGGCGAGCGGTTCGGCGCGCTGTAGTGCGGCAGCAGGCCGTGGAAGCATACCAGGCTGCCGGCCTTGCATTCGAGCGGCACGGCGGTGCTGTTGTCCGGCCATGGCATGTCGCTGAGTTTTTCCATGCGCACCTTGTCGCCGTTGCGCAGGAAGCGCTCGCGCATCGGGCCGCGATGGCCGCCCGGCTCGGCCCACATGCAGCCGTTGTCCAGCGTGGCGTCTTCCAGCGCGAACCAGAAGGTGGTGACGCTGACCGGATCGGTGTCGAAGTAGGTGGCGTCCTGGTGCCAGCGCACCTCGCCGCCGATGCCGGGCTGCTTGAAGATGTACATCGACTGCCAGACCTTCGGATCCGACAGGCCGATCTCGCGCGCCAGCTCTTCCAGCCGGGCGTCGGCGGTGAAGGCGCGGAAGGCCGGATCGAGATCGTGCATGGCGTGGCCGATCTTGTTGATCGACAGTTCCTTGGCCTGTTTCAGCTGGCCGTCCGGGCCGAAGGCTTCTTCCTCGAAGAAGCAGCGGATGGTGTTGTCGGAGGCGAGGAAGTAATCGTCGTTGGTCTTTTCCTGCTCGATGGTGCTGAAAATGCCGGATTGGGCAGCCGGATCGAAATCGTTGACAATCTGGGCGGCGCGGGCGCGCAGCCTGGCAATCTCGTCGGCGCTCTTGAAACCGGGGATGACGATGAAACCGTCGCGGTGATATTGTTGTTTTTGTGCTTCTGTCAGCATTTGCAGCTCCCGTGGGGAATATTCGATCACCGCATTTTACCGGGCCTCACCGCGGCAATGGGTTGACACATTGTCGCCCGAGTGGAGACAATCGTCCCATGGACCAGTTACGAGCAATGGAAATCTTTGTCGAAGTGGCGCGGCTGCGCAGCTTCAGCGAGGCCGGGCGCCGCCTCGGGCTGACGCGCGCCATGGTGAGCAAGCACATCCTGCAACTGGAAGAAAAGCTGGGCGCGCGCCTGCTGCACCGTTCCACGCGGGAAGTGAGCCTGACCGATGTCGGCCAGGCCTACCTGTCGCCGTGCATGGCGACGGTGGCGCAGGCGCAGGAGGCGGCGCGGGTGGTGGCGCAGGCCGGCGACGAGCTGGCCGGGCCGCTGCGGATCCAGGCGCCGTCGAGTTTCGGCAGCGAGTGGCTGGCCGGTTCGCTGGCGCAGTTCGCGTTGCTGCATCCTTTGCTGGAGCCGATGTTGTACGTGGACGACGCGCTGCTCGATCCGATCGAGCATGGCTTCGACCTGACGATACGGGTGGGCGGCATCCCGGACGTGCATGCGCTGGCGATGCGTCCGTTGGCGCCCTGCCGCGGCGTGCTGTGCGCCTCGCCGGACTATCTGGCGACGCATGGCGTGCCGCTAACGCCGCAGGATTTGCAGCAGCACCGCTGCCTGCACTTCAGCCATCTGACGGACGGCACGCAATGGCACTTCACGCGCGGCGAAGAGCGGCAATCGGTGCGCGTGCCGGCCGTCTTCACCGCCAACAACGGACTGGTGCTGCAACAAGCCGCACAGCGCGGGCTGGGCATCGTCTACAACACTACTTTCCTGGCGTGGCGTAGCCTGAAGGAGGGCACGCTGGTGCCGGTCCTGAGCGACTGGGAACTCCCGCTCAACCACCTCAGCGCCCTGTATCCCGCCAGCCGCCAGCCGTCCCCGAAAGTCCGTGCCCTGATCGATTTCCTGGTCGCCGAATACCACCCGGTCCCGCCATGGGACAGCGCGCTGAACGAGAGCGGAATCAAGTAAGATAGGCGATCTCTGCTGCCTAAGGATTCACACCCATGAGACTCTATTCCATAGCAGTTGCCGTTACCGTGCTGGCCGCGAGCGGCGCCCACGCCGACCAACTGGACGACATCATCACGGCTGAAATGAAGATGCGCCAGATTCCCGGTCTATCGCTGGCCATCATCGACAATGGCAAGATCGTCAGGGCGCAAGGCTACGGGTTCACAGAAAAAGGCGGCAAGACGCCGGTTACCACGAGCACGCTGTTCCAGGCGGGCTCGGTGAGCAAGCCGGTGGCCGCGCTCGGCGCGCTGCATCTGGTGGAGCAAGGCAAACTGGCGCTGGACGAGGATGTCAATGCCAGGCTGCGTACATGGAAGGTGCCGGACAACGACCTGACGGCCGAAAACAAGGTGACGCTGCGCAGGTTGCTGAGTCACAGCGCCGGCCTGACCGTGCACGGCTTCCCGGGTTATGCCGCAGGCGCGCCCGTGCCGACGGTCACGCAAGTGCTCAATGGCGAGGCGCCCGCCAACACCGCGCCGGTTCGCGTGGACGTCGCTCCGGGCAGCCAGATGCGTTACTCCGGCGGCGGCTTTACGGTCATGCAGCAGCTGGTTGCCGACGTGAGCGGTCAGGCGTTTGCGGACTACATGCGCGATGCCGTCCTCCAGCCGCTAGGGATGCGTGACAGTTCATACCAGCAGCCACCACCCGCCGAGCGTGTGAGCATGAATGCCAGTGGTCATCTGGCCAATCGCAGCGTGGTGGCAGGGCGCTGGCACGTGTATCCGGAAATGGCGGCGGCCGGCTTGTGGTCCAACGCGTCGGACCTGGCGCGCTTTGCCATCGGCTTGCAGCAATCTCTGGCTGGCACGTCCAATCCGGTCATCTCCGCGGACATGACGCAACAGATGCTGACCCCGCAAAAAGAGCATGCGGGGCTTGGGATCTTTCTTGAAGGGGGCGCGAATGCGCAGCGCTTCTCGCATGGAGGACGCGACGAAGGCTTCGATACGCTGCTGACGGCATTTTCCCGCACCGGACAGGGGGCGGTGATTATGATTAACGCGAATGACAATTCCAGAATGATGGGGCGGCTGGTGGCGGCCATTGGCCGCGCCTATCACTGGCCGGAGGCTGACGACGAGGTGTTGCGGCAGCCGGCTGCCATCAAAGCAGATCCCAGCATGCTGAAGCGCTACGCGGGGCGCTACGAATTGGCCAACAACTGGATGGGGAGCTTTGATGTGCAGAACGGCCGGCTGCTGAGTATTTCCGACGGCTTGCCTGACGAGTTCTTCGTGCCCATCGGTTCCCACCGTTTTTATTCGACTTCGCGTAACTACGAGCTTTTGTTCATCCTTGATGCGCAAGGCGAGGTGACAGAAATTCAGATGACGACCAAGGGGAAAAGCAGCAAGGCGCCGCGCATCGGTCCATTGATGCACACCTTAAAAGCGCGCCCTGACCCCGACCCTGCGCGTACCAGCAAGCTCCACGCCTTGATTGCCGATGCCGCGCAAGGCGGTAGCGCTTTTTCCAGCTCGGCATTTGCCACCGCCGGCGTCAAGCGCGACTTTGGCACGAGCCCGATCGGTGAGCTGGCCAATATAAAATCGCTGACCTTTCTGTACGAGCAATCGGTTGCGGACCGCGGGATCGTGCGCCACGGCGGCAAGGTCGCCAGCGTACTGGCTTTCCAGGCCGACGGTGCTAAGCCGGATCGCCGGCTGCTGGTGTACCTGACCGCCGATGGCTTGTTCACCGACTACGATGTGGTGGAAGACTAATGGGCAGTGAGCCTGACCGATGTCGGCCGGGCCTACCTGTCGCCGTGCATGGCGACGGTTTGCAAATTTTAGTAAATGCGAACCGGGAAGAGTATGAAGATACTCATGATATGTTCACTGCGGTTTGTGGCGATCTTATCGCTCCCCATGGGGTGACAGCTTATGCCTTCGGCTTCATGCTCAGCACCATGCGGAACTTTACGTTGCCGGATTTCATGCGCTGGTAAGCCTCAGTAGCCCGTTCCAGCGGCAGCGTTTCGATGACAGGCCGCACGCCGGCCAGGATGCTAAAGCTCAGCGTCTTCTCGTTGTCGTACGGCGTGCCGGTAATCGAGCCCAGCACACTGCGCTCGCCCACCACCAGTCGGCCGGAAGACACCAGCAACGGGTCCTTGTCCGCGCCCAGCACCACCAATCGCCCGGTCGGCGCCAGGCCGTCCAGTAGCGCCGTCACGGCGGAGGCGTTGGATACCGTGGTCACCACCGCTTGCGCACCGCCGAGAGCTTGCAGCGCGGCTGCGGGATCTTCGGCCTTGCTGTCGATGTACATGTGCGCACCCAAGTCGAGCGCATCCTGCGCGATGTCGCTACCACGGCCGATCGCCACCACCTTAAATCCCATGCGGCGCGCGTACTGCACCGCCATGTGTCCCAGCCCGCCAATGCCCAGGATGGCGATGGTGTCACCCGCTTGCGCACCGCTCTTCTTGAGCGCGTTGAAGGTGGCCAGGCCGGCGCACAGAATCGGCGCGGCTTCCTCCGCGTCCAACTGCTCCGGGATGGACACCAGACCGGTGGCGCGTGCCAGCATCATCTCGGCATAGCCGCCGTCGCGGCTGGCGCCAACGAACGGTTGATTCTGGCATAGCTGAAAACGGCCCTGACGGCACTGCGGGCACGCGTTGCAATGTCCGCCCAGGCGGCCGACGCCGACCCGTTGACCGACTTTCCAGATGCCGGGCGTGTGCTCACCGAGCGCGACGATGCGCCCCACCACCTCATGTCCGGGCACGCGCGGCGGCTGCAGGGCCGGATCGGCCCCTTCGATATCGCCGCCGTCGGCGCCGCAGATGCCGCATGCCTCCACTGCGATCAGGACTTCGCCGGCCGCCGGCGCCGGCGTGGGGCGCTCGACCAGTTCCAGCACGCCGGGGCGGCTTACTTGCATTGCACGATAAGTTTGCTTCATCGTCATTACTCCTTTTGATTAGAAAAACACCGCCGCTCAGAGTTGAGCAAAACCGCCATTCATCTCCGGCTGGTTGCGCCGCCAGCGCCGCACGCCGATCTCGGCCGCTTCAATGGCGCCGGCCAGATAGCCGGGAAAACGCGGCGACCACTCGCTGCCGATGGCGGTCAGGCGATCCTGCCAGGGGCCGGATGCGGCCGCTGCAGCCGGTGCGTGGCCGTGACCGCCACCGGTATCGAGGTCGGCTGCGGTGGCGGTCAGCACATCCTTCGACCAGTCCTTGATGAATTCGGCGCGGGGCGCGGCCGCCTGCGGACCGAACAGGCGCGTTAATTGGGCCCGGCAGTGCGTCATCAACACATCGTCGGCCAGGCGCTGGCGCGTGCGCGCCGGCACGCCCAGAAAACCGAACAAGGCCGCGCTGCCAGCCGGCATCGAGGCGTCATGCACTTCGCTCAACGGCCCGCCGCCGCTACGCGCCGAGCCCGACAACCCCTGCGCACGCCAGAACGGCTGATCGTAGATAGCGACGTACTTGGCATGCGGCGCCATCCAGGTGGCGCTCCCGGCCCATTCGTTTGCAAACGATGCTGGCAACGCCGGCTCGTACACGATGCTGCCAATAGCCAGGCGCGGCGGCAATGCCAGAAGGACATGCCCGGCGTGCCAGGTTGTGGCGACGCCCGCTGCGTCAATACTTTCCACTTCAATCTGGCCGGATGCCGTGCGCACGCGCCTTACCATCTGGCCGATGACCAGACGCGTGCTGCGCAACGTACCGTACAGGGCATCGGTGAGCGCGGTCATGCCGCCGGCAAGCCGCATCGATTGCGGCGCGCTGACATAGCCGCGCATGCGTACCGGAACTTCGCCGGGCGCGCGTTCATACAGCATGTCGCCTTCGTCATGCTGTGCGAAGCGTTGTAATCCCAGTTGGTCGATCAAGCGAGCCAGTTCTTGCTGGTGCTCAGGCCAAAACCAGGTCGGCCCCAGATCGAAACGGTTGATGGCGGTGGCGGCTGCAGGCGACGCCGGTGCGCTTACGCTGGCGATGCGGCCGCCGATCACGTCGCGCGCTTCCAGCAAGACCACGCTGGTCACTCCCAACCGTTCCAGTAAGTACGCCGCGTACAGTCCACTCAGGCCGGCGCCGACGATGATAATTGTTGTTGGTTCCATACTCAGGCTTTCAAAGCGGCGGCGGCCAGGTGCCGGGTCTTCAGATACACCGTCGCGCCCTGTGCGCCCGCAATGATTGCGGGTACGCGGTTGGCGGGCAAGCGCATCCAGCTACGGCGCGCGCAAGACTGCTGCTGCGCGATTACGTCGCCTTCCAGCACCAATAGTTCCAGTCCACCGCCCGCTTCGGCTGCCAAGTGTTCGTGCGGCGCCAGCCGTTGCAGGCTGACTTGTTCCGCAGCGTCGACAAAGAGCGGACAAATCTGGCGCCCCCGTTCCACGCGCCAAGTGGCCGGGTCGCGCGTATCGATGCGTACATGGAGCTGCTCGTGGGACGGCATCTGTTGCAACTTGACGAAGATCACCGCGCCGTCCCCGCTCGACGGCTGGTGGCTGGAACCGGGCGGATTACGCAGATACCAGCCGCTGGGGTAATCCTGGCCGCTCTCGGAAAACGTACCGTCGAGCACCAGGATTTCCTCGCCACCCGGATGCTGGTGTGCAGGGAAGGTGGATGCCGGCGCGTAACGCACGATACTGGTTGCGCGCGCCTTTTCGGCGCCAGTCCGGTCGAGCATGATGCGCTCGACTCCGCGCTGCGTGGATGGCACCCATTGGTATTGATGCGGCGCCAGGATGACGGGGCGCGAGAAATCGGCATTGATGAGCATTGCAAGCTTCCAGTATTGAAAATTACGGCCGCCGTAGCGTTTATTTGTCCGGCAGTTGCTGATACGCTTCCATCACGCGTGCCGAATACGTCAGCGCGGCGCCGGTGTTGAGCGCGATCGCCACGCCCAGCGCCTCGGAAATTTCCGCCAGCGACGCGCCGGCTTCCACAGCTTTCTTCGTATGCACCGAGATGCAGCCATCGCAACGGGTAGTGATGGCCACCGCCAGCGCGATCAGCTCGTGGATCTTCGGCGGCAGATGGCCGGTCTTGGCGCCTGCGCCGTCGAGCGCCATGATGCCGCGCATCACGTCGGGGCTCTGAGCCGCGTAATCGCCCACTTTTTCCAACAGGGAGTCGCGGTAGGTGTTCCAGTCTTGCATCATGATGATTGCTCCATAAAATAGTCGAGAGTGGGTATTAATTACGGCCTGCCATCACGCCGCCGTCGACATCCCACACCGCACCGGTTACCCACGCGGCCTTGTCGGACAGCAGGAAGGCGACTACTTCCGCCACGTCCTGCGGCGTGCCCACGCGCCCGATCGGATGGAAAGCGTTAAAGCCCTGCAGCGCGTTGTGAACATCGGCCTTGGGGATAAAGCCTTCGTAGATCGGCGTCTGCACCACCGCCGGCGAGACGGCGTTGACACGGATATGTTTCGGCGCCAGCTCCATCGCCAGATGCTGTGTCAGCGAATGCAGGCCGGCCTTGGCCATGGAGTACGCCGACGACGGCGTGGCAGCGATGGCCTGCTTGGCCCACATCGAGCCGATGTTGACGATCGCGCCCGGCCGTTCGCCGGCGACCAGGTTGGCGGCCACCTTCTGCGTAATGAAGAACACCGCCTTGTTAAGGTTCATGTACTGGTCGTAGTCGGTGCCGTTGTGTTCAAGGAACGGTTTCGGGAAGAACACGCCTGCCGAATTAACCAGCAGATCAATGTCCTGATGCTGTTCATCGATGGTTTTCAGCAACGCGGCCACACCCTTGTCACTCGACAGGTCGGCCGTCACCGCCCACACCTTGCCCAGTGCGGACAATTCTTTGCGTGCCTCTTCGGCCTTGTCGGCGCGGTTACCTACGATGACAGCATTGCCGCCTTCCGCGAGCACATTCCGTGCGATCTGCAGACCCATGCCGCTAGTGCCGCCGACGACAAAGAGTTTCTTTCCCTCAAATTGCTTACTCATTTTGAATCCTTTCATGTGCCCGCATCCGGGAAAACATCGTTAAAGAGAACATCTGCGCAGTAATTCACTGCTGCGATAAATGAAGTTTGCGCTTTTCGGCTGCATGAAACAAACCAGATTAAGTTTTAGAGGATAAAAGAAAATCTTTAGTGGTTACGGGATAAGGGCTAGAATGAAGGCTGAGCACACACCAACTCCACAGCATGAAAACACCAGTACATCTGAACGCCCTCAGGGCTTTCGAAGCGAGCGCAAGGCACGGAAGTTTTTCAGCCGCGGCGGCCGAACTCAACGTCACGCCGGCCGCGGTCGGGCAACTGGTGCGCACGCTTGAGGACTGGCTGGGCGCACCGCTGTTTTACCGCAACCCTGTCGGCAAGACGCGCCTGGTGGCGACGGACGCCGCACAGCGCGCGCTGCCGGAGTTGCGCGCCGGCTTCGACAAGCTGCTGTTGGGCCTGGAAAGGCTTAAGGAGGGATCACTCAGCGGTGTATTGACCGTGACCGTCAGTCCAGCCTTTGCCGCCAAATGGCTACTGCCGCGCATCGACCGGTTTCAGTTGGTCTGTCCGGAAACCGACGTCCGGCTCGACACCAACCTGAGGGCGGTCGATTTTGTTTCGCAACGAATTGATATAGGCGTCCGCTACGGCTTGGGCCACTGGCCCGGACTCTCGGCCGACAAATTAATGGAGGAAGAGGTGTTTCCGGTTTGCTCGCCTGCCTTTTTGCAACAGCACCCTCAATTGCGGTTGCCAGCGGATCTTGCGCGGCAAACGTTGATTCATGATCTTTCAATGGACGGGCACGCTGATTTCCCAACGTGGGAAGCATGGCTGGCAAAGGCAGGTGTGCGAGATATCTCCCCTGCACGCGGCATGAAGATAAACAATTCAGCCGCTGTGTTGCAGGCGGCGGTGGAAGGCCATGGCGTAGCGATGGCACGCAGCGTAATGGCGCACGACGATATCGTCTCCGGCCGGTTGGTGCGTCTCTGCGGCGACATTTCGTTTGAGTCGCCGCTGGCCTATTTCATCGTGTATCGGCCCGAAACCGCCGAGTTGCCACGGCTGGCGACATTTCGCCGCTGGCTGCTCAGTGAGGCCGCAAAACAAAGCGAGGACGCCGGCACTTCCGATGAGGCGAAGGGCGCTGCTTCTCACGCCGTGACCTGATCACCCACAGTATGGCCATCAGTGATTTGCCAGGCGCCGTTCTGGTAGACGCGTTGGGCGTCGAGGTAGACGCCTTCGGTCACGGCGAAGACGTCGATGTGGTAGCGGGCGTCTTTGCGCTTCAATTGCGGCTTGGTGTAGACGCCGTGCTTGGCGCCCAGCGACAGGTGGATGCCGCACATGCGTTCATATGTGCCGATGTCGTCCACCATGCACTCGCGCGAAAAGGCGCGGTTCATGCCGAAGCCCAGTTCGCGCAGCCATACTTCGCCTTCATGTTCGCGGATGATGGACAGCATGTTCTCAAACTCCGGCGTGCTGTTTTCCGTACCCACCACCCGGCCTTTTTCCACGATGATGGTGATTGGCGTCTGCGGACGATTCACCAAAAACCTGGTATCGCCAAAGACGAAGATGCGCGCCCGGCCGCTCACCGCTTCCAGATCCTGCGCTTCGGTGAAGACTTCGCCCAGCGGGAACTGGCCGCCGACATTGGTCATGCCGCTGTAGTCGCCGATATTCAGCTTGGCGCTTTCAAACGGCGATGCAAACACCAGCCGCGCACCGTCGCCGCTGTCGACCACGCCGTGGCGCGCGCTGTCGATGCGCGTTTTCAGCGCATGGCCGACGCCGCGATAGTAGGCCGGGTCGTACGCCAGCGCATCGATGTAGTGCAAGCCCTGCTCGCCCGGCATGCGCGACAGGTGCACGTGCTCGATCACTTTCAGTCCGCGCTTGAACAGTTCGATGCGGATGCGGTAGGCGTCCATGCGGAAGCTGGTCGACTGCACCAGCACCACCAGGTCGCCGGCCGCCATGCGTTCAAAAATGCCCAGGATGACGTCCGGCGTGGTGCCGTCGAAATCGATGAACTGCGCTTCCGGCACCACGCGCCGATAGGCCTCGGTCAGCACCCGATTCAGTTCGGTGCGGGTGTCGTGGACGATCAGCGCGGCGTGCGGGGCGCGGTGCTCGATGGCGTGGGTCAGCGTGTCACGCAGGTTGCGTTCGGCGGTATCGACGGCGGAGGCGGGCAGGGTGGACGTCATGGTGCGTGGTTCAGATGGATCAGCCCGCATTATAAGGGCTGGCCAGCCTGCGCTTTCTCCTTGTAATGCCCACAAGTGCGATATAGAATTAAAAAATAGCCTACCAGCAACTTCGTGGCGATAACAACAGGAAGCAAGATGACTGTATTAATGGGACAGGATTTGCCGCTGGAACGACCCGATGCGACCGGGCGCGCAGCGTTGTTTGTGCCTACCGCCGCCATCAAGGGCGATGTGCTGGAAGCCGTGCGCCTGGGCGCGGCGATTGTCGGCTATGGCAATCATGACAGAACCTTAACCATCTACTACGAAAGCAACCGCTTCAACGAGGCCAGTCTGGCCAAGTGGGAGCAGAAGGCGCGCAAGGCGTTCGAGCGCTTGTCGGAAAACCTGCCGACCGTGTCCAAGATGATCAGCAAGCCGGATAACTTCGAGCAGGTGGGCTACATCAGCAACAAGGGCATTCTGATCCGCCGCATGGAAAAGCTGCGCAACTGGCTGGAAAAGTCCGACGCCCTCGACAGCGCGCCGGAAGCCGAGCAAATCGATTTCGCCCCGCCGCCCCCTCCCAAGAAAATCGTCGCCGAATAAGCGGTGCGCTGCGCCCGGCCGCGTCGTTGTATGCTATTGGAAAGAAACCATTCTTTCAGGAGATAGTCATGCGTTATATCGCGGTGATGGTGGCAGCGCTGGCGCTGCTGGGCGCTTGCCAGAAGAAGGACGATCCGAGCGAAGCCGGTCCGGCCGAACGGGCGGGCCGCAAGATCGACCAGGCCACCGAGCAGGCCGGCCAGAAGATGGATAACGCGGTGCAGCAAGCCAATCAGCAGCTGAGCGACGCCGCCAAGGAGACCAGCCAGCGTCTCGACCAGGCCAGCGACAAGGCCGCGGAAAAGCTTAACGACGCCACCCGCGAGGCCGGCCGCAAGCTGGAACAGGCCGGCGAGAAGATGCAGTCCGCCGCCGACCAGCGCGAGTCGAAAAAATAATCAGTACTTTTGCGTGGCCTGCTTGATGGAGACCACGTTGGTGTGTTCGTTGGGCGCGGTCGGATGGGTGCCGGGATCGCCGCCCAGCACCACGCTCAGGTCGACGAAACCGGCGCGCCAGGCGCGCTCCAGATCCTGTTCGATCGCTTCCATGGAGGTGAGATGGAAGTTCTCGAAGCCGCGCACGCCGTAGGCGCGGTTGCGGCCGTGGGCCTTGGCCAGGTACAGCGCCATGTCGACCAGGTTGACCGCGCGCTCCCACGGCAGCGGCTCGCCGCCCGGCACCAGCGGGAACGGCGAGAAGCCGACCGACACGTTCACCGAGATCTCATGCTCCTGGTAGCGCAGCGATTGCGAGGAGATGCTCAGCAGGATGCGGCGCGCCACTTCGTCCACGCCGTGACGCGGTATCGCCGGCAGGAAGGCGAGGAATTCTTCGCCGCCCCAGCGCACGATCATGTCGGTTTCACGCAGCGCGATGCGCAGGTTTTCGGCGATCATCTTGAGCACCGCGTCGCCGGCGGCGTGGCCGTAGTTGTCGTTGATATGCTTGAAGTGGTCGACGTCCAGCAGGAATAGCGCGCCGACGATGCCGTCCTGCCGCTCGCTGGCGTTCAGGCCGCGCATGAATTCCTGGAAGTGGCGGCGGTTGTACAGCGAGGTCAGAGGGTCGAGCGTGGATTGCGCTTTCAGTTCGAGGTTCTTCACCTGCAGCTGGGCGTTGGTGTGACGCACCTTGCGGTACAACAGCCCCACCACGGCGGCGGCCAGCGCAAACACCAGTGCCAGCAGCCACCACACGCGCTGCTGCAGGCGGCGGTTGTCGATCTCCGCGCCTTTCACCCGGTTCTCGTGGCTGAGCAGCTCGATCTGGCGCTGCTTCTTCTCCGTCTCGTATTTTTCCTGCAGCTCCAGCATGGCTTGCTGGCGGCGTTTCTCAAACAATTCGTTGGAGATGGCGCGCTCGCGATGGTAAGCGCGCACCGCGCCGGCCAGGTCGCCGCTGCGCTCCAGCGCTTCGCCATATTCGAGCAGGACCGCTTGCAGGTCGGGCTTGTTGTTCTCCTGCTCGTAACGCGCCAGGCCCAGTTCATATTGCTTCTTGCCCTCGGCCAGGCGGCCCATGCCGATGTAGGCCTGGCCGAGGTTGATGCGCGCGGTGGCTTCGGTGGATTGGTCCCTGGTCTGCTCGGTCGAGCGCAGCGATTCCTGCGCATATTGGGCCGCGCGCGCGTAGTCGTGTTCTTTCAGATAGCTGTCCGACAGGTTGACCAGGGTAACGCCCACCATGCGCTCGGCGCCCAGCTTGCGCTCCAGGTCCAGGCTTTGCAGCAGCGCGCGCAGGGCGCGCTTGGGCTGGCCGGAATCGATGGCCAGGCCGTATTCGGTAGTCTTGGCCATGGCCATGCGGCCCGGCGACTTGAGCTTTTCGGTTTCGGCCAGCAGTTCGTCCAGCGCGGCGGAGGCATTGTCGTACGCCTTCATCTGGGTGTGCAGCGTGACCAGCGCCTTCAGCGCCGCCACCAGGCTGAGGGTGTCGCCTTCCGGAGGCCGCGCAAGGTCCACCGCGTGCTGGAGCTTGACCAGCGCTGCGGGGAAGTTGCCCTGTTCGGCGAAGGTCTGGCCGGCGGTGATGGTGGCCTGCACCTTGAGCGGATTGTCCCTGGTGGTGAGCGCCAGCTTTTCAGCCTCGAAGGCGAGGCGGTGGGCCGCAGCGACATCGGCCTGGGCAAACAGCACGTAGGTCTTGGCCAGCATGCCTTTGGCGACGATGGCGTCGTCGTGCAGCGATTTACCGAAGGCGATGACCTGTTCGGCCGCCTGCAGCGCCACCTCATTCTGCCCCAGCCGCATGCGCACGGCGCTCATCTGGGTCAGGAATTCGGCGCGGGTGTGGGAGGGCGCGGCGGCCAGTTCCGGTTGCAGTTTCAACAGCTGCGCCAGCGCCTTGTCGGGCACGAAGCGGCTTTGCTCGCGGATGTCGAGGATGCGTTCATCCAGCGTGGCCTGGGCCAGCACGCAGGCAGGCGCCAGCGCCAGCGCCACGGCTGCAACCATGGCCCGCCGCTTCATCTGCCACCATACCCCGTTTCTCGATCCTGCCAACTTGACGCCCCCGCCAGTGCACCGCAATGTCTAGACAATTATATGCCTGTTGCAGGCGAGAAAGCCTTAAAACATGCGAATTTTTCGCCAAAACCGCACAGTTCAGGCGGCCAATTGTTGCAAAAGATATAGGCGTTGATACAAGCCGCCGTGGATCTGCATCAGCTGCTCGTGCGGGCCGGTTTCGGCGATGCGGCCGTGATTGAGCACGATGATGCGGTTGGCGTCGCGGATGGTGGACAGGCGGTGCGCGATAGCGATCACCGTCACCTTGCCGCGCAGTTCATCGAGCGCGGTTTGCACGATTTGCTCGGTTTGCGAATCGATGTGCGAGGTGGCTTCGTCCAGCAGCAGGATGCGCGGCGCGCCGGCCAGCGCGCGGGCGATGGCGATCAGCTGCTTCTGGCCGACCGACAGGCGCGAGCCGCCTTCGCCCAGCGGCGTGTCGTAGCCCTGCTCCAGCGCGGCGATGAAGTCGTGCGCGTGGGCGGCGCGGGCGGCCGCTTCGATCTGCCCTTGCGTCAGGCCGCGGCCCATGTCGATATTCTCGCGCGCGGAGGCGGCCAGCAGGAACGGGTCCTGCGGCACCAGCCCGACCTCGGCGCGGAAGCGCTCATTGTCGATGGCGTCCAGCGGCATGCCGTGCATCAGGATGCTGCCGTGCGGCGCCGGATAGAAGCGCAGCAGCAGCGACAGCAGGGTCGACTTGCCGCTGCCGGTGTGGCCGACGATGCCGACGAAATCGCCCTGCGGGATCTCCAGCGACAGATCGTGCAGCACCGGCTGGCCTTCGTTGTAGGCGAAATTCAGGTGCCGGATCGAGACGGCCGGCAGGCCGTCATCGTTGGCGGCGGCCGCGCGCACGGGCGCTTGCCGCGCGTGTTCCTGCGCCGCGCCTTCATCCAGCAGCGTCGCCACGCGCGCGGTGGCGACCACCGACTGCTGCAATTGACTGAACTGCATGGTGATCTGGATCAGCGGCTCGATCACGCGCGCCAGGTAGCTGATGAAGGCGTACAGCACGCCCACTTCGGTGGCGGTCATCTCGCGGTGGCCGAACATGAAGATGACGGCTGCCAGCAGGATGATGTTGAACATATCCAGCGCGGGGCGCAGCAGCCAAGCGTTGGCGCGCAGTTCGGCCAGGCGGGCGGTGTAGTGGTCCTGGTTGGTGGCGGCGAAGCGCTGGCCGAAGCGCTGTTCGGCATTGCTGGCCTGGAGCACGCTCATGCCGCCGATGGATTCCGCCATCTGGCCATTGATCTCGCTGCGCAGGGCGCGGGCGCGGGTCACCGCCGGGGCGCTCCAGCGCTGGTACAGCCAGACGATCAGCAACACGGCCGGCAGCAGGGCCAGCACGATCAGCATCAGGCGCCAGTCCAGGACAGCCATGGCGCATACCGTGCCGACCAGCACGATGGTCGAATCGAGCATCACGAACAGCACCTGAATGTACAGGCTCTTGACGGCTTCGGTGTCGTTGGTGACGCGCGACACCAGCTGTCCGGTGATGGCGCGGTCGAAGAAAGACATGGGCAGCAGCAGCACGTGCGTGTACACCATCTCGCGCAGGCGCATCACCGAACGCATGGCGAGGCCGGACAGGCGCACCAGCTGCAGGTAGCGCAGGCCACTGGCGATCCAGCCGGTGAGCACCACGCCGGCCAGCAGGCCGGCCATGCGCGGCCAGTCCAGATGGTGCGGCAGCAGATGCTCGTCGATCAGCGCCTTGCCCATGATGGGGCCGAGCACCTCCAGCAGCGCGGCGGCGATCAGCCATAGCACGGCCCAGGACAAATGGTGCTGGTCCGGCAGGGCGGCGCGGCGCAGCAGGGCGATCGCCTGCCGCATTTGGCCGGCGGTGGATTTGGCTTCAGGCTTCATCGAGACTGGCTTCCAATTGTTGATAGCGCCACTGGCTGGCGTACCAGCCGTCCAGTGCGAGCAGTTGTTCGTGATTGCCGGTTTCGGTGATGCGGCCGTCGCGCAGCACGATAATCAAGTCGGCGCTGACCACGGAGCTGAGGCGATGGCTGGCGATGACCGCACTGCGGCCCTTGCGTTGTTCGCGCAGCTCTTCGAGGTGCTGCAGGATGCGGGTTTCGGTGCCGGTATCGACCGCCGAGAGGGCGTCGTCCAGCAGCAGCAAATCGTTATCGGCCAGCAGCGCGCGGGCGATGGCGACGCGCTGGCGCTGACCGCCGGACAGCGTGATGCCCTTCTCGCCGACCTGCGTGTCATACCCTTGCGGGAACAGCAGGATATCGTCGTGGATGGCGGCCAGGTTGGAGGCGTGCTCGATCTGCGCGCGCGTGGCGCCGGGCTTTGCCAGCGCGATGTTGTCCGCAATCGAGGCCGAGAACAGGAAAGACTCCTGCGGCACCCAGCTGATGGCGGCGCGCAGCGCCTGCAACCGGTACTGATCGAGCGCGTGGCCGCTCCACTGCGCGCTGCCATGCTGCGGCGTGAGCTGGCGCAGCAACACGCGGAGCAGCGTCGACTTGCCGCTGCCGGTGGGGCCGACCAGGCCGAGCGTCTGGCCGGGATGCAGCGTCAGCGTGATATCGCCGATGGCCGGCGAAGTCTGTCCGGCGTAGGCGTAGCTGATGCCGCGCAGCGTCAGCGGGCCGGGTGGCACGGCGGTCAACGTGCCGTGATCGTCGATCGCCAGCGGCGCATCGAGCATGGGCTGCAGGCGCTGCCAGGCGGCGCGGCCGCGCTCGATCAGCGACAACACCCAGCCGGCGGCAAACATCGGCCAGATCAACTGGCCGAGGTACATGGTGAAGCTGGTCAGCGCACCGATGGTCAGCTGCTGATGCCAGATCAGATAACCGCCGAGGCCCAGCGTCAGGCCGGTGGCGGCGGTCAGCGTCAGGCCCACCGCGGGTTCGTAGGCGGCCTCCCATACCTGCGCGCGCAGGCTGGCGTCGGAGGCCTTGGAGGCGAGGTCGGAAAACTGCCTGGCGCTGCGCTGTTCCAGGCCGAGGGCGCGCAGGGTGCGCACGCCGGACAAAGTCTCCTGCACATGATCGTTCAGCGCGCTGAAGCGCTTGAGCGAATCGGTGGACGCGGTATGGATATGGCCGGAGATATACCAGAACGCCCACGCCATCAGAGGGAAGGGCAGCAGCGCGATGCAGGCCAGGCGCCAGTCGACGCCGAGCAGCATGACACCCAGCACCATCACCAGCGTGAGGGCGCCGTCGAAGCCGGCCAGCATAGCCTCGCCGGCGGCCATCTCGATGGCGTCGATATCGTTGGTGGCGAGCGCCATCAAATCGCCGGTGCGCTGGCGCTGATAGAAAGCCGGACCTTGCAGCGTCAAGCGGGTATAGAGGCGGGTGCGCAGCGAAACGCCGAGCTGATAGGCGGCGCCGTACAGAATCTGGCGCCACGCCACGCGCAGGAAATAAATGCCGAGGCCAATCAACAGCAGCGCGCCGATTTCCATCAACAGCGCGTTGCCGGACAGCGTGTGATTGGCCAGGCCATCGATCATGGCGCCGACCTTGCGCGGCACCCAGATACTGAGGGTAGCCACACCGGCCAGCATGGCGCCGGAAAGAATATAGGCGCGGCTGTGCTGGCGGACAAAACCGCCGATCAGCCGAGAGAGTTTAGACATGGTGCCTCGGGAATTCGTGTAGCTCGCTAGCATACACAAAAAACCGGGGTCAGATACCGTCTTGAATAGCAAGCCCTTTTGAAAGGTAATTAGCATCAAAGGGCTTGCCGGTACGAATTACGCCGTAGATGAGATGCACGAGCTTGTGCATCACGGCGCCGATGACGGCTT
>Ga0102590_1000886_pt1 | contig 54365 bp, 53 predicted proteins | sample AraplaMF_Col_mMF_FD_76859 | JGI IMG/M metagenome (GOLD analysis project Ga0102590, IMG submission 76859) | Arabidopsis root microbial communities from the University of North Carolina, USA - plate scrape MF_Col_mMF | ecosystem: Host-associated > Plants > Roots > Endosphere | place: USA...
ATATCCGGGGCGCGGTGATCCCGCTGGTGCCGGGTGCGATCATGTTCGACCTGCTCAACGGCGGCGACAAGAACTGGGGCCGCTTCGCCCCCTATCGCGATCTCGGCTATGAGGCGGCGGTGGCCGCAGGCCATGACTACACGGAAGGCAGCGTCGGCGCGGGACTGGGGGCGACCACCGCGACCTTCAAGGGCGGACTGGGCTCGGCTTCAGCCGTTCTCGACAACGGTATCAAGGTCGCCGCCATCATGGTCGTCAACGCGGTCGGCAGCGTGACCGTCGGCGAAGGGCCGTGGTTCTGGGCGGCGCCGTTCGAGGAGAACGGCGAATTCGGCGGGCGCGGCCTGCCGCCCAAATTCACGCCCGACATGCTGGCGATGCGCATCAAGGGCGGCCCAGCCGCAGCTGCGCGCGAAAACACCACCATCGGCGCCGTCGTCACCGATGCGGCGCTGACCAAGCCCCAGGCCAAGCGGCTGGCCATGATCGCACATACCGGCTTCGCCCGCGCGATCTATCCGGTGCACGCGCCGACCGACGGCGACGTGCTGTTTGCGGCGGCGACCGGCGAAAAGTCGATCGAGCCGCTGGTCGGCCTCACCGAGCTCGGCACCGTCGCCGCCAACGTCGTCGCGCGCGCGATCGCTCGCGGCGTCTACAGCGCGACGGCGCTGCCGTTCCCCGGCGCGCAGCGGGCGTGGAAGGATCGGTTCGGCGCGTAGGGGTGCGTGCCTCTCAACCGCACTCATCGCCCGGCGAAGACCGGGCGATCCAGTAATCCCGAGACAGGCGTGATCAAGCCGACAGGCCGCAGCGTATTCGATGCCCCGCCTGCGCGGGGCATGACAGCTTCATTTGCGGAAAGAGCTTCGCGCTCACACGCTCATCGACATGGACGAGCCGGCAGCCGCCGAGGCGCCCTGCCCTTGCCCGCCCTGCTGCTGCATCAGTTGCGCAAACAGATCGTAAGGCGAATTACGGGCGTTGGCGCCCGGCACCGTCGACGACATCTTGAAGCCGTCGGCATAGGTGACCGTGGTGGTGGTCGAGCCGTCGGCGTTCGTCGTCGTGGTCGAGGTTGATCCGCCACCCGACGACGAGGAGGAGTCCGAGCCGCTGCCGGAGGCATCGCCTGCGCCGCTCGCGCCATGGGCATGGTGGCCACCATGACCGCTCTTCAGCGCCTTCGACATCTCGTCCAGGCTGACGCTCTTGTCACCATTCGCATCCAGCTTCGAGAAGACGTCATCGGCCTGCGCCAGATTGGTGCCGCCGGCGCCGAGCGCATCCTCGAATTCCGACTTGGTGATGCTGCCGTCGCCGTTGGCGTCGAGCTGCGAGAACAGGTGCTTCAGCGCGGCATCCCGGCCCGACGAGGTCGAGGATGTGGAACTGGACGCGGCCGAGCTCGTCGCGCTGCTGGTGCCATCCGAGGACTGGCTCTGTGCGGCGAACAACGCGTTCATCGTCTCCGGCGCGATCTGCGGACCTTTGCCTGCATTGACCGACGAGGTCGCGCCGCTGCTCAAGCTGTTGCTGCTGTCGATCGCGAAGGGATTGGCCGCCGCACCCTGCGAGGAGCCCGTCTTCTGCGTCGACGAGGACGACTTCGAGTTCGTCAGCGACTGGATCGCGTCGAGCGCACTCGAGACGGCGCCAAGGGCGAACAACATTGCACAACTCCAACCGATGCGGCACGCCGCAGCCAATGTTCTGCCGGTAAAGTCAGCAAGCGTCGTGCCAGCGCAAAAAGCTCAATGAAATCCGCAGGCACCGCGCCGCGGAGCCCGCGGGAACATCGGCAATTCATGCCGCCGACGGCAGAAATTTCCGCCCACAGGAAGCACGCCGCCCCTGCATTGCCCGCCGTAGAGGCCCATGTTAGGCGAAACTCATCTTTCACGGCCGCCACGGGAACAGCGCCATGACCCAAGCCTTCGTCCACCGCCCCCTGGCCATCGCGCCCTCGATCCTGGCCTCGGATTTCTCCAGGCTCGGCGAGGAAGTGCGCGCGGTGGATGCCGCCGGCGCCGACTGGATCCATCTCGACGTGATGGACGGGCACTTCGTTCCCAACATCTCCTACGGCCCCGACGTCATCAAGGCGATGCGCCCGCACACCAAGAAGATCTTCGACGCGCATCTGATGATCTCGCCCTGCGATCCCTATCTCGAGGCCTTCGCAAAGGCCGGCTGCGACCACATCACGGTGCATGCGGAGGCCGGTCCCCACCTGCACCGCTCGCTCCAGGCGATCCGCGCGCTCGGCAAGAAGGCCGGCGTCTCGCTCAATCCGGGCACGCCGATCAGCGCGCTCGAATACGTACTCGACCTCGTCGACCTCGTGCTGGTGATGTCGGTCAATCCCGGCTTCGGCGGCCAGGCCTTCATCCCCTCGGCGATCTCCAAGATCCGCGACATTCGCGCGATGACGGCGGGCCGCCCGATCGACATCGAGGTCGATGGCGGCGTCGGCCCGGACGTGGCGGGCCCGCTGGCCGCTGCCGGCGCCAACGCCTTCGTCGCCGGCACCTCGGTGTTCAAGGGCGGCACGCAGGACGCCTACAAGACCAACATCGCCGCAATCCGCAACGCGGCGCTCGGGGCGCGCGGCGAAGCCATCTGACGGCTATTTGCGGTCCGAACCGGCCTTGGGGCCGCTGCGACCAAGCGGAATGGACGACATCCACGACACGCTGTTTTCCGCAGGCCTGCGGCGCCTGCGCGCCGAGGTCCTGCAGGACGGCGAGCGGGTGATCTGGCAGGGCCAGCCCGACGGCCTCGCCCGCATGATGATGTGGCGATGGCTCTGGTGGATCGGATGTCCCTGGCTGTTGCTGACGATCGTCGCCGTCATGGCCGGCTGGATCGACCGGGCGGCCCACCCTCTCCTGATGCTCGGGGTTGCGATCGTTGCGGCCCCGCTGGTGATGCTGCTGCAGGACCTGCAGACGCTCTATCTGATCACCGATCGCCGCGCGCTCATCCTGCGAACGGCCTGGGGCCGGCGGACCGTCAGCCAGACGCCGTTCGAGGCCATGGACCCAGTCTTCGAAATCCTCGACATCGGCCGCGGCGCCGGCCACCTCAACTTCGCGTCGGGGCGATCGACCCGTTCGCCCGATACCGACTACACCGGCCGCTATGGGTTTCGCTGCGTTCGCAACGCTTCGCGCCTGCGCGACATCCTCGAAGCTGCGCGCGCCGGCCGGACATGGCGGTCGCGCCCGGAAAAAGCTACGGGCGCCGCAGCGCGCAATGCCTAAAATTGCAACCGCGACCCGTACTCATCCGGGCTTCACTGATTCGGGCAAATCACTGCAAGTGATTCCTGCCTGTTTTCGCGGGAGCACATCATGACGACGACCCTGGTTTGGACTGGCGTGGCGTTGTGGCTTGGTTTTTGTGCGTTCGTTGTGTTTGGCCCATCGGCCGGACCGGTCGAAGCCCCGGTACGCTCGGGCCGCAGCATCCGTCGCGACCGCGCTCGGGCCTGACGCCCATGCGGATCGCCCTCGTGAAGCGTCAGCCGAAACGCAGGTGCCGTATCCCGCGGCGTCCGCATCCGAACCTCGACTATTTCTTCGGCCGGCTCGAACGCCCCGAAGGCGAGCGGGGCGACGACAGCGGGTCCGAAACGGCGGAGCTGGACCACCCGTTCCAGTCACCGCGCCGGCACTAAAAATTCTCTTTCCGGACTTGAGCCATGAAGCCGCACTGCCCGAACTGCCTGAAGGAAATGACCAAGGCATCCGCGTCGCGTAACCTTTTCAATTGCGAGCCCTGCCGCGAGATCATCCAGTACTTCGGCGGCAGTGCTGATCACGGCGAGCCCGGCCCGCAGTTCTCCTGGCCGATCCGCCGCAAGCGCGCTGCGCACGCCGCGTGATCCTTCCTAGCCCCACACCACGCCGGTGCCCGGTTTCGCTGCAGCCATCCGCGGCGGCCGCACCACGGTGACAGTGCAGCTCGCCTCTGCGGCCACCTTGGCCGAGACGCTGCCGAGCCAGGTACGCCTGAACGAGTTTTGTCGCGCCCCGATGATGACATGGTCGACCGAGTTCATCTCGGCGAACTCCAGCAGCGCCGCCGCAGGATCGACCGCTTCCAGCACGTGAACCGACAGCCGGCTCTCATCGAGCTTGAGCGGTGTCGCCCAATGGCGCAGCGCGACCATGCGGTCGATATGCTTGTTGGAGCCCTGCTCGTCCAGCGTCCGGTCGATCGCGATGCGGTTGAGCTTGAGGACGTTGACGCAGGCGAGCCGCGCCGAGGGCAGCGTGGCGAGAATGCGCTCGGTGGTGATGCGCAGCGCTTCATTCAGCTCCGGGGCGCCTTCCGCCGTGTCGAGCGCGACCGCAAGGATCGGGCTCGATGCGATCTGGGCTGCGACATCCGATTTCGCGCGCGGCGCCATGACGCCCTGGTTGAAGCGCCGTCGCCAGGCGACGCTGAGCGGATCGCGCTTCAGCCGCTCCGAGCGGGTCGTGAGCTTGACCTTGTCCGGATGGGCGAGATCGAAGGCGAGCTGGGACGCGGTCGGATAGCGCCACACCGGCTCGATCTCCAGGCATCGCAGCACAACCTCCTGAAGCCAGGGCGGATAATCGGCGCGAAGCGCGCGCGGCGGATGCGGATCGCGCCAGAGCCTGCGCCGCATCGCGCGCAGCGTCTCGCCCTCGCCGAAGGGACGCTCGCCCGTGGTGAAGAAATAGAGCAGCACGCCGAGCGAAAACAGGTCGCTACGCGGATCGTCGCGCACGCCCAGGAGCCGCTCCGGCGCCATGTACGGCGCGGTGCCGTAAGGCAGGCGAAACTCCTCCTGCAGCAGATCGGGCAGATGGTCGTGGTGCGACAGGCCGTAGTCGATCAGCACCGCCTCGCGGCTCTCGCGGAACATGATGCTGCTCGGCTTGATGTCGTGATGGATCACGTTCTGCCGGTGCAGATCGGCAAGCGCCGTCGCAACCCTGGCGACGAGCTGCCGCGCCTCGTCATACGGCAGCGGCAGGTCGGGCAGCCGCTTGTAGAGCGTGGTCCCGGCGATGCGCTCGATCACGACATAGGCCTGGCGCGCGAAATCGCCGGTGCCGAAGCACGTCGGCACGTGCGGCCCCGCAAGCCGCGGCAGGATCATCATCTCCATCTCGAAGGAGACGATCGCGGCGGGGTCCTCGCCCTCCGACACCCGCGGGATCTTCATCAGCAGCGGCACGTCGATGCCGGGATGGGTGACGGTCCACAGCGTCGCCATGCCGCCGGCATGGACGCATTCGCCGATCGTGTAGCCGTCGATCACCGCGCCCGAGCTGACCAGGGGTTTAGGCATCGCTTCTAGCGCCCTTGCGACAAGCGATCGGCGAGCCAGGGCGGCAGGCCGTTCTCGCGGATCCGGCTCGCGGCCGTCTCGATATCGTAGGGCACGCGGCAATAGATGATCTGGCACGACACCGTGTCGAACAGCACGAAGGCCGCCGATGGATCGCCGTCGCGGGGCTGGCCGACCGCGCCGAGCACCGCCAGCCATTGCCGTCCGCGCAGCAGCGGCACCGAGACATCGGTCTTGGGCACGAGGCTCGTCATCTTCGCCGTCACCGACATCGAATAGAGCGCCGGACGATGGATGTGGCCGCAAAAGGTGACGTGGGCAGGCGTTGCAATCAGGCTCTTGGCGGCATCCACAGTCGATCGGACATAGTGCCAGCGCTGCGGGCTGGAGGCCTCCGAATGCACGAACAGATGGTCGCTGTCCTCCACCAGCATCGGCAGGTCGGCCAGGAATCGCCGCTGCGCGGCGTCGAGCCGGCCGCGGGTCCATTCGATCGCGATCTGCGCCTCGGCATTCATGGTCTCGGCCGAGGAATTGACCGCCTGGTCGTGATTGCCCCGCACGGCAACGGCCCCCTGCGCAACCAGATCCATCGCGGTGTCCACGACCCATTCCGGATCGGCGCCGTAGCCGACGAAGTCGCCGAGCAGGATGAAGCGCTCGGCGCCCCTCGCGCGGGCAACCTTCAGGCAGGCCTCGAACGCCTGCCTGTTACCGTGAATATCCGAGAAGACAGCGAGAAGCACGCACCCTCCACCCTCAAATCCTTATTGGAAGCCGATAAGGCCAAATTGAGGGAGGTCAACAGGATGCGCCGGCACGCCGGGGTTTTCCAGCGTGTCCCTGCCGCGATGGTGAAGGGCCTATTGCTCGTCCTTCGGCGGCATCCGGGGCGGCGGGATCGGCGTGAACACGGCGCCCTGGGCACCGGCCGGCGGGGCATTGAACTCGCCGGTGGAGGAATCGCCGCCGCTGGTCTCCAGGATGGTCTTCGGCGTCACATATTCCCGGACCATGTCGATCAGGCTGCCGTCGCCGCCGCCGAAATCGGCCGCGCGGCCGCCTTGCGGATGTCCGAGCGCGATCTCGTTCTCCGCGGCATGGGTCTTGTCGGCCAGCCGGTCATCGTAGGGCACGCGAAAGGCGCGCGGGATGCCGCTCGGGCGATTGTCCTCGTCCAGCGCCTCGACCCAGAAATAGATCGAGCCGGGATCGCCTTCCAGCGAATGCGGCTCGACGATGCGGGCCTTCAGCAGCTTGAAGTTAGCAGGCAGCCGGTCGGTGCTGGCCCAGCCGAGCAGGCCGCGCATTTCGGTGAAGCTGACGACGTAGAAGGCGCTGGTGACGACCACCGCGATCGCCTTCAGCGACCAGTGCAGTCGCGCATAGACCAGCACGACCAGCAGCAGGGCGCCGATGACGGCATAGGCGACCGACAGTGTGAGGATCACCGTCTGCAGGTTACTCACGGCGTACCCTCACAGCATTCCTGCTCACACCGGTCTTCGGATCGACGTCAGCGCCGTTGCGCCAGCTGCTGCGGAACGTCTCCAGCAGCGATTTCGGCCGCTGGTCGACATTGACGACCTTGCCTTCCGCATCGATGCGGAACCGCACCGCGGTCTTCTCGTCGCCGGTATGGTCGAGCGTGAACTTGTTGTCGAAGACCACCTGCGCGGTCGGATTGAGCTTCTGTACCTTCACATTGGCCGTGACCGGCTCGCCGGTCGTGGCGACGAAGTGCGAGACATTCACCGTGTATTCGCCGGCCAGGATGCCGCGGATCGTGACGATCTCCTCGCGGATGGGCGAGGCGATCTTCTTGCCGGCCACCATGATGAAGTCGTTGGCGCCGCCGCGGTCGTCGCGGTCGAGCGTGAGGAAGCCGGCCTCGCGGTGGCGATACCAGGCGATGTTGCCGGCGGGATCCTGCACGAACAGGTCGAGATCGTCGGGGTGGTTGTCCGGCCAGTCCAGCGTGATCATGAACTCCGCCTTGGAGTCGATCTTGCCGTCCTTGGCATCGGGCGAGACCGCGAGCAGCGCGAGGAAGAACAGGAAGGCGATCACCTGCAGCGCCTTGAACAGCATGACGCCGAGCGGATCGAACGGCTCCTCGCGCGGATAGAGACCGAAATCATCCATCATGACGGCGTTCCGGCGCCTTTGAGCCCGGCGCCCTGCATTTCCGCACCTTGGCGCTCCAGCACCGGCGTCACATAGGTCTCGGTCAGCACCACCGCATCCGAGAACACCCGCTGGGTCGCGGCATCCAGCATGTAATACTGGATGCGGACCAGGATCGAGCCGACGAGGCCCGCCAGCGTCGTGTACATGGCCACCGCCATGCCGTCGCTCATCAGTCCCATCGAGGAGCGCATCGCGACCTTGTCGGCGGCATCCAGCCCCGCGATCGGCGCCAGCATGATGATGAAGCCGATGATGGTACCGAGCAGGCCGAGCTTCATCAGCGTGTCCGAGACGAAGGCGCCGAAGCCGTTGGAGCCGCGCAGCCGGTCGGCCAGGGTACGCAGCAGCAGCGTCTGGTCCACCGGGCGGTAGTCCTGCGCCGCCGCCTTCGTCACCAGGCTCTCGATGTGATCGCGCACCAGCCCGCGCGGCAACGACGTCGCACGCACATCGAGCGCCTTGCTGCCGCCGGGCGCCGCGAGTGCCGCCCGGCATCGCCGCGCCGCAGCCCCCTCCCGCGCGATCGCCCGCGTGCGCAGGAAGCAATGGCCGCAGGTGACGACATAGAGCAAAGCGATGACGCTCGAAATGTAGGTGCGATCCGAGGTCAGCATCAGACGGATCAGGCCGAAGCGCCACAGCAGCACGACGGCAAAGATCGAAAGGCCGGTGAAGATCATCCAGAACAGCAGCGCGCTGCGCTCGGATGGATCGGCAGCCTGGCCTGCGACCGGCCCCATCGTCATCGAACTCATGCTGTACCGCTCCTCGCCCGCACCGATGGGCTGCAAAGATTCCATCCCGATTAGATCAAAGCCGCCGTTCCAGGTCCAAAGACCCATGCCCAATCCGGCTTGGGAAATTTGCCCGAGCTGCAATCCTGCCACACCCCGCAATTGGCAAGACGCGACGGCGTTGTTAGGCTGACCTTATCAAACGTCGGGGGTGATCGCATGCGCCTCGTGCTTCAGCTTGTTGCCCGCCTGCTGCTCATCGTGGCGCTGTGCCTGGGAGCCGCGACCGTGTGGGCCACATTCGACGCCTATCGCAGCGTCGATCGGGCGACCGCCGCCTCCGCGCAGCGGGTCGCGCAGGCGCTTCAGGCGCTGTACTGGCATGAATTCTTGTTGCGCAGCAGCAGAACGCGCGAACAGCTCCTGCCGGTTCCGGAATGGCGCACGCTGGAGACGATGAAGCTGATCTCACCCGGCGTCTGCGTCGAGTTCCAGCCGGCCATCGCGTTCGAAAAGCCGCTCTGCGGCCAGAGCGAGGGGCTGGGCAAGGCCCCGCCACGCTGGTTCGCATCCATCGTGCCGATCTTCCTCGGCAGCCACGCCGAGGTGGTGCGGCCGGTCAGCCCCCGCGCCGCCTCCGCCGGAACGGTGGTGGCAACGCCGGATGCCGCAGCCGCGATCTCGCTGGCCTGGGAGTACATCCTCAACGTCATCGACGTCGCGCTGCTGATGGCGGCCGCAATCGCCCTGCTCGCCTCGCTCGCCATTGCCCATGCGCTCGCGCCGGCGCGCGCGATCGTCACCGCCTTGCAGCGCATGGCGCGCGGCCAGTATCGCACGAGGCTGCCGCGCTTCCGCTCCATGGAGCTGGCGATGATCGGCAGCGCCGTCGGCGAGCTCGGCGGCCGGCTGGAGGAAGCCACCGAACAGCGCGCCGCGCTGACAAGACGCTTGATCGAGATCCGCGACGACGAGCGCCGCGCGCTCGCCCGCGAGCTGCACGACGAGTTCGGGCAGAATCTCTCGGCCATTCTCGCTTTCGCCAACACCATCGAGACGGCGAGCAAGAAGGAGAACCCAGATAGCGCCGTCGCACAGGACGCGCGCATGATCTCGCAGGCCACCCATCACCTGATGGCCTCGCTGCGCGATGCGCTGAAGCGGCTGCGCAATCCCCTGCCCGAGGAGCTCGGGCTGGAGGCCAGCCTCGTCAATCTCGTCGACAGCTGGCGCTCGCACAGCGCGGCGCGGCCGACGATCCAGCTCGATCTCAGGGGTGATCTGGCCGATATCAGCGGACCGGCCGCGACCACCGCCTATCGCGTCGCGCAGGAATGCCTGACCAACGCGCTGCGTCACAGTGCAGCGCGCGAGATCAGCCTGCGCGTCGAGCGGCGCGCGGGCGAGGACGACGCGCTGCTGATCCGCGTCGAGGACGATGGCGGCGGCGATGCGGAGCGGGTCGCGCAGTCGGCCGGATTCGGCCTCACCGGCATCCGCGAACGCGTCACGGCTGCTGGCGGATCGCTGTCGATCCTATCAGCCAATCGCGGGCTGAGCGTCGCCGCCACCATCCCGCTTGCCGCATGAGGCCGGGATGAGCGAGGTCGCGGCAACAGGCATCTCCGTGCTGCTGGTCGATGACCACCCGATCGTGCGGCAAGGCTACCGGCGCGTGCTGGAAAGCCAGGGCGACCTGCATGTCGTGGCGGAGGCCGACAACGCCGCGGATGCCTACGGCGCCTTCAAGGCGCACGATCCTGATGTCGTGGTGCTGGACATCTCGATGCCCGGCGCGAGCGGACTTGAGGCGATCCGCAACATCCGCGCGCGCAGCCCGCGGGCGCGGATTCTCGTCTTCACCATGCACAACGAGGCCGTGCTGGTGAAATCGGCCTTCGGCGCCGGCGCAAGCGGCTTCGTCACCAAGAGCAGCGAGCCGTCGGCGGTCGTTAACGCGATCCGGGCCGTCGCGCGCGGCGAGCGCGCCATGAGCGACGACGTCGCCCACATCCTCGCCGAGGACAGTCTGTCGTCCGGCTCGGTGCTGGATCAGCTAGGCGAGCGCGAGATTGAGATCCTGCGCCAGTTCGCCGGCGGCGCGACCACCGAGGAGATCGCGACGCATCTCAATCTCAGTGTGAAGACGGTCCAGAACTATCACTATCTGATCAAGACCAAGACCGGCGCGCGCACGGATGCGCAGCTGGTGCGGCTGGCCGCGACCTGCGGGCTGACGAAGATCTAGCAGCGGGGCTGCCGCTTTCCCCAGGTCAGTTGAAGATTTCGAATCTGCAGGGCCCGATGGAACGGAGGCCATCCGGCGCCGGTTAGGAGTAGAGTGGAGGAATCGCCATGAGTAAGGCTCATCACAAGGCAGTCGACCACCCCCCGATCATCACCGTAGGCGAGCTCATCGACGAACTTTGCCGCCTGCCAGATACGGCCGTCGTCCACTTCCGCTGCCCCATGCTCGAGCAGGAGCTGACATTCTACCGCCTTCGCAAGCGGTCAAAGGATGCCGTCGAGATCGCGGTCAATGCCTATCCGGAGAGCCCACCGGTCGTACCGGCGTCTAACGGCGGTGCGCTTCACCCGCGCAAGCACGTAAGTGCCGCGCCCCCCGTTCGGGAGAGCGCGCTTCTTCACAAGGCAAGAGGGTGAGATAGGGCTCGCGGCCTAGGCGGCTTTCAGGCCGCGCAGCACCAGCGCGAGCGTCGCGTCGACACGCGCCGGCATATCGGCATCCTTCCATTCGTCGGCATGCGCCGGATGGTGGAAGCGGCAGGTCGCATCGAAGAGCGCGCGGGCGGTCGTCTTGACGTCGTCCACGGCGAACACGCCCTGCGTCACGCCGTCGGTCAGGATCGCCGCGATCTGGTCGATCATGGTGTCCTTGTGGCACTTCACGGCCGCGCAGGCCTCGCGCGCCAGCGTCAGATAGGTTTCGAACATCTCGGGGTCGTCGAGCACGCGCGAACGCTTGGCAGCGAACAACGTACGCAGCCAGCGATCGAGCCTGTCCGGCGCCGGGCCCTGCTCCCTGGCGATCGCCAGCAGCGGGGCGTCGATGCGGTCGAGCCAGCGTTTGGCAACGGCCTCGCGCAGCGAGGCCTTGCTCGGGAAATGGCGATAGACGCTGCCGTGGCTCACATCAAGCGCACGGGCAACGTCGACCACGGTGGCCTTGGCAAGTCCGTAGCGCCGCAAGACGTCCTCGGTGACTTCGAGGATCCGCTCCGGCGTCAAGACAACGGCTTCATTCATGCCAGCACCTTGTTCCCGTTTCAGGGTTCGTCCGGCGATAGGGCTGCTTCCGAAGCGCCCTCACCGGTCGTTTCGGAAAGCCTATGCCTTAATGAGGCAGTTTTGCAGCCTGCGCCGCGATCTGGCGCGCCACCAGCAAATTGAGCCAATGCCCAATCGTGCCGGTGAAATTGAGGATTTCGGTCGTCATTGTCTTAAGTCTCCATTCGTCCACGGCTCCCGTCTCCAATTACACCCTTGAATCCGCTGTTGTTTTTCGGATCGAGGGCTCCCCGGACGGGATTGCCGCGGGACGCCCAATCGGAGCGTCCGGAGACGGATATACACGTCTCGCTGACAGATTTCAATATCTGTCAGTCCATGATACGTGATTGACAGTTAATTTGCCGACCGGGCCCGCAAGCCGGACCTTATCGACCCCGCATTGGCCCCGGCCGACCGGGCTACCCCGTGGCGGCCTCAGCCGCGAGCGCGGCCATGAAGCGGTCGACCTCGTCCTCGGTCGTATAGAGCGCGGGGCTGACCCGGATGCACTGCCCCCGGGCGACGCCGTCGCGGCGCACGGTCAGGACCCCGTGCTTGTCGCGCAGGGCTCCGACCAGGGCATTGTTGTCCTCGCGCGAGCCCTTGTTCCTGATCCGGAATGAGGTGATGCCGGCGGCAAGTCCCGGCTCGTCCGGCGTCAGCACCTCGACATTCGGCAACGCCCGCGCCTTCGCGACCCAGCGGTCGCGCAGATAGCGCAGGCGCGCGGCCTTGGCGGGCGTGCCGATGGCCTCGTGAACCCTGAGCGCCAGCGGCAGGGTCAGGATCGCGGCAAAGTTCGCGGTCCCGGTATGAACGCGGGTGCGGATGTCGTTCGGATCGAAGCTGCCATCGCCGTAGTGGCGGTCGATCGCATCCAGCCGGCCCTTGCGGATGTAGAGGAAGCCGAGGCCGACCGGCGCCCCGATCCATTTGTGCAGATTGAAGCCAATGAAATCGACGCCGAGATCGGCAATGTCGAATTCGAGCTGGCCCCATGAATGAGCGGCGTCGAGGATGACGTCGATGTTCTTCGCCCGCGCCATCGCCGCGATTTCCTTGACCGGCATGATCAAGCCGGTGCGATGGCTGACATGGGTGAGCAGGATCAGCTTGAGCCGCGGCGTCTCGCCGATGGCTTTCGCGTAAGCGTCGAGAATGCCCTGTTTGCCGGCGGGTTCCGGCACGGCGATCTTGAAGACGCCGACGCCGCGCCGATCCTTCAGCCATTCCATCGCGAACTGCATCGAATCGTAGTCGAGATCGGCATAGAGAACGGAATCGCCCGCCTGCAGGCGGTTGTAGTTGACGATGAGATCCTGCATCGCCTCGGTCGCGCCGCGGGTCAGCGCGATCTCGCTCTTGTCGACCCCCGCGGTGCGCGCCAGCGCAGCGACGACCGCATCGCTGTCCGCACCGAATTTGGTGCGGGCATAGGCGGTGTTCTGCCGGTTGATCCTCTCCGTCTGGCGGATGTATTCGGCGAGCACCGGCTTGGCCATGATGCCCCAATAGCCGTTCTCGAGGTTGGCCATGGTCCGGTCGGCGTCATAGAGGCCGGCGATCTGATCCCAGAACGCGCGGTCCTGCGCGACGTCAGCCCCTGTCCGCACGAATGACGGGACGGCGGATGCGTCGGTTTGGGCGCCGGCACTGCCGACCATCGCCAGCGTTGCGGCCGCGCCCAGCATCCCGCGCCGGGAAATTTGTAAAGTTCGATCCATCACAGGCCCCCATTTTCTGTCCGCTTCGTCGCAAGCCGGAACGACAGCGTCATGACAGAAGCCGGCCTATCCGCCGCGTGGAGCAGCCTTCCCGTCGGCAGCCACAGCCCTCCCCGGGAAATCTCTTGCAAAAAGGCGCGGATGCCGCTTCGCTCATCCGCACGACAACAATCAAAAACGGACCCACCCATGCCCATCGTCAACCGCATCGCCGCCCTCTCCGACGAAATGGCCGCCTGGCGCCATGACTTCCACGAGAATCCGGAGCTGCTCTACGAAGTCCACCGCACCGCCGGCATCGTCGCCGACAAGCTCAGGGAGTTCGGCTGCGACGAGGTGGTGACGGGCATCGGGCGCACCGGCGTCGTCGGCGTGATCCGCGGCCGCAAGTCGTCCTCCGGCAAGACCATTGGCCTGCGGGCCGACATGGACGCACTGCCGATCATGGAAACCTCGGGCGTGCCCTACGCCTCGAAGGTCCCCGGCAAGATGCACGCCTGCGGTCATGACGGCCACACCGCGATGCTGCTGGGCGCCGCCAAATATCTGGCCGAGACGCGCAATTTCGACGGCACCGCGGTCGTGATCTTCCAGCCCGCCGAAGAAGGCGGCGGCGGCGGCAAGGCCATGGTCGACGATGGCCTGATGACGCGCTGGAACATCCAGGAAGTCTACGGCATGCACAACATGCCCGGCCTGCCCGAAGGCCACTTCGCCACCACGCCCGGCGCGATGCTCGCCTCCTCGGACAACATCCAGATCATCGTGCACGGCAAGGGCGGTCACGCCGGCGCCGGCCCGCACAAATCGGTCGACAGCGTCCTGATCGGCTCGCAGATCGTCAATGCGCTGCAATCGATCGTCGCGCGCAACGTCGACCCGCTGAAGTCCGCCGTCATCTCGATCACGCAATTCCACTCCGGCACGGCGTTCAACATCATCCCCGAAAGGGCCGAACTCGCCGGCACCGTGCGCACACTCGACCCCGAGGTGCGCGATCTGGTCGAGCGCCGCATCGGCGAGGTGGCCGAGAGCGTTGCCCGCGCCTATGGCGGCTCGGCCGAGACCAAATACACGCGGATGTATCCGGTGACGATGAACCATGCGCGCGAGGCCGGCCTTGCCGCCGACGTCGCCCGCGACATCGTCGGCTCCGACCGCGTCAACGACAAGTTCATCCCGATGATGGGCGCCGAGGACTTTTCGTTCATGCTGGAAGCGCGTCCCGGCGCAATGGTGCTGGTCGGCATGGGCGACGGCAACGAGTGCCACCACCCGGCCTACGTCTTCAACGACAACATCCTCGGCCACGGCGCCTCGTTCTGGGTGCGCATGATCGAGACGCGGATGCCGGCGTAGCTGACAGCATTTGCAGCCGCGTAACCGCAAAAGAGCAGGTTACGCGGCCCCGTCAGCCGGCCACAGAGCGAAGGCCCGTTGGCTCGTCCGCCTCCAACAGGCTGGACGTGGCCTCGTCTGAGGCGAGAGGCAGGGTGAACTCAAAGACGGCGCCCCGAGGCTCGTTTGCGCCGGCCCACATCCGTCCACCATGCGCCTCGATGATCGAGTGGCAGATGGCGAGGCCCATCCCCATGCCTGTCGGCTTGGTGGTGTAGAAGGCCTCGAACAGGCACTCGACATTCTTCGGATCCAGTCCCGGACCGGAATCCCGCAAGGTGACGTGCACGCCGCTCGATACATCCCGGTCGGTGCTGATCAGCAACTCGCGTTCGTGCTCGCCAACCGCGGCCATCGCCTCGATCGCGTTGACGATCAGGTTGAGCAGCACTTGCTGAAGTTGAACCCGATCTGCCGGAACGGTCGGCAGGCCTTCGGCAAGTTGCGTTCGTACCGAGACGCAGTTCTTGAACGCTTCGCTGCGGGTCAGCGCGATGACCTCGAGCACCGCCTGGTTGATATCCATATCTTCCTTTTGCGGCGCCGCCTTCCTTATCAGCGCCCGGATCCGGCCGATGATGTCGCCGGCTCGCATGCCATCGCCGGTGATCCAGTCGAACGTCTGTCGAACCCGCTCCAGATTTGGCGGTTGAGCCTCCAGCCAATTCAACCCGGCCTCGGCGTTCGCGACGATCGCGGCGATCGGCTGGTTGACCTCATGGGCAATCGAAGCCGTGAGCTGCCCCATCGTGGTGACGCGATTTGCGTGCGCGAGCTCCATCAGGGCTTCGCGGTAGAGCCGCTCGTGCTCGCGAGCTTCGGCCTCTGCTCGCTTGAGAGGCGTCAGATCGAGGACAAAGCCGACCCCTTGATCTGTACCTGGTGCAAACATCGTCCCGCCAATCAGCACGGAAACACGGCTTCCATCCTTCCGGACATACTCCTTCTCGAACGGCTGGGCCGTCCCGACCCGCTTCAACTCCGTCACGGTTTTTACGTCGCGGTCGCGCCATTCCGGCGGCGTCAGGTCGTATCGATGCAGCCGCCCCGAGGCGAGATCGTCCCGGTCGTATCCGACGATGCGCAGGAACGCGTCATTGGCCTCGAGAATGCGCCCCTCGACCTCCCAGATGATGATCCCGATGATGTTCGAGTCGAACAGGCGCCGGATCTTGATATCCCGCGCTGCAAGATCGCTCTGCAGTTGAATGTTCTCCTCGGTCGCCTGTCTCCGCCGTTTCGCTTCGAGCCGCGCGAGCGCCAACGCCGCTCCCGCCAGCGCGACGACGAGGACGACGGCGCCGGCAATCAGCCAGGTCCAGCGCTGCTCGAATGCTTCGGCATGCGTCTCCCGGTCGGCGAGCCGAAAGCGCTCGTGATCCACCATCTGATCGATCTGCGAGCGGATCTCATCCATGCTGCGGATCATCGCCAGCGCCGCCTGCCCGGACGTGCCGGCGGACTTCACCATCTCGTCGATTTCGCGCAGCTTGGCCGAAACGGTCAGCGCCAGATGTTGCGCGCGCAGACTCTGCAACGGATCGTCCGCGACCAGCACCAGCAGCGCCTGTGCCTCGCGCCGCACACCTTCGTCGGAGACGCCGTAGGCTTTGAGATAGGTGGGATCGAGGGTCATTAGATACCCGCGTCGTTCGGTCTCCAGCTCGGCGGTGATCGCACGCAACCGATCGAGTGTTTCGAGAACCTGGCGGCCATGCCCAAGCAGGTCGTGGGCCGCCTGCCGCTCCTGTTGATATTGCAGGCCGAGAAACCCCGTCGCAGCGACCAGCGTCAGAAGCGCCACGACCGCCACGATCAGCGGACGAGTCAGCCATCGCAAAGACGGGACCACAGCAGGGACTGACATCGGCCTTGGGTCTTCGATGCTCGTGTGACAGCGCGTCTTCTGGTGTCGACGCCAGAGCATGATAGAATAATAGCATGGTTAGGTGGGGCGAGAACCCGACATTCTCGCCCCCATACACCGGTTTGGCCGTCAGTCGTCGCGCGAGGGCCGCCCATCACCGGTATGGCTCGTGTTGCGAATGATTGCCGTCGCAGGGAGAGCCAGCATGACGCATGCACAGAGCGGTCGAAGTCCGACCAGCCGTCGCAGTTTCGTCGGCGGATTGGGGGCGGCGGGCGCAGTCCTGCCGGCGCTGGCCTCGCTGCCACGCTGGAGCTTCGCCGAGGATCGCGCTGCGACATACGCCAGCTCAAACATCGATTGGAAGCAGTTTGCGGGACAGACGATCTCTCTTTCGGGTGCGATCCATCCCTGGTCGAATGCCATCACGCCGCTGCTGCCGGAGTTCACCAGACTCACCGGCATCAACGTCACAATCGATTTCCAACTTGAAACCACATATCTCGGCGCCTTGCCGATCAGGCTCGCCCGCGGCAGCGCGACGCCTGACGTCTTCATGTTCACGACCTATGGCCAGGGCATCTCGGGAGGATGGCTCGAGCCATTGAACGGCTATTATTCCAACCGATCGCTGACCGATCTCGGCTGGTATGACGAGAGCGACCTGCTCAAGACGGCCCGGGCCTTCCCGCTGTGGTCTGACGGCGAACGGTACGCCGTGCCGATCACCTCCGAAGCGATGACCATGTTCATCAACGGGGACGCTCTGGCAGCCAAGAACCTGCCGGTTCCGCAGACGTTCGAAGAGCTGCTTGTGACCGCCAAGGCGCTCAAGTCCAGCGAGATGTCGGGGATCGCCATGCGGGCCCAGGCGGGCGGCAATTCCTCCCCGCCGGCCATGGGCTTCGTGTTCTCTTACGGCGGCGCCATGGTCAAGGACAACAAGGCCGTTTTCGCAAGCGCCGAAGCGATCGCCGCCGTCGAGATGTACGGACGGCTGCTCAGCCAGGCCGGGCCCGGCGGTGTCGGAAGCTATGAATGGTATCACGTGCTGGACGACTTCCTGCAGGGACGGACGGCAGTGGCAATCGACAGCAGCAATTTCGCGACCGACATCTCCAATCCGGCCAGGAGTCGCGTCGCGAAGCAGGCCGCGTTTGCAGTCTTTCCGCATGTCCCTGGTCGCGCGCCCGTGCCCTTCATGTCGCACTGGCAGGCCTGCATCAATTCGAAGTCACGAAACAAGCGGGCAGCTTTCCTGTTCCTGCTCTGGGCGACCAGCAAGCCGACATCGCTGCAGACTGCGGCAGCGGGGCTGGCGACGACACGCGTGTCGGCGTGGTCCAGCGAGGGCTTCAAGACGGCATTCGGCTCGCAAGCCGCCGAGGCGGCGCTGATCAACCTGCAAAATGCCGATGTCGACCGCGCCAAGGCGATCCTCTTCCATCCGCAATCGAGACCGATCCTCGATGCGTTCATGATCGGAGTCAATGAAGTGGTCAACGGCGAGAAATCGGCAAAAGATGCCATGACTGGCGCAGCCGCGCAGGCCAATGCGGCGATCCGCGGGTAGCGGCGAAGCGTCACCCGATCGGAAGAGCTCGCCGGCGGACAAGTCACCAATTCATCCTTGCGCGGCGCTCACCCCTGATATTGCAGCACGTGCATGCCGGCGTTCCAGTCGGAGACGAACATCAGCCCGTCGGGCCGGACATAGGCGTCGCAGGTCTTGGCCGCGAGGCCGATATTCGGACGCGGATCGACGAGCTTCTTCGGCACCGGCGGCACCCAGTAGGCGATCTCCTTCGGTGCGAACGCATCCTTGATGTCGAACACCCTGACTCCGGCATTGTTGTAGGTCGCGAAGATCGTCTCCTCGCTCTGGAACGAGCCCGGGCGGTTCTCGTGCAGATTATGCGGGCCGAAGGTGCCGCTCGTGCAGAAGTCGCGATCGCGCGGCGTCGGCAGCGTTGCGATCGGCACCGGATTCTCGGGCGCGCGCACGTCGAGCACGAAGGTGTGGAACAGGCCCTTGGCGCACTTCTCCGCGTTGGCTTCGTCCGCGACGATCGCGAGCTGACGCTTCGGCAGCGGCAGCGGGGTATGCGTGCCGCCGGCGAAGGGCGGCGACCAGTTGATGTGCGACAGCAATTTTGGATTGGCGGGATCGCTGATGTCGTGGATAGTGAAGCCGCCGTCGCGCCAGGCGGCATAGCCGCGATCGCCCGCCGTGATCATGTGATGGAGCGCAAAGCGCTTGCCCTTCGGCGTCGCCGCCTCGCCGGCCGCACGGTTCATGCCGGGCAGCCACCATTTCGCGACGATCTCCGGCTTGGTGACGGTCTTGAGATCGACCACGCAGAGGATGTGGTCGGTGAAGCCGTCAAAATGCGCCGACACATAGGCGTAGCGGCCGCCGGGCCACCACAGCCGGTTGATGCCGAAGCCCGGCATTTCGAGGAACGCGATCTCGCGCATCTCGCCCGGCTTCGAGATGTCGTGGATCGACAGGCCCGAGCGGAATTTCTTGGCCTTGGTGATGCTGTCGACTAGCGTGTTCTCGAAATAGCCGCGCATGTTGTCGTAGGACTGCATCGCAACGATGTTGGCGCCGTTGGCCAGCAACATCAGGTCCTCGGCCACCTGGAGATGGTGGGTGCGCGTGTATTGTCCTGCGGTGAAGAAATTGACCGGCTTCAGCGCACGCGGATCGGACGCGTCCAGGATCGTCACGCCGTCGCTGAACATGTGCCCGACATAGACGTGCTGCCGGTTGAACATCACCTGCACGCTGTCGGGCCGGCCGCCGATGTCGCTGTAGGAGATGTGCTTGATGCCCTTCCCGATGCCCTCAGGCGGAATCTCGGCTTCGGCGGACACTGCGGACCCAGACCAGCCGGACAATGCGGCGGCCCCGAACACGCCCGACAATTGCTGAAGGTGGCGGCGGCGCGAGAGTTGAGGCATCGGTTTCCCCCCTTTTTTTGGAGGATGATGCGCGCTTGCGGCAAGGCGTGCAAGCCTTGCGTTGTTTCGGCGAGTGGATAGCAAGCGCCGCCCGTTAGTCGCAAACCTCCGTCAGGCCGCCGCCGTTGATGGCCACTGACGGGGACCGTCCCAACCTGCATCCCGGGCGCAGCGGCCGGCAGCCGGCATTGGTGCAGACCATTTGGCCGGTCGATTTTGCCTGCGGGGCCGCCGGTGTGGACTCGATCCGCTTCCGCTCCTCATCGCGGCGGTTCGACCCGGCGCCCGTTGCGACGGGCTTCTTCTCCGGGACTTTCTCGCATTCGTTGTCCTCGCTCACGCGATAGCCGGCGCGGCAGACGATCTTCGAACACACGTCGCCGTCCGCCCTGAAGCCATGATCGCAGGTCAGGGGACACACCCGTCCGGACTTTGCCTTGACGGCGTCGAGCACATCGGCGTTCGCCAGTTTCACATCGAATTTCGTGCCTGCGTATTTGTTGAACAGCGTGAGCGAACGCTGTGCCGTCTCGCTCCATTCACTGTTCGGCTCGGCCTTCATGCAGCCGACGCGACGCAGCTCGATCTGGACAGACCTGGGGAGATCACCCGGCGACGCGGAACTCGGCGGCGGCGACAGGGCGGCAACCCTCTTGCTCTCCGCGTCGGCAGCTTGCTTATCCGCAGCCTGCTTCGCCCTGGCCTCTGCCGCGGCCTTCTCGATGGCCTGTCTCTCCGCGACCAACTTGGCGGCTGCAGCCTCCGCCGCCTTACGCTCGCGTTCGGCCGTCTCTGCCTTCGCCTGCTCGACCTGCTTCTGCTTCTCCGCCGCGATCCGCGCATCCTCGGCCGCCTTCGCCGCCGCGGCCGCCTTCTCCTGCTCGGCCTGCTTGGCGCGCTCGGCGGCCAGCTTCACTTTTTCCTGTTCGGCAAGACGCGCCTTTTCCGTTGCCGTCGCCCGCTCTTCCTCGGCGGCGATCTTCTTCAACTGCACGCGGGCGAGATTGGCGTAAAAGCCATCCGGATAGGTCTGCAAAAATGCTTCCCAGGCCTCACGCAGCCCGGCCTGAAGCGCAAGCTCGTAATCCCGACGCACGCTGTCCTGCGGATTGGCCTGCGGTCCGGCAGCGGCAGCCGGCTTCGCCGGCACCAGCGGCACGTCATCGCCACCGAGCGAGCCATAGACATATGGCTCCTGCTTGTAGCCGGTCGCCTTCAACACTTCGTCGCGGACGAAGCCGAAGGCCTTGCGCAGGTCGAGCCCGGGCTTCGGCAGATGATCGGCCAGAGCCACCGCGAACGGGCTGTTCCGGGAGTCGCCATCCGACGCCGTCGAACCTGCCTTGGCCGCAAATGCGATCATCGTATTCGGGCTGGTCGGCTCGACCTTGGCAAGCCCGCGCCCGATCGCACGCGAGGCCACCGTGCGCTTCATAGTTTTCGAGAAGGGGTTGTCGCGGCAGGCATCGAGGATGACGAGCCGAAGCTGTTTGGCCGGCTCGATGCTCACCAGCACGCGATCGATCGGCAGCGCCTCGTCGTAGACGTCGGTATCGGTCTCGAGCGCGGCATCGATCGGGATCAGGTAGTTGGTGCCGTCCACCTCAAGGCCGTGGCCTGCGTAGTAGACGATCGCGACGTCGGCGTCCCGCGCCCGCGCGCCGAACTCGCGCAGCGCCTTGCGCATTTCGGGCGCGTTCAGATCCTGCCTGACGTCGACCGTGTCGAAGCCGGCCTTCCTGAACATGCCCCCCATCAGGATCGTGTCGTTCACGGGATTGCCGAGCTTGGGTGCGCTCTTGTAGGCGGAATTGCCGATGACGAGCGCAACGCGCTTGTCGGCGTGCGCCGGACTGCAGCCGAGGCAGCTTGCGACAACAAGAACTGTGAGTGCGATGGCTGAAGCCCGAAAGTTACGCTTCGTCATCAGTTGCATATTTCAGCCGGTACCTTAGAGGCAGGATTGGAAGGATGATTAGCGGTCCCGAGCCGGCATCCCTTGGCAATCGGCCTGCATCCGGCGTTGTTGCAGATCATCTGTCCGCTTGCCTGGGGCGCAGCGGGTGCGGCCTCGCTCTGCTTCCGATCCTGATCGCGCCGCCGCGAATCCTCGCGCGCGACCGGCTTCTTCTCCTGGATCTTCTCGCACTCGTTATCCTCGCCGACGTGATAGCCGGCGCGGCAGGTGATCTTCACGCATTGGTCGCCGTCGGCCTTGAAGCCGAAATTGCAGACGAGCGGGCAGACGCGTCCCGGCTTTGCCTTCAGCGCATCGAGCGCGTCGGTGCTGGCAAGCTTCGCGTCGAACTGGGTGCCGGCATATTTGTTGAACAGGGTCAGCGAGCGCTGCGAGGTCGCGTTCCAGTCGCCGTCGGCGGAAGCGGACAGACAGCCGACGCGGCGCAATTCGCTCTGCACGGATTTGGTCAGATCGGCCGCGGACAGGGTGGATGCCGGCGCGGGCGAGAGGGCTGCGACCTTCTGCTCGACTTCAGGCATCTGACGATCGGCCGCGGGCTTTGCGACCTGCTCCGCCTTCTCGGCGGCCTGCCTGGCGGCAAGCTCGGCCTTGGCCTTCTCCGCGGCCTGCTTCTCGGCCAGGGCTTTCGCGGCTGCCGCCTCGGCGACCTTGCGCTGGTGCTCGGCGGCCTCCGCTCTCGCCTGCTCGATCTGCTTCTGCTTCTCCGCGGCGATCCGAGCCTCCTCGGCGGCCTTGGCTGCCGCGGCGGCCTTCTCCTGCTCGGCCTTCTGGGCGCGCTCGGTAATGAGCCTCGCCTTTTCCTGCTCGGCCGCCCTCGCCTTTTGCTCGGCCGCAGCGCGCGTTTCTTCGGCGCCGATCTTGTTCAACTGCCCCTTGGCGAGGTTGGCGTAGAAGCCATCCGGATAGGCCGCCAGAAATGCTTCCCAGGCGTCTCGCGTCGCCAGCTGAAGCGCGAGCTCATAATCCCTGCGCACGGCTTCCTGCGGGTTCGCTTGCGGACCGGTTGGGGCTTGCTTCGCGACGAGCGGCACGTCGTCGCCACCGAGCGAGCCGTAGACATAGGGCTCCTGCTTGTAGCCGGTGGTCTTGAGAACGTCGTCGCGCACGAAGCCGAAGGCCTTGCGCAGATCGAGGCCGGGCTTCGGCAGATGCTCGACCAGCGCGGTTGCGAATGGACTGTTTCTGGCATCGCCATCGGACGCCGTCGAGCCTGCCTTCGCCGCAAAGGCGATCATGGTGTTCGGGCTGGTCGGCTCGACCTTGGCAAGGCCGCGTCCAATCGCGCGCGAGGCCAGCGTGCGCTTCATCGTCTTGGCGAACGGATTGTCGCGGCAGGCATCCAGGATGATCAGGCGCAGCTGCTTGGCCGGTTCGACCGCGAATAGTGCCCGCTCGACCGGAATGGTCTCGTCGAGAACGTCGCCATCCGTCTCCAGCGTGGCGTCGGTCGGAATGAGATAATTGTTGCCGTCGAGCTCGATTCCGTGGCCGGCGTAGTAGATCACCGCCATATCCGCATCGCGCGTCCTGCCGGCGAACTCGCGCAACATGCGCCGCATCTCGCTGGCGCTGAGATCGAGCCGGACGTCGACGGAATCGAAGCCGGCCTTCTTGAACATTCCGCCGACCAGCGTGGCATCGTTCACGGGATTGCCGAGCTTCGGCGCACTCTTATACGCGGAATTGCCGATGATCAGCGCGACCCGCCGGTCGGCACGTGCCGGACCGCAAGCCAAACCCATCGCAAAAATCAACAAAACAAATAGCCGAAGCGGAATCACGTGCGTCCCCCCGGATGCAATTCCATGAGACTATTCGGAGCATTGCCTGATGCCAACTCTCCCCTATGTGATATCAGTCACACAAAGTTTGATGGATGATGCGGCGAAGCGTCACCTCGGGGGGAGCGAGCTTCGCCGCCCGCCCTCCTCACTTACGCATGCACCACCTCGTGCCGCATCACGAACGGTGCAAGCATCGTATGCACCTCGCCTGCAACGACGTCGCGCTGCGCCGCCGGCACGCCCGCGAGCGTCACGGTGGCGATCGAGCCGTGGCTGCCATGGGCGCCGACCTTGACCGTGCAGTCGATGCCGCGCTCGGTCAGTGGCGCCAGCACCTTGGTGAACACGCGCTGCGCCGCGTCCCAGCGCAGCTGCGGCTTGAACACCTTGCCGACCCCCGTCACCGGCATCGGATCGATCGGAATGACCTGCACCGGCACGGCGGCACGCTCCGGCGTGCGCTCGCGAACCCAGGATTCGAGCTCGCCAGGCTCCACGCTGGCGCCGGGTTTCAGCTGCACATAGCCGACCGGCAGCTCGCCGGCATAGGCATCCGGCTGGCCGACCACGGCGGCGAAGCCGACCGCGGGATGGCGGAACATGATCTCCTCGATCGGCGCCGGATCGATGTTGTGGCCGCCGCGGATCACGAGATCCTTGGCGCGGCCGGTGATCCAGAGATAGCCGTCGGCATCGAGCCGGCCGAGATCGCCCGAGTTGACCCAGACGTCGTCGACGAACGCACCCTTGTTGTGCTCGTCGTTGAGATAGCCGCTGAACACGCCCGGGCCGGCCATGATGACGACGCCGATCTCATCGGGCGCGCAGTCGCGGATCAGGCGGCCGTCGGCATCGAGCTGCACGATGCGCACGCGCGCATAGGGCATGGGAAGGCCGACCGAACCGAGCCGGATCGGCCGCGAGGGATAAGCCAGCGTGTGCACACTCGAGGTCTCGGTCATGCCGTAGACCTCGACCACCGGCAGCTTCAGCTTCTCCTGAATCGCAGAGCCCACCGCGACAGGGATCGCCGAGCCGCCGCCGGCTGCATATTTGAGGCTGGAGATATCGGCACTGCCCGGCGGCACTGCGAGCGTTGCGGCCAGCACCGTCGGCACGCTCGACAGCGCCTCGGGCTTGAAGCGCTCCACGAGGCCCCAGATGTTCTTCACCGAATTCGGATTGCGCCAGCCGCTCGGTGACAGCACGACCAGCGAGCCGCCGCTCGACAGCGTCAGCAGCACCTGCGTCAGTGATCCCCCGACGTGAAACAGCGGCATGCCGAACAGCAGGTTGGCGCCCGGCTTCGACTGCAGCAGCAGATTGAGCGCCCAGGCCTGGTAGACCTGGTTGGCGTGGGTGTGCCGCACCAGCTTCGGCGTGCCGGTGGTACCGCCGGTGTGGAAATAGGCGGCGATATCGGCACCCGAAATCTTGCGCCCGCTGACAAGCCGGTCCGCCGGCTGCTGCTTGATCAGGTCGTTGAACGCAAAGATGCCCTTGTCCGGATCGCCGCCGCCGAACACCTGCACGATCGCCTTGAGGTGCTTCAGCTGCGGCCGGATCTGCTCGACCTTCTGCCAGATGTCCGTGCCCGGCATCGGCCCGAGCGCCACCAGGACTTTTGTGTTCGCCGCTTCCAGAATTTCCGCGATCTGATGCGGCTCCAGCAGCGGGTTGACGGGATTGGCGATGCCGGCGGCCTCCGCGCCCAGCAGCGTCACGAAGGCATCTGGCACCAGCGGTAACATGAAGCTGACGACATCGCCCTTCTCCACGCCGAGCGCGTGAAACATGTTGGCGGCCTGCGTCACCCGCGCGATCAGATCGCGATACGTGACCACGAGCGGCGTGTCGGCCGGATCGGCATTTTGCAGGAACTGGATCGCGGCACCGTCGGGATTGCGCGCAGCACCGAGCTTGATGGCGTCGTAGGTGCTCTCGGCCGCAACGCGGTCCGCATAAGGGACCGCTTCGAAGGCGCGAACCTCCGCGTCCGTCGAAAGCTCCGGATAGTCGTCGCCGATCAGCCGATCGAGCGCGTGGATGCCCGCCATGGAATTCCGTCCTCCCTCTGTTCATTGCCCCGCCCCCTGTCTTTTGACATTTGGTTCGGACGAGGCCTCGACCGATGGCCGGCCGAGCGGGCCCACAATGAGGGATGATTTGACGTTCGTCCATTGCTTCGCGACGGCGGCGTTCAAGTCGGGTTCAAGCGGCCTTTGAACCTCCGAGCCGGATGCGGGGACCAAGAACTGGCAACAGATTCGCCTGCCAGCGTCCTGCCGCAAGACTTAAGGTGATCATGACCGCGCGCTCGCGAAACCGCATCACGAAGGTGATCCTCGCGCTCGCAATGACTTCGGCGATTGCAGCGCCGGCAGTCACCCTGCCGCAAGCTGCGATCGCTGCGGACAGCCAGCTCGACAAGATGCGTGCCAAGATCGCGGCCTTCATCGGCGACAAGATGGAGAAGCTGGGCGGCTCGCGCATCGTCTACAAGGTGGACGCCGACGGCTTGCGCGAGAGCGCCGTCTCGGATTTGCGCGACGACGTCTACAAGACCCTGCGCGAGGGCAAGATCGCTTTCTCCGGTCTTGCGATCCGCGAGGGCGGCGTCGAGGTTAAGATCGCGGACGTCAAGGGCCGCGAAGAGCTGAAGCGCAAGCTCGCGTCCGCCGCTGAAGGTGTGCCATCCCGTGCCCTCGCCGTGACCGATAGCGGTGACGGTCTCCTCAAGCTCAAGCCGACCGATGCGGCATTGGCCGCGGGACTGCACGATCTCGTCGATGATTCCATCGCCATGATCGAGCAGCGCCTCAAGGACGCCGGCATCAAGCTCGCCAGCGTCCAGCCCGACGGGACCGACCGCATCCGCATCTTCCTGCCGGGCATGATGGAGCCCGAGCGCGTCACCGCGATCTTCGCCACGAAGGTCAAGGTCAGCTTCCGCCTGGTCGATCTCTCGATGCCGGCGGAGCAGGCCCAATCGGGCACGCCGCCCGCGGGCAGCGAGGTCCTGTTCGGCTTCAAGGACAAGCGCCCCTATCTGGTCACCAAGGACAGCGCGCTCGACGGCGACGACATCAGCTATGCCGGGCCGGGCTTGTCGAGCAGCACGAACGAGCCGATTGCCTCGTTCCGCTTCAACGGTCGCGGCACGCGCCGCTTCGCCCACATCACCGAAGAGAACATCGGCAAGCCCTTCGCCATCGTGCTCGACGGCAAGGTGATCTCGGCTCCCGTGATCCGCGAGCCCATCACCGGCGGCTCCGGCCAGATCTCCGGGAATTTCACCCTGGAAGAGGCGAGCAGCGTCGCCATGATGCTGCGTGCCGGTGCGCTGCCGGGCCACCTTGGCCTCGTCGACCAGCAGGTCGTGCAGCCCGCCGCCAAGCCCTGAGGCGGCCCCTCCACCGGACGCCCCATTCCGGTCCGTGGGGCCTTCCGCGGCTGCAGGCAGCACCGACGCGGGGGCGAATCACCCGGGCGCTGCGGCCATACGCACAACCAACGGGCAATTGCCGAAACGCCCGATCAGGCTAAAATTTGCCTCTTGCGGCATGACGGCCAAAGGCTTCATTTCAAGCGGTCGTCATTCGATTTCCGCTATACGAGTACCCAAGGACTGAAGGCCTTACGCGGGGTTAGTACCATGCTGTCCGGCAGCGCAGACACATCGTCCATCCTCGACCGCATCCTCGATGCGGCGACGGACAATCTCAGGATCGCGAAAATCCTGGTCCAGATGGGCCTCGATCCCAACAACGTGACCTGGGACGGGATCTTCAACCGGATGCTGGAGATCTTCATCCACAACATCACCCTCGCCAATCTGTTCGCCGCAGTCGGCGCCGGTTTCTTCGTCGCCACCCTGCTGATGCGGACCATGGTGCCCCTGCGCGTCGCCAACATGGTCGGCTGCGCCTTCTTTGCCGTGTTCGGCGCGCTCACCGCCAACGTCTCGACGTTCCTGCTCTATCTGCTGCTGCTTCCGATCAACGCGCTTCGGCTGCGGCAGATGCTCAAGCTGGTCAAGAAGGCGCGCCATGCGGCCGAAGGCGACATGTCGATCGAGTGGCTCAAGCCGTTCATGACCGAGCGGAAATATCGCCGCGGCGACACACTGTTCAAGCTGGGCGATCCCGCCAAGGAGATGCTCCTCACGGTCACCGGCAAGTTCCTGGTCAAGGAGATCAATGTCGAGATCGGGCCCGGCGCGCTGATGGGCGAGCTCGGCTTCCTCACGCCGGACAACCGGCGCACCGGAACGATCGAATGCGTCGAGGACGGCCAGGTGCTGACCATCACCTATGACCGGCTGCTCGAGATTTACTTCCAGGACCCGCAGTTCGGCTATTACTTCCTGGTGCTGACCAGCCAGCGCCTGCTGCAGAACATCGATCGGCTGCAGAAGCAGCTGGCGACGGCGCGGGCGCCGACCACCAACAGGATCGCGTGACGCTCGCTCAGCTCAGCAGCAGCGCCATGCCGGGATCGCCCTTCTCCATCGCCCGCCGGTAGGCGGGGCGCGCCGCGATGCGGCCGAGATATTTGACCACGTTCGGACAGCGCTGGACATCATAGGGCTGGAAGTAGCGCATCGTGGTGAGCGAGAACCCGATCATGATGTCGGCGGTGGTGAAGGTCTTGCCCGCCAGATAGTCGGCGTCACGAACGCGCGCGTCCACCAGGTCGAAAGCGCGGTCGACACGTCCCCTGGTCCCGACCAGCATTGGATTGTCATCAGTGAGCTTGAGCCAATTCAGGATCATCAGCCGGCCCATGCCGGCCTGCAGCGTGCCGTTGGCGAAGTGAAACCAGTACAGGAACTGCGCGAAGTCGGGATCGTCAGGGCGGAGCGCGAGACGGCCATTGCCGTATTTCGCCATGATGTAATCGACGACGGCACCTGACTCGGCCAGCACGAGATCACCGTCCGTGATGACGGGCGCCGCCCCGATCGGATGCAGCGCCTTGTAGTCGGGCGGCGCCAGCATGGTCGTGGCATCGCGCGCATAGCGCTTCAGCTCGTAGGGGATTTCGAGCTCTTCACAGAGCCAGACGATGCGCTCGGACTGCGACTTGCCGAGATGATGGACGGTGAGCATGACGTCTCCTGCGGATCAATCGTGATGCACTATCCTAACCCGTCATTGCTAGCGCAGCGAAGCAATCCAGAGTGCTCCCCGCGGAAAGATTCTGGATTGCTTCGTCGCAGGAGCTCCTCGCAATGACGGCGCCGAGAGAGTGCACTCCACAGCCTCCTCTCGTGCCCCGGACGCAGCGCAGCGTCACTTCGACGATGCGCTGCAGAGCCGGGGCTCATGCCGCCGAGAGCATACCCTGTGGCGTGGGTCCCGGCGTTGCACGCTGCAGCGCGTTCGGGACACGAGAGTGAGCCTACCCCACGTCGTCCGCCACCATCCGCGCCACGACGCGGTCGCGGCGGATGAAATGGTGCCAGAGGGCGGCGATGACGTGGACCGCGATCAAGGCGAGCAGCACATAGGCAAAGAGGATGTGGCGGTCCTCAAAGGCATTCGCCGTCGCCCGGTCGGGCGAGGTGAATTGCGGCACCCGAAACAGGCCGAAGAAGTCCGAATAATCGGGCGTGTGCGCGCCGGAATGCGCCCAGCCGAGCATGATGACGACGATGACGGCGAGATAGAGCGCGCCATGGCTGACGCGGGCCGCGGTCTTCTGCCAGCGCGAGGTCTCGGCCGGCTGCGCCGGCGTCGGATTGACGAGGCGCCAGAGCAGCCGCAGCACGGTGAGAAGCAGGATCAAATAGCCGATATCGGCATGGATCGAGCGGTAGAAGAAGCGGTCGGGACGCGCCGGGACATGGTTCATCCACCAGCCGAAAGCGATCATGCCGATGATGGCCAGCGCCAGGCCCCAATGCAGCCATCGGGCCACGCTGCCCCAGCCGGCGCTCGTATTTCTGATCATGTCGGATCCCCGGAATTTTGCGGATATGTCGCCGTCCGCGGCGCGGATATCGCTGTCTGATAGCGGGACAATGCGGCAATCGCGAAATTGAATCGTTCCAAACCGGCCGAGACCCGTCTCCGCCGCAAAACCGCCCCAAAAACCGAATGGTAACCATGACGGGCTAGGGTAACGACGTGACCAATTCCTCGACGATCCTGGTGTTCGATTCCGGCCTTGGCGGGCTCACGGTGCTGCGCGAGGTCGTGGCCGCGCGCCCCGACGCGCACTACGTTTACGTCGCCGACGACGCCTTCTTCCCCTACGGTCACCACAGCGAGGACGAGATCATCGCCCGCGTCGTGCCGCTGATGGGTGAGCTGATCGGCGCGCATGATCCGGACCTCGTCGTCATCGCCTGCAACACGGCGTCCACCCTGGTCCTATCGCACCTGCGCGCCGCTTATTCCCTGCCCTTCGTCGGCACGGTTCCGGCGATCAAGCCGGCCTGCGCCCAGTCGAAGACGCGCCGCGTCTCGGTGCTCGGCACCAAGGGCACGGTGAAGCGCGAATACACCAAGGCGCTGATCCGCGATTTCGCACAGGGCTGCGAGGTGACGCTGGTCGGCTCGCCCGAGCTTGCCTCGCTCGCCGAAGCCGAGCTGAGCGGCACGCCCGTCAGCGACGACGCGATCCGCGCCGAGCTTGCTCCCTGTTTCGTCGGCGAGGCGGCGGGCGCGCGCACCGACACGGTGGTGCTCGCCTGCACGCACTATCCCCTGCTGCTCGACCGCTTGAAGAAGCTCGCGCCCTGGCCGGTCGACTGGATCGACCCGGCGCCCGCGATCGCCCGTCGCGTTTCCGACCTGCTCGGCGCGCCCAATGGCGGTATCGCGCAATCCGGCGCCGAGATGATCTTCACGTCGAACCGCGTGCATGGCCTCAGCGCCACGCTGACGCCGTTCTTCGGCGGGCGCGCGGTCGCCTGACTTTTCGCAGACACGGCGCGCTGCTAGGCTTCGCCGTCGTCACCGCTCCGCAAGGTCATCCCATGCCGGTCCCCGCAAAGCCGCTCAATCGCCTCCGCCAATTGTGGAGCGAGGGCCGCCCCGCCTTCGGCGCGATCGCGACCATCCCGAGCGTGCAGATGGTGCAGATCATGGCGCGCTCGCTCGACTGGATCATCGTCGATCTCGAGCATGGTCCGATCGGGCTCACCGAAGCGCATGCGATGATCGCAGCCACCACCGGCACGCCGTGCACGCCGCTGGTGCGGATCGCGGCGAACGAGCCGTGGCTTGCGAAAGCGCCGATGGACATCGGCGCCTTCGGCATCAACTTTCCGATGATCAGCAATCGCGCGGACGCCGAGAAGGCCGTGCGCAGCGTGCGCTACCCGCCGCGCGGCGACCGCCTCTGGGGGCCCTTCCACGCGCCGTTCCGCTGGGGCCAGTCGATGCCCGACTACATGGCCGGCGCCGACGACGAGATGATCTGCATGGTCACCATCGAGCATGTCGAGGCCGTCAACCGCATCGACGAGATCATGGCGACGCCAGGGATCGACGTCGCGGTGATCGGCCCCGGCGATCTCGCGACGTCCATCAACAAGCGCGGCCAGATGGACGATCCGGAATTGCTCGAGCTGGTCGCCCGCGCCGAGGCGGGCATCCTCAGAAGCGGCGTGCCGATCGGCGGCGTGGCCCGCACCGCCGACCAGGCCAACGCCCTGGTCGACCGCGGCTACCGCGCCATCGCGCTCGGCTTCGACTGGTCGCTGTTCCAGCGCGGCATCATGGCGGCGTTCGACGGCATCAGGCGCTGAACGAGCCGATTGCCACCTTGCCGGGAACTGCCGCGCTGCTAGGGTCGGCCTCCCAGGGAGGAAAAACCATGCTCAAAAAGACTTTGCTCGCTCTGTCCTTCGCAGGCCTTGCCTTTGCGGCCTTCGCCCAGCAGCCCGGAATCAAGCGTACCCCGCTCCAGAAGGTGGAATTCCCCGACGGCTACGCGACCGTGACCGCCATCGCCGAAGTCCCGGCCGGCGGCTCCGCCGGACGCCATACCCATCCCGGGATCGAAACCGGCTATGTGCTGGAGGGCGAGCTCAATCTCCTGATCGACGGTCAGCCCGAAAAAACCCTGAAAGCCGGTGATTCCTACCAGATCCCGGCCGGAGTCGTGCACGACGCCAAGGCTCATGGCGATAAGTCCATGAAAGTGCTTGGAGTTTACATCGTCGACAAGACCAAGCCGCTGGCCTCGCCGGCGCCCTGATGCGGCGAACCGACCGGCCCCAAGCGGGTTAGGTTCGTGCTACAGCGTGCGGCGGGCGGATGCCCGCTCGCTGCACATATTTTCATCTGCGGGAACCGAAGGACCGATGCGCGGGACGCCCAAGACCATTTCGCTGCCGCGCCGCCTGATTTGCGACCTCATGCGCGCGTCGATGGACGTGCCGTTCGTCTCGTTGTCCCGTTCTCTCAATGTCCGCCCCCTGCTGGAGGCCCGCGCAGGCGCAATGGCGCCCGCCGGCTGGGCCGCGATGTTCGTCAAGGCCTTTGCCATCGTCGCCAGGGACGAGCCGGTCCTGCGCACCGTCTACGCCAAATGGCCCTGGCCGACGCTGTACGAGCTGCCCAAGAGCGTGGCGCTGGTGGCCATTGCCCGGGTCGAGGACGGCGAGGAATGCGTGCTGCCGCAGCGAATCGCGGCCCCGGAGACCCTGCCGCTGGCCCAGGTGGACGCCGAGATCCGCCGCGCCAAGACGGCGCCGATCGAGGACGTTCCGATGTTCCGCAAGATCATGCGGGCAACCCGCCTGCCGCTGCCTCTGCGCCGCCTGTCCTGGGCCATCGGGCTGAATTTCGGCCGGCAGCGCGGCAACTGGTTCGGCAGCTTTGCGGTGAGCTCGGTGGCCGCCTATGGCGGCGGCGAGCTCCATCCCGTCACGCCCGGCCCCTTCATCGTCAGCTATGGGGTGGTCGAGGGCGACCAGACCATCCATGTCGTGATCCGCTGGGACCACCGGGTGACCGACGCCGCCCCCATCGCCCGGGTCCTGACGCGGCTGGAACAGGTCCTGAACACTGAAATCGCTGCCGAATTACGGGCGGCCGGGTCAAAGCCGATCCGGGCGGTCAGGACCTGACCGCACAGCGGTCATCCCGGGGCGGTGCGCAAGCACCGAACCCGGGATCTTGAGGTAGTTCGCTCTAGAGCGCCCCGGAATGACGGGCTAAAGAATTGACAGCGAACCCCAAACTCCCCTAAAAGCCGCCTGCTCGCGGGCCGATTTCGGCCCGCGAAGCGTTTCGCGACCCGTGGTCCAGTCCCTTAAGCTTTGGGGATCGGACCTGTCGGTGCCGGGATCCGTCCCGTCACACAGGAGGGCGCGTTTCCTCAAACCAACCTAACTCTATCAAGAGGACGCGATGACTAAGCGCAGTGAGGCGAAGTACAAGATCGATCGCCGTATGGGCCAGAACATCTGGGGCCGCCCGAAGAGCCCCGTGAACCGTCGTGAGTACGGCCCCGGCCAGCACGGCCAGCGCCGCAAGGGCAAGCTCTCCGACTTCGGCGTGCAGCTGCGCGCCAAGCAGAAGCTTAAGGGCTACTACGCCAACATCAGCGAGCGCCAGTTCCACGGCATCTATGTCGAGGCCAGCCGCCTCAAGGGTGACACCGGCGAAAACCTGATCGGCCTCCTGGAGCGTCGTCTCGACGCGGTCGTGTACCGCGCCAAGTTCGTCTCGACGATCTTCGCCGCCCGCCAGTTCATCAACCACGGCCACATCAAGGTGAACGGCCGCAAGGTCAACATCTCGAGCTACCAGCTCAAGGTCGGCGACGTGATCGAGGTCAAGGAAGCCTCCAAGCAGCTCGCCCACGTGCTCGAAGCCAGCCAGCTCCCCGAGCGCGAGACCCCCGACTATCTCGAAGTCGACCACGGCAAGATGACCGCGAAGTACACGCGCATCCCCGGCCTCTCCGACGTGCCGTTCCCGGTGCAGATGGAGCCGCATCTGGTCGTCGAATTCTATTCGCGCTGATAGTTCGGCAGAACGACATTCAAAGGCCCCGGTTTTCCGGGGCCTTTTCGTTTGAGGCGAGCACTCCCATGTCTCAGCCCACCCGTGCTATGTTTGCATGAAGCGGAGTTGACCATGACGCGTCTTCTGGAAGAGGCCTTCAGCAAGGTTTCCGGCCTGCCTGATTCAGAGCAGGACGAGCTGGCGCGCGCCCTGCTTGAGCTTGCCGGGGTCGATCAGCCACGGATCCAGCTAACGGCGGCCGAGGAGGCCGATCTCGCCGAGGCCGAAGCTGAAATTGCCCGCGGCGAGCTGGCCAGCTCTGACGAGGTCCGCGCGATGTGGGCCAAGCACGGGCTGTGAAGCTCCGCTACACAAAACGGGCGCTCGCCCAGATCGATCAAGTTCTGACCTACATTGAGGCGCGCTCTCCCCAGGGAGCCAGCCAAGTGCGCGACCGCATTGTCGCTCTCATCGCGCTGCTTGGGGATCACCCTTATGCCGGGCGGCAGACCACTCGTGCATACGTCCGCCGCTTGCCGGTCAACCCTTATCCCTATCTGATCGATTATCGTGTGACCGAGACAGAAATCGTTATTATGCGGTTTCGTCACGCCGCCCGGCGTCCACCCAAAACTCGCTGAACGCGAGTGAGTGCCATTCCCCTTAGGGAGCAAGTTGATGCTCTACACCCCTCCCCCTGTCGATCCCAAGGCGCCGCCGGTGCGCATCAATCTGCTCTCGGACACGCAGACCAAACCCACGGCCGCGATGCGCGAGGCGATGGCGCGGGCGGAGGTCGGCGACGAACAGGTCGGCGACGATCCGACCGTGAATGCGCTGTGCGAGCGCGTTGCCGCATTGATGGGCAAGGAAGCGGCGGTCTACATGCCCTCGGGGACGATGTGCAACGTCACCGCGACGCTGGTGCATTGCCGCCCCGGCGACGAGATCCTGGCGCATGAGACCGCGCACATCATCGCCCGCGAAGGCGGCGCGCATGCCGCGATCGGCGGTTTCCAGGTGACGCAGCTCAAGGGCCCCGACGGCCAGTTCACGCCGGAGACCTTCCGCAAGGCGCTGCACCCGCGCACGCGCTACCAGCCGCCGCAGACCGTCGTCAGCGTCGAGCAGACCGCCAATATCGGCGGCGGCACGATATGGAAGAAGGCCGCGCTCGACGAGATCGTCGCGATCGCCAAGCAGAACGGCCTCGTCACCCACATGGACGGCGCGCGCCTGCTCAACGCCACGGTGGCGAGCGGCATCTCTCCGCGCGACATGACCGCGGGCTGGGACTCGGCCTGGATCGACTTCTCGAAGGGCCTGGGCGCGCCGATCGGCGGCGTGCTCGCGGGCACGCGCGCCTTCATCGATGCGGTCTGGCAATGGAAGCAGCGCCTCGGCGGCTCGATGCGGCAGGCCGGCGTTTGCGCGGCCGCCTGCATCTACGCGCTCGACCACCACGTCGAGCGCCTTGCCGACGACCATGCCAATGCGCGCGCGCTCGCCCGCGGGCTGTCGCAGATCGCAGGCATCGAGGTGCAGGAGCCCGAGACCAACCTCGTGTTCTTCAAGCCCGACGGCGCCGGCATTCCCGGCGACAAGATGGTGGCGGCGCTGCGCCAGCGCGGCGTGACGCTCGCGATGATGGACGGCCGCATCCGCGCCTGCACGCATCTCGACGTCAATGCGGCCCAGGTCGAGGAAACGATCGGCTACGTGCGCGAGATCGTGCGCGGGGCGTAAAGCACGTTCCCGTAGCCCGGATGGAGCGCAGCGAAATCCGGGATCTATCCGCGCGGTGAGAAAGTCCCGGATTGCGCTGCGCTCCATCCGGGCTGCGAGGGCGGCTCGCTACCGCCCCATCGCCTGATAGATCAGCGTCTTCAGTGCGAGCTGGACCCGGCCGCGCTGCGATGGCGTCTGCACCATGAAGATCCCGAACAGATCGTCCTCGGGATCGATGAAGAAGAACGTGCCGCCGACGCCGTCCCAGCGATACTCGCCGAGCGGCCATGACGTCCCCTCCGGCACCGAGGTGCGCACGGCGAAGCCGAGACCGAAGCCGCTCGTCGCGCCCGGATAATAGTTCTGGTCGCGCGCGACCTTCGTGTCCGGTCCGATATGATCCCTGGCCATCAGCGCGATGGTCTCGGCCTTGAGATAGCGCCGGCCCTCGAACGTGCCCCCGTTCAGCAGCATCTGCGAGAAGCGCGCGTAGTCGCCGACCGTCCCGACGAGGCCGCCGCCGCCGGACTCCCAATTCAGCGGCTTCCGGGGATCGCGCACCTGTGTCATCGGGCTAATCGCGCGATCTTTCGGCATCGGCTCAGCGATGCGCGGCCACTTGGCGGGATCGGCGACATAGTAAGCGGTCTCCGTCATGCCGAGCGGATCGAGCAGCCGCTCCTTCTCGAACTGGAACAGCGATTTGCCCGAGATCACCTCGACGATGCGGCCGAGCACATCGGTGGAGAGGCCGTAGTCCCAGATCGTGCCGGGCTGTTCGGCGAGCGGCAGTGTCGCGATCTTCGCGACGAGCTCGGCATTGGTCAGAGCCTTGTTGTCGAACAGGCCGGCATCGGCATAGAGCTTGTTCACCGGGCCCCCGCCGTAATAGCCGTAAGGCAGCCCGGAGGTGTGGCGCATCAGATCCTTCACCGTCACCGGACGATTGAGCGGCTCGAGCTCGAGCGAGACCTTGCCGTCCTCGGCCTTTTTCTCGACGCCGACTTTCATCTCGCCGAAGGCCGGAATGTACTTTGCGACGGGATCGTCGAGCGAAAGCTTGCCCTCCTCGACCAGCATCATCGCCATGACCGTCGTGACCGGCTTCGACATCGAATAGAGGCGGAAGATCGTGTCCGCGCTCATCGAAATCTCGGTGGCGACGTCGCGGACGCCGAAATTCTCGTAATAGACCGGCTTGCCGTGCTGCTGGAGCAGCAGGATCGCGCCCGGGAACGTTCCGGCGGCGATCTCCTTGCGGATGTAGTCGGAGACCTTGGCGAGGCCCTCGGGCGAGAAGCTGCGCGCGCGCCCGTCCGGGCCCGCCTGCGCAGCGGCCGCAGTCGACAGCAGAACGAGCGCCGCGAACAGCGCGCGGCGCCCGAACATGTCAATTCTCCATGGATTCATAAACCAACTGCTTCAATGTCCGCTGCACGCGCTGGCGCTCGGTCGGGGTCTGCTCCAGCAGGACGAAGAACATGTCCTGCTTGGGATCGATCACGAAGTAGCAGCCGGAGGCGCCGTCCCACTTCAATTCACCGAGATCGCCGGGCGGCGGCGGCTTGGCGTTGCCGGGATCGGTTCGGACCGCGAGCCCGAGACCGAAGCCGAAGCCGTCGCCGGGGAAGTAGAAATAATCACGATCGACACCTGATCCCGGACCGATCTTGTCGGTCGTCATCAGCTTGAACGTTTCGGGCTTGAGGATCGTCTTGCCGTCGAGTGTCCCGCCATTGAGCAGCATCTGCGCGAACCGCTCATAGTCGGCCATGGTCGTCACCATGCCGCCGCTGGCGAACTGGATCTTCTTGACGACCGTCGGATCGTTGATCCGGCCAACCCGGAAATCGCTGTCGTTCGGCACCGGCTGCGCCAGGAGCTTTTGCTTCTCGGGCGCCGTCACGAAGAAGCCGGTATCGACCATCCCGAGCGGGTCCAGCAGCTTCTCCCGCATGATGTCGATCAGCGGCTTGCCGGCCGCGATTTCCATCACGCGCGCCAGGACGTCCGTGGAATGGCCGTATTGCCACAGCGCACCTGGCTGGTTGTGCAGCGGCAGCTTGGCGATGCGCTCGGCGAACTCGGCGAGGTCGAAATCGCCGGCGTAGATATTGGCGTCGCGATAGGCCTTGCGGACCAGGCTGTCGCCGTAAAAGCCATAGGTGATGCCCGAGGTGTGACGCATCAGATCGAGCACGGTGATCGGCCGGTTCGGCGGCACCAGCTCGAGCGACTTGGTGCCGTCGTCGGCTTTCTTCTCGACGCCGACCTTCACGTTGGCGAAGGAGGGAATGTATTTCGAGAGCGGATCATCGAGCTTGATCTTGCCGTCCTCGATCATCTGCACAGCGACGACGGAGGTGATCGCCTTGCTCATCGAGAACAGGCGGAAGATCGTCTTGTCGGTGATCGGCGCCTTGCTGGCCACGTCCTGCACGCCGAAGGCTTCGTGGTAGACCGGCTTGCCGTGCTGCTTGATCAGCACGGTGGCGCCGGCGATCTTGCCGGTCGCGACCTCGTTCTTGAAGAACTCGCCGATCTTGCCGAGCTTCTCCTGATTGAAATGCGCGCCGGCCGGAATCTCGTAGGTGCCCTCCGCCTTCGCCAACGACATCGCGCCAAGCGACAACAACGCGCCGCAAGCGAACGCACGCAGTCCAGATCGTAAAATCATATCCCCTCCCCGGAACATGGTCCGGCGGAGTGTACCGACCGGGCCATCAGGCACAAGGGCTGCCGTAGCGCGCCAAAACGTCCGTATGGAGCGCCGCGCTTGCCTCCGAAAAGCAACAGAAGACGACGTGGCCGACCGACGGCGCGGCCGGCAGGGCGTCGATGGTGGTGTGGACCGCGATCTTCACGGCCCGATCGGCAGGAAAGCGGAAAATGCCGGTCGAAATCGCGGGAAACGCCACCGAGGTCAGCTCGTGCCTGCCGCACAGCTCCATCGAACGGCGATAGCAGGAGGCGAGCAGATCGTCCTCGTTGAGGGAGCCGCCATTCCACACCGGTCCGACGGTGTGGATCACATGCGCGGCCTTGAGCCGGTAGCCTTTGGTGATCTTGGCATCGCCGGTCTTGCAGCCGTGCAGCATACGGCATTCGGCGACCAGGTCAGGCCCGGCGGCGCGATGGATCGCGCCATCCACGCCGCCCCCGCCAAGGAGCGACGAATTGGCGGCGTTGACGATGGCGTCAACGCCGAGTGTCGTGATGTCGGCAACGATGATCTCGAGCTCCGCGCCGCCAATCCGGCGCGACAGCGCGCTCACGGCCTTAGGCCGCGACGACGACGCCCTTCTCGGAGAAGAGCTGCTGCAATTCGCCGGCCTGGAACATCTCGCGGACGATGTCGCAGCCGCCGATGAACTCGCCCTTCACATAGAGCTGCGGGATGGTCGGCCAGTTCGAGAATTCCTTGATGCCGTTGCGCAGCTCGGCGGATTCGAGCACGTTGAGGCCCTTATAGCCGACGCCGATATGGTCGAGGATCTGCACGACCTGGCCGGAGAAACCGCACTGCGGAAATTGCGGCGTACCCTTCATAAACAGAACCACGTCGTTCGACTTCACTTCGTTGTCGATGAATTCCGCGATGCTCATATCCGTGTCCTTCTGGGGCAGAGCCCTCATTAATTGCTTCGGGCCGGCTCAGCCGATCTAACCCGATACCTGCCTATATATGTAGCCCAAACCGTTGTGCATCCAAAGTAAAATGGCGGCGAACGGGCCTGCCCCGGCCCCTTGTCCGGCCTTGTCCCAGCCTTGCCACAGCCTTGGGCGACCGATCCGGATGGTGCCGGCTCATTGCATGATGCCACGAATATCATCGCCGGGGAGGACTTTCATACCGTAACGGAGCCCCTATCTAGGACGAACCTTGGTTTTGGAACCGGGCAACGCCAACAACGTTCTCTTGTCCTGTCTGGAGAAAAACGTGACGAAACCAGCCTCCGCCACGGCCGCCCCCGCGCTTTCGTCACCGTCCTCCGACTCGGGCCGCCTTTCTGGGCGGCTGGAAGAGGCCTTTCTCACCGTCCGCAACGAGACCGAGCGCCGGGCCGCGCCGCTGTCGCCCGAGGACCAGCAGATCCAGTCCATGCCGGATGCGAGCCCGGCAAAATGGCATCGGGCCCATACCACCTGGTTCTGGGAGCAGTTCTTGCTCGGCGAGCACGCCCCCGGCTACCGGCCCTTCCATCCCGATTTCGCCTTCCTGTTCAATTCCTATTACGTCAGCGCCGGGCCGCGTCATGCCCGCAATCATCGCGGCGACATCACCCGTCCCAGCGCGGACGAGGTCGGCGCCTATCGCCGCTATGTCGATGCGGCGGTCGTAAAATTCTTCCGCGAGGCAGATGCGGAAAAGCTCCGGGCCCTCGCGCCGCTGGTCGAGGTCGGCCTCAACCACGAGCAGCAGCATCAGGAGTTGATGTTCACCGACATCCTGCACGCTTTCGCGCAGAACCCGGTCTATCCGGCCTACGATGCGGACTGGCGCTTTCCGTTCGCGACGCGCGCCGGCGAGGACTGGCTGACGCTCAACGAAGGCATCCACACCGTCGGTCACGTCGACGACAGCTTTCATTTCGACAACGAGAAGCCGGCGCACCGCGCCCTTGTCGGCCCGGTGAACATCGCGCGCAATCTCGTCACCAATGCCGAATGGCTCGCCTTCATGCGCGACGGCGGCTACCGGACCGCAACGCTGTGGCTGATGGACGGCTTTGCCGCGGCCAGCAAGGAAGACTGGCAGGCCCCGGGCCATTGGCGCGAGGTCGACGGCGGCTGGCAGGTGATGACGCTGGCGGGCCTCAGGCCGGTCGATCCCGACGCGCCGGTCTGCCACATCAGCTATTACGAGGCCGATGCGTTCGCGCGCTGGGCCGGAAAGCACCTTCCGACCGAGACGGAATGGGAGGTCGCGGCCCGCAGCAGGCAGCTCAACGACGCCTTCGGCATCGTCTGGCAATGGACCCGCTCGTCATACTCGCCCTACCCCGGCTACCGCGCGATCGAAGGCGCGCTCGGCGAGTACAACGGCAAGTTCATGGTCAACCAATTTGTGCTGCGCGGCTCTTCGCTTGCAACGCCTGAAGGCCACAGCCGTATTACCTATCGTAACTTCTTCTATCCGCACCACCGCTGGCAGTTCACCGGCCTGCGGCTTGCTGACTACGTCTAGTCTTTAATCCGACGACAGATGCGCGCCGGACAGCGCGTTCAGGAGAGTATCATGAATGTGCACGCCAGCGCTTTGGCCGAAGCCCATCTCCCCGACGAGCAGACCACTGCCTTCGCCCGCGAGGCCATCGAGGACCTCTCGCAGCAGCCGAAAAAGCTGTCGCCGAAATATTTCTATGACGCAACCGGCTCGGAATTGTTCGAGGCGATCACGAAGCTGCCGGAATACTACCCGACCCGCACCGAGCTATCGATCCTGAAGGAGCGCGGCAGCGAGATCGCGAAGATCATTCCGGAGCATGCGGCGCTGGTCGAGTTCGGCGCCGGCGCGACCACGAAGGTCCGCCTGCTGCTGGGCCAGTGCAAATTCGCGGCCTATGTGCCCGTCGATATCTCCGGCGATTTCCTCAACGCGCAGGCCAACGGGCTGAAGCGGGATTTCCCCACGCTCGGCATCTATCCGGTCGCTGCCGACTTCACCACGCCGTTCGAGCTGCCCAAGGCGGTCGCGTCCATGCCGAAGGTCGGCTTTTTCCCGGGCTCGACCATCGGCAATTTCGAGCCGCACGAAGCGCAGGCATTCCTGAAGAGCGCCCGCCGGATCCTCGGCCGGGGCGCGCAGATGATCATCGGCGCCGATCTCGAGAAGGACGAGCGCGTGCTGCATGACGCCTACAACGACGCCGCCGGCGTCACCGCGCGTTTCAACCTCAATGTCCTGGTGCGGATCAACCGCGAGCTCGGCGGCAATTTCGACCTCTCCGCCTTCACCCATCGGGCGATCTACAATCGCGAGCGGCACCGCATCGAGATGCACCTGATCAGCAAGAAGAGCCAGACCGTGCGGCTGCTCGGCACCAGCTTCTCGTTCCGCCCGGGCGAGAGCATTCACACCGAGAACAGCTACAAATACAGCATCGAGCGCTTTGCCGCGCTGGCGCAGGGCGCGGGCTGGCGGGTGCGCGAGAGCTGGACGGACGCTGCGAAGATGTTCTCGGTGCATGCGCTGGAGGTCGCGGAGTAGCAGCCACGGCCATCGCTCGGCCGGCATCAATCGGGCTTGCACTGCTCCACCGACACCAGCCGCTGGTCGCGGATGATGACGAGGCGCCGCATGCCGCGCTCACGCTTCTTCCGGCTTCGACCTCAGCGACATCGACTCCCACACCGCGACCACGATCAGGATCACGCTGGTCGCCACCGACAGCCAGAGCGGCGAGAGGTCGGCGGCGAACCACCACAGCGCCAGCAGCAGGATGATGCCGATGCCGTGCGAGAGCTGGAGGAAGCCGCGGATCGAGTGCTTGAACAGGATGGTGCCGACCAGAAACACCAGCGGACCACCGATCGTGCTCACGATGGTGCGGACGTCCGAATGGCCGGTCGGATGCTTCAGCACCAGCTCGTCGGAGACCGCCGTCAGGATGATGCCGGCGACGATCGGGAGATGCAGATAGGTGTAGGCGAGCCGCGCCAGCCGGCCGGATTCGGCAGACTTCGAGAGCCGTTCCGAGCCGGCCTCGGCGCCCTTGTGGAAATAGATCCACCACATCGCGATGCTGCCGACCAGCGCCGAGACGAAGGCCAGGATATTATCGGCGGTCCATTGCAGCTCCGCAAAGGTCGCGCCGTTGACGACGACGGCCTCGCCGAGTGCGATGATGACGAACAGGGAGCAGCGCTCGGCCATGTGGCCGCCCTCGACGGCCCAGGCCTCGACCGACGAGAAGCCGAGCTTCGGGACCCAGAAGCGCACCGCCGGCGAGATGTACTCCCACGTGACTGCCGCGATCCATAGCCATAGCCGGGTCTCTCCCTCGGAGAGGCCGCCCGCGATCCACAACACCGCCGAGATCGAGAGCCACGTCAGGATACGGATCGCGTTGTGCCGCACCGCCGTGCGATGGCGCGGCGTAGCGAACAGCCAAAACGCCGTGCGCCCCACTTGCATGGTCGCGTAGGCGATCGCGAACCATAGACCCCGCCCCTCGAACGCTGTCGGGATCGTCGTGGACAGCACGAGGCCGCCCAGCATCATCAGGAAGATCAGGATGCGGACCGGCGTCAGTTCGGGATTGAGCCAGTTGGTGACCCAGGCGGTGTAGACCCACACCCACCACACCGCCAGAAACAGCAGCGTGACCTCGACCGCGCCGAGCGGCGTGAAATGGTGCAGCAGCGTGTGCGACACCTGCGTGACGGCGAAGACGAAGACGAGGTCGAAGAACAGCTCGGCATTGGTGACGCGGCTGGGCTGGTTCGGAAGGATGACGCGAAACATCGCGCCGCGCGCATTATCCGCAGCCATCATCGTCCCCCGTCGCGCTGGTCAGGTCAGGTGCAACCTATTCAGGTACCTGGTACGCCGGTTTGCAGCGCCAGCGCATGCAGCACGCCGCCCATCTGGCCTTGCAGGGACTGATAGACGATCTGGTGCTGCTGGACGCGGGACTTGCCGCGGAAGGATTCCGAGATCACGGTCGCGGCATAATGGTCGCCATCGCCGGCGAGGTCACGGATGGTCACCTCGGCATCGGGGATCGCTGCCTTGATCATCGCCTCGATATCGTGGGCGTCCATGGGCATTCGGGTCTAGCTCCTTAATGTCGGCTGCAGTGCAGCCTCGTCGTCGAATCGCTCGCCGGGGTCCCCGGGACCGGCTGGACCAAACTTAGCGTGAACGGCCTTCTACGTCACGCTTTCCGGCACTATATCCCTGGTCCCATCGGGATAAAGGCACGACAAAGTGCCGCGCGCGACAGAATGATAGAAAAGGCGTGAATCATGAAGCTTCCAGGGCCGGACCACCCCATCACCATCACCCAAAATCCCCGGCGCGTCCGCGTCACGGCTGGCGACATCGTGATCGCCGAGACCAGCAAGGCGCTGACCCTGAAGGAGGCCAGATATCCGGCGGTGCAATATGTGCCGCGGGAAGACGCCAACATGGCGCTCCTGGAGCGCACCGACCGCGTCACCCATTGCCCCTACAAGGGCGACGCGAGCTATTACAGCGTCAAGGCCGACGGCAAGACGCTCGACAACGCGATCTGGACCTACGAGACGCCCTTCCCCGCCATGACCGAGATTTCCGGCCATCTCGCCTTCTATCCGGACAAGGTGAAGATCGAGGAAGTGGGGTAATTTTGGATGCCGTCATTCCGCGGCGGTCCGCAGGACCGAACTATGGTGCGCAATTGCGCACCTGAGAATCTTGAGATTCCGGGTCTGGTGCTAACGCACCATCCCGGAATGACGAAGGGAGCTACGCCCTGAATATCGTGAGCCCCAATATCAGCAGCACCAGGAAGATCGCGACGAAGACGTAGAACAGGAAGCGGGCGACGTCGGCGGAGGCGGCCGAGAGGCCCGTGAAGCCGAGCACGCCGGCCACGATCGAGATCAATAAAAAGATCAGCGCCCATTTCAGGATCGTCATCGCCAACTCCGCCTTGGAATACCGCGTCCCGCGGTCCTCACACCCATTTCGCGAACGCTAACTGCGATGCGTGGAACTGGTTCCAAACGGGAGCTACAACTGTAGGATGATTGAAACGACCCTTGCTGAATCCGGTTCCCGGCGGCACAGTCCGGCGGGGACCAGGAGCGCAGGGCGTCACGATGGCGATATCAAATACAGCGGCGATCGGCGCAGAGGCGCACGCCGCACCGAAGGCCAAGGCGCGCAATCTGTCGCTCGATCGCGCCCGCACCTTTCTCACCCTGGTGGTGCTGCTGCATCACGCCGTCATCCCCTATACGCATTTCGGTCACACCGATCCCGCCTCCTGGGCCGGCTTCGACGTGATCGTGCTCGCCACCGACAGCTTCTTCATGGCGATGTTCTTCTTCCTGTCGGGGTTGTTCACCTGGCCGGGCATTGCGCGCAAGGCGCCGTCGGTCTTCCTGCGCGACCGTCTCTTGCGGCTCGGCCTGCCATTCGCGATAGCGGCGCTCACAGTCATTCCCATCGCCTATTACGCGATCGCGCTGCGGCACGATCCCGGGCTGAGCTTCGCGTCATTCTGGTGGAAGACCGTCACCGTCGGCCCCTGGCCGAGCGGCCCGATCTGGTTCGTCTGGGTGCTGCTGGCGTTCGACCTGACCGCGAGCCTGCTCTACCGGGTCTCGGCGCATCTGGTCGATCCCGGTAACCGCATCTCGCTGCGTGGATTCGAGCAGCCCACGGTGTTCTGGCTGATGCTCGTCGCCGTGAGCGTCATCGTCTATCTGCCGCCGCTGGTCTATTTCGGCACCAACAAATGGTTCGAGTTCGGGCCGTTCTCGGTACAGGCGAGCCGGATCCTGCTCTACTTCGCCTATTTCTTCATTGGCGCCAGCGTCGGTGCCGCGAATTTCGATCGCGGCATCCTCAGCGCCGAGGGCCAGTTGCCGAAGAGCCGCTGGCTGTGGGTGATCATCACGCTGATCCCCTACTGCCTGATGTGGTGCATGATCTACGTCAAGCGGGAGATCCTCGGTAATCCCGATCACCTGCCGCACTGGTACCATGTGTTCTACGGCACGTTCTTCGTGCTGTTCTCGGCCTCGATCCTGCTCGCGATCCTCGCCTTCTTCCTGCATTCGAAATCGCCGGGGCCGAACCTGCTCGACCGCATGCAGGCGGACGCCTATGGCATCTTCCTGGTGCACTACCCGATCGCGCTGTGGATCCAGTATGCGCTGTACGACTATGCGTGGCCCGCGATCGCAAAGGCCGCGATCGGTTTCGTGCTCACGGTGATCCTGAGCTGGGGCCTGACGGCGGCGTTGCGGAAGATACCGGGGGCGTCGCACGTGTTGTGAGGCACGAGCTCTCGCCTCGTCATTGCGAGGAGCGAAGCGACGAAGCAATCCAGACTGTCCCCGCGGAGGGATCCTGGATTGCTTCGCTATGCTCGCAATGACGGAGAAAGCAGCTCAGGCCGCCTTGCCGCCCATATACTCCGGCAGCCAGCGCTCGAACGACTTGCGCAGGGCATCGATCGACACGGGCGCCTCGCCCGCGATCGCAATGGTGTCGCCGCCGGTGGTGCCGATCCGCACGCAAGGCACCTCGCAGCCGCGCATCTTGGCGAGGACGCGGCCGGCTTCCGTTTCCGGCACGGTGACGAGATAGCGCGCCTGGTCCTCGCCGAACCAATAGGCCTGCGAGACCAGCGAGGTCGGCGCCGCGAGCAGCTTGGCGCCGATACCGCTCGCCATCGCCATTTCGGCGAGCGCGATCAGGAGGCCGCCGTCGGAGAGGTCGTGCACCGCCGTCGCGGTGCCGGCGTGGATCATACCGCGCACGCAATCGCCGTTGCGCTTCTCGGCCGCGAGATCGACCGGCGGCGGCGCGCCCTCCTCGCGACCGCAGATGTCGCGCAGATAGACGGACTGGCCGAGCCAGCCATGGGTCTCGCCGATCAGCAGGATCGCCTCGCCCTCGGCCTTGAAGGCGAGCGATGCGGACTTGGTGAAATCGTCGAGCAGGCCGACACCGCCGATCGACGGTGTGGGCAGGATCGCGCGGCCATTGGTCTCGTTGTAGAGCGAGACGTTACCGGAGACGACCGGGAAGTCGAGCGTGCGGCAGGCTTCCGAGATGCCCTTCAGGCAGCCGACGAACTGGCCCATGATCTCGGGCCGCTCGGGGTTGCCGAAGTTGAGATTGTCGGTGATCGCGAGCGGCTTGCCGCCGACCGCGGTGATGTTGCGCCAGGCTTCGGCGACAGCCTGCTTGCCGCCCTCGAACGGGTCGGCCTCGCAATAGCGCGGCGTGACGTCCACGGTCAGCGCCAGGCCCTTCGGCCCGTCCTGCACCCGCACGACCGCGGCGTCGCCGCCGGGACGCTGCATGGTGTTGCCGAGGATGACGTGGTCGTACTGCTCCCACACCCAGCGCTTGCTGCACATGTCGGGTGTGCCGATCAGCTTCTCCAGCGCGGCCCCGAGGCCCATCGGCGCCGCCACGTCGCGCGCATGCACGATCGGCAGCGCGGCGGACGCGACATGCGGACGGTCATAGAGCGGCGCCTCGTCGCCGAGCTCCTTGATCGGCAGATCGGCCATGACGTCGCCGCCATGCTTGACCACGAAGCGCTTGCTCGGCGTGGTGTAGCCGACGATGGCAAAGTCGAGCCCCCACTTCTTGAAGATCTCCTCGGCTTCCTTTTCCTTCTCGGGCTTGAGCACCATGAGCATGCGCTCCTGGCTCTCCGAGAGCATCATCTCGTAGGCGCTCATGCCGATCTCGCGGGTCGGCACCGCATCGAGATCGAGATCGACGCCGAGATCGCCCTTGGCGCCCATCTCGACCGCCGAACAGGTGAGCCCCGCCGCGCCCATGTCCTGGATCGCGATGACGCAACCCTTCTCCATGATCTCGAGGCAGGCTTCCAGCAGCAGCTTTTCGGCGAAGGGATCGCCGACCTGCACGGTCGGACGCTTTTCCTCGGACTTGTCGTCGAACTCGGCCGACGCCATCGAGGCGCCGTGGATGCCGTCGCGGCCGGTCTTGGAGCCGAGATAGACGATCGGCATGTTCACGCCGGAGGCCGCCGCGTAGAAGATCTTGTCGGCATCGGCGAGGCCCACGGCCATCGCGTTGACGAGGATGTTGCCGTCATAGCGGGTGTGGAAGCGCACCTGTCCGCCGACCGTCGGCACGCCGAAGGAATTGCCGTAGCCGCCGACGCCGGCCACGACGCCGGAGACGAGGTGCCGGGTCTTGGCATGCTCGGGCGCGCCGAAGCTCAGCGCGTTGAGGCAGGCGATCGGCCGCGCGCCCATGGTGAAGACGTCGCGCAAAATGCCGCCGACGCCCGTGGTTGCGCCCTGATAGGGCTCGATGTAGCTCGGGTGGTTGTGGCTCTCCATCTTGAAAACCACCGCCTGGCCGTCGCCGATGTCGATCACGCCGGCATTCTCGCCGGGCCCCTGGATCACCCAGGGGGCCTTGGTCGGCAGGCCGCGCAAATGGATGCGCGAGGACTTGTACGAACAATGCTCGTTCCACATCGCCGAGAAGATGCCGAGCTCGGTGAAGGTCGGTTCCCGCCCGATCAGCTTGAGGATGCGCTCATATTCGTCGGGTTTGAGCCCGTGGGCGGCAACCAGCTCGGGGGTGATCTTGGGTTCGTTCTTCATGGATTCGGGGCTTTCGGCGGCGGTTTGGCCGTTCTTAGGAACATCGAGGGCCGACGAAAAGCCCTTTGTGATGCATTTTCCCGCTGTCCCACGTTTTGCAAGGCGGGGCGGCGGGAACGGGAATTGCAAGGCGCTGACGGATCGGATTTAAGGGCTAAAGACCCGTAATTGAAGGCCCATTTCCTTGCACGAATTGACCAAATCGCCGCCTCCGCGCCGCCCCGACCTCCATGTCGCCACCGAGGGCGAATTTGAGGGCTGGCGGACCTGGATTCGCGACAGTTTCGAGTCCCATGTCGGCCCCTTCTGGCACCGGGTCGAGGCGGACGGCAGCGTCCGCAGCGCCTTCCGGGTCGAGAAGAAGCACCTCAACGGCTCCGGGAACGTCCATGGCGGCTGCTACATGGCCTTCGCCGATTATTCCCTGTTTGCGATCGCCACCCATGTCCTGGACAGCCGGGCGGTGACGACCAATTTTGCCTGCGAATTCCTCGACGCGGCACGCGAGGGCGAGCTGATCGAATGCACCGGCGAAGTGAGCCGGGCCGGCGGCTCGCTGATCTTCCTGCGCGGCCAGATGAAGTCCGGCGAGCGGCTGCTGCTCACCTTTTCCGGCACGATCAAGCGAATGAAGCGGAAGCCGCAGCCCCAGCCAAACGCATAGCTCGACACCTTCCCTTTTCGCAGCCCCTCGCCCACAGTTGCGGCAAGCGCTGTTGCGCCGGGGAGCAGGAACAAGGTGCCGCAGAGCACATCGCCGAGGGGTCGCGCAGCGGCCTCCGTATCGTCGTCGCTGCCGTCCATGCCCGCGACCGGCGCGCGCAACTGGCGCGACTATGCGCTGCTGTTTGCGCTGGCCTGCTGCTGGAGCTCGACCTATCCGCTAGCGAAGCTCGCGCTGGACACGATTCCGCCGATCACCTTCATCTCGGCGCGCTCGCTGATCGCCGCCGCCTTCCTGTTCGCGATCCTGTGGATGCGCGGCGTCAAGCTGCCGACCGACAGGAAGGCCTGGAAGCTGTTCGCGGTCCAGCAGCTGATCAACTCGACCTTCCCGTTCCTGATCATCACCTGGGCGCAGCTCTATGTCCCCGCGTCGAACACGGTGGTGCTGGCTTCGACGACGCCGATCTTCGCCTTCCTGATCACCTCGCTGATCACGCGGCATGAGCCGGCGACGCTGCTGAAGCTCGCAGGCGCGATTTTGGGACTCGCCGGCACCGTCGCCATCGTCGGCCTCGATGCGCTGCGCGGCTTCGGCAGCGAAATCGTGGCGGAGATCGCGATCCTGCTCGCCACCATCTCCTTCGCCTGCGCGACGATCTTCGGCTTGCGGCTCTCCGAATACGACCCGATGGTGGTGGCGACCGGCTCGCTGCTGTTCGGCGGCCTCGTGCTGCTGCCGCCCTCGCTGATCATCGACCAGCCCTGGACGCTGCACCCGACACCGACGGCGATCGTCGCCACCATCGTCATGGGCATCGTCTCGAGCGCGCTGGGCCTGATGCTGTTCTACGTCTGCCTCGGCCGCCTCGGCACCCTCACCACCAACGCGCAGGGTTATCTGCGCATTCCGATCGGCGTCGGGTTATCAGTGCTGCTGCTCGGCGAGAGCGTGCCGTCGAACCTGGCGCTGGGGCTGCTGCTGGTCATGGCCGGCGTCGCCGCGATGACGGTGCCGGCCGAGAAGTTCAAGCTGCGCTAGACCGATTGCGCGGGCTTTGAGCGCCAGCGCGGGCATAGCTCGATTGACACACGCTAGACGAATATGAGGTAGTCGGGCGTAGCCTGTCGTGACGCATCCCTCCCTCAGTGCCCAGCATGGAAAGTCGCTCACCGGACGCCATCGGCGATTCAAAGGCGGATCGCGCGCCCAGCCTCTGGTGGTTTGCGCTCGCGCTCTTCCCGCTCGTTGCATCCCAACTGATGCGACTGCATCAGCATAGTGCCGCGGGCTGGCTCATCTGGGACTATGCCGGCCGAGTCGCCGCTCTGGTCATCCTTGCGGCGATTCCGGCAGCACGCGCTATTGCCTATCGCAGGGAGAAACGCCGGATCTCTCTACTTGAAATCGGGGTCTGGATTGCAGGGTTGGTGCTGCTGGACCGATTGGGTCAGTGGCCGCGACGTCTCATCAATGCAACATTTCCGGCGACCATCGTCGGCGAGTATCCGGACCCAACCGGCTGGCTCAACGTCTTCGATCTTGTCGTTGGCCTGATACTGGTCGCGGCCAGCGAAGAGATCATCTTCAGACGATTGCTTCGGAACACCGCCCGACCTTACCTGGGTGACGGCGCCTTTGCCGTTCTCATCACGTCCCTCATGTTCGGTGCCGATCATTGGTGGTCCGGGGTCGGGAACATCCTGCTCGCCACAATATTCGGCATCTTTTTCATGGTGATGTATCGGCGGTCAGGCGCCCTTTGGCCGGTCGTGCTCGCGCATTACCTCGTTGACCTGGTCGCGTTTGCCGGAATTTGGCGCTGGTTCTAAAGCGCAAAGGCAACTAGCGCGGCGCCGACAATTGCTTCTCGGCGATGTTGAGCCATTCGGCCTGCGCCTTGCGCAGATATTTCGGCGCACGGCGCATCTGGATCAGGAGCTCGTTGAAGACCACGCGCGCCTCGGCGCTGCGGCCGACCAGCTGCAGCAGCAGGCCGTAGCGCACCCGCGCCTCGGCGCCGGGGAAATAGCTGGCAAGCGCATGGTATTCCTCCAGCGCCTCGTCGGTCCGGCCGACCTCGGCGAGCGCGCGGGCGTAGAGCAGATGCGCGTCCGCGGAATCGAAGTCCGGCCACTGCTTCTGAAGATCGTCGAGCGTCGTGAGCGCGTCGGCGGGGCGCTTGGCGGAGAACTCGGCCTGCGCCTTGCGAAACGCATAGGCGGGATCGTGCCCCATCGGCAGCTTCAGGATGTGGTCATAATGCTGCTCGGCCTCGGCGAACCGGCCGATATTGACGCACTCGTCCGCCAGCGCGGCGCGGTTGGCGATGGTGTCGGCGTCAGCCAGCCGGTCCGACAGCTCGCGATAGCGCTTCTCCGGATCGAGCCGGTTGGCGACGCGCTGGCGCGCCTGCCGGGCACCGGGACTGGAAAACCATTCGGGAATGAGCTCGACCGCGATATAGGCGAGCGCGCCCATCATCGGCACCAACAGGATGATGAAGGCCCAGGGCCGCAACCGCCCGGTTCGCGCGGCGTGATAGATCAGCGTGAGATCGAGCAGCAGAACGATCAGGGCAACGGGCATGTGACATCCACGGGCACAGCGACAGCGCACGCTCCGTGATATCGCAACTGACACAGCCGAACAACCTGGAGTTGCTCACGGCTCCGAAAATCAGCAGCACGGGACGCGCACGTCTTGATGGCGACCAGAAATCAGTCGCCCCGGGCGTAATGCAGGTTCATGAGGCTGCAAACGAAGGCAGCTACTGCTTGGCGTCGTCGGCCAGCATCTTCCGGTACTTCTCGACGTCGCGCGTCACGAGCTGCTGCAACAGCTCCGGCGCATGCTCGTTATCATCGGGAGCAACCGTCGAGAGGTCGGCAAAGCGCTTCTTCACCGCGTCGGTCTCGACCGCCGTGCGCGCGGCGGCATTGAGCTTGGCGATCACGGCCGGCGGCGTGCCCTTGGGCGCGAACAGGCCGTTCCAACCCTGCGCCTCGAAGTCGGGCAATCCGGCTTCCGCCGATGTCGGCAGGTCCGGCAGCGTGGCGAGCCGCACGGTCGAGCCGACCACGAGGCCCCGCACCAGCTTTTCGTTGATCGACTGCGAGACGGACGCGGCCGCATCGCAGACTCCGTCGATCTGGCTGCCCACGGCGTCGGTGAGCGCAGGTGCAGCGCCACGATAGCCGACCAGGGTCGCGTCGATCCCGGCCGCGGTGACGAAGCTCTTGCAGATCAGGTAGTTCGATGAGCCGACGCCGGCATGGCCGAGATTGATCTTGCCCGGATTGGCCTTGGCGTAGGCGATGAACTCCTTGAGGTCCTTCGCCGGAAAATCCTTGCGCAGCGCGATGATGCCGAAGGTCTTCGCCACCATGGCGATCGGCACGAAGGAGTCAGGCGTGAACGGCAGCTTGGGATAGATGGTGTAGGTCGCGGCATTGGTGCCGGCATTGCCGATCGCGATGGTGTACCCATCGGGCTCGGCGCGCGAGGCGCGCGCCAGCGCGGTCGAACCGCCGGCTCCCGCGACGTTCTCGATCACGATGGTCTGGCCGAGCGCGATGCCCATCTGCTCGGCCACCGTGCGCGCGATCACGTCCGAGGTGCCGCCGGCCGCGAACGGCACGATCATGGTGATCGGACGTTTGGGATAATCCTGCGCGAACGCGGCGGTCGCGAACGACAGCGCCGCGAGCGCGGCGAGCGAACGCTTCAACACGAGCGCAATCACGCGGCCTTTTCCAGATGCTGGGCGAGGCCGGCGAACAGGCCGCGGCCGTCGGTGCAGCCCATGATGTCTTCGACGTGGTTTTCCGGATGCGGCATCATGCCGAGCACGTTGCCCTTGTCGTTGACGATGCCGGCGATGGAATGCGCCGCGCCGTTGATGTTGTGACTCTCGTCCACCACGCCGTCGGCCGAGCAGTAGCGATAGAGCACCCGCCCCTCGCCTTCGAGCCGCTTGATGGTCTCCTCGTCCGCCTCGTAATTGCCCTCGCCATGGGCGACGGGCACGCGGATCACCTGGCCGGCATTGTAGCCGCGCGTGAACGGCGTGTCGGAGCGCTCGACGCGCAGATGAACGTCCTTGCAGATGAACTTCAGCCGCGCATTGCGCATCAGCACGCCCGGCAGGAGGCCGGACTCGCAGAGGATCTGGAAGCCGTTGCAGACGCCGAGCACGAGGCCGCCCTTGGCCGCATAATCGCGCACCGCATCCATCACCGGCGCACGCGCCGCGATCGCGCCGCAACGCAGGTAATCGCCATAGGAGAAGCCGCCGGGAACGACCACGAGGTCGGTGCCCGCCGGCAGCGACGTCTCGGCGTGCCAGACCATCACGGGCTCGCTGCCGGAGATCAGCCTCAAGGCGCGCGCCATGTCGCGCTCACGGTTGATTCCGGGAAAGACGAGGATGGCGGCTTTCATGTTCAGGTTCCGGCGGTGACGGGAATCGGGGCTGGCCAAAGGGCCAATTCGTCAAGAGACATAGCCATTTGACGGGGATTTTACCAGTGCTAGCCTTGCCGGGCGGCCTTGTACACAGGCCATAGCCAAGGGCATTTTTGCCTGACGATTTGCCGGGATTGAAGCCATGAACGTCCCGTCGCTGCCCGCATCCCCCTCCGAGCCGGTATCCACCGCGGGCGTCGTCGCGGCCGGCGCCTATGTCGACGGAAGGCGCGTCGCCAACATCGCCATCAGCGAAGCGTCGAGCTGGCGGGCCAAGCCCGGCCACGTGGTCTGGATCGGGCTGCACGAGCCGGACATGGCGCTGCTCGGCGCGGTGCAGAAGCAGTTCGACCTGCACGACCTTGCGATCGAGGACGCCGACCACGCCCATCAGCGGCCCAAGATCGAGCAATATGGCGAGGCCCTGTTCATCGTGGCGAGGACGGCGCAGCTGATCGAGGGCCGCATCGCCTTCGGCGAGACGCACATCTTCGTCGGCGAAGGCTATCTGGTCTCCGTGCGCCATGGCGCCTCGACCTCCTACGCGCCGGTGCGCGAACGCTGCGAAAGCTGCCCGCGGGCGCTCGCGCGCGGCGAGGACTACATCCTCTATGCGATCCTCGATTTCATCGTCGACAACTATTCACCGGTGCTCGAGAGCATTCACGACGAGGTCGAGGGCATCGAGGACGACGTGCTCTCCAAGCCGATCAGCAAGGGGCAGATCGAGCGGCTCTACATGCTGCGCCGCGACCTCTTGCGGCTCAGGACCGCGATCGGACCGCTGGTGGAGGTCTGCCGCCGCCTGGAGCATGACGAGCTGGCGATGGTGCGGCAGGCCATGCAGCCGCTGTTCCGCGACGTCACCGACCACGTCAGGAACATCCAGGAGCGCATCGATTCCATGCGCGAGGTGCTGGCCTTCGCCTTCGAAGCGAGCCTGCTGGTCGGACAGGCGCAGGAGACGGCCGTGTCGAAGAAGCTCGCCTCGTGGCTCGCGATCATCGCCATCCCGACCGCGCTCGCCGGCATCTACGGCATGAACTTCAAGCACATGCCGGAGCTGGAATGGGAGTACGGCTATTACATGCTGCTCGGCGTGATGCTGTCGGCTTGCGGCGCGCTGTATTGGCGCTTCCGGCGGGTGGGATGGCTGTGAGCGCGTACTTCGTAGCCCGGATGGAGCGAAGCACAATCCGGGACAGTCTCTCCGCGGCACGAGGCCCCGGATTTCGCTTCGCTCCATCCGGGCTACGACTGCAAAACTGGCCTAGACGATCTCGACCCGATAGTTCTCGATCACGGTGTTCGCCAGCAGCTTGTCGGCGGCTTCCTTCAGCGCGGCTTCGGCTTTGGCCTTGTCGGCGCCGGCAAGCTCGATGTCGAACACCTTGCCCTGACGGACGCTAGCGACGCCGTCGACGCCGAGCGACTTCAGCGCGCCTTCGATGGCCTTGCCCTGCGGATCGAGAATGCCCGTCTTCAGGGTAACGGTAACACGTGCCTTCACGTCAAAATCCTCTTCAGCTCTTCACCAGCACCGGGCCAGTGCCCTGCGGACGCTCGTTCTCCATGAGGATGCCGAGGCGCTTTGCGACTTCCGTGTAGGCTTCGAGCAGGCCACCGAGATCCCGGCGGAAACGGTCCTTGTCGAGCTTCTCGTTCGACTTGATGTCCCACAGACGGCACGAGTCCGGCGAGATCTCGTCGGCGACGATGATGCGCATCATCTCGTTCTCGAACAGCCGTCCGCACTCCATCTTGAAGTCGACGAGGCGGATGCCGATGCCGAGGAAGAGGCCGGTGAGGAAGTCGTTGACGCGGATGGCGAGCGCCATGATGTCGTCGATCTCCTGCGGCGTCGCCCAGCCGAAGGCCGTGATGTGCTCTTCCGACACCATGGGGTCGTTGAGCTGGTCGTTCTTGTAATAGAACTCGATGATCGAGCGCGGCAG
>Ga0102590_1000887_pt1 | contig 54295 bp, 50 predicted proteins | sample AraplaMF_Col_mMF_FD_76859 | JGI IMG/M metagenome (GOLD analysis project Ga0102590, IMG submission 76859) | Arabidopsis root microbial communities from the University of North Carolina, USA - plate scrape MF_Col_mMF | ecosystem: Host-associated > Plants > Roots > Endosphere | place: USA...
GCCAGCGCGGATTTTTGCGACCGCGACCGCATCCTGCTCCGGCCGGTGGTCGCGCAGTTCCTCCAATCCGCAGGTCGCCGCCATGCCGTGATGGTTTTCGCGCTGCACGGCTTGTTCGCCGGGGCGGCCGCCCTGCTCTATGCAACGCAGTTGCGCGTCATCCAGTCGACCGTGCCGCCCAATCTCGAATTGACGATCATCACCGCGTCGGTCGTCGGCGGCGTCAGCATTCTCGGCGGCGTCGGCACGGTGGTCGGCTCGACCTTTGCGGCCGTCCTGATCGCCGAGATTGCCAGCGCGCTGGTCTTCATCGACGTCTCCCCTTACTGGATCCGCGCGGTCCAGGGCGTGCTCATCCTCGTGACCGTGATCGCCGACATTCTGCGGCGCCGGCGCATGGCCGGAGCATGAGCGCCATGAGCGAGATCCCCCTCCCCCAGGCCGCCAAGCGCGTCATCCCCTGGTGGCTGCTGCGCCACGAAACCATGCTGGCGCTCATCCTGCTCATCGCGTTGATCGGGCTCGGCGGCATGAACAGCCGCTTCCTCACGCTCGACAATCTGCTCAACCAGGGCAGGTTGACGACAGAGGTCGGGCTGATCGCGCTGCCGATGACCTTCATCATCATTACCGGCGGCATCGATCTGTCGGTCGGCTCGATCGTCGGCCTCTGCGCGATCCTGCTCGGCTATTCCTGGAAGACCTTCGGCTTTCCCCTGCCGCTGGCGATCGGCTTTTCGCTGCTTGTCGGCGCCGCGGCGGGCTTTCTCAACGGCATCGTGATCACCAAGGTGAAAGTGCCGCCCCTGATCATGACCATCGCGACGCTCGCGCTCTATCGCGGCCTCGCCGAGGGCATCAGCCAGGCGCGTTCGGTGCGCGGCTACCCGGAATGGTTCTACTTCGTCGGACAGGAGAATCTCTTCGGTGTGCCGGCGCAGCTCTGGCTCTTGCTGATCGCGATCGTGGTCTCGGCAGTCGTTCTCGACCGCACCACGTTTGGCCGGACGCTCTATGCGATCGGCAACAACGAGACTGCCGCGCGATTCTCCGGTTTGCCGGTCGATCGCGTCAAGCTGATCATCTATACGCTGTCGGGCTTGATGGCCGGCCTTTCCGCTTGTGTTCTCGTCTCGCGGGTGACTACGACCCGCTCGGACATGGGGATCGGCTACGAGCTCGACGTGATCGCGGCGGTCGTGCTCGGTGGCACCAGCATATTCGGAGGCGTTGGCACCATCTGGGGCACAGTGGTGGGCATCGCGATGATCCAGCTCTTGAAAAACGGGCTCGCCCTGACCGGGGTCAAGGGCGACGCGACGATTGTCGTCATCGGCACGGTCCTCATCCTTTCAACTCTTGTGGCGAGTTCGCTCCAGCGGAGACGCGAGGGCGTTTGACGGCGTGTCTAGCCGCAAAAAAAGCGGCATCAAAATGGGAGGAAACAAGATGAAGCTCGGATTAGCTGCTGCATTCCTCGGCGCGACGCTGCTGGCCGGAACGGCCTCGGCGGCGGACAAGAGATGGGACGGCGCGGACGACCTGCCGGTCAATCCGCTGGCCTGCTCGGCGGGCGAGGCCAACGCCGCGCCAGCCGCCAAGCCTTACGACGGCGGCAAGCCGACCAATGCGCCCGACAAGGCCGGCAAACCGATCACGCTGGTCGACGTGCCAAAACTGATCGGCATCGGTTACTTCAACGCGACCTCGAAAGGCATGCAGGACGCCGCCAAGGCGCTCGGCAACGTCACGGTGAAGACCGACGGCCCGACCGAAGCCAAGATCGATGAGCAGATCAAGTTCATCGACAACTACATCACCAGCGGCGTCGACGGCATTCTCTTCGCCGCCAACGATCCGGTGGCGATCGCGCCCGTGCTGAAGAAGGCGCTGTCCAAGGGCATCCACGTCGTCGGTTACGACGCCAACTCGACGCCGGATGCGCGCGAATGGTTCGTGAACCAGGCCGAATTCAACGGCATTGCCAAAGCGATGCTCGATTCGATGGCCAAGGAGGCCGGCGAGGACAAGGGTTTTGCGATCGTCACCTCAACCTTCACGACGCCGAACCAGGCACGCTGGATCGCCGAAATGTGGGCCTATGCCCAGAAATGCCATCCCAAGCTGAAATGGCTGGAAACGGTCGAGGCACAGGAGGACAACAACCTGTCCTTCAACCAGGCGACGACGCTGATCAACAAGCATGGCGACAAGCTGGCTGGCCTATTCGGCATGACCTCGGTCGCAACCCCTGCTTCGGCGGAAGCCGTGACCAAGGCCAAGCTGTGCGGCAAGATCGCGGTGGTCGGCCTCGCCACGCCCAACGCGATGAAGCCGTATGTCAACGCGGACTGCGTCAAGTCGGTCGTGCTGTGGAATCCGGTCGATCTCGGTTATGCCGCAACCTATGTGATGCGTGCCGTGGTGGATGGTAGCCTGAAGCCGGGCGCGACGTCGGTCGAGGCGGGCAAGCTCGGCAAGCTGAACGTGGTCAATGGCAGCGAGATCCTGCTCGGCTCGCCTTTCGTCTTCACCAAGCAGAATATCAAGGACTTCGATTTCTGATCCAGGTGCGCGCCCGGCCGCAGAACGCGGTCGGGCGATACCCATAGTGATCGTCTTTTGCCGTGAGCTTGACGATGAGCCAGACGATTGCGGTGCTCGACATCGGCAAGACCAACGTCAAGCTTGCCTTGTTCGATCACGGCCGGCTGCTCTGGGAAAAGTCGGCGCCCAATCGCGTTCTGCCCGGGCCGCCTTATCCGCACGAAGACGTCGAGAGCGCGTGGAGCTTCTTCCTCGATGCCCTTCGTGAAGCCGCACGCACGCATCAGATCGGCGCGATCGTTCCGACCGCGCATGGCGCAGCCGGTGCTTTGATCGGCGAGAGCGAGCTTGCCGCTCCGGTCATGGACTACGAATTCACTGACGTCGATGCGATCGAACCCGACTATGCTGCGTTGCGCCCGCGCTTCTCGGAGAGCCTGTCGCCGAAACTGCCCGCAGGCCTCAATCTCGGCCGGCAACTCGCCTATCAGAAATGGCGCTGTCCGAACCTCTTCGCCAAAGCGAGGCATTTCGTTGGCTATCCGCAATATTGGGCCTGGCGGCTGACCGGCGTCGCGGTCTCCGAAGTCACCACCATCGGCGCTCATACGGATCTCTGGGCGCCGCGGCAGGGGCACATCTCGAGCCTCATCGAAGCCCTCGGCGTCGGCCATCTGCTGCCACCGATGCGCCACGCCTTCGACCCGCTCGGTCCGATCAAGCCCGACATCGCCGCCGGATGCGGGCTCGCGCCCGATACGCCGGTCTTTTGCGGTATCCACGATTCCAACGCTTCACTTCTGCCCTACCTCGTTTCGCGCCGGGCGCCATTCACCGTGCTGTCGACCGGCACCTGGGTGATCCTGATGAGTGTGGGTCTTTCGCTCGATCAGCTCAATCCTCGCGACGACACACTCGCCAATGTCGACGCGCTGGGCCGCCCGATTGCCTGCGGACGCTTCATGGGTGGACGTGAATACGCCATGATCGCGGGCAGCGGCGGCAACGCCGCTCTCGACGCGATCGAGCGCGTCATCGCCTCCGGCGCAATGGCCCTGCCCTGCTTCTCCGGCCAGGGCGGACCTTATGCGGCGACCAAGGGTGTGATCCGCGGCGACGTCGCGAGCCGCGATCGGGCCGCGCTTGCGACGCTCTATTGCGCCCTGGTCAGCGACCTGATGCTGATCCGGATGGGAGCAACCGTTGGAGATCTCATTATCGAAGGGACGTTCTCCGGCAATCTTGCCTTCTGCCAGACCCTTGGCGCGCTGCGACCGACGCAGCGTGTCTTTGCGGCGCAAGATGCCGCTGGAACGGCGCGCGGCGCCGCGATGCTCGCGCAATGGCCTCCCTCTTACCGTATCGCGGAGCCGGACCCCATCGATCCGATATCGATTGTCGGCCTTGATTCCTATCGACAAGCCTGGATGGCAGCCGTCGACCCAATAGGTCGATGAGCCAGACGTAGAACCGGCATCCGCGCTCGGGTCGTTTGGTGACACGGCTCCGCCCTAACGTTCAAGCACCGAGACTTCTCTGCTAGACCCGCCCTTCGCGAACTGCAGGTACCGCCACTATCTTCACGGTTTCTGCGCCGCCCGAACGAGTTCTGCCTTCCGCCGCGCTGTCTCCAAACCGAGCCCAATGAACCGGCGAGCATGACGCGCCAGCTCCATATTGTCGGTCCACAGATTGCGCCAGATGGCGGCTTTTCTGGACAAGTTCTGATCAACGATCTCAGAGGAGAAAGATTCGAAACTGAGATCGTCGTTGTAGCCGATCGCCGTGAGCGCGTCGAAGACCCCTCCGAAATCGATGCTGCCGGTACCGAGGAAGCCACGATGGCTCTCGCCGATGTGGACGTAGCCGATCTTGTTCGCGGCACGGCGAATGGCGAGCCCGATATCGGCCTCCTCCAGGTTCATATGGAAGGTGTCGAGATGGAGAAAGATGTTGTCAGAGCCGCTGTCTTCAATGAACGCGAGTCCTTGTGCCGTGGTGTTGAGCAAATTGCTTTCGAAGCGGTTCACGATCTCCAGATTGAGTGTGACGCCGGCCGCCTTGGCTCGCTCCGCGACCTCGGCAAGCGTGGCCGCACTGCGTTTCCATTGATCGCAGGTGCCGGCCGCGGTCTGCAGTCCATGGCCGGAGGACAGGATTCCGCCGAGTTTCCGGCCGCCGAGATCGCGCGTCAGCGATATCGTTCTGTTCAGGATTTCAATGCCGCGCGCAGCGATCGCGCTGTCGGCGCTGGAAATATCGCCCTCATCCGGCAGGCCGATGCTGATCGCAACGCCGAGGTCCAAGTCAGCAATGCGCCCGGCCAGTCTGTCGATATCGACATTGGCCGGATCGAGATAGGAGAACTCGATGAGATCGAAGCCGGCCTCCTTGGTACTGGCCAGCGTCCGTTCGAGTTCGGCTTGCGCGGAACTGGCCGACCAGACGAACGAGTGGATTCCAATGCGCGACATAATCATCTCCGCCTGTCGGGAAATCTGGTGCGGCCGCAACGAAGCGACCGCGCCTAGTTTGCAGCAGCTCTAGCGCACCGCCGTCCAACCCTTATAGTCCTTCAGGTTCTCGGCCGTGATCAGCTTGGGATCGAGCAGCACGACCGGCTCGGCCGGCTTCTTACCCGCCAGCACGTCGGCAGCCATCCGCAGCGACTGGCCGGCCATCACATACGGGTCCTGCGAGGCCGAGGCCTTGATGAGCGAGGTGCCGGAGGAAAACTCCTTCTCGATGTCAGGCGCGCCGTCGACGGCGGTGATGACGAACTCCGATCGCTTGAGCTGCTTCGCCGCGAGCTGGGCGCCGATCGCCGTCGGGTCGTTGATTGCGAATACGGCGTCGATCTTGTCGAAGCGGGTCAGCAACGACTGGAAGACCTTTAAGCCGCCGTCCCGCGAGCCTTCGGCGTTCTGATCGTCGGAGAGGATCTTGATATCCGGATGCTGCTTGAGCACGTCCTTGCATCCCTTGACACGCTCGAGAATTGACGACGACGCCGGTCCGTTGAGGATGACGTAATTGCCCTTCCCGCCGGTGTGATCGACGAGATATTGGCAGGCCTCCTGGCCGGCCTTCACGTTATTGGTCATGACTGTGACGTCGGCGCCCGGAGCGGAGACGTCGAAAGCCGCGACCACAATACCCGCCGCCTGCGCCTTTTTCACCGCCGGAGCGATCGCCTTTGCGTCCACCGCATTGAGCATGATCACGTCGACGCCGGCGGCGATGAAAGAATCCACCTGGGAGACCTGCTTATTCAGGTCGTAATCGGCAGATACCGAGGTCACCTGGACCTTCGGATTGATCTTCTTGGCCTCATCCTCGATGCCTTTGATCGTGGCGACGAAGAAGGGATTGCCGAGCAGGCCCACCGAGATACCGACCTTGTTCAATTCCTTGGCCGAAGCCGGCGCGATGGCGATGGCAGCGAGCGCAGCACCACAGAGCAGTTTAGCGATGTTCGTCATTTCGTTGCTTCCTCCGATTGCCCCGTGCCTCTCACGGCGCGTTACACAAGCCGGTTCGTTGCCGGCGGCTACGTTCAGTCACGTTCTTGCTCCTCCCTGGAGCCTGTAGCGGTCGAGGGCGACCGCGATCACAATGACCAGTCCCTTGATGATGTACTGCCAGATGTCGGAGACGCCGGCCAAGATGAGGCCGTTGGACAGCACCGCAATGATCAGGCCGCCGATCAACGTGCCCCAGATCGAGCCGATGCCGCCGACGAAGCTTGTGCCGCCGAGAATGACCGCCGCGATGGCGTCGAGCTCGTAAGATTGCCCGAGTTGCAAGCCGTTGGCGGCATAGAGCCTGGCGGCAGACATGGCGCCACCAAGTCCGGCAAGTAGACCGGAAACGCAGTAAACGAAGATCAGCACGAGCGGCACCTTGATGCCGGTGAGGCGCGCGGCCTCGACGTTACCGCCGACTGCGTAAATCCACGTCCCAAGTACCGTGCACTTGAGCACCAGCCATGACAAAATCACGACTGTGAGCGCAATGATTACGAGCCAGGGAATACCGAAGAACGAGCCGTTGCCGATGTCCGCGAATGGTAGGTCGGGGTTGAACACCGTCGTATCGTTCCCGAGTAGGCGTGCGACGCCGCGTACCGCGGTGAGCGAACCCAGCGTGACGATAAAGGGTGGCAGCCGGACATAGGCGACGAAAAGCCCATTGATGAACCCGAAGCCGAGGCCGACCAGAACGGCTGCCAATACACCCAGCATGCCCCACTCCGGTATCAGAGAGACGAGAACCGCCGTCATCGCGGAGGCTGCAAGGATGGAGCCGACCGACAGGTCGATGCCACCGGTCAGGATGACGAAGGTCATGCCCGCTGCTAGCACGATGTTGATCGACGATTGCTGCGTCACGATCAGAAAATTGGTTCCCGTGAGGAAGCGCGGGTTGATAAGTTGGAACGCCGCAGCCAACAGAAGCAGGACTGGCAACATGCCGAGCGCAGTGAATGCGGTGCGCAGCCGACGACTGCCGACTGAGGTCTGGGCCACTGTGCCAGTCATCCCGATCGCCCTTTCGGTCATCGCTGTGGCGCTCCCGTTGCAAGTTCCATGATCGCTTCCTGGCTGAGCGGCTCGCCCGCCGATGCGGTCACCTCCCCGGCGATCGCACCGTCGCGCATAACCAATACGCGATCGGCGATGCCAACGACCTCCGGCAACTCGCTGGAGATCATCAGGATCGCCACGCCCCTGTTGGCCAAGCTGTCGATCAGCCGGTAGATCTCCGACTTCGCGCCGACGTCGACACCGCGGGTTGGCTCATCAAGGATGATGACACGCGGCTCGGTCTCCAGCAGGCGAGCGAGCAGTACCTTCTGTTGATTACCGCCCGAAAGCGAACCGGCGTTGACCCGCGTGGACGCGGTGCGGATGGAGAGATTCGTGATGGCATTGGCCGCTCGCCTCTCGCCAGCGGCGAAATCGCGAAAGCCGCCTGGTCGCGCATCCCTTGCCAACACTCCCATGTTGATGTTGTCCGAGACCCGCATGTCGAGAAAGAGGCCGAGCTCCTTGCGGTCCTCGGTGAGATAGGCGATGCCGGCATCGAGTGCCTCGCGGGGCGACCCGATGGTGATCGGCTTACCATCGAGCTGCAGCGTTCCGGCGATGCGCCGATCGGCACCGGAGATCAAGCGCGCGAGCTCGGTGCGCCCAGAGCCGACCAGGCCCGCCAGAGCAAGCACCTCTCCCTTGTGCAGGTCGAAAGAACAATCCTTCAGCAGGTTGCCATCGGACATGCCGCGCACCGACAGTGCGACCGCACGCGCTGCATCGGGCGGACGATGATCCTTCTTGTAGAACGCGGAGAGCTCACGACCGACCATCATCGAGACAAGGCGCGAGGCGTTCAGGTCCGTGCGATCGAGCGTGCCGACATAGCCGCTGTCACGCAGCACACTGGCTCGATCAGCAAGCCGGTAGACCTCTTCCATGCGGTGGCTGATGTAGATGATCGCTATGCCTTGCAATTTCAGCGTCGCAATCACCTCGAACAGCCGATCGGTCTCGCGCGAGGTCAGCGACGTGGTCGGCTCATCGATGACGATAATGCGAGCGCTGGTCGACAACGCCCGGGCAATCTCGACGAGTTGGCGTTCGCCAAGCGAAAGGCTGGACACAAGATCGCGTGCCGAAAACGAGACGCCGAGCCGTTCTATAATCTCCTGGGCTCGCCGATCACGCCGGTCGCGATCGACCACGCCAAAGCGTCTCGGCTCGTTGCCGAGGAAGATGTTCTGTGCGACCGTCAGGTTGGGCGCCAGCGAAAGCTCCTGATAGATGACGGAGATTCCTTGTGTGCGCGACGTGATGGGATTGCCGGTGGCCAATGGCGTGCCGTCGATCAGGATCTCGCCGCCGGGATCTGGCCGATAGGCGCCCGACAACACCTTCATCAGCGTTGACTTGCCAGCGCCGTTTTCGCCCATCAGCGCGTGCAGTTCGCCAGCATGAGCGTCGAGTGAAACATCCTGCAGGGCGCGTATCGGGCCGAACGTCTTCGAAATGTGGCGCATCTCCAGCACGGGGCGGCGCCGAACCGCGATTTGAGCAGTCGCGTTCACTGGACGCCTCCCGCTGCCTTGCTGGCGGCGCCGCGATCGAACACAAGACCGCGCCAATCGTCGCGATAACCCGCCAATCCAGCGAAGTGCGCGGCGCGGACCGGTTCGGGCGCCGCGGCAGGAAAACTGCGCCCCACGTTTTCGAATGCGAGCGCGGCCGCGCCTGTCGCGCTGCCTTCCAGCATCGCGCCCTGCAGGAAATCCTGGTCGGGACGCAAGGCCGCCAGCACGCTCGCGAGCAGGCCACCAGTGTTAAGCCCCCCGTCGATGATGACGGTCTTGTCGGAATGGATGAGATCGAGCGAAACATCGGTCATCAGCGCGACGTAGAGCAGCGCGGCGGCCGCCCGCTCCTCGGAGCCGGGTGCGCACCCGAGAAATTCTCCATGGTGATCGGGCATCGGACCACCCGGAGCGAAACTCGGGAGAGCCATGATTCCGGACTCGATCGCCTGTTGAACCGCGGCATGTGCGATCGCCCCTTGCCACCCGCCGCTGATCGTTTCGAACTCGCGCCCTCCCATAAAGCGGATGGTCGGTACCGGGCCGCCGTCGACGTCGACATTGACCAGCATATCGCGGTCGGGATCTAGCGCATTCAGGGGGCACTCCGGATTGAGCACGACCACCCAGGTGCCAGTCGATACGACCGTGAAAGCTCCGAGTTGCTGACGCCGGTAGGCATAGAGGGCTGCATTGCTGTCGTGCACGCCGTTGTGGATGGTGAGATTCTTTCTGGCGCTGCCGAAGCACCGATCGCCGATAACGGCGCCTGCCCGCGCAAATTCAGGCATCTGAGGGCGCCAGCCTTCCGCCTCCACCAGGGATGAAAAATCGCGCCTGCGTGGAGCCCAAAGATGTGAGTGGCAGCCGAGATACGAGACTTCCGAAACCGGTCGGCCGCCGAATCGCCAGGTCCAATATTGCGGATAACCCAGGATATAGGTGGCGGCGGTGAAGGCCCGCGGATCGACCGCTTTCAGCCAAAGCATGTGGCGGCCGTAGTTGAAGCCGAGCGGCAGTCGCGGCGAAAATGTCTCGCTGAACTCCGGAATCCGCCGATCGATTTGCGCAGCAATCTCAACCGGAGGCTCCTGCTCGTAGTCCAGGATAGGATGGGTCAGGCCGCCCTCGCCTGCCAGAGCGAAGGTGCAGCCGTGGCCCGAGACCATCAATCCTTCCACGCCGTGGCGCTCGACGGCGTCCTCTATGGCGCCAACCGCCCAGTCGTAGAGCGCCGCGTCATCAAGCACGCGAAAGCCGCCCTGGCGTATCCAGTTAGGCTTGGTCCGCATCTCCTGGAGAACGCTCCCATCCTGACGGAAGACGAGCAGCTTCGAATTCGTCTTTCCGAAGTCGAGCACCGCCACGTTCATGGCACAACTCCCGAGGTCGGGGCGATCCGTACCGCGACGCCGGCGTCTTCCAGCATGCGCGCGTCAACTTCGGAAAGGCCGTCATCGGTGACGAGGGTGCCGATCCGCGACAACGGCAGCGCGACATTGCGCGCGTGGATCGACAATTTGCGGCTGTCGGCCAGCACCACAATCTGGTCAGCACACAGGCTGAGGTCGACGATGGAGCGAACCAGCAGCGGATGCGATTCCAGCACCCCCGCAGGACCGAGGCCCTGTGCGCCTAGAAAAAATTTGGAGGCGTAGAACGGCGCGGCCTGATTCATTGAATGGATGATGCCCGGCTCGCGATGCAATTCGCCGCCGGCAACGGTCAGGCTGCAGTGACCGTGGTCGCTGAGATAGGCAGCGAGTGGCATGGAATTGGTGAACAGGCGGATGTTGCGGTCGGCAAGCTTCACACCAAGATGGAAACAGGTGGAGCCGCCATGCACGATTACTGCGTCGCCGTCGCGCACCATCGTCGCCGCCACGGCAGCAATCTGTCGCTTGGCTTCGACGGCGAGGTCGCGATTCTCATCGTAAGGTCGGGCATAGGCGATGCCGGCCTGCGAGGCGCCATCGAGCGCCGAGATACCGCCATAGACTTTCCGGGCTTCGCCGGCCTCATCGATCTTGTCGATGTCGCGCCTGACAGTTGCGGCCGAAACGCCCAACCGCTCCTGCAACTCGCGCACTGAAGCGAAAGGGCGATCCCGCAACAGCTCGACGATCTGGCGTTGGCGGCCGGCGTCGCTCAACAGTTTTCCTCCCCAAGGCCGTTTGGTCCATTGTTTGATGTAAGTTACTCATAATGGGCGGAATTGCAAGCCTAATTGATTAATCTAGATCATTCTTGACTGAACTCGCTCGCACCTGCAATAAAGGGTGCAACAATCCTGCCGGTAGATGGCCTGGTAGGCCGCGATGTGCGGGCGAACTAGCGGAGGAATGCGCAATGACGAGCGCTGTAAATGCGCAAGAACTGTCCGACCTTCGTTCGCTCTCCGCGAGAATTGGCCACAACCCTGATCTGATCCAGGCGGCGGGAGGAAACACATCGCTGAAGACCGGCGATACGCTATGGATCAAAGCTTCCGGCACCTGGTTGAAGGACGCGGTCGCCGAGGACATCATGGTGCCCGTGACGATGTCGCCGCTCTTGAGCGCCGTGCAAAGGCGCGACCAGGCCGCCGACGAGCCGCAGGCGTTCACTGACGAGGCGCTCAACCCGCGTGGATTGCGCCCGTCGATTGAGACCACGGTGCATGCTCTGATGCCGCATCGTGTGGTTTTGCACGTGCACTGCGTCCAGACCATTTCGCTCGCCGTGCAGGCTAATTGCGAGGCCGAAGTGGCAAAGCGGCTGGGAGATCATCGATGGGCATTCGTTCCCTATTTCAGGCCAGGACTGCCGCTTGCCCTGGCCATTGCCGAGCTGCTGCGGCCGGGCATCGATGTTCTGATCCTTGGCAATCACGGGCTGGTCGTTGCGGCGGAGACCGTCGCCGAAGCCGAGGTTTTGCTTCGTCGTATCACCACTTTGCTGACGCGACCGGCTCGCCGAGCACGAGACCCGGACCTCGACGCCTTGCGTGCGCTCGCGGGCGACAGCGACTATTGCCTACCAACAGATATCGAAGCGCATGCGACCGCGATCGATCCGGAGAGCTTACGTATTGCGCAGGCAGGCAGCCTCTACCCCGACCACGTCATCTTCCTCGGCCCAGGATCGGTCGTGGCGAACCCTGGTGAGGATGTAGCTCGTGTCGTCGAGCGGTGTCGCGTCGCGCCCATGTCAATCTTATTTCCCGGAATCGGCGTCCTCATGCACGGCGATGCAGGTGCGAGCGCCCATGCCCTGCAACGGTGCCTCGCCGATGTGACAGCGAGGATCGATCCGGCAGCTTCGCTTAACTACCTGACTGAGGTCGAGACGAACGAGTTGGTCAACTGGGACGCCGAACAATATCGCCAGAAACTCAACGGCGCGGCTTGAGGCCGGCAGCATGACACCACTTGCGATAGGCATAGACATCGGCACCTCCGGTGCGCGCGCCGTCGCAATGCGTGCGGACTTCTCTATTGCCGCGCATTCTGCCGTTTCCCTGGACCGATTTGGCGAAAATGCACGTGACCCCACAATCTGGTGGACGGCCGTCTCCACAGCTCTAACGGAGCTGCTGTCGCGCTGCGATCGCGCGGAGGCGTGTTCTTTAGCCGTCGACGGTACGTCCGGCACAGTGCTGGCCGTCGACAACGCCGGCCGCCCCCTCGCCGAACCGTTGATGTACAACGACCGCGTTACCGATGGCGGCATCTTGAACACGATTGCCCGCGAGGCGCCGGAGGCCAGCGCTGCGCACGGGGCGACATCGGGGTTGGCCAAGGCGTTGTCGTTCCAGGATCTGCCCGGGGCAGCAGCGGTTCTGCATCAGGCAGACTGGATAGCTGGACATTTCTCAGGTCGCTTTGACACCAGCGATGAAAACAACGCGCTTAAGACCGGCTACGATGCCGAGGGCGGTCGGTGGCCGGACTGGATCGCCGCAACCGGCATGCGGATGGAACTGCTGCCGCGCGTAACGAGACCTGGCTCGGTCGTTGGCCCGATCACGACAAGTGCGGCCGATCAGTTCGGCCTGCCACGCCAAGCGGTCGTAGTTGCGGGCACGACCGATGGCTGCGCGTCCTTTCTGGCGACAGGCGCTGCACAGATTGGAGACGGCGTCACAGCGTTGGGATCCTCGCTGACTATCAAGATCCTCTCGGATCGGCCGATTTCGGCCCCGCGCTATGGGATCTACAGTCATCGGCTGGGTGACGCCTGGCTCGCAGGTGGTGCCTCGAATTCCGGAGGCAGGGTGTTGGCCCAGCAGTTTGCAGTTCAACGCATCGTCGAACTGAGCGCCACGATCGAACCTGAGACCGATACTGGCCTCGACTACTACCCGCTTGCCGCGGCTGGCGAGCGCTTTCCGATCGCAGATCCTGAATTTCAGCCAAGAATGGGGCCGCGACCGGCAGCCGATGCCGATCATCTGAAAGCAATGCTTGAGGGCATCGCGAAGATCGAGGCACTCGGTTATAAACGCCTGGCCGAGCTTGGTGCGCCCCCGCTGACGTCGCTCAGGAGTGTTGGCGGTGGGGCTGCGAATCCAGCCTGGACCAGGATCCGGCAGCGTAAGCTAGGGGTCGCGATGCTGCCGCCACTCTCGGACGAGGCGGCTGCCGGCGTCGCAAGGCTCGCGCTGATCGGTGCGCGCCAGGCGGGACTGCTGTAGCGCGATGCACATCCAACACCTTAACGGGATCAGCCCGCTCGCCGAACGATACGACGTTTTCCTGCTCGATCAGTTCGGGGTGCTGCATGATGGTCGGCGGGCCTACCCCGGCGCAGTGCACGCTCTCTCTGCACTGAAGCGCGCGGGCAAGACCATTATACTGGTTTCGAATTCCGGCAAACGCGCTGCGCCGAACGAAGCCCGCTTGTTGAAACTTGGCTTTGATGCGGGAAGCTGGGACCACTTCGTTTCCTCCGGCGAGGTAGCGTGGCGCTCCTTCGCTGACATGATAACGGCGGGGAGATTGCGACCAGGTACGAAATGTCTGCTGATCAGCCGCGACGCTGATTGCTCCGCAGTCGAAAGCTTGCCCCTCACGTTGACTGATAGCGGTGGCGATGCCGAACTGGTCCTCATTTCGGGCAGCGAGGGTGACCGTTATGATCTCGACCATTATCGTGCGCTGCTCGCTCCGGCGGCCGCGCGAGGCATAGCATGTTTCTGTACGAATCCCGACAAGGTTATGCTGACGGCTGTCGGTCCGCGCTTCGGAGCCGGCGAGTTGGCTAATCTCTATGAGAAACTGGGAGGCGCTGTCATCCGGATCGGCAAACCCAACGCGGAAATCTTCGAGACCTCGCTCGAATTTGCAGGCAGACCAGACCGTGCACGTGTCGTCTGCGTCGGCGACAGCCTGGAGCATGACATCGTCGGTGGGCGTCGGGTGGGGCTTGCGACTACGCTGGTGCTCTCGGGTATACTCAAAAGCACCGCCGATCTGACGGCGTTGTTTCAGCGAATGGGCGTCTTTCCGGACTACACGATCGACACCTTCTGCTGGGGCTGATCTCTGCGGCCGCACCCGCTTGAGCGGTGTGTGCAAGCACCTAAAAGACCGAAAGTCAGTGTTTCGCCGCTGGCCCACCGCTGAGCCACTTGATGAGATCAACCGTCGTTGCATCTCCAGCGCGGAGCGAGGTGATCTGATTGTCGGCTTCGATCCTTAGCATATCCTCCGCTCTACCCAGGAACAGGCGCTTCTGTGTCCAGCAGGCGCGCTGCCTTGAGATCGCTCCAGAGTGCGGCTGGCACTGAGGCGGTCAGCGCTGCCAAGTTGCGCTCGACCTCCTGCGCGTTATGCGCCCCGAGCACTACGCTCGCGACAGCGGGATGACCAAGCGCGAAATGCAGAGCGGCCGTCGGCAGCGGTACTCCATGAGCTGCGCAGATCTGCTGGATTTCGACGACCTTCGAAAGGATGTGCGGCGGCGCATCCTGATAATTGTACTTGGCGCCCTTGATGGCGCCCGTCGCCAGAATCCCCGAATTGAACACTCCGCCGAGCAGCACCGCGATGCCCTGCTTCAGCGCCAGCGGCATGAACTCCTCGAGTGCCGGCTGCTCCAGCAGCGAATAGCGTCCGGCGAGTAGCATCACCTCGAAGGATCCGGCTTGCGCAAAGCGCACGCACATTTCGGCTTCATTGACGCCGATCCCAATGCCCGCCACGACACCTTCGGAACGAAGCTTGTCGAGCGCTACATAGGCCCCTGACATCGCCTCGCGAAAGCGATCTTCGATCGCGTTCTTGCCGTGGGTCCACACATCGACATCATGGATCAGCAACAGGTCGATACGGTCAGTGCCAAGCCGCAACAGCGATTGCTCGACCGAGCGCATGGTGCCGTCGTAGGAATAATCGACAACGGCCCGGTGCGGCTGGCCGCCGACAAACCCGGACCGAGTCTCGGGCTCGTGAAAGGGATCCATCCAGCGACCCGTCTTGGTGCAAAGCACCACATCCTTGCGCTGCACACGCCGCAGCGCCGTTCCGCAGCGATGTTCCGACAGACCATTGCCATAGTGCGGCGACGTGTCGAGCAAATTGATGCCGAGCTCGAAGGCACGGCTTGCAGCGGCGATCGCGGTCTGGTCGTCGAGCTCGAGAAAGAGGTCGCCCAGTGGCGCGGTTCCGAAGCCGAGGCTGGAAACTTCAAGTCCGGTCCGGCCAAGGGTGCGACGCGGCAAAGCCGATTGCGAAACCATGATGGATTGCTGCCCTTCTCCGCGGTCTCAATGACGCGCTGGTCTCGTACGTGGTGATGCGCAGCCTATGTATTTGCCGCGACGTGTCAACGCGAAGGATGAGCCCAGGGAGCAAAGTTGCTCAGCTCGACAAACATAAAGGCAAGAGGTCATTTGGATTTGATCCGACATTTCCGATCAATTGGATGTGCGTTGACGAGACCGAGCTCGTTTGGTTTCAAGTCGAACGGCAACACGACCTCGCGAGCGCGCAGTTGAGATTACTTCGATCAAGCCGATCTCCGGATCGCGCCCGGCTGCGATTATGAGGTGTTTTGCGATATCGGAGGCGCGATGCGAGTCGGAAAGCAGCTCCTTTGGCAAGAAAGCGCATGTCCGGTCGAATTCGCCCGCGCAATAAACTATCTGTCTACGGCTCACCTTTTCGCCTTGCAGCTTGGCGGCTAGTGAAATCTCGCAACTCGCGGTTCAGAGCGACATCTCGGACCTCGTCCAGCATCAGCCCTCTTCTCTCGTGCGCCCTAGCTCCCACGTCTCCCGAGATGTAACGATGTGCAATCTCTACTCGGTGACCAAAAACGTTGATGCCATCCTCCAATTGGAGCGCGGAACAGCCGCGTGGGAAATCTGCCAAGCATGCCGAGCATCCATCGTGACTATCCCGCCCCATCGTCCGGAACGCCGCGGGTGGGTGTGAGATCGTGCTGGTGCGATGGAGAATGCCTTATGGACGCAACCAAGAAGCGCGCTCAAAAGCTCGAGGCCAAAGGCTTTCGGTCGACTTCAAGAACTGCCCGCCGTCCCGTACCGTTCACGAGCTTCGGCGACTACGACACAATAGATGGCAAGAACGTCCCCGCGGAAGTCACACGTGCGCCCACGTGTTCCCGCCTCTTCATACCATCTCTAGATGCAGCTCTCAAACGCGTCCCTCTGCGCAGGCGTCAAATGTAGGCCGTGCTTGGTGCGCCTATCCAAGAAATCGGCGGCCCGGCGCGCCCATTCCGTTTCGCGGAGCCAATTTGCTTCTCGCTCATAGAAATCGCCGCCGAAGTGCCGGCCAAGATCAGCCGCGATACGGGTCGATCCGAGCAGGTCGCGTGCGCGCGTCCCATAGAGGCGCGCATAGTGATGAATCAGCCTGCGCGGAAGATCGGGATAGTCGCGCGCAAGACCACCGAGGAAATCATCGAAGCTGCCACCGATGTCGCCACCCGGCAGCGGTCGGTCCGCCGTCCAGGCCGACGACATTGCCGGAAACCAGGGCACGAGGCGCTGCAGCGCCTGCTCCGCCAGCTTTCTGTAGGTCGTGATCTTACCGCCGAAGATGGACAGCAGCGGCGGCGCATCATGGGCACCGTGCACCTCGAAGACATAGTCGCGCGTCACCGCGGAGGGATTTTCGGCACTGTCGTCGTAGAGCGGTCGGACGCCGGAAAACGCGTGCACAATCTCGCTCTCCTGCGGCGGCGTTCGGAAGTACCGACCCAGCACCTGCAACAGATAGTCGGTCTCGCCCTTGTCGATCGTGACGTCCTCGGCCTTGCCTCGGTACGGAATGTCGGTGGTGCCAATCAGCGCTAGATGGTCCTCGTAGGGGTTGACGAAGATCACGCGACCGTCCGCATTCTGCAGCAGATAAGCCTGCGGCCCGCTCCAGAATTTCGGCACCACAATGTGGCTGCCCTTGACGAGCCGCACGTTGTGCGCGGAGTTCAGCCCCACGATCCCCTGGAGCACATCCCGAACCCAGGGGCCTGCCGCATTGACCAGCGCACGAGAGCGCACCACCTGCGTCCTGCCGTCATCGCTCTGCACCTCAAGCAGCCACATGCCATCTTCGCGCCGCGCCTGCACGGCGCGGGTGCGCGGCAGGATCGTGGCGCCGTTCCGTGCGGCATCGATGAGATTCAATATCACCAACCGGGCATCATCGACCCAGCAGTCCGAATATTCAAAGGCTCGCCTGAATTCGGCGCGCAATGGCGCCCCCTCCGGTGCGTGCGACAGATCGAGGCCGCGGCTTGCCGCCAGGCGCTTACGGCCGCCGAGATGATCGTAGAGAAACAGACCGGTGCGAATCAGCCATGCGGACCGCTGCTCCGGCGAGTGGGGCAGCACGAAGCGCATCGGCCAGATGATGTGCGGCGCCGACGCAAGCAGGACCTCCCGTTCGATCAGGGCCTCGCGGACCAGGCGAAATTCGTAATATTCGAGGTAGCGCAAGCCGCCGTGCACGAGCTTTCCGGAGCGCGACGAGGTGCCTTCGGCAAAATCGTCCTTCTCGCACAACAGGACCCTCAGTCCGCGGCCGGCCGCGTCGCGGGCTATGCCGGCACCATTGATGCCGCCGCCGATGATGGCAATGTCGACCAGCCCGTGATCTCGAGCCGGGCCCGGCACCGTCACGGTCATTTTCTGCTGCTGCGCTTCTTCTCGGACGCTCGTCCTGCAGCCGCGACGCGCGCCTTGGCAGCCTTCCCCTTCACGGCTTCGCGCTTCGCCGGCTTGCTCTTGGGCTGCTGCAATCCGTAGGTGGAAAACCCCTTCGCGGTATCGGCGATCTCCGACTCGCTCAGGATGTGGGGCGCGCCGAGCGTGAGCGAGAGATAATATTGACGCGCGATGGTCTCGAGTTCGACCGCGAGCCACATCGCCTTGTCCAGATTGGCGCCAACCGCGATCATGCCGTGATTGGCGAGCAGACAACCGTTGCGACCTTCCAGCGCTTGCAGGGCGAGTTCGGACAGCTCCGCGGTACCGTAGCGCGCGTAGCCCGCGCAGCGGATGTCGTTGCCGCCGAACGCTGCCATCATGTAGTGGCAGGCCGGAATCGGCTTGCGCGCGATCGCAAGCACGGTGGCATAGGTCGAATGGGTATGGACTACACCGCCAACATCCGGCCGACCACGCATGATATCGAGATGAAAGCGCCATTCGGTGGAGGGCTGCAGCGGTCCTTCCCAGGAGCCGTGCTCGCCTTCGAGCGGCATCGAAGCAATCATCTCCGGCTTCATGGCGTCGTAGGGCGTCGCCGATGGCGTGATCAGCATCCGGTCCTTGTAGCGGGCCGAGATATTGCCCGACGTTCCCTGGTTCAGGCCCGAGGCGTTCATCCACCGGCACTTGGCGATTATCGCTTCGCGCAACTGTCGCTCCTCACGAGTCATGTCGAAACACCTTTCGTCTTCAGCAAGGGTTGAGCGGCGGCTCACCGGCGAGATGCCGGCGAACCTCTTCCGCGGCCTGATCGGCAGCAATGGTGACGGTGCGCAAGGAGGCGCCAGCGATGTGCGGCGTCAGCGTGACGTTCGGCAGTTGTAGCAGCGGCCAGTCCGGCGGCACCGGTTCGACTGCAAAGGTATCGAGCATGGCGCCGCCAAGACGTCCCGAGGACAGGGCTTCATAGAGCGCCACGTAGTCGACTAGCGGGCCGCGCGCCGTGTTGATCAGTAAGGCGCCTGGTTTGGCTTGCGCGAGTGCCGTGCGATCGATGAAGCCCGTCGTCTCACTGGTGACGCGCGCATGCAGGCTGATGACATCGGCGCGCGCCAGCAGATCCGCCAGGGCAACATGCTCAACACCGTCATTGCGGTCCTGCGCGCTGAGCTGAACGTAGGGATCGGCGACCAGAATCTTGCAGCCGAAGGCCTTGAGCAGCTTCACCACGCGGGTGCCGATTGCGCCATAGCCGACGATGCCGACCGTCATCTCGCCGAGCTCGCGGCCGGTGCGATCGGCGCGATAGAGATCGCCGCGCCATTCGCCACCGCGCATGGATTCGTGCCCGCTGCGGATCAGGCGCGTCTCGGCGAGGATGGCACCGATGGTGAATTCAGCCACCGCGCTCGCGTTGCGGCCGGGCGTGTTGACGACCATCACTCCGTGGTCGCGCGTAGCCTGCATGTCGACATTGACGGGACCGCCGCGCGAGACCGCAACGAATTTCAGGTTCGGCAAACGCTCCAGCATCGATCGCGTGATCGGGGCGAGATGCGTCACAAGCAGCGCCGAATCACCGATGAAGTCGGCAACCTCGTCCGGGTCGCCCATGAACTCCTTCAGCCCATCGAGCGTCGAGCCGGCATAGCCGTGCTCCATCGGCTGATCCGGCCAGGGCTGCTCCAGAAGACGGATGTCGACGCCGTTGCCGCAGGCAGCCGTGATCTTCTCGGCGAATACCGACGGCAGCATGAAGCGATCACCGACGATGGCGATGGAACTAGACATGACCGGCTCCCGCACGCAGTGCCGCGAGCTGCTTCCAGACCGGCTGCGCCGCGAGCCTCGCCTCCAGATAAGCTGGGAAAATCTTTGCATAGCGCGCGGCCAACGCCGGATCCGGCGTTTGTGGTTCGTTCAAATACGGTCTCACCCAGTCCTCCGCGCAGGCCCTCATATCCGGATACAGTCCGGTCGCGATGGCCGCGATCATCGCAGCCCCAGCAGCCCCGGCTTCGCCGCGGCAGCAGACGCGCACATTGCATTCGAGCGCAGCCCCAAGGATGGACCCAAGCGCGCGGCTGCGCGCGGCGCCGCCGGTGATCCGGACCTCGCCCGGCAACGTCCCCATCGCGGAATAGCAATCGCGCGCGGCGAAGGCGAGCCCTTCCATCACGGCGCGCATCAGGTCCCAATAGCCGTGTCGCGTCCGAAGACCGATCAGTTGCGCGCAGGCCTCATGCGCGACGAACGGCCCGCGTTCGCCCGCATCGGAGATGAAGGGATGAAACAGGAGCTCGCCGGCCTTTGCCTCCAGGACCTTCTCGTCCAGATGGCGGATCAGATCGGCACGCGAGCGCACGATGTTCTCGGAGGCCAAAAGATCGCGCGCAAGATCGAGCAGCCAATCGATGTTCAGCGTTGCCGCCATGTTCGACTGCATCTGGGTGTAATGCCCGGCGACCGGGAACGGCATGGTATAGCCGGTCGCCTCCGCATTCAGCGTGACCGCGTCAGCGCTGGTGACGAGACGCATGTGCATGCCGGTGGACCCGATGATGGTGCAGCCGATATCGGGCGATGGATCGTAGAGGCCCGCGCCGAGCGCATTGCAGACGACATCGACATAGCCAAGCGAGACCGGCACGCCCTCAGGCAGTCCGGTCTCCATTGCAGCGGCGGCACAAAGTGGATGCGTCGTCGTGACCCCGTCGACGACCTCGGGAAAAAGGGCCGCGCAGTCGGCGATGCCGATGATACGCGCCGTCTCCGCATCAAAATGGCGCTTGCGGAAATCGCCGCAGGTGAAGGTCGCCTCCGACGGATCGGTCGCACGCTGACGGGTGAGCAGGAAGTAGAGCCAATCCTTGCAATGAAAAGCCGTCTTTGCGCGCGACAGAGCCTCGGGTGCGTGCGCCTGGAACCAGGCAAGCTGCGGCCCCTGCTGGCAGGCGTTGAGTCCCGATCCCGTGCGTCGATAGAGCGCGGCGTTGCGTTCGCTCGAGCGGATTCCTTCGACGAGGCTGGCAGCGCGGGAATCCAGCCATAGCAGCGCCGGCGCGACCGGACGGCCGTCATCGTCGATCAGCCAGGTGCCATCTCCCTGCCCCGTGACCCCGACGGCAGCAAGGCGCTGGGAAATATCAGGTACGGCCGCCACCAGGCCGCGCAAGGCGGCGACCGTGTCGGTCCAGGTCCGCGACATGTCCTGCTCGACATGGCCGCCCGGCGAGGTCATGTATGTATTGGGCAGAGAGAAATCGCCCAGGTGCCGCCCGTCGTACGAGAACGCCACGGCCTTGATCAGAGACGTGCCGGCATCGATCCCGATGATCACGTCCCGCTGCAGCGAGGTCTGCATGATCAGCCGCCCTCCGCATGGCGAATGCAGGTGCCGTCGGCTCCGAAGATGTGGAGGTGGCGCGCCTCCAGCGCGAACGGGATGACCTCGCCTGGCCGCGCTGCGATCCGGTTCGGCGTCACGGCAATCAGGAGCTTGCCGGCGCACTCCCCGGCGACGTGCGATTGATCACCGAGCCACTGATTGGACACGACGCGCACGCGTATGTCGCCCGTTCCGGCCGCGACCTTCTGCGGGCGGATACCGACCCGGACCCGCTTGCCAGGCTCGAGTGCAAGCCGGGCGGCCCGACTGAGCGTATCGCCCGGGATATGGAATACGATATCGGCGCCGGCCGACAGGCGGAAGCCACCATCGCCGACTGCGACTTCCGTCTCCAGCACGTTCATCGGCGGCTCCCCGATGAAGCTTGCGACGAACAGATTGGCCGGGCGGTTCTTCAATTCCTTCTCGCTTGCGAACTGCTGAAGGACGCCTTCCTCCATGACGGCGATGCGATCGGCGAGTGCGCTGGCCTCGGTCTGGTCATGAGTGACGAAGATCGCCGTCATGCCGCGCTCTGCCAAGAGGCTCTTGATCCGCCCGCGTAGCACCGCGCGAAGCTGCGGCTCGAGCTGTCCCATCGGTTCATCGAGCAGATAGAGGTCGGCATCGCGCACCAGGGCGCGTGCCAGCGAGACGCGCTGCTGCTGCCCGCCGGAGATCGCGCGCGGAAAGCTGTCCAGGATGTCCTCGATCTCGATCAGTCGAGCGATCGCTTCGACCCGGCGCGATATTTCGCTGCGCGAGAACTGCTGGGCTTTCAGCGCAAAGGCGACGTTCTCACGCACCGTCAGCGGCGGATAGAGCGAATAGCCTTCGAAGGCCATCGCCACTTTTCGCTTCGCCGGCGGCAGCTCGTCGATCCGCCGCTGCGACAGCGCGATCTCGCCCGACGTCACGCTCTCGAAGCCCGCGATCATCCGCAGGGTCGAGGTCTTGCCGCAACCCGAGGAGCCCAGCAACCCGACGATCTCGCCCTTCGTCACCGCCATGTCGAGCGCGCGGACCGCATGTACGGGCGGCTTGCCGCGGCTGCGATAGACCTTGTCGACATTCCGGATTTCGAGCATTGCCATGATCGTCCGCTCCCCTCACGCGGCCTGCCGCCGTTGTTGCGGCCCAATACGCAATCCGGTCGCGCGATCGAACAGAAGCGCCGCATCCGGCACAAAGCGGACGAAGACACTATCTTCCGCGCTGCCGACCATCGCGTCAGGTGGCAAAGCGGCGAGCCATTCGGTGCCGTCGGCAAAACGCAACAGCAACACGGCCCGTTCATGCATCGGCGTGATCGCAACGATCCGCGCCGGAATCGCGCCTTCGCCGAAGTCCCGGGCGATGATGAGATCGTCGGGGCGAACGCCGAGCCAGCACACGCCATGATCGACCGGTGTCCGCTCGTCGGACTCCAGCAGGACACGCGTCCCGGCGATCTCGGCGCACAGCGCGCCCTGTACGGCTTGCGGCGTCACCTCGGCGAGGTTGATGCTGGGATCGCCGAACAGGCGCGCCACCGCAACCGAGGCCGGCCTGGCATAGATCTCTTCCGGACGCCCGACCTGGACGAGCCGGCCGTTGATCAGGACCGCAATGCGGTCGGCGATTGCCATCGCCTCGCGATAGTCCTGGGTGACGTAGAGCACCGCGGCCGAGCTCCGGCGCAACAGGCTCGGCAGCTCCAGCCGCATCTCGTAGCGCAGCTTGGCGTCGACGTTGCGCAAGGGATCGTCAAGCAGCAGCACTTCCGGATTACCGATCAGCGCGCGCGCAAGCGCAGTGCGCTGCTTCTGTCCGTTCGACAATTCGCGGGGCATATGGCCGAGCACGTGCTCTATCTTCAGAAGCCGGCTGATCGAGGTGACCCTCGAGGCGACCTCACCACTCCCGACCTTTGCCCGAAGGCCGCTCGCGATATTCTCCTGCGCGCTCATATGCGGGAAGAGCGCGAAGTTCTGGAACGCCATGCCGATGCCGCGCTGCTCCGGCGGCGCGCCGACGATCGAGCGTCCGCCAACCAGGATATCTCCGTCATCGGGTTCGAACATGCCCGCGATCATGCGAAGCAGCACGGTCTTGCCGCCGCCCGAGGGCCCAAACATCGCGACGATCTCGCCGGGTTCGACGACGAGCGACAGACCATCGGCGCAATGGGCCGCGCCGAATGCCTTACCGACGGAATTGAGTTCGAGGCGCGCCATCTGTCAGCCTTTCACCGCGCCAAGCGAGAGCCCCTCGACCAGATAGCGCTGCGCATAGAGCGCAAGCAGCAGCGTCGGCGTCACCGAGAGCACGATCGCGGCCGCGATCTGGCCGTACTGAATGCCGGATGCCGTGACGAAGGCCAGCGCACCTACCGTCACCGGCTGCTTATCGGCAGACGCCAGGATCAGCGCGAAAACAAAATTGTTCCAGCAGAAGATGAAGGACAGCAGACCGGCAGCCGCAATACCGGGCCCGGCGAGCGGCACCGCAATGCGCATAAAAGCCTCACGCCAGGTGTGGCCGGCGAGACGATAGGCGTGCTCAATGTCCGGACTGATGTCCTCGAAATAACCGCGCACGATCCACAGGATCAAGGGAAGCGCGATGAGCTGATAGACCCACACGATGCCGAAATAGGTGTCATTGAGGCCAAGCTCCTGATAATAGAGCGACAGCGGCAGCAGCACGAGCAGAGGCGGCGCGAATCGGAACGACAGCAGCGTGAAAGCGATGCTCTCGCCTAGGCGGAACTTGAACCGCGCGAAGGCATAGGCCGCCGGCACACCGAGCAGCAAGGCCAGCAACACTGCCGCGCTCGACAGCACAAAACTGTTCATCAGGTTGCGCATGAAGGAAATCTCAAGATTGCCGGCAGCGGTCCGGAGCTGGCCCGAGATCAGCGCCTCATAGTTGGCAAGCGTCGGCTCGAACAGAATATGCGGTGGAATTCGCAGGATTTGCTCGTTGGTCTGGAACGACATCAGCAAAATCCAGACGATCGGGAACATGAAGAACACCAGCACAAGCGCCAGCGCGACACCGCGGAAGATTCGACCTGCGAGACTGGAGTGATCCATCACCGCCTCCCCGCGCTCTACGCATGACCATGGGCGCGTGCGCGCAGCCGCAACCAGTTCTTGATGAAGATGTTCGAGAGAATGTTGGTGATCAGCCACAGGATCATCAGCAGCGCGGCCGAGCGCCCGACGTTGGTGTACTGGAAGAATTCGAGATAGGCCTGAACCTGAAAGACCATCAGCCGGTCGCCGGGCCCGCCCTGGGTCATGGCGTAGATGATGTCGAATTGCTGGATAGAATCGAGCAGACGGAACAGCGAGGCAGTGATGATATAGGGCGCAAGCATCGGCAGCGTAATCCGGAAGAACACAAAGCTCGTCGGCACGCCGTCGAGCGCGGCCGCCTCGAACGGCTGGCGCGGCAGCGAGCGCAAGCCCGCCAGCAGCAGGATCATGATGAAGGGCGTGTAGACCCAAACATCGACCAGGACCACCGTGAACAGCGCAGTCGACGGATCGGACGCCCATTTGAAGTCATGCACGCCGAACAGGCCGATCAAATAGGACAGAATGCCGAATCCCGGATTGGTCATCAGCTTCCACATGAGCGCGGCAATGGCGGGCGCCGTCATCAGCGGCAGCAGGAGCACGATCGATACCGCATTGTGGAACCGTGTCGGCCGCCGCAAGAGCAACGCGATCCCAAGACCGAGCAAGAGCTCGAGCACTACCGTCGAAGCGGTATAGACGAGCGAAATGCGCAGCGTGTTCCAGAAGGCCGGGTCGGAGAGGAAGTCGATGTAATTGTCGACCCCTATGAAGCCGCGCAGATAAGGCAGGTTCAGCCGATAGCGCTGGAGCGAATAGACCGCCGCCGTCACGAAGGGCACCAGGATGGCGATGCACACGAGCAGCGCCGGCAGGCTCAGCAGATATGGCAGCATGCGTCCGCGCAATCTCGTGGTGCGGCGTGGGAGCGCGGAAGACTGAAGGAGTTGAACCATGCTCATGATGATACGGAATCACATCGTTCCAGCAACACCGCCGGCCCGGATCGGGTAGTTGCTCCGAACCGGCGGGTTGTCGTGGCGCGGAGGAATAAGGGCACCACGAAAGGCGTCGACCAAGTCTCTTTCAACTAAGACCTTTCACCCAAGTCCGGCTTGTTTCAGCTGTCGATTGATGCTGTCGGCGAGCTTGTCGAGACCTTCATCGACACTGATTTCCTTGGCCACCATCTTCTGCAGGGACGCGGCCCATTCTGTCGTCAGGTCGAAGAACAACGGCTGCGCCGTGAAGTAGATCTTCGCACCTGGAGACGAGACGTCGAACTGCTCGAGATACCCGGGATAGGATTTCGCGATCCTGTCGCGGAACTCCTGGTCCTTCCATACCGAGGCGCGCACCGGGTTGACGAAATCCATCTTTCTGGCGCCGAACAGGTCGTGCTCGGTCGATGCCGCCCATTGCATGAATAGCCACCCGGCGTCCTTCTGCTTGGAGAAGCTGGAAAGAGCCAGCGACCAGATCCAGACATTCGGGGTCGGCGCCTTCGCTGCCGGGTTCGCGGCGAAGGGCGCGTAGCCGAGATGACCTTTCTCCTTGTTGTCGCCGCCGTTCATGAAGTAGCCGAGGATGTCAGCGTCGAAGATCATGCCCGAGGCACCGGCGCCGAGATCGGTGCCGACCTGGTACCAGGTGTAGGTCGACCAATTCTTCGGGCCCGAGGTTTGGATCATCTTGACCCATTTCTCATGAAAATCCTTCGAGGCCTTGGTGTTCATCGCGGCCTTCAGCTTGCCGCCTTCCATCACGAAGTCCTTCTGGCCAAAGTTCGAATAGGCCGAGAGGAATCCAGGATGAATGGTCGCCCAGGACCGCGAGCCGCGTACGCCTATGCCGTAAGGCCCACCCGCGTCCTTTGTGATCTTCGCGGCGACATCGAGCATCTCATCGAGGTTCTTCGGCGGCTTGACGCCGACCTTGTCGAAGATGTTGCGATTATAGGTGATGTTGTTGAGTTCGTAGCCCCAGGGAATGCACCACTGCTTGGCTTTGCCTGAGCCGAGCTCGGACCCCGCAACGCCGTCCCATGCGGTCGATGCGCGCAAATTCGGCAACACGTCGTCCCAAGCAAAGGCCGGATTGGTCTTGGCAGGATCTTTGATGTACGCATTGAGATCCTCGATCCAACCGGCCGGACCGTAGGTCCAGGTCATGTAGGCCCCGGTCATGAAGGCATCGTACTGGTCCGATTTCGACGACAACGCGGCCGTCACCTTGTCGAAATACACATCCTCCGGGAAAATGTCATAGGTGACGTTCATTCCCGTCAGATTCTTGAAGGCATCAAGGTCTGCGATCATCGCATCGACGTAAGGATGCTTGTTTAGCAACAGCTTGATGGTCTTGCCGCTATGGGCCTTCCAGTTGAAGTCCGCGGCCATCGCCCGCGACATGGCCGAGGCGAAGGCTGCGTTGGCGGCGACGCCGGCGATGCCGAGCTTGGCGGCTCCGTCGAGCAGATCACGCCGGGTGATGCGTTTGGCGGCGTAGGAATCGAACAGGTTCTTCTCGCGATCGTGCATTGTAACCTCCCATAGTTGCGCGTTTACTTTCCCTTCCGACCCTTGTTCTTGGTTTTGCCGGATGTTGCCTCCGGTTTGTCGGTAGCGAGTGCCTGCGCGGTGGCTTCATCGATGATGAGTCCGTGCAGCAGGCGGCTGCGCAGCACGGCACGCAGGGCCGTGACCTTGGCTAATCCGCCACCAATGGCGACAATGCGTGGTTTCCTCAAATCGGCCGCCTGCATCGAGGTGGCGCGCGCCGAGAGGTCGATGTCGAGCATCTCGCCGTCTGCATTGAAGAAGTGTCCGAGCAGATCGGCGCAGGCGCCGGCGCGCTTCAGTTCGACCACTTCGTCCGGCTTGATCATGCCGCTCGACACCAGAAAGCCCTCGGCGTGGATCTGGCCGATGCCGACGAACAGTAGCGAGGCCTTGCGTGCGAGCGCGAAGACCTCGGCAATGCCGAATTGCTGCATCAGGACCGCGCGGTCGGCGGCGGAATTGGCAAACACCGGAACCGGCAGAAGATAGGCCTCAGCGCCGGTTCTCTCGGCGAGACGATGAATGACGTCGAAGGGATTGGCGGCGAATTTCCGCGTGAGCCCGCCCAGCAGCGATACGAACTGCACGCCACGCGCCGGGGTCTGCGGTAGCTGTTCGACGACGGCCGCAAGCGTCCGGCCATGGCCGACACCGATCACCTTGTGCTCGCCGCGCTCGAGACTCTGCCGCAGGAAGCTCGCGCCCTCGAGTGCCAGCGCCTTCAGCGGCAGTTCGCCCTCGCCGAGGTCGGGTGCCACGCGGCAGAACGAGAGTCCGTAGCGTTCGGTGAGAGCGTTCTCCAGTGCTACGCATTCGGCGACCGGCCCCTCCACGAAGACGCGGATCATGCCCTCGCGGCTCGCTCGCGCGATCAGCCGGTGTGCCTTCGTGCTTTGGATATTGAGGCGGTCGGCGACCTCCGACTGGGTCAGGCCGGCGGCGAAATAGAGCCATGCCGCGCGCGTCGCGAGCGAAGCTTCGCCATCGATCGCCGCCGGCCTGTCGGGTTGCATTACCACCGAGGATAAGCCCACTTGCAAAATTCTTCGCGTCCTGCAAAAAATTGCAGAGGCAGCGCGGGACGTCAATCCCCCAAACGTGCTGCACCGCAATCGCGGGGCCCGACGACAGGTCTTTTCTCGGCTGCAGAACTGCGCGGCAGGTTGGAGCGTGGTCGAAAGGAGGTAACCAAGAATGCGGACGTCGGTGGTGCTTGCTGCTCTGCTCGGGATGATGATTTCGCTGCATGCGAAAGAGACAGATTCGCCGAGAGCAGTGCGAAGCCCCGACGCCGCCGTCAAGCAGATTGTCAGCAATCAAAGCGGCCAGCCTTTGGGCAAGCCTGCAAGAACAAGGCCCGATGGCCGCAAGGATCGTGAGTTTTCGGCGGAGGCTATTGTGCCTGACATCTGCACCGGCTGCTAAGCGATCCATCAGCAGCCGGTCAGCGGTTTTTCGTATTCTGCTTCTAGTACGCGCTTGCTGAAGCAGCCTCAAGATCCGGAAGGCGTGCGCACAGCACGGTCTCATGCGCTTCAACGCACGCTGCTCGATCTGGCGGATACCTCACGAGAAATCCCGAAGGCGTGAGCAAGATCGTCAAGCGTGCTTTGCTCTTCCGCCAGTAGCGGGCTTCAACGATAGTGCGTTCTCGCGGGGAAAGCGCATTCAGCGCCTCCGCGAGTGCGGAGCACGGGTACGACGACCACGGCACCGAGGGGCGGGCCGGTTGATGGGTGACGCCCGCAGGGAAGCGGAAAGCTGTCGCCCATCTCGTGGACGCCCACGGGATGAGCGAACGGCGGGCGTGTAAAGCCATCGGCTGTTGCCGCATGACCATCAGATATCGGACGACGCGGGCGGACGACGCTGCCCTGCGCCAACGCATGAGAGCGATCGCCGAGGTGCGCCGTCGCTTCGGCTATCGCCGCCTGCATGTTCTGCTCAAGCGGGAGGGCCATCTGGTCAACCACAAGAAACTGTTCCGGCTCTATCGGGAAGAGAGGCTCGCGGTCCGTCGCCGTGGTGGCCGCAAACGGGCGCTCGGGACCAGGGCGCCGATGGTGGTGCCGATAGCGCCGAATGACCGCTGGTCGCTCGACTTCGTCTCGGATCAGCTCACCGATGGCCGCCGCTTCCGCATCCTGACCGTGGTCGACGAGTGCACCCGCGAATGCCTGGCGTTGGTGCCCGACACCTCGCTGTCGGGCTCCCGGGTGGCGCGGGAGCTGGACCGGCTGATCATCGAGCGTGGCAAGCCCAAAATGGTGGTCAGCGACAACGGCACCGAATTGACCAGCAACGCCATCCTGACATGGGCCGATCAGAGCCGCGTCGCCTGGCATTACATCGCGCCCGGCAAGCCGACTCAGAATGCCCTCATCGAAAGCTTCAATGGCCGTCTCCGGGACGAATTGTTGAACGAGACGCTGTTCACTTCGCTGGCCCAGGCCCGGGCCGAACTCAGACATTGGCGGGTCGACTACAACGATACGCGACCCCACTCGCAACTCGGATGGAAAACACCATCGGAGTTCGCCTTCACCTGCAACCCGCGACGGGATCTGGCGCTGCGCTACGCCGATGGCTCCGCACCAGCTCCCGTCGCTACCACCGCCCATTCGGGTAAATCCAACAGCCGGGGCGAACTCAGGACTGGATAAAACTGGGGGGCAAGGTCATCAATCCCGCTAACTTTGGTTCAGCTCGCCGAAACCCTCGCTATGGCTCTCGCCACTGTCAATCGGACACTTCATCAGCTGCGCGCCTCCGGCACCATGGAATTTCATGACGGCGAACTGGTGGTTCTAAAATGGCGCGAGTTACAAAAATTAGGCGACTTCAATGCGGATTACCTTCATTTGAAGAAGCAGTTGCCGATCTAAAAGCAGGTCGCCTTTGCGTCAAAATGCGCAGAACTCAGGTTGAACAAATCTGGTCCGCTCAGCCGTGATGAGCGGACCTCCGCAGACCTGGCGCAACTTCTCAGATGGGCCAGAAACGGACGCCCCAATTTTTCGCTCTTGACCCGCCACTTGTCGCCTGCTCCGGCCGACTAGTTGTAAGTGCAGAGTTCTTCTAACAGTGCCTTGCTTTCCTTCAAGTCGCGGATATCGAAGCCCTCGTCGAACCAACCGTAGACCGGCGCAAGAAGATCGCGTGCTTCATCATTCTTACCCTGACGGTGCCAGAGCCGCGCGAGAGCGACGGCAGAGCGAAGCTCCCAGAGTCTCGCCTCCTGCTGGCGAGCAACCGCGATGGCGTGGCGAAATTCGGTCTCAGCCTCGGCCTCAACTCCCGGCCGAGCCGTCAGCATCAACTCGCCTCGGCGCCGATGCAGTTCGGCCTCGAACCACCGCACCCCCAACTTCTGGGTTAGTGCCAAGGCGTCGGAGAGTTGGCCGAGCCCGGTTTCAAATCGTGCTCTCTTTGCCTCGGCTGCTGCGAGCTGCGCAAGGTAGAACGGAAGAGTCCATGCTGCGCCGGACGCCTGGAATCCCTCGATACCGCGCCGCAGTAAGTTCACCCCGGCCTCAGGGTCGCCGGCTTCGGCCAGCGTCCAGCCGCGATAAGCCGTCCCCATCGCGAGAAAAAAAGCAAAGCGCTGCTCGGTGGTGAGCGCAACCAGCTCGTCCGCCCGCTGCCCAACCATGCCCGCATCATCGAGCACGAAATGCAATCGGCACGCAACACTTAGCGCGAATGCGAGGCTGATCGGGTGCGACGAATCGCGCGCCTCCGCCAGGGCGTCACTGCTCTGCACGCGCGCCTGATCGGCGAAGCCAAGAAGGCCACACGTCAGCGAGAGGAACGAAAGCATCGCCACGCGGGCGTTCTCTGCGAACAGGGCCGTCAGAGAGCGTTGCTGCGCCGGATCGTACAGGGCGAGTCCCCGCTCGAGATGGGCGCGCGCCAAGGCCAATTGTCCGCGATGAAGCCAGCTATCGCCGATTGCCCGATGACCGGCGACAAGAATGGCCGCATCGTTCTGTCGTCCGGCCAAATCGAGCAGATTCTCGGCGATGCGATGCGATCGGTCCGTTTCACCACGAACATGATAATGCACGAACTCGCCCCACAGTGCCTTGAGCAGGTTCGGAGTGTCGTTCAGTGCGTCGCAGAGGCAACGCGCCCGGGCATAGGCCCCGCCAGTCTCTTCGGCCGCATGCCCCTTCGCGGCGATCAGTGCACCGCCGAGCGCGAGTTGAAGTTCAGTTTCGGTGCGCTGGCGCCCTGAGGTGTCCGGCAGATGGGATAGCAGCTCGAGCGCCTTTCGCATCTGCGCGATTGCTTCTGTCATTGCCGATCGAGCCTTTGAACGTTCGCCAGCCTCTCGCCAATAGGAAACCGCCTTTTCGGCTAGGCCCGCATGCCCACAGTGATGGGCGAGGATCTCCGGCTGCTCTTGGATCCCCCTGGCGAGCCTCTCCTCGAGCGCGCCAGCGATCCGCGCGTGCAGCTCGCGGCGTTGCCTGCGCAACAGTGTGCCGTATGCCGCGTCCTGGACCAGTGCGTGTTTGAACAAGAAATTGGCGTCGGGCGGCTCGCCACTTCCAAACACGAGGCCGGTGCTGATCAGCCGGTCGAGCGCCGCCCGCAACTCGTTGTCGCGCCGCTGCGCGATCGAGGCAAGCAGGTCGTAAGAGAACTCGCGGCCAATCGCCGCGCCGATTTGCGCCACCTCCTTAGCTATCGGACCAATCCGGTCGAGCCGTGCCATCAACGAAGCATGCAGGGTGGCCGGTACGGCAAGTCCGAGCAGCGGCGCGAAGGAGATGGCGCGCGCGATACCCTCAGGGCTTGTTTCGAGCACCGCTTTGGTCAACTCCTCAACGAACAGCGGCACACCATCCGTTCGCTCAGCAATTTCATTGACGATTTCGGTAGGCAGCGCCCGGCCGCCTGCCACGCTCCGGATCAGCGCAGCGCCCGCTTTCTGGTCAAGCCGGTTCAGCACGAGCAAGCTGACATGCGGCTTTCCGGTCCATGCCAACTGGAACTCCGGGCGGTAGGTGATCAAGACCAAAACCGGTAGGCTTGCTACGCGATCGACAGTTCGGTCCAGCAGCTCGCGCGAGCTTGGATCGATCCATTGCATGTCCTCGAACACGATCATGATTGGACGTCTTTGCGCGAGAGCTACAAGCTGGCAAACCAGAGCGGCGAAGATTCTCTCCTTCTTTTGTTGCGGCGTACTCGTAACCGGCAGATACAGATTATCGTTCGCGATCGACAGCAACTCGGCCAGGATCGTCACGTCGTCGTCGGGCGGCAATGCAGGTGACAGGATTGCTCGAAGTTTGTCGAGCTTCGCCCTCGGTGTGTCCGCACGATCGAAGCCAGCCGCTCGCTGGAGTTGTGCGGTGAAGGGGTAAAGCGCGCTTTCCTGATGATGAGGCGAGCAGAAGTAGCGCAAGCAGGTGTGCGGCTCCCGCTCGATCCGCTCCTGAAGGGCCGCAACGAGGCGCGACTTGCCGATCCCAGCCTCGCCGACGAGCAGCATGACTTGACCAGTACCCGCCCGCGCACCGCGCCAGCTTCCCTCCAGCCGCGCGAGTTCTTCTTCACGCCCAACCAGCGGGACGAGGATTGAAGGGTGCAACGCTTCGAAGCGGCTTTCCACTGTTCCCTCATGAAGTACCCGCCATGATTGCACCGGTGCGGCGAAGCCCTTCAGCGTCACTGCGCCGAGATTCTCGTAGTCAAAGAGCCCGCCGATGAGCCGCCGCGTGTCCTCAGCGATGACTACGCCATCCGGTTCGGCGAGCGTTTGCAGTCGTGCGGCAAGGTTCGGTGTCTCGCCAAGGACAGCCTGCGCCTCCGCCGCTTCGCTGCCGATAAGGTCACCTACGACGACGAGACCCGTCGCGAGCCCAAGGCGAACCCGCAGCTCGAGCTCGGGTGGGGCTCCCGGCGCATGCCTGGTCGCGGCGATCTCAAGCGCGGCGCGCACTGCGCGTTCGGCATCGTCCTCATGCGCTGAAGGATGGCCGAACAGGATGAGCATGCCGTCGCCGATGTAGCGGCTGACGGTGCCACCGTACTTGCGGACGACCGCCGCTACGCTGTCGCGGTACTCAGCAATTATATCTCGTAGATCTTCCGGATCGAGCTTTGTCGCAAGTGCCGTCGAGTCGACGAGGTCGCAGAACATCACTGTGAGCTGACGACGCTCGGCGGAAGAACTTGGTGCGACTAACAAGCCTGAGCGCTCCGTGCCCCGCGCCACGATGGACCTCGACGCGCCGGCCCCTGCTGTCACTTGCGGCGGTACTGTCGGCGTGAGCGCGGCACAGCAGTCGCCACAGAAGCTCTTGCCTGTCGGACTATCGCCCCCACACGTGGGGCAGCGAAAGAATAGCGGCGCGCCACAATCGCCGCAGACCTTCGTTCCCTCTGGCTCGACTCTGCCGCAATTCGGACAATCCATGCCGCACCCAATCTAATTTCGACCGACATGAGCTCGGTCTAGGGCGACTGTTCAGAACACGCTTTCCAACGCTTCTCTTCGTCAGCAGGGTAAGCCACTCGTCTGATCAGCGGGCAAGCAGTCGGTCCCCAATCGTTGGACTTGCCGGTTAGATATCCCGCCAGTCTTGCGGACAGAAATTCCATCGCTCTGCCCGATACCCGTCGTACGCAGGTATTTAGGAAGTCCCTCGGTCTGGGTTGGGGACCCATTCCTCCGCGGTTGAGTCCCAATGATGAGTGTCGTCGAAATGCTTCCAGAGTGGCTGCATTGGCTTCCTTTCGCCGTTCTGCGGCTTTGCCTGTGTGCGGACAACAAGCGCCACAGCCATCATTACCCATTCGCGAGCACTATATCGGGAGTTCCATTTGATTGCTGCGAGCATTGGAAGCCTCCGTCAAGGTGAGAACCTTTCCTCACATTAGCGCGCGCCACGAGCGAAGGGATGTAAGCTACTTCACAGGCATCTTCGACAGACTCGAGGTCGATCAGGGCGCGGCGAACGCGAGCAAATCGTCGGCTTGCCCTTTCCGCAAAGCCTCAAGGGCAGCGGTCAGCGGCCCTTGGGCGGGAATTCATCGTAAGGGAACCGCAGGCGAGCCGAAAAGCCAGTCCACCTTCCATTGCAGAGGAGCAGATCGAAGCCGACAACCCGTTGGCGCGCGGGCGAGCGCCGCTTTGCTCGGCCCGGCACCTGCAAGTGTCCTTTCCGTCGCAAGATGGAATGGGCCCGGAATAGAAGCAGCAATCCTTGCAACAATGGGCTCGCCCAACGATGCCGCTGCCATCGTGATGATCATCAAAGATATGGCGACCACAAGCACATCGATCACAATGCGCTTCGAAAAGTGTTTCGTCATGAGTGGAGCCCTCACAACCGAGATGAAGTACTGGGCAGTTACAATCTTAGTTCATACGCAAATGGGTGCCCGAGCATCGCCGCCTGTTCGTTATTGCGGCCGCGGCCGCTTCAATTCGGCGCGCCGTGTCCGTCCTACCAACGCTACCCTGATCTGTAGGATCATAATCCGATTGTGGGACTTGCGGAGTTTCACGCGCGATCAGAAGCTGTTTCCGCATTTCAGCGAGGCGGGCGCGGCAGTATTCGCGATAGAGCAGGTCGAATATGGCGGGCATGGTTGCCCCCGTCGTTTGAAGATGATCGTAGAATTTCCACTACCGAATTCTGGGATGACCTTGGCCCGTTGATCGCAGCCCGATGTGAGCCCATTCACAGCCTATGTTTGAGCGTTGGCATGGCGCGATTGGCTGACTTGGAATGTCGGCACAAAAAAGAACAGGCCTGGTTACCTAAACTATACTGTAGCAGCGTTCTGTTTCAGCAAAATTTCGTCAAATACTTAAGAGCGCTGCTGCACGAATAAATATCCAACTACAGCGCGAAACGACTTACCACAGGATGCAAGCACCGTTAGCTGCAACGCCGCTTGTTATGCACCCGATCGATGCAAGAATGGATCGACCGACGCAGCTAGTCGGTCAGCCACGTGCATTGTCGGCGTGGACTGCATTTGGGTGGGCGGCGAGCCGAGAGAATTGACGGCCAGCCCGATACCAGCGGCAAGAAGGGCTATCACAATCGCGGAGAGATATTCGATCCTCATGGCGATGATCCTCCATCGCTGACGACACAAGACAATTGTATTCGCTGAAAATTGGTTCCGACGTAGGCAAGTCCATTGTTGCGGGGAACGGCGAAAACACTTTAGTCGAAATTTAGGCGTCCTTCCGGTCAAACCGCCATGCGCAGGTCAGAACATTCCGATCGAGGCGAAAAGCGCAACCTCGATCAGGACAGTCAGGCCCATGATGACGACGGTGAGAATTGCTTCGCCCGGCGGTAGAGAGAGCATAGCGTGCCCCGCATATTGCGAAGCCCCGGAGCCCAATAGTCAACCTGCCGAAGCCAGGAATGTTTCAGGTTCCAAGCTCGTCAGGCACAAGATGCCTAACGCATTTCGAGTTCTTTGATTGCCTGAGCCGAAATCTGCGCGGCGTCTTCGATGCCAGTCTGCGCGATCTTGATTATTTTCTTCGCGATCAATTCCGTAAGGGGGTCATCGCGATCTTTGACGCAGAGAGTACGCAGCGCTTGCTTGTAAGCCGCGGTGATGCGGCTGACCTCCTTCGGTCCCATGTCGTGGGTTTGTAATTGTAGGTAGATCGACATTTCCTCACCCTCCAAGCCCGATGATGAGAAAGGGGAACTCTATCACGGGACCCCGCTGAAGATCGTTAAAACTACGATTGTTTTAGCGACTCCAGCCGGATCAAGGTCTATATGCTGCGCGTTAGGACTGCGTCGGCAGGATAGCGGTGCGCTGCAAAGAGGCGGCGCCGATGGTGGCAGCCATGGTGGACTCCATTCCAACCCGCGCCCATGGTCGGTCACCCGATATTGCCCCGGAGCATCGCCGGGCGATCTGCAACGAGATTGGTGAGCAACTTCGCGGCTCCGTCACGGACGATCTCACCCCGCTACCATCGCGTCTGGAAGGTTTGGTGGAGCGGCTGACCGAATTGGATGGCGATGTACCGCCGATCGCGCTGGATCGCCAGGACGATGCATCACCGTGGCCGCTCTGGAATTTCGTGTCGGCGCTTTGGCGCCTTCTCCGAAGCGGACCTTGAGGCGCTATTTACCTGCGTAACTACGGGCACCACGAAGATCGCCTACTAGCGCCCCGTGCCAAAAAAAAAAGTCACGCGCCGGGGCGCAGTCAGCGATCCCGCCTGCGGCTGCGACGATCCATTAAGAAACATCCTCTGGCTCATCAGTGGACTTCGGGCCGAACGACCCCTCCTGAGCTTGAAACGAAGGCCTTCGTTTCGAAGTCTAAAGTTGGTCGTTGCATTGCGGGCCACAGGCACCACTGCCGCACCCGCACATTGATCGTGCTACGGCCGGTGCAGCGATTAGAGTCCGCCGTTTAGAAGGCGCGTCGTTGATCCTCGGCCGCAGCGCTTTTTCGCCTTCGACCGGATCGTTCACGACTTCGGCCCGCGCGGCCATGGACAGCCCGGTGATTTCCATTACCTGCGGCGATCGGCGACATAGGCGCCCTCAACTGTTAGCACCGTCCGGAGCAAACGGTCGGTCAGCGGGGCTGACTTTTCAGCTTCGCGGCGATCGGCAGCACAATGGACGCACGATTAGCTCTGCGGTGTGATCCGTCGTACAAATGAGCCGGGTTGGAGTGCAGGCCATGGTGAATGAGCGGGCAGTCCGAGTCGAGCGCAGGCTATCGGCGATATTGGCTGCAGATGTGGCCGGCTATTCGCGGCTCATGCATAATGACGAAGAGGCTACGCATACCAAACTGACTGCGCTTCTAACGGATGCGGTCGCCCCCGCAATTGCCGAACACGGAGGCCGTATTGTCAAGAACACCGGCGACGGATTCTTGGCCGAATTTCCGAGTGCGGTCGAAGCAGTTCGAGCTGCAATACAATTCCAGAATCGCATCAAGGAACTTACAAGCGATGATCCAGAAGCAAAGCGCATTGCCTTCCGTGCGGGGATTAATATTGGCGACGTAATTGTCGAGCCGAATGACATCTTTGGCGACGGCGTGAACGTTGCAGCGCGGCTTGAGGGCATTGCAGAGCCCGGGGCCATCTGCATATCTTCCGCCGCCTACGATCAAGTCCGAGGCAAGGTTGGGATTGAGTTCGCCGATCTCGGCGAGCAGAACCTCAAGAATATCGCCCTGCCAGTTCGAGCCTATGCTCCGCAGCTCGATACACCGTCGACCGTTTCGTTCCTGACCGTCATTGGTAGCTTCTCGTTTGGTCTGTGGCGCCCGCGTCGAATGCGACGAACTCGGACGGGTCTAATAATGGCCTTTCTCCTGCTCATGATGGGTGGTGGTTTGGGGTATTGGTACATCAATCGGGACGAGCCGCAGCTGTCGAACCATAGGCTCTCGATTGTCGTGCTGCCATTCACAAACTTGAGCAACGAGCCCGAGCAGGAATACTTTGCGGAAGGTGTTGCCGACGATCTAAGCGCTGATCTCTCACGCATCGAGGACAGCTTTGTGATCGCGCCGAGCACAGCCCGTGCCTATAAGAATGTTGACCCCAAGCGCATTCGCCGAGAACTCGGCGTCCGCTATATCCTCGACGGTAGCTTGCGCAGAACGCAATCAGTTGTCCGGATCAACGTCCGGCTGATCGATGCGCGGACCGGCGCACAGATCTGGTCGGAGGGCATCGACGGTGAGTGGTCTAAATCGTTGCAACTTCAGGATGTCATCACGGGTGGACTGGCGCGGCGCCTTGATCTCGAACTGACTAACCAAGAAAGCCGTGACGCCGAGGTTGCGCGGCCCAACAACCCAGATGCGGTCGATCTCACAATGCGGGGCTGGGCCGTGCTCAATCGTCCCTATTCGCGCCAACAGTTGGCCCAGTCGAGTGGCCTCTTCGAGCGTGCCCTCCAGATAGATCCAGGCTACCCCAAGGCCCTGGTGGGCTTGGCAGATACGCTCGCAATGGAAGTCAACTATCGGTGGACCGATGCGCCCGCCGATAAGCTGCGGCGCGCTTATATTGCGGTAGACCAGGTTCTGTCCCATTTTCCCAGTGACGCAATGGCACATTTTGTAAAGGGCGAGATCCAAAGGGCGAAGGGCAGGAATCTCGACACTGCGGTCGGCGAGTATGTGTCGGCAATTGCGATAAATCCTAGTCTCGCGCCGGCGCATGGCGCACTGGGCGCGGCCAAGATACGCGTTGGCCGCTCTGCGGAGGCGTTCGCACCTCTCCAAATGGCGGTCCAGCTCAGCCCCCGCGATCCGCTCCTAAGCACGTGGTACTTCTACGTCTGCCATGCGCACAGCCATCTCGCCCAATATGATGAAGCGATCGAGTGGTGCAGCCGCTCGATCGCGGTGAATCCCTTTTGGATTGCCTATGCAGATCTCGCCGCCGCCAACGCATTGACGGGACATGAGCGTGAAGCTCACGCCGCCGTCGCCGAGCTACGTCGGCTCAGGCCTAATTACACCGTTGGCCTTTGGTTGCAGGATGGGTCTGCGTGGTCCGATAACGTCGTTTTTCTTGCTGAATTCCAGCGCCTCGCCGAGGGTTTGCGCAAGGCGGGCCTTCCTGAACGGTGAACGAGCAAAGGACCGGGCCGATCCTCGCGCTCGCGGAGTGCCGGATAGGAATTCCCCGGACCTCGCTCAGGCGTAAGCGCTCAGCCGGAACCCTTGCTTCGGGATCTGGATAGCTGTGCGAAGAAGCCTCCAGCTTTGGACGGAGGTTTGGATGGGATTGGACAGCAAAAAGGACGTCCATTTGGACGTCTCATCGGCGGGGTCGGTGAGCCGGTTGGAGATCCTTGAAGGGCCATCAGGACGTCGAGTTCGGTCGGAAGCAGAGAGAGCCCGGATCGCTGCCGAGAGTCTGCTACCCGGCGCCCAGGTATCCGAGGTGGCGCGCAAGCACGGGGCGACGCGCTGGCAGATCTACGATTGGCGACGGCGGTTTCGACAGCGAGGCATTTTGCCGCCGTGTGAGGCGTCGCCGCCGACATTTGCACCGCTGGTCGTGGAACGTGCGTTAGAAGAGGGTAAGGCTCCGGCGATCAAGCTCGAGATCGCGATCGGTGATGTCGTGCTGCGGACGGATACGGCCATCGATGCCGAGCAGTTATCCCGGTTGATCCGTGCGGTGCGAGCGTCACGATGATCTCGGCCGGTGCTGATCTGAAGATCTACATCGCGACGCGGCCGATCGACTTCCGCTGTGGCCACGACGGGCTTGCGGCAAAGGTGCAGCAGATGCTTCGTCTCGACCCGTTCAGCGGCGCAGCTTTTGTGTTCGATCGAAACGAGCGGACCGGATCAAGATTTTGGTCTGGGATCGAACGGGCCTGGTGTTGGTGCACAAGCGTCTCGAAGGTTGCAAGTTCGTTTGGCCAACGATCGCAGACGGCGTGATGCGGATATCGCCGGCGATGTTCGCGGCCCTGTTCGAGGGGCTGGATTGGAGGTTGGTCCGCCCGGAAGAAGCGCGGCGTCCTCAGGCGGCTGGATAACTGCGGCAGAATGACTCGGAAGCTATTTTGAACGTGGCACGCGCGGCGGCGATGTGCTCGAAATAGCGCATGAGCATCGCGGCGCTGCGCGACGAAAATGAACAATTGAAAGCGCTTTTGGCGCAAACGCAGGCGGCCTTGAGCGAGCATCAGGGAGCGCTGGCGGCGTCGGAGGAAGCACGGCGTCGGCTGGAGGTCATTCTCGGCGAATTGCGGCGCGACAGGTTCGGCGCGAAGTCCGAGAAGCTGCGGCCAGATCAGTATCATTTGCCGTTGGAAGACGTGGAGATCGCCCAAGGCATTCTGGACGCGGCGCAGGAGAGAGCCGCGGCTGTGATCAAGGGCCGATCGCGGAGCGATCCGGATCAAGGCTCTCATCGCAACCGAGGCTGCTTGCCTGCCCATTTGCCGCGCGTGGAACGGATCATAGAGCCTGCAAGCACGCTCTGCCCGTGCGGTTGCGGCGCCATGACGAAGATCGGCGAGGACGTCAGCAAGCGCCTCGATGTGATCCCGGCGCAATGGCGCGTGCTGGTCACGCGCCGGCCGAAATACATCTGTCGTCGCTGTTCGGGGCCCGTCGTGCAGGCGCACGCACCGGAGCACGTCGTGCCCGGCGGACTGCCGACCGAAGCGGCCATCGCGCACGTGATCGTCTCCAAGTTCGGCGACCACACGCCGTTTTATCGTCAGGCCGAGATTTATGCGCGCCAGGGCATCCGGCTTGATCGGGCGACGCTGGGCAACTGGTCTGGCCGCGCCTGCTTCCACCTTCAGCCTATCGCGGACCACATGCGCCACCACTTGGCTATGGCGGATCGGTTGTTCATGGATGAGACCAGGGCGCCGGTACTCGATCCGGGGCGTGGTCAAACAAAAAGGGGCTACTTCTGGGCGATCGCCTCAGACGACCGCGGCCATAGCGGCCCAAGTCCACCGATCGTGTTGTTCAGGTATGCCCCCGGTCGCAGCGGTGCCTTCGCGCAGCAGTTCCTCGACGGCTTCGGCGGGATCTTCCTGCAATGCGACGCCTATGACGGTTATGACCGGCTGACCGAAGTTGCTCGACCGCAAGGGCCATGGACGCTCGTGCATTGCTGGAGCCATTTGCGCCGGCGCTTCGTCAAATTGGTGCGCAACAGCAAGTCACCGATCGCCGAGGCCGCTGTTCGGCACATCGCGCAGCTTTACGCCATCGAAGCCATGGTGCGCGGCTCGTCGCCGGACATCCGGTTGGCCGCGCGCAAGGAGCACTCGCTGCCCCTGGTCGCCGCGTTGAAGTCGTGGTTCGAGAAACAGCTGTCGATGATCTCCAGCGGTTCGACGCTCGCCGAGGATATCCGCTATGCACTCAATCATTGGCAGGGGCTGACCCGCTTCCTCGAAGACGGACGTCTCGAGCTCGACACCAACCCGGTCGAGAACGCCATCCGGCCAATCTGCTTGACCAGGAAAAACGCTCTCTTCGCCGGACATGAAATCGGGGCCGAAAACTGGGCCTTGCTGGCATCGATCGTCGCCACCTGCAAACTCAACGACGTCAATCCGGCCAGCTACATCGCCGAAACACTCGAGGCGATCATCGACGGCCATCCCCATAGCAGAATCGAAGACCTCATGCCGTGGCGATTCCGCAAGGCGTCAAGCCCGCATCAATAGGGTGACGGCTGAGCGCTTACAGCGTTTCTTGAAAGGCGCGAGCTTCAACACCACCATGATAACCCATGCCTTTCTTGGTTTGTCGTATGAGCCCGGCAAAGGCTATCCGGCGTTCCCGCTTGAGCTAGTCCGGCCCTGATGAGCATTGGCTCGCGGTCACTTTGCGGGCCGCGCCCTTACTCGGCTTGCTTATGTGTAGTTTCCACAGCTTGATCACCAACCAAGCCGCCATCCCGTACCCGTGATCCGCAACACAGAAGCCAGCCACCGAGATGACGATGATACGTCAGTCAAAACACCGCTTGCGCCCATTCGGGCGCGATCTAGGGCAACGTCGCCACCAGTAAACCGGCATGGTCGCTTGTGGCGCGTATCGGTCGTAGCAATGGACGGAACGAGCTTAGTACCTTGAATGGCGAAGCTGGTTGTAAATCTGCAACGGCCGCGAGTTTACTTCACCACGTTCCGGATTTGGAACGGGCTTGACGCAGGTACGGACCAGAGTACCGAATTCCGCCACATGAGCGTGAGCTGTTTGAACTAGATCGGTCGCTTCTTCGCAATCGGGAGAGGTCGGACGTAATAGCCTTGCGTCTGAACCTTGGACCTAATCTCGTCGCTTACTCTCGCAATTCGTTTTCTGCTCTTGCGCCATTTGTTTGATGCGTACGCCGCGGGTATCACGGCCCCTGTGTTTAGAACGAGCAAGTCCCGCTTGCCATTGCGATAGACATCAAACACTTTGCGTCTCCGCTGTTTGCATTAGGTAAGCGTGAAATATGTTTCGCGCGACCTGCAAGTCGGAGAAGGTTATCGGTCGATAAAGATCGTCACGGCGAGAGAGGTGATATGTAGCTTCGGTCTAAGACTGTCGGTTTCGCCGCGCCATCGAACAGCACCGTCACGCCGGAGGTGCGAACACTGGTCTCGACAATGGTGCCGGTCTTGTGGGCGAAATCTGGAAACCGAACGATCCCCAGCTCGCTCATCTTGAAACGACTGCCGACAACAAGCTTGTCAGGCTGCTGAGCGCTCATGTGGTACCGAACCCGTCCAATTGTGAGCCGACAAGACGTTTCTGTGGGCTTGCCTTCGCCTTCGTCTTTGCTGTGACGAATTGAACTCCGACGTGAGACCCATCCACCCAAATCAGCTCGCAGCGCCGAAAGGCCAGTCCAGTGGATGACAGAACTAGGAAGAACTCCTGTGCCTTGAGGGGGTCCGTTGAGCCCTCGACCTCAAGCTTGGCACCGCTTGCAGAGGCGTCGATGAGAATGCAGCTTTTTCGCCACGTGCCGTCAACACCCATGATGCTCATGATGTGCTTGTGTTCGAATTGAACGCGGTGCGCCTTTCGATTGTTCTCTGTCATCTGCAATCCACGATTTCAAATCAGTTGGTTTAAATAAACAGGTCGCCTCTCTGCGCGTCTCCGCAATCAGCAGATCGATCCGCGCCGACTGAGCCAGTAGAGTGGTTCTGGTTGTCTCATTCAGTGGGGTTTGTCCGACGATCAACCGGATGCAGCCATTCGCGAGTTCAAGAAGAAAGATCGCCTGACGAGCGTGATCCTTTGTCTGAATTTCGAGAGCGTGAACTCGCGACAAGAGAGCGGCGATGTTGGCCAGAATGTCAGGCAGTTTCTGACGCGAGCGGTACGTGTTAGACTTCGCGTTGTGCGGCTGGCGAAATTGAGCACCGGCGACATCGTCGCAATCTCTATTTGGTTCGGCGGGAGTGCCGAAAGTCGCAAGGAAAAATACGATATACGCGAGTATAAAAAGCTATGACATGGCCGCGCGGACCGTCGTTAGAATATTCAAGAACTTACGCCAAACTGTTTGACAAATACTTACGGGGTTGCGAGCGGCAGGTACCGTAGTATGGAGGTCGCGTCGCGAACAATATCGAACTCGGCGAGAATGGCTGTGCCAACGCGCAGACGCGAGATTGAATCACCGCGCGCTAGCTTCGCGATGGCTCGACGCAGCTTGATTTCAATACACCGCGCGCAGATCAGTTCGCCGTCACCGGCCGGTGGCGCAAGAACGGTCAGCTCTTCTTGCGCGAACTCTTCTTCGCAATGATCGCAGCGGGGGATTCGGCTCAATGTGAAAACAGCGAAGCTGAAGCAATGGGCCGAGCAAGAGGTCCGACGATTGGTCAGGCTCGCCCAGCAGGAGGCGCCTGATCTCACAAAACCCGCGCTTCGCAACGCAACGTAGCGCCAACCGCCCGTAATTCCACGTTGGGGGGCGCCCGGAGCGGCATACCGCTCGTTGTGGGTGTGGATAAAACCCGGCGGCTCGCGTAGCATCGGCGAGGGTTCAACGTCTCACCGGGATCTGGCAAATGAGCCGTTTCTTGCTGTGCAATGTAGCCGCTACCTGCTTCATGGGAGCGTTGGTCTTCCATTCCTCCGAAGCGAACGCTGTCTTTTGGCGCGGCATCACCGCGCCAACAAACATCGATATTCATGGTTGGCCGATCATCAAAGAGCCCCCGCTGAGCCCATGCCAGTGGATACGAGTGAGCGGTGGCTACTGGGTCCAGTGCGTTTACTAGACCTTGCATCACAATCTCTGCTTAGCCCCGAGAACGGCGCAAAGGGAGACATGCAAGTATTTTGTCGGCGATGGGACAGATTACTCGGTCCTGCCCGTCTTCACTCGAAGCTGATTGTTCGGCCGATCAAGGAGCCGCGCCATCCTGTTTATTTTCGAGAGACTAGGCTCCTTGATCTCACGCAGCCGATGCGAGTAGTCGGCCTACTGCCCGCAAGACCTACCTTTCAGTTGCTCCCTCCGCCCCGTTAAGCGCGAAAGCCGGTTACGACGAACTACTCTCGGGTAGACGCTATTTTCCACTCGGCGCGTTCCCCGTTGTAGTCGCCGTGGTCCCCGCTTGTTGCGGCTGCGGCGGCGCTGCCTTGGGAGCCGACGTCAGCATACGGATCCTCCATTGCCCATTCTCACGAACATCAAGAGCAGTCCAAATAGCGGTTATTTCTAGGGGATCACCTTTCTCACTTTTTCCAGTAATGTGAGCTTCGCCAGTTGATAGGGCCATGTTTTCCGACAACGGCTGAACGTCCGTCACCTTTACCTCGAGGCGATTAAGTCCAGCTTTGAAACCGCCCTCATAAAATTTGGTATTATCGGGCTCAATTCCATTCTCAGTAACACGCAGGTAGTTCTTCGTATAAAGTGACGTAATCCCGGCAGCATCTTGTTTGTCGAAGTATTGCTCGTATGCTGAAGCTATCTTCCCAATCTCCTCCTTGAGATTTTGATCTGCTGCACTCGCAGGAACTGCCGACAGTAATAGTGAGAAACATACAGCTCCAAATGCGCGCATCATGTTAGCTCCCTGCTGTTGTGCCTCCCTAGAATAGAGGATGGAGACGAGGCTTACCTCCGTCCTCCTGAGCAACGTCGATCACGCGGTCACTCGGTTTCGAGGAACGGTTCCTGTCACTATTACGGTTGCTACACCTCGGGCGCATTAGCGCCGACCCGCCACCGTCCTGCTGACTCATCTGATGATCGCGAAGTGACGTTGGCTCCTGCGCCAATATAGCTCAACGCAGCGATGTCCGCCATGGGTTCAAAAACGGCGATCCGGCGCTCGCATACGTGAAAACACCAAAGCCAAAGCAATGGGCCGAGCAGGAGGTCCGACGATTAGTCAGGCTCGCCCGGCAGGGATTTGGCACATCGAGGATAGCCGCCGAACTTGGCCGCCACGCCGGATCGGTGAGGCGCATGGCGCGAACGTCGGGACTGCTGTTGAAGAAGTAGTCCCCGACTGATCTTGAGCAAAGCCTGGCTGACCTACAGCCCAAAGCCCGGCCCCCTGCCGCGAGCTGGCCTGTTCGCGCAGAATTAAAAATTAGACCGTTTGCAGCAATATCATCCCGACGACGGTCACAAAGAAACCGATTGCCGTGACTGCGGCAAAGCACCGCTCTACGCTATCCATGAACGCAACCCTGCCAAAAAATATTCCAGCTTATTTCGTGATGTACTCTGCTATTCCAACCGCTGACTCGCTCGTACCCCCGCGAGTAAGTGTGCCTCGTCCTCCCATAACAGAACGCTCTTCAAAGACTGAGAGCTAGTTGTGGCCGTCGAAGGGACTTGGATAAACCGAAAGCGCGCATGCCGCCACACCGCGCGCCGATTGCGTGGTGTTCGCATGGTCTCCAATTGCTGGGAGCGAGACGCCAGATGTGCACGTGTGATCGAGCCGAGCATCATTGGCTAAGTGCTCCCAATACTCAGCCTCGGCGAGCAGTTTCCAATTTCTATCTGGATGATGCGCGGCGGTCTGACGGCACAGCGATGCCATCGCGCGCAGGCGATTCACAGTGTCCACCGACTCCTCCCAACACTTTATTTCTGGATTTCTGGTTTTTTCCACTCTATTTTCTATTTTTGCGTCGGAGTCATTATGATTATGACGCAGAACCAATTTTTACTTCCGAAGCGCGATTCGGCTTTCGTTGCAGCTTCAAATCGCGTTTCAATCACAATAGGCGCAATCCGGTGCTTCTGATTCGCCCTCGGCAATCGAGCTACAGAGAGGGTGTTGAGGCAGTGCCTCGCCTACGGAGCAACGGCCTAGCGCTGCTGCCCGTAATTCTACGTAACAGCGCGACGCACGCAATCAGCGTCGCCGTGCTTAGACCGACGACGACAATTGCGCGTTCACTATGAGCATGAAGGTCTTTGTCATCCATCCATACCAACGTCGCTCGCCTTCTCTCGTTCAGCCTCCGGACAAGATGTTTGTCAGCGCGAGTTGGAGCCGCCGTGCTGCGACCTTTTCGGTTCTCCGGAGAGTGGCTCTAAAGTTCCTCTCGCGGGAACGAGACGATCGATTACAGACATGCATCCTGGACGATTAGGGGCACATCAGTAAGCGATCTTGAGCTGCGGTGCAGCAGCGATGAGGAAGCCAAGGCGAAGGCGGCCTCAGTTGCTGGACGGGCACGACATCGAGACGACTCGGGCAGCAAGGGCGCAGGATTGCGGATTTGAAGGCACCAAAGCATGACCCTAGTGACAGCCGTGGGGCCGCCGCAATCAAGGTTGCGCCCTTCACCGCCAACTACGACATTGTCGCGGGATCACGCACGCCTCATAAAGGCCCTGACGAGGACGGCGACCTCCTCAGGCCCGAACTGCATGTTCTGCAAGAACCGATAAATTGCCAGGGACTGCCCAGCCCCGGACTATGGAACCTAGCACGAGCGGCCCTTTGATTGACTGCCAGTGGATCTCGGAACGAGATCGGTCACTGGAAATTAGAAGCGAATGAGCGAATATCGCCGTCTTCAAAGCCTCGCTGAGCGGCAGGCCGCATTAGCCTCAGATGCCGAGACCCGGAGAGCATTGGAGGCGATTGCCGATGACTATTCGCAAAATGGCGGAGACTGAAGAGGGCCACCAAGGAAAAAAGTCTGAAGAGTGAGGTTCGCAGCATGCTGGTCCCGCAGTAGGCACAATCCGGTGCTTCTTCTTATTCGCCCTCACTGATCAAACCACCAAAGGAGTTATCGGGGAGGATTTGCTCCGTCTGTGGTCCAAAGCCCCACGCCGCAGCCCGTAATTCTACGGACATTGCATATTTATCCCGTTCCGCCTCTACTTCAGATTGTTTTATGACTATCCGAGTTTCAGACGGGTCGCCAATGAGCGTCAAAGCCATGATGGCAACTATTCTCCAAGAGCAGATGAGATCACGCGGCATAAGCTCGTTATCGCGATCTGACTACGAGGAGATTATAGAAATGCTGATTGAGCAGCTTCGGGAAGTAGCGCTTGGTTTGGCTGCACGAGAGAACTGAGAAGCACGGGCCGCAATGCTCAAGGCTGGCGCGATGTCTTTGTCGCTTAGTCAGATTTCGTCCGTGCCGCGACCTCTTTGACTCTTATCAACGTTCGTTCGAATTCCGATCGGAGATACTGCTCTTCCGCAAGGTCTGTTGGCTCTACTAGAAATGCAACTTTCACGAAAAAGCGGTTCAACAACGACGCAATCAAAAGATTGTCCGAGTGTTTTGAACGGAGCGCCGTAAGTTGGCGACGCATCTCGATGAGATCAAGCGTTTCTCGTTCCGGCTGCTCTCTCATGCTCGCGTGCCAAGCTGAGGACGAACTGGCCGCACCGAGTATGATGGTGCGGCCACTTCGCCGGTGGGGACCGGACAAGGGCAATTTCCGGTGTGCGAGACACTAAGGCTCCGGAGCGCCGCCGCAATCGCGCTCTAGAATTAAGCTTGATGTCCTTGTTGCGGGCTAATTCTGGAACTGGTCCCATCCCAAGCTGATACTATGATGCGCCTGGAGGATCAGAGCGCTTGCTGGCTTCTGGTGGGGTCGCAATGCCGCCGTGTAGCTCAATGTGAAGCGCAGCGAGGACACTCACCATCCGCCGCTGCGCTCAACTGGCGTGCGATTTCCTCCCTGAGGTCTAACCCTCTCCAATTCGTGCCGTCGCTTTTGACGATCCCCTTCGCGCGCTCGAAGGCATGGCTTTCGGCTGCATCGTCACCGATGCGGATGGTTTCATCAGAATGGAAGGGGCAGACCGCAACAGCACGCGTTGTCTCTAGTGCATAGCGCACGGTCCCGCTGAGATCGTCTGCATAATCTCTGGTGCACACGCCGAGGCTCCAACGATCTCAACGAGCGGTAAGTAGGCCCCAAGAGCGCGGCCCGGCCGCCTAGGAGCCCGAGCCCCATAACCTCAGCAGCGTGAGAAGAGGTTGTTCGGCTATGCTTCCAACCTAGTCGGGCACGGAGGACTTGCTTTGATCCTGCGCAACCCCCCTCGGACCAGCCTGCGCTCTGTGCGGGGCTGGAGGGGACATAGGGACAGGCGGTCCGACGGCTGGCGCGTGAGAAGTGCGCCATGCAATCGAACGCTAGTCCCAATCCCGGATTTCGCTCTGTCCACTTGTGAACTCAAGAGCGCATTTGTAATGTTCCCACGACGGATCATCGAGGCCGCAGATGGAAGAGATGCAGGCCCAGTTCGAAAAGTCGATGGTGAAGCGGTCGTGCTCGGCGTCGATGGTTCTCAGATTTTACGCGCTTCACTCGCGCAAGCACGATCACGGAAGTGCCGTTAGCCGGGCAAGCAGGCTCTCCCTGGGACTAGACTTGGCTCGCAGCCCCGACCCGCGGCAGAAGGCGTCAGGATCGGCTCGCCTGTAACCCGCAAGGGTTACTTACGTATTTCTCCTACACTGATGGTGGCTGGGCGCAGGCTACGGGTCGAGGGACATTGCGATGCTGGACAAGACCACCGACGGACGGGCACACACACCGCTCAAAGTCGGATGGACCACGTAGTCCGCTGCATTCACGTCACTTCGCGCGCGTTTTTGCCAATGTGCCCCATGTCTGGGGTGACTTTGATCGCTGGCAAAGGCATTGAGGGCGATCGCTACTTGATGAAGGAAGGCTTTTATTCGCACCTACGCAGGGACGGCGACCAGATCACCTTGTTTGAGTTCGAGACGCTGATCGCACTCAAGCATGAGGCGAACATTGAACTCGCGCCAGAGGAACACCGGCGGAACGTGACGGTCGAAGGCGTGCTGCTAAACCATCTGGTGAGCCGGCGGTTCTGGCTCGGCGAGACAATGTTGGAAGGGACCGAGCTTGTCGATCCCTGTGGGCATGTCGAAAAACTCACCGGCAAGGCAATCTCCAAATACCTGATCAATCGCGGTGGGCTGTATTGCAAGATCTTGCAGGGCGGCGTTGTCAGGATCGGCGACGCCGTGCGGAGTGCATGATCGTAGTCGTCTTTCTAGTGAGCTAAATTGTGCTGCGAGGATGGCGCGTGCGAATGTTGCGATTGCGGAGGCAAGGCCGCTGGCCGAGTGTTCAGCGTTCGATGATGCCCACCGGCTCTGACAAGATGGTCCTACAAGCTCCAGTCTGTGAGACGTGCGGGCGGCTAATGATGCTGCTGGCCATGCTGCCAAGGATGAGCAGCAAGCCGTGCATCTGCGTGTACAAGTGCCTGCCGTGCGCACGAATAAGAGCGGTCTACGAGAACTAAGCCACGACCATTGCGGTCTGCGGCGATCCGCTGGCGTCATTAGACCTTGACCGTGGCGGCACTCTCTTGCGTGCTGCCACTGCTTGCGGTGCATGCGCGCGTCCTCGGCGCTCGGCAGGCCAGCGGCGAATTGCGATGCAATACTCCTCCCTTGAAAGTCCGCGACTTTGGCCGGATACTGGGTCGAGGTCCTAGGCTATCAGCAATCCGAGGAGCTAATCATGGCAATCCAGATCGTGATGGACCATAGCGGCGACAGCCGTCATCCTTTCAACCCGAACGATGCGCAAGAACTGGCGAAGGCGGAGCGACGGTTCTACGAGCTGACGAATATCGGGTTCACCGCAGCGGTCCGGACTGGTCCAGATCAGGCGTCGCAGATCCGATCGTTCGACCCGAGCGCGGAAGAAACCATCTTCCTCCCTCGGCTGGTCGGCGGCTAAGTCGGCGTTTCTGCCATGCTCGGTTTTCGATCGATGCCGCCGGGCGGCCGCTCCCGGATGCGAGCGATGCGGGCCCTTATCATCAGACACGGCGCCGAGAGAACTCCGGAGGGCCGCTCGCTGCAGCTCTTGCGGGCGTGGCTATCGCCGGCGCAGCGCGCGCAGTTCGCGGGAAAAGGCTATTTCGAGGTCATCGGTGGCGACACTGGCAGGCAATATCGGATCTACGCGGGCGCTTCGACGAACGTCTGCGAGATCGACGAAAAGGGCCGCCCTACGCGCGGCCTGTGTTTCATGCCGCGTGGTAATCTGCCGGTCGGAGATGTTATGCTTTCCCAAAAGATCGCGCTGGAATGCTGCGAGAAGCGCGCGCTGGAGATAGCCAGAAGCTTCACACCGACCGGTTTTATGTTTAGCCGAAGTCGGCTCCTTGGTTGAGCCGTTACGGACCTCAACTTGGGCATCGGCGAAAGGTGTGCCCTATCAGAGATTCAGGCGTGCCGAATGGATCGGGACACCTGTCTGCAAGGCCCGCATGAAGACAGCAACTAAGCTGAAACTTCGAGGCTGCGTCGCTGTCAGTGCAGAGCGCCGAACTGGCCGAGGCATGAGCCGAAGTTCGAATTCTGCGTTTCGGCGGTGCGTAGAGCGACGGCCCCCAGTTCGCTCGACCGAAGAATCAGCACCTCCCATTGGCGAAGCCAAACCAGGCGAATGGGAGTGCGAGGACGCAGAGCGCCGCCATAGGAAAGAACGCCGCCCCGCCATAAGAAGCATACAGTTCGCCGGACAAGAAGGTTAGTGTGGCCGTTAGAGCCCCCGAGCCAAACGCATAGAGAGATTGAGCAGTTGCGGCCACGCTTGCTGCCACCAGCATCCCCATCACTCGCATGCAAGCGAGATGAAGCAGAGCAAACGTTACTCCGTGCAACGGCTGTATCAGCGAGAGCGGCAATACCGACGTGGTCATGCCTGCTACGGACCAGCGGACGATTCCGACCGCAGCTGCCAAGATAGCCGCGCCACGTACGCCGATCCTATCCAGGAGCGGTGGACCGGCCAGCATAAACACCAACACTTCAGCAATCACCGCTTCCGACCAAAGGAAGCTAATCGCCGAGGTGCTGATACCCGCATCGCTCCACCTGATCACTGCAAATGCATCGTGCACGGCATGACTGCCATAGATCAAAGCTGATGCGATGATCATGATGCGAAACTGGGATACGCTAATCAGGGCTTTCATCTCTGATAAAACAAAGGACCGCGACCTCTGCGATCGGGCTTGCCCAGGTAGCAATGCAGTGGCGCCAGCGGCTGCGATCAGGAAGGCAGCGTTCATCCAGATAACCGGAGTGAGATCGGCCGGGCTTACGAGTTGTCCGGTGATCAGTGTTCCCAGAACAAAAGCCGCGGATGCAGTCCCCCGTATCCACCCGTACTCAAATGGCCTTCCTGCGAACCGAGGCCTCGCTGTATTGACAGATAATGCATCGGCGATCGAGGTGGTGGGGGCAAGAGCGGCAGCCTGAACCAACGCGACAAGAAGCAAGAACCAGAATTTATCGGCCCAAAGCAATGCGACGGCTGCTGCGGCCGCCGCGGCAGCACAGCCCGCGAGCACGAGGCGCAATGACCCGAGCCGGTCCGCCAGCATAGCAACTAACGGTCCGAAAACGAGCCGCGTCAGCATTGCGGCAGCCAGGATCAGACCGATCTGCTGAGACGCCAGAGCTCGCGTTTCGAAAAATTGGGGCCAGAACGGAGATGCGGCGCCGAACGCCGCGTAGAGAGCGACGTAAAGAACTATATAGGCGATTGGTGCGGGAATGCGCAGAGGCTCCTCATCGCTTGCTGTGTAGCCTGCATGGTGTGCGAACGCTGGTGCCAATGCGCAAGTCAGATCGGAGCACTGGCTCTGAGAGCTAAGTTTGGTCGCACAGATCAGTCGGATCAAGTCGATCCGCACGCCCGTGTTCGCGAACTGTCGCCTCCGTCGCTGTTGTGCCAGTGCTCCCCCGAACGAGTACTGTAGGTCAGTCATGCCGACCAACGGAGGGAAAGGACCAGCTTGAACCGCTGATCAGGGGCAATTTCGAGCGATGCCGTCCCGGTGACACGCTGGACGACTCTCAAGCCCTTGAAACTCCCGTCTTCTCCGGCCGATGATTCCGCGACTTGCCTACCGGCTTGGCGTTTGTACCCCTGTTGCGTTGGAGTTTCCGGTGCCAGCCTCCCCGATCCTACTGGAAGGGCTATCTGAAGCTCTCCTTCGTCTCATGTCCCATCGCGCTCTTTCCCGCAATCTCAGTGGCCGAACGTATCTCATTTCGGCAGGTCAACCGGCGAACGGGCCATCGCCTCAAACACAAACTGGTCGATTCTGTCACGGACCAAACCGTTGATGCTGCAGACAAGGCGCGGGGGTATGAGGTCGGTGAGAACGACTTTCTGGTAGTCGAGGACCGAGACCTTGAGCGCGCGAGACGCGTGCGCGCAGGGCCTGGTGAGGAGGAGCGTGCCCCGCAACCCCACTGGATAAGCCCGCCATCCGTTCCCGCTGACCTTGGCGAGATGGCTGACGAAGGCGCCTCCCACTTTGACGATGAAGACGAGGAGCAGGAGGAAACCGTCCCTCTTCCGCGACCTCAGAATACGCGCACGATCGAGATCGAACGCTTCCTTCCCGCAGGGCAGATCGATGCGCGACAGGCGGTCGCATGGCTGGTGTCGGATGCTGCCGACTACGTCACAGGCGCGACCCTGTTCATCGACGGCGGCATGATGCTCTTCCCCGGCTTTGCGACCGGAGGCTAGGTCGTACCCGCTGATGAGCACGTCTCGGGCCGCCTCGGCCCGAGTTCCCCAACCTGGCGGCAGCAACCGGCGACCGCTTCGCACGTTACACATCTGCTCCCTTGGGGACCGCTTAAAGGGACTTTCGTCTTTTCCAACCGGCAAGCGCTTGCACGATAAACGAAGCAAATGACTCAAGCGGTCGTCAACATCATCGATCTTTGCGTCCGCCGCTGGCGAGTCACCATCCTCGTCGGAACGCTGTTATTAGTCGCCTGCGCGTTCTACGCCGCAACGCGGTTTTCCATTAATACCGATATCCAGACGCTCGTATCGCAAACCTTCCTTGGCATCAGCGCCAGATCGAGCTCTCGAAAGCGTTTCCGCAAAATGGAATCTCCGCCGTTGTGACCGCGATGATGCCGGAGATGCAGAGGTTGCGACCAACGAGCTTGCACAAAGGCTGAAGGAAACTCCAGAACTGTTTCGCGACGTCGTCCAGCCCCGACGCCGCGAGCTTTTTGAGCGCAATAGCCTGCTGCTTGGCTCAACCGCAGACGTGCAACGGACAGCCGACGGGCTATCTCGTGCCCGCCCCTTTCGGAGCCCATGCGGCCGGCCCGACATTGCGCGGCGCAGTCGACGTACTGGGCTCGGCTGCGCACCGTTAAGCAGCGAGCGCGCCGGCCCAAGAACGAGGCGGAAGCAGCTCCACCAGGACTGGCGTGGGGGAACGATTCAGGCCTGCCGAGTTGAATCCGCATGTGTGCCGTGGCGTTGCGTCAGTCTCGTTCGAAAGTATCGCGCGTCGCCGGCGCCCACAAAACCGCTATTCCAGGTTACATCGAGCCGTGCGACCCCACGCTGCGCGAGGATCCGCCCCGTGGGGAGGCTTGGGTCTACGAGATCAAGGCGGACGGGTATCGCGCACAACTCCATCTTCAAGACGGCGATGCCACGGTCTATTCGCGCACGGGGCTCGATTGGACGGTGCAGTTCTCCTCGATTGCAGCCGCGGCCCATAAGCTGAACGCGAAGACTGCGATCATTGACGGAGAGGCCGTCGTGTACGGCAGCGGCGGCTTGCCAGATTTCCAGCAGCTTCGGCGCGAGCTCGGCCGCAAGCGTAGCGGGCGCGTGCGCTATCACGCGTTCGATCTTCTGTATCTCGACGGGTACGATTTGCGTAGCGTGGCGTATGGGGATCGCAAGCGTCTGCTGCAGCAGCTCCTGAAGGATGCACCGGAAACGTTCGTCTATGTCGAAGCAATCGAGGCCGACGGCGACGAGATCTTCGCGAAGGCCTGTGAGCTCGGCCTGGAAGGCCTCGTTGCCAAACGGCTCGGCCGCCCGTATCGCTCAGGCCGGCAGGAGAGCTGGATCAAGCTCAAGTGCAAGCAGAGCGACACGTTCCCGATTGTCGCCTTCGTCGAAAAGCTGGGCGCCCATCCACGCAAGGTCGCCTCCCTCTACGTGGGCCGCCACGAGGACGGCAAGCTGGTGTACGCCGGCAAAGTTCGCACCGGATACACCGAGACGACCGCGCGCGAACTACGTGAGCGGCTGGATCCGCTGATCCGGCGGACATCGCCGCTCGATATCCACATCAAGAAGCCGAAGGCGACCTGGGTCGAACCGACCGTCGAAGCCGAGGTGGAGTATGGCGCGCTCACGGACGACAGTCTGCTGCGGGAAGCGGTGTTCAAAGGCGTTCGGGACGACTTCCCAGTACGGAAGGTGAAAGCGCCGAGGCTGGCGCCCTCCTCGGCGGCTCGGCCGAAGCTCGGCGTACCCAAAGAAAACATCCTCCAACTGCTTCCCGATGCGGTCGTCCCCTCCAAGGAAGAGCTCGCGGACTATTGGAGGCGGGTATGGAAAAAGGCGCTACCTCATGTCGGCCGCCGCCCTCTCAAGCTGGTGCGACACGTGCACGGCACCACGTTCTACCACAAAGG
>Ga0102590_1000888_pt1 | contig 54245 bp, 50 predicted proteins | sample AraplaMF_Col_mMF_FD_76859 | JGI IMG/M metagenome (GOLD analysis project Ga0102590, IMG submission 76859) | Arabidopsis root microbial communities from the University of North Carolina, USA - plate scrape MF_Col_mMF | ecosystem: Host-associated > Plants > Roots > Endosphere | place: USA...
TCTGGGCCGACAGCCTCTACAAGGGGGTGATCTTCGACAAGAACCCGCAGCTTTTCTATATCGGCATGCAGGACCAGTTCTACACCTTCAACATGTTCGACGTGCAGGCCTGGTGGGCGCGCGACGTGATGATGGGTCGCATCACCCTGCCATCCGAAGAGGAGCTGAAAGCCAATTTCGACATGTGGCGCGCCCGCGAGGAAACGCTCGAGGATGCCGAGCAGATGATCTGGTACCAGGGCGATTACGTGAAGGAACTGCTTGCCGAAACCGACTATCCCAACTTCGACATCGAGGGCACCAACCAGACCTTCATGGAGTGGGAACATCACAAGGCCCACAACATCATGGGCTTCCGCGACCATGCCTACCGGTCGCTGATGACCGGCAACATGTCGCCGACGCACCACACGCCCTGGGTCGAGGCGCTCGACGATTCCATGGAGGAATATCTGCGCAACTGATGAGGCGGACTGCATTGCCGGTGGAGGGTGTTCGTGCTCTCTTCCGGCATTGTGACGTGCGCCTTTTTAAATGAGACGACATAAATCCATCTGCAACTCTTCTCTTCGGATGTGGCCTTCATGGATTTTCAAACGAGCATTCTCGGGCGCATGAGTGGTTTTCTCTATCGCTGCCGTGCCGACGAAAACTATACGATGCTGGAGATGACCAACGGCATCGAGCGCATCTTCGGTTATCCCGCCGAGGAAATCATCGGCAACCGCACGCGGACCTTCACCTCGATCATGTACGAGGAAGACGTGCCTCTGATGGACGAGATCGTCGGACGGGCGCTGGAGAGGCGCACCGACTGGACGATGGAATACCGCATCCGTCACGCCATGGGCCATCTCATCTGGGTCACCGAGACGGGCGGCGGCATCTGGGACGAGAAGGGTGAACTTCTCTATCTCGAAGGCAGCATCATCAATATCGAATCACTCTATCAGCGAATCGATGACCAGACCGCCGATATGCGCGTCACCGCCTCGAAGACCAATGAGATCCTGCAATCACTGCGTTACCTGAAGCTGCTCGCCGTCAATGCCGGCATCGAGGCTGCTCGCGCCGGCACGGCCGGATCGGGCTTTGCCGTGCTTGCCGCCGAGATGCGCACGCTTGCCAACTCCTCGGAAGAGGCCGCACGCGCCATTTCCAACGCACAACGCAAGGCGGAAGGCTGAGCATTACCCAAGCAGCGGCAGATTTGCGGCTCACCTTCGAAGCCGTATTATTAACCGTTCGGCGCTTCCAGCGATTGCAACGCTTTTCCAATGACTTGCGGTAATTCAGTGTGTGAAGAATCTGCTGTGATTATGGGTAATGTTAAGGCCGCGTTAACTTTTTGTTAACCATAGCAGCGGTAGACATGGTCAACGATTTCTTCACATAGATGACCAAAGTGCTAACAGACGCTCGCTCTATCCGCATCAAGGGCCGCTCTTTCCTCGCGGTCATGCTGTCCCCGGATCTTCCGATCGATGATTGGTTGACCCGCCTGGACGATCTGGCCGCACGTTCGGCCGGCTTCTTCCTCGGACGGCCTGTCGTGCTCGACCTGACGGACCTGCAAATCGACCGGCCGCAGCTGAAGGACCTGATTGCTGAACTTGCCAAGCGCAATGTCAGCATCATGGGCATCGAGGGCGCGCGGCCTTCCATCCTCGGATCCGGCATGCCGCCCGCGCTCAAAGGCGGTCGGTCGGTTTCCGATATAGAGGTTCAGGCAAAGGAGCCCGTCGATCCGCCCGGCAAACCGGCGGTAGCAGAGACCCGCCCGGCCATGCAATCGATCGTCATCCGGGAGCCTGTGCGCTCGGGGCAATCGGTGATCTTTCCGGAAGGCGACGTCACCGTCATCGGTTCGGTCGCCTCGGGTGCCGAGGTCATCGCCGGTGGGTCCGTCCATATCTATGGCACCTTGCGTGGCCGAGCCATGGCAGGGTCCATCGGAAACGCATCGGCGCGGATCTTTTGCCGCAAGCTCGAGGCCGAGCTGGTTGCAATCGACGGCATCTACAAAATGGCGGAAGACATGGCCCCTAATCTTCGCGGACAGGCTGTTCAGCTCTGGCTCGAAGACGACGCGATCATGGCAGAGAAACTGATCTGACGGCAGCGCCGCGCGTCTCTTCGAGAGCCGCAAGAGGACGCTTTAACACTTTGAATTACTGGGGCCACGGCAAAGGAGAGACAATGATGGGGAAAGTGATCGTCGTCACGTCAGGCAAGGGCGGGGTTGGCAAGACGACCTCGACCGCCGCATTAGGAGCGGCGCTGGCGCAACGCAATGAAAAAGTCGTCGTCGTCGATTTCGACGTGGGCCTACGCAATCTCGACCTCGTGATGGGCGCCGAACGCAGGGTCGTCTACGACCTGATCAATGTCATCCAGGGCGACGCCAAGCTTACCCAGGCACTGATCCGCGACAAGCGGCTGGAGACGCTGTTCCTCTTGCCGGCCTCGCAGACGCGCGACAAGGACAATCTGACGGCCGAGGGCGTCGAGCGCGTCATCAACGACCTGAAGCGCTATTTCGACTGGATCATCTGCGACAGCCCCGCCGGGATCGAGCGCGGTGCAACGCTTGCCATGCGCCACGCCGATGTTGCCGTGGTCGTCACCAATCCCGAGGTCTCGTCGGTGCGCGATTCGGATCGCATCATCGGCCTACTGGATGCCAAGACCGCCAAGGCCGAGCGCGGCGAGCGGATGGAAAAGCACCTGCTGCTCACCCGCTACGACGCCAATCGCGCCGAACGCGGCGACATGCTCAAGGTCGACGACGTCCTGGAGATCCTGTCCATCCCGCTCCTCGGCATCATACCCGAAAGCATGGATGTTCTGCGGGCATCCAACATCGGTGCACCGGTCACGCTGGCAGACAGTCGCAGCGCGGCTGCGATGGCCTATTTCGATGCCGCTCGTCGGCTCGCCGGCGAGGTGGTGCCGATCGCGATCCCAGAGGAAAAGAGGAATATTTTCGGCAAGATCTTCGGACGGAGGGCGGCATGAATATTTTCCGTCTTTTCAACAAGCAGAGAACCGCACCGGCCGCCCGCGAACGGCTGCAGGTCCTTCTCGCCCATGAACGTTCCTCGGCGGGGTCGGACCTGGTCTCCCTGCTGCGCGAGGAAATCCTTGCGGTGATCGCAAAGCACGTGCAGCTCGACCACGACAAGGTGCAGGTGACGATCGATCGCAACGAGTACGTCTCGACCCTTGAGATCGACGTCGAAATCCCGCTGAATGCAGCCGTGCAGGCCGCGTGAACGACAGCGCGCTGCCTGTTGCGACAACAGGCAGCGCTGACGGTCAGGACTTTCTGGCTTTGCGATTGGCGTAACGCAGGTCGCGTTCGGCCTTTCGGGCGGCTTCGTCCGCAATCACGCGAGCGATCCTGTCTTTGTCAGCCGCTTCGCGCGCGTCGGCATCGGCGCGTGCTGCGGCTTCGGCGGCGGCCTGACGCTCGGCTTCCGCGGCTTTAGCCCGCTCCAGTTCCTCAAGCTTCAGCCGTTCTCGCGCAGCACGCCGTTCTTCCCTGGCCGCGGCAATGGCTTGACGCTCCGCTTGCTTTGCCAGCCTTGTGGGTTCGGCCGTATCTTTGGCGGTGCGATACGCGTTGAGGAGAGCGGCCTTGGCTTCGGCAGCTGCGCTGCGGCGATCGGAAAGCTCGTTGTTTCTGGCGTTTTTCAAATCTGTTTCCTGACTGTTTGACTTCGACCCTAGAGCATGATGGGCGAAAAGTGTGCGCGGTTTTCGGACGACATCATGCTCTAACTCTTTAATAAGAACAGGATTCAGAGTTTAGGGCGATCCCGGCCTAAAATCATCCTGTTCTAAGGCGCCGCGCGTCTTCAGACGCGCAAAGGACGCTGCAATATTTTGAACTGCCGCATGTTTTATCCTGAAATCGAATCCGATTTAAGGAATTATGCAGCAGGGTCAGATTTTCTTTTTCCGCTTCGCGGCAGGGGTAGTCGTCGCTGCCAAGCGATCCTGCAATTCCTTGGCCTCACGGGCCTCGCGTAACCGCAAGGTTTTTTCCTCGCGGGCCCGCACTGTCGAGTCGATCTCTTCGACCGCGCGGCTTCGCTCCAAGAACTGCGATTGCACGTTTCCGAAGGCAATCTCCGCCTGCTTGCGTGATTTGCTGTGTGTCTCTGTCATCTTCATCCCGGATTTTATTAGAGCGCCGCGCGTTTTTCAGACGCGCAAAGGACGCTGTAACACTTTGAATTACTGCCTAATTCCTGAAATCGATTCCGCGTTTAAGGAATTACGCAGCAGCCCGCTGGCCGACTCAGCAAAAAGGCCAGGCAACGTGCCTGACCTCAATAGTATCATGCTTTCGACAGTGCCGGTACATCCGCGGTCAAAGGAAAGCTGATGTCAGTTCAGGCAGCTTGGAGATTGCAAGCGGACATTTTGCCCGACTTGTTATCGCGCTCAAGCTCGTAGCCGATCTTCTGGCCTTCGACGATTTCACGCATTCCAGCGCGTTCGACGGCAGAGATATGGACGAAGGCGTCAGCGCCGCCGTCATCAGGCTGAATAAAGCCGAAGCCCTTGGTGGAATTGAACCATTTAACTGTGCCAGTGGTCATAACAAACCCTTTCATAGCAATTGAACGACCGCACGTGCGGAAGCACGACGGATGATGGTCTCGATTTTGAAGAGGGAAGTTCGTCCAGGGCACGTTGCCAGCGTGCGATAACAAAAGTCAAACAAGCAATATCGACTACCGAGATATAGTCATTCAACCCAAATTTGTCAACTTTTAGTTTTTCAGGGCCATGTACTCAATATAAGGTTGCATCTCCGTCGCATTGCGTGCCGCCGCTAAAACGTGCGGCTTTATCAACAGTGCGAGAAACCGATCACCGTCCTCGACCCCAAAAGCAGGCGTTACGAGCGCGGTCGCGTCTTCTGCGGATCGTAATGCGAAAGCGGCACGATCGTCGCCGGCAGGCGCTTCTGGTGGCCGTCGAGCTTGCCGATCTCGACCTCGGTGCCGGGGCTTGCATGCATCACGTCGATGCGGGCGAGCGCGATCGTCTTGCCGAGGATCGGCGAGCGCGTGGCGCTGGTGATAACGCCCACCTGCGCCCGGCCGATATGGATGCAATCGCCATGGCCGACGGCCTCGTTGGCCTTGATGTCGAGGCCGACGAGCAGATGGCGCGGATGCTCCTTGCGCCGGATCAGCGCCTCGCGGCCGATGAAATCGTCCTGCTTGGATTTCAGCGGCACCGTGAAGCCGATCCCGGCCTCGAATGGGTCCGTCTGGTCGGTGAATTCATGATGGGCGAAGATCAGGCCCGCCTCGATGCGGACCATGTCGAGCGCCTCCAGCCCCATCGGCTTCAACCCGTGCGGCTGCCCTGCCTCCCAGACGGCGTCGAACACTGTCAGCGCATCCTTCGGATGACAGAAGATCTCGTAGCCGAGCTCGCCGGTGTAACCCGTGCGCGAGACGACGATTGGAACACCCTCGAAGCCGCCGATGCGGCCGACGGTGAAGCGGAACCATTCGAGCTCGTCGATCGTCGGTTGGCGCGGCGCCGTCCAGATGATCTCCTTCAGGATATCGCGGCTTTTCGGACCCTGCAGAGCGATATTGTGCATCTGATCGGTCGAGGAGCGGACCCAGGCCTTGAAGCCCTTCTTCTCGGCCTGCTGACGCAGCCAGATGCCGCTGAAATCATCGCCGCCGATCCAGCGGAAGTTCTTGTCGCCGAGCCGGAACAGCGTGCCGTCATCGATCATGCCGCCGTTTTCGTAGCACATGGCGGAATAGACGACCTGGCCGGTCGACAGCTTGCGCACGTCGCGCGTCAGGCAATATTGCAGCAGCTCCTCGGCATCTGGCCCCGTCACCTCGAATTTCCGCAAGGGCGAGAGGTCGATGACGGCGGCGCGCTCGCGGCAGGCCCAATATTCCTCGACCGGCCCTTCGCTGGAAAAGCGGTTCGGCAGCCAGTAGCCGCGATATTCGGTGTAGTCCCGCGTCAGCGTGGAGAGGCGGGGATGAAAGGCGGTTTCGCGCGTCAGTTCGGCGTCGGCATCTGGGGTCATGCGATAGGCTACCGCTCGTGAGAATTTCTCTTTTCCGGAAAAGGTGCGGACGTGGATATCCGTCGGATCCCAGCCGTTCGCAGCGTCGATATCGTCAGGGCAGGACGAGGAGACGCAGACGAGGTCGGTCAGCGCCCGCATCAGCACGTAATCGCCGGGGCGCGACCAGGGCTCGTCAAGATAGAGCTGGTTGTTGTGGTCGATGTTGGTGTTGTAGAAATAGTTCAGCGCTTCCCAGCCCTTGCGGCCGGCAATGCCGTAGGGCGCCAGCACCGCGTTGAAATTATCCGTGCAGTTGACGTGGCCGGGATAACCCATGTCGTCGTAATAGCGCGAATTGCAGGCGGTCGCGAAAGCGTCGTGACGCCCGACCGTATCCTGCACGATCTCGACCAGCGGCTCGAAGTCGCGGTCGAAGGCCTTGGAGGGCAGGCCCGGCATCGGATAGCTGCGGCCGAGCAGTGTGCGGGTGACGGTGGAATCGAGCGCGAGATCGAGACCCTTGTCGACCTTGCGGGCGGCAAAAGCCTGGAAATCGGTGCACTGGCGTCCATAGACATCGATGATCTGGATGAATTCGCCGGCCCGCACGAAATAGGCCGCGGCGGTCGCCGCCCGGATGCGGATATCCTCGACGGGATCGGCGGCCGGTTCCGGCAGGGCAGAGGCATAATCGCGGATCAGCAGGCTGCGCTTGATCCTGATCTCGATCGGCGTCGCCGTATCCTGCGCCTCCGGCGACATGGCGCCAGCGGGTGCCGCAACGATCAGCAGGCCCTTCATGGAGATCGTGAATTCCGCCCGGCTGCCCGGCGTCGATCCGGCCCCGAAGATGCTGAGCGCGCCGGCCACGGCCAGATCAGCGCCGCGACGCTGAAGTGCTGCACGCGTGCGGGCAGCACTCTCATCCTCCGCCTGAAGAATGGCCTTCAAACCTTGGGCCGAATTGCTGAATGCCGTTCCGAGACCGGCGGCCAGGAAGCGCCCTTTTTCATCGAGGAAAGTGATCTCGCAGACCTGTCCGCCCTCGCTGTCGATAACGCTGACGCGGTCGCCCGGCTCGACGCGCATAACGACCGATCCGCCGCCCTTTGCCCTGTAGCGCTCGGTTCCCTCCGGCAGGGTGGGAATGCCGGGATAGTGCACGAGGCTCGGAGCCGCCGGTCGCGGGCCAATCATAGCAGGATGAAGTTCTCGCATTGCGCCCTCTTGGGGATCCAGCATGCCCTCGGGCACCCACCCATACAGGTTACAAAATGCGCCACGAAAGTAAAGTCGAGTTGACTAAAAAGAAAAAATCTTCACTATGCATAAAGAGTTGAGACTCGGGGAATCCGTCGGGAACGCGGATCGCCAAAATCATCCGGGCGGGCTTGAGACTGTCAGGGAGACACGTTCAGGGAGACGTACAAAGATACGTCCGGAACAAATAGAATGGGGAATTTCACCGATGACAGACATTGTGGAGGCCGGGATTGCATCCGGCACCGAAGGTAAGCTTGTACGCGCGCTCGACTGGAAGGGCGCATTCTGGGTGGCTGCGGGCGTGCCGCCGCTCGTTCTTTTCTCCATCGGCGGCATTGCGGGCACGACGGGCAAGCTCGCCTTCGTCGTCTGGATCATCTCGATGGTGATGGGTTTCCTGCAATCCTTCACCTATGCCGAGATCGCCGGCATGTTCGCCAATAAGTCCGGCGGCGCTTCGGTCTATGGCGCCACCGCCTGGCTGCGCTATTCGAAATTCATCGCGCCACTGTCGGTCTGGTGCAACTGGTTTGCCTGGTCGCCGGTGCTGTCGCTCGGCTGCGCCATCGCCGCCGGTTACATCCTCAACGCATTCTACCCGATTCCAGCGGCGGATTCGCAGATGGTCCTCGATTGGATCTCCGCGCATGCCGCTTCCGTCACGGCCGATAGCCCCCGCGTCGCCGAATATATTGCAGCCCATGCAGGTACCACCCCGGATGACGCCGTCAAGGCATTGCTCGGCACCGACGGCGTCGCTGCCCTGACGCCAGCGATCCGCAGCTGGTCGCTCTTCAGCTTCAGCATTCCCTTCCTTGCCACCGCCAATATCAACGCCACCTTCTTCATCGGCGGCATCCTGATGCTGATCATCTTCGCGATTCAGCATCGCGGCATTTCGGAAACGGCAAGCGTGCAGAAGTGGCTGGCAATCATCGTGTTGGTGCCGCTGCTCATCATCGGCCTCTATCCGATCGTCAGCGGCCAGATCCTTGCCACCAACGTCACCGGTCTCGTGCCGCCGACGGCCGCCTATGCCGCTGTCGACGGCACCTGGAGCAACGGCGGCTGGACGCTCTTCCTCGGCGGCCTCTATATCGCCGCCTGGTCGACCTACGGCTTCGAGACGGCGGTCTGCTACACCCGCGAACTCAAGAACCCGAAGACCGACACCTTCAAGGCGATCTTCTATTCCGGCCTTGCCTGCTGCCTGTTCTTCTTCCTGGTGCCGTTCGCCTTCCAGGGCGTTCTCGGCCATGCAGGCATGCTGGCCCCCGGCATCGTCGATGGCACGGGTGTTGCCGAAGCGCTCGGCGGCCTCATCGGCGCCGGCCGCGTCGTCACCCAGTTGCTCGTCGTATTGATGATCATGGCACTCTTCCTTGCCATCATGACGGCGATGGCCGGCTCCTCGCGCACGCTCTACCAGGGCTCGAAGGACGGCTGGCTGCCGAAATATCTCGACCACGTCAACGAACACGGCGCCCCGACGCGGGCGATGTGGACCGATTTCGCCTTCAATCTCTTCCTGCTGGCGATCGCCTCGGATGTCGGCGGCTATTTCTTCGTGCTCGCCGTCTCGAATGTCGGCTACATCATCTTCAACTTCCTGAACCTCAATTCCGGCTGGATCCACCGGATGGATTCCGGCCATATCGAGCGCCCCTGGAAGGCGCCGACCTGGCTGATCGGCCTCAACACCGTGCTGGCCTTCGTCAACGCGCTGTTTCTCGGCGCTGGTGCCAAGGTCTGGGGTTATTCCAATGCGCTCTGGGTCGGCTTCATCTTCGCCGCCCTGATCCTGCCGGTCTTCGCCTATCGCCACTATGTGCGCGACGGCGGTAAATTCCCAGCCGGCGCGATGGAGGATCTCGGCCTCGTCGGCCAGGATCTCGGCGTCAAGAAAGCCGGCATCCTGCCTTATGTCGCACTCGCCGGCGGCCTGGCGATCGTCCTGATCGCTAACGTTATCTTCCAGCTTCCGGCCTAAAATCGCCTCCCAAGCAGAAAGGCCGAAAAGCCGCCATGGAAACATGGCGGCTTTTTTCGTTGTGTTGGCACGTCAGGCAGCGGAAGCTCTTGCGGCCTTGACGGCGGCCGCGTCGACATAGAGGCCGAAGCCGACAGCGATGCGATTCCAGCCATTGATGATGTTGATCATCACGGTGAGCTTAACCTGCTCCTCTTCTGTGAACTGGGCCTTTAAGGACTTATAGGCGCTCGCATGTTCCCGTCCTTCACAAAGGCGTGTCAGGGCCTCGGTCCAGCCGAGCGCAGCGCGTTCGCGGTCGGTATAGCAGGGCGCCTCCCGCCAGGCCGGCAGCAGGTAGATGCGTTGTTCGGTTTCGCCATTCTCGCGCGCTTCGGTCGCATGGAGATTGAGGCAATTGGCGCAGCCGTTGATCTGCGATGCGCGGAGCTTGACCAGTTCGGAAAGGGTCCGGTCGAAACTGGCGGCGGCGTCGAGTTCGATCGATGTACGCTGCAAAAACTTCATCAGCGAAGGGGCAGCGGCAAAGAGATCTATTTTCGTCGTCATGATTGGCTTCCTTCTGTTGTTGCCGATATCATGACGGGCCGAAATCTCCCGATGTGACAGCATGCGGAAATTTTTCGATCTATGACTCCAGCGGCGCAGGCAAGATTGTCATGGAAATTGCTTGAAGGCGGGAACGGTCTGTAGAAAGACTATCGAATGGTGCGGATGAAGCAGGATGCGGGACGCATTCGAATCTGGCGCAACGACGCGTTAGCCGGAGTTGAATTGCTGCGCGCGTCGGGAACGCAGCATCACTTTCCGAAGCACTTCCACGACGCTTACGCAATCCATCTCCACGAACGCGGCACAATGGCGTTCCAATATGGTCAGCCTCAGGTAGCCCTGAAACCAGGCAACATCAATGTCCTTGCGCCCGGCGTTGTTCACATGTGCCTGCCGGCCGACGAACAGGCGTTGAACTACCGCTGCCTGTTCGTATCGCCTGCGTTTTTGCAGTACGCGGTGCTCGACCCGGGGGCGACGCGCCTGCCGCTGTTCGAGCGGTTGTTATGCCTTGGCGACCTCGAGCTTTTCCAAAGCCTTGGCAATGCGCATCGATATCTCGAAACTGACGATGACGCTTTTGAAGCCGAGACGCTGCTGACGAGCGGGCTCGCGGCGCTGGCCACTTACTCCGGGCAGCCGCACGCAAGGATGGAAGCAGGCAGCGAGCCGCGGCACGTCACGACCATTCGCGAATTTCTGGACGCCAACTACGACAGGCGTATTGCCCTTGCCGATCTTGCCCGGCTGGTCAGGCTCAATCCCGTGTATCTCGTCCGATCCTTCCGCTCGTCTGTCGGGCTGCCGCCGCATGCCTATCAGAGGCAATTGCGACTGAGCCGGGCGCGGCAGTTGCTTCGGTTGGGCACGCCGCCGGCCGAAGTAGCCGAGATGGTCGGCTTCGCCGATCAGAGCCATCTCTCCCGCCTGTTCAAACAGACGACGGGCGTGACGCCCGCCGATTATGCGAAAGGTTTATAGCGTTCAAGACAGCAGGGTTTGCTTATGTGAATACTGTCCACTCTTGCGGGTGACGACGGCTGGCTCCAGCGATGCGCCCGCAAGGCGATGGGGAAAACAGGAGCGGGGCGATTATCATGCCAACCCTCGGCAATATCTGGTTGTTTATCGGCGCTTCCTTGGCCCTGCTTCTGATTCCCGGGCCGGCGGTTCTCTACATCTTTGCCCGCTCGGTCGAGCAGGGCCGCCTCGCCGGCTTTGTTTCGATTCTCGGCATTCATGCCGCGACGCTGGTACATGTCATCGTCGCGGCGTTGGGCTTATCGGCAGTCCTGGCTTCATCGGCTCTGGCGTTCAGCGCGGTCAAGTATGCAGGCGCTGCCTATCTGATATGGCTTGGGCTCAAGAAGATTTTCGGCCGAAGCGAGATACCCGGCACCGAGACCGGCTTGAAGGCGTTCGGGCACGCGCGCCTTCTCCGCGACGGGTTCGTCGTCAATCTCTTCAATCCCAAGACCGCGCTCTTCTTTCTTGCCTTCCTGCCCCAGTTCGTCGAGGTGGACCGGGGTCACGCAGCGATGCAGATCGCGTTCCTGGGTCTGATCTACACCTGTCTCGGCATCATAACTGACGGCAGCTACGCATTCGCGGCCGGCACTGCGGGCGACTGGTTGAGGCGCAATCGCCGCTATCTCACAGCCGAACGCTATGTCAGCGGGGCCCTGCTGATCGGCCTCGGGTTGACGGCCGCTTTTGCAGGAAACCGAGGCAGCAGTCAGTCTTGACGCGAGCCGGCGCCGGTCGATCATCCTTAACCTGGGACACCCTGTCCGCTTCGGCGAGAAGCGGACAGGGTTCGTTCAATCAGAGCTGAAGGAAGGCTCAGCGGCCGCCCTCGATCTTGCGGTGGCGCTGGTTGATGCCGCCCTTGCCGTAGGGGTAGTCGAGTGGCTGAGGCGCGCTCACCTCATTGAGCCTCGCCATGTCGTCGTCGGAGAACTTGAGTTTCATGGCGCCGAGATTGTCGGCGAGCTGTTCCGGCGTGCGGGCGCCGAGGATGACTGAGGTGATCGCCGGCTGCGCCGCCGTCCAGGCGAGCGCTACCTGCGCCATGCTGACGCCATGCGCCTTGGCGATTTCCTCGACGACGCCGATGATCGCCCAGGTTCGCTCCAGCGCATTGCGCGGCGCATAGGATTCACCGCCGCGATTGGGGTTTTCACCGAGGCGGGTGGCGCCCGTCGGCATCTCATCGCGCTTGTATTTGCCGGTCAGCCAGCCGCCGCCGAGCGGCGACCATGGCAACAGGCCCATGCCGGCATCCTGGCAGGCTGCGACAATCTCGAGCTCGATGTCGCGCACCAGCAGGTTATATTGCGGCTGCAGCGTCACCGGGCGGGTATAACCCCGCGCCTTGGCGATCTCCGAGGCCTTGGCGATGTGCCAGCCGACATAATTGGAAAAGCCGTAATAGCCGATCTTGCCGGAGGAAACCGCATCGTCGAGAAAACGGAGCGTCTCTTCGATCGGCGTCAGCGCGTCCCAGGCATGCATCTGGTAGAGGTCGATCTGCTCGAGGCCGAGACGGCGGAGCGAATCGTCGAGCGCCTGGCCGAGATGCCGGCGCGACAGGCCGATATCGTTGGGTCCGTTGCCCATCGGAAAGCGCCCCTTGGTGGCGACGATCGCCTGGCGGGCCTCGGTCGGGCGCGCCTTCAGCCAGCGTCCGATGATCTCTTCAGACTTGCCGGCGCTGTAGACATCGGCGGTGTCGATGAAATTGCCGCCCCAGGCGAAATAATCGTCGAGCAGCTTGTGCGAGGCGGCCTCATCGGCCTCCGCGCCGAAGGTCATGGTGCCGAGGCAATAGGCGGTGACGACGGTCCCGCTGGGACCGAGCTTGCGATAGTCCATTTCTTCCTCCTCATGCGGATACCCGCAGCCGACACGCAAACGGTCGGGGTAGAAGCCGGGGCTCCTGCAATCAATGACAATATTGTGCTTGAGGCGGCCGCTTGCCGCCGGATGACGTATAGCGCCCCAGGCTGGGAGCACAGGGGCCGGGGGAGCATAACCAATCCCGCCCGCGCGACAAGTGAGAAAAAAATATTCCTGCCGTCGCGGCCGGCGAGGATCACGGATTTTGCGAAAACGAGCCGGCGATCAGATCGGCTGCGGCGACGCCGGTCTCGTAGGCGCCGTGCGCCGTCGAATAACGCGACTTCGAACAGGCCTCGCCGGCAAAGAAGATCCGCTCGTCATGCGGCGCTGCGAGACGGCCGCGCAGATCGGAGGCGCCGGGTTCGGCATAGGAATAGGAGCCGCCGATATGGGGCGCTGCGGCCCAGGCCGACATTGCGGCGACCGACAACTCCTTGCGGATATCCGCGCCAAAATGTGCCGCCAGTTCATCTCCGGCGAAGGAGAAGGCGGCCTCTCTGCCTTGCCCCTCCAGATCATGCGCGAGGTCACCGGCGAAATAGGCCTCGACGACGGGCGCGCCGAACGGCCGGAGCTGATATGTGCCGGTTGCGCCGCGACCGGTGGAGCCGAGCATATGCGTATCCGCCGGCAGCGCCTGCTGATTTGCGAGCCTCAGGAAGAGCTTGTCGGCGAGCCCTAGGGGCAAACGGGCTGCGGCCTCGATCTTCTCCGGCAAAGGCGGGTCGAAGGCGATCTTGCCGGCGGCAAGCACATTCGTCGAAACGGTCACCACCACCGCGCGGGCACTCAGCACACCCTGGTTCGTCTCGATGCCGATGCGGCCGGCATGACGATGGTCGATGCGCGTCACCGCGGTGCCGAGCTTTGCCCGAACCGGCTTGCCGTAAAGCGAGACCAGCGTTCCATAGCCCTCGCGTACCCGCCAGTCAGGGCCGGGGCCGGGATCGTATCTGTTGTAATCGACGACCGACGACCGCTCCAGTTCGGCACCGGTGATATAGGTGCCGATCGCCCGGATCTGGCCATTCCAGGGGTTGCCGGGCTCGAGCATTTCGGCCATGGCTGCGTCATTCCCCCCATGGCTCTCGAGGCGCTCGAAATAGGCGCCGATCGCCTGCCTTGCGGCATGGGCCTCCGCGCCATCCGGCTGAAGCCGCCGTCCGCCATCGTTCCAGGGTGCCGGCGTGCGGTCGACCGTCAGTCCGACCTCGCCGGCGATGGCAGTCCAGGCATTGGTCCGCGCGCCATGCAGCCAGCCGCAGCCGAGATCGAGCGCGACATCGGCGTCAGGCAGTCCGACCGTCCAGGCGCGCCCGCCGAGACGATCGCCGGCTTCAAGCAGGAGGATGGAAAGATCCGGGCGGATTGCCTGCAGGCGACGAGCGGCGGCGATGCCGGCGGCACCGGCGCCGATGATGACGACATCCTCTTCGGCGTCCTTGCTTTTGTCACCCGGCATGAATTTTCCTTCGGTCGTGCGACGGTTAAGTGGAAAGGGTCGTCTCAAGCCAGCGCCGTTTCGCTATTGCAATTGCTCCAGCAGCCGCCGGAGTGCTGTCCGCAGATCATCCATCTGCTGGGGGCTGGTCAAGGCGGCCCAGCTTTCATCGACGCGCCGGCCCGCCGCCATTGCTATCGGCCTGACCCCCTGGCCTTTTTCCGTCAAAAACACCAGCCGGCCGCGCCGATCGTTCGGATCTGGCCGGCGCTCGACATAACCCAGGCGCTCGAGTTCTTCGACAGCCTGCGTCATCGTCTGCTTACGCACCCGGGCGAGCTTGGTCAGCTCGCTGACCTGGATGCCCTCGGGCCGCGCGAAAGTGAAAACGTTGGCATGCGGTGGGCGGATATCACCGTAGCCTGCCTCATCGAGTGCCGCTTCGACGGCCTGCGTCCAATGCTGATGGACCAGACGCAACAACAGGCCAAGGGAAGAAGACGACATGAAACCCCGCGCAACAATATAGACAGGTAACTGTCTATATGATAAATGGACAGTCGCCTGCCTATATAGCACGAAAGCGCGGAGCTCCATATGCCGACCATCGATATTCTCACCTCATTCATCTCCTATGAGGGACTGGGGGAGGGCGACCCGATCGTCTTCCTGCACGGCAATCCCACCTCATCGCATCTCTGGCGGAACATCATGCCCGTTATCGGGCCTGGCCGCTGCCTGGCGCCCGATCTCATCGGCATGGGACGATCCGGCAAACCCGATATCGGCTATCGCTATGGCGATCACATCGCCTATCTCGACGCCTGGTTCGATGCGCTTGACCTCGATGACGTCGTACTCGTCGGCCACGACTGGGGCGGCGCGCTGGCATTCGACTGGGCTTCACGCCACGCCGAACGGGTGCGCGGCATCGCCTTCATGGAAACCATCCTGCGGCCGATGAGCTGGGAGGATCTGCCAGGCGGCGGAAAAGCGCGTTATGAACTGTTGCGGGGTGCGGGAACCGGCGAAGCCAAGGTCCTCGACGAAAATTTCTTCATCGAACAGGCCTTGCGTGCGACCACGCTAAAAGGGCTGAGCGATGCCGACTGGGACGTCTACCGCGCACCCTATCCGGACCGCGACAGCCGGCGCCCGCTGCTGGAATGGCCGCGCGCCATGCCGATCAACGGCGAGCCGGCCGATGTCGTCGCCAGGATCGAGGCCTATGACCGCTGGCTTTCCGCCAGTCCTCAAACTCCCAAGCTGCTGCTGACCTTCGACGGGCCCGCCGAAACGCTATTGATCGGCAGCCAGATGATTTCGTGGTGCCGCGACACCATCGCCGGCCTGGAAATCAGGGGCTGCGGGCCGGCGCGCCACATTGCCCCCGAGGACCAGCCCGAGGCGATTGCCGCCGAAATCAAAAGCTGGATCGATCGGAAGGGGCTCAGAACAGCGCAGCGGAAGGTCGCGTCTCAGGCATAAAAATCAGCGTCTGCGTCACCGTGATTGCGACATGACAGACTGTTGCAATGTTGAGCCGGTTCATGGGTGGGATCGATCAGCCACTGTGAAGGTCCAATGCCACGTTTCGATCGACGACGCTTTCTTCTTGCCTGGCTGCGCGCGCCGCTGCGCATCGCCTCGATCACGCCATCGGCCCCCCGCCTTGCAGGCCTGATGACCAAGGAAATTTCTGCGCTAACCGGGCCGGTTCTCGAACTCGGCCCGGGCACCGGCGTTTTCACCTCGGCCCTTTTGGAACGCGGCATTGCAGAGCGCGATCTGACTCTAATCGAACACGAACGGGATTTCGCCACGTTGCTTCAAGACCGTTTTCCCGATGCCAGGGTGCTGCGGCTGGACGTGCGAGAGATGTGGAAGACGGCGCTTTCCAGAAGTTTCTTCGGCGGCGTCGTCAGCGGGCTTCCGCTTCTTGCCATGCGGCCGGACGATGTGCGGGCGCTGCTCGAGGGCTGCTTTTCCAGCCTCAGGCCGCATGGTGCCTTCTATCAATTCACCTACGGCCCAAAATGCCCGGTGCCCGTCGAAATCCTCGACTCCCTCGGTCTCGTCTCAAAGAGGATCGGTTGGACCCTGCGCAATATCCCGCCGGCTGCGGTCTATCGCATCAGCCGCAGGTACCAGCCAATGGCCCTGATCGAGCAGCGCCGTGCATGATGATGGATACGATCCTTTGCTACGAGGCGGGCGATCTTGCATTCGATGCGCTACCGCTGCTGCAGGCCTCGCTGAGGTGATATGGTCTCCTCCTGTAGATCGACGGCCCCGATAGGAATGTGAGATGCGCATATTACTGATCGAGGACGAACCTCAAATGGCCGTGGCGCTGCGGGGCGCGCTCACCAGGCACGACATGGTGATGGATCATGTTTCGACCCTATGCGACGCCGAGCTGGTGATCGGCGACGGCGCCTACGACGCCGTCCTCCTGGATCGGCAACTGCCCGACGGCGACGGCCTTGAACTCATTCCGAAGATCCGCAATAGGGGGCTGACGCTGCCAATCATCGTCATCACCGCCAAGGGAGAGGTTCCAGACAAGATCACCGGCCTTGAGACCGGCGCCGACGATTACCTCGCCAAGCCCTTCGTCTTCGACGAACTTCTGGCGCGGCTGCGCGCCGTCATGCGCCGCTCAGAAACCTTGCGCCCGGCGCTAATCTCGATCGGCCGGCTTTCGTTCGATCCGACCTATTGCGACATCATCGTCTGCGGCCAGCGTCTGGAAATGCCACGCCGGGAGGCGTTGGTGCTCGAATGCCTAATGCGCCGGGCCGGTCGCATGGTGCCGCGGCCGGCCTTGATGGAGGCGGTCTTCGGATTCGACGACGAAATCCAGTCGAACGCGCTCGATTCCCATATATCGCGGCTGCGGCGCAAGCTGGCAGCGTCGCAAGCCGGCGTGGTCATCAACGTTATCCGGGGCGTGGGTTATCTCCTGCGTGAAGCATCATGAGCAAACGATGCTCCTATTCGCTGCACAAGCGACTGTTCTGGCGGCTTCTTGCCGTACAGTCGGTCGTGCTCATCCTGGTGATGATCGTGCTGATTTCGGTCGGGAAAATCTTCGACTACAGGTCGACGGAGGGCACGATCGAGATCCTGCGCCACGCCGTCTTCCGCCAGCCCACCGGAGAGTTAAGCCTGAGGGAAACGCAGGATCTGCGACAGCTGCGGAAAGATGCGCCCGATCTCTGGTACACCATTCGCGACATGCAGGGACATGTTTTGACCGAGGGCCGGATTCCGGAAGAATATGCCACCATCGGCAATACGCTCGATCATGTCGGCCAGGCGAGGTTCGGCTCGAATATCGGCGACCGCGACCGTCCGGCTGTCCGAATGAAGTGGATTGCGACGGATGGTGGACAGGTGCAGTTTTTGACAGGCACCGACGGCCCCAACTCGCTCACCTTCATCCTGTACGGCGTTTCGCTGATCCTTGCGAAGCTTGTTATCCCCGTCGTCGCCGTGATGGCGTTGGGTGCGTTGATCGCAACGCCACTCGTCGTGCGAAGGTCGCTGGTTGGGATCGACCAGGCCGCGCTCGAGGCCGATACGATCGATATCGACCAGCGCGGCGGCCGGCTTTCGGCCAACGATATTCCGGAAGAGATCGCGCCGCTGGTGCGCGCCGTCAACCGTGCGCTCGGCCGTCTCGACGAGGGTTACGAGCGGCAGGAACGGTTTCTGACCGACGCCGCCCATGAGCTGCGCACGCCGATCGCCATTCTGAATACGAGAATTGGATCCCTGCCGCACAGTTCGATCAAGACCGACCTGTTGGAAGATGCCGCAAGGCTCGCCGTTCTCACCGAGCAGATGCTCGATCTTCAGCGACTGAAGCAGGGCAAGGTCCAGTTCACCAAGGTCGATCTCGGCCAACTGGCGAGGAAGGTCATCATCGAAATGGCGCCGCTGGCCTTTGCCGCCGGTTATACGGTGCAGTTCGATGTCGACGGCGCCGGCGAGATCGAGGGCGATCCTCTGGCCCTGCAACGCGCCCTGATGAACATCCTGCAGAACGCGATCAACCACGGCGGCAGGAAAGGCATCATCGCACTGACCGCCGGCTGCAACTGGATCGAGGTCAGCGACGAGGGACCGGGCATTCCCGCCGATATGCGGGATCGGATATTCGAGCCCTTCTTCAAGCGCCATCACGACGGACGCGGCGCCGGACTCGGCCTCAATCTCGTTCGTGACATCCTGCGCATGCACGGCGGCGAGGTGACGATCGACAACCGCAATCCCGGCGCGGTCTGCCGGCTGAGCTTCCCGCCGGACAAAACGGCAGGCGTTCATACGCCGCCGCGCCTGGCGACTGCATAATTCAAAGGGCTACCGCGTCCTTTGTGGCTCGCGAAAAGACGCGCGGCGCTGTCGTGCGATGGATTAAATCGCGTCTCCGTGACATACAGAGTCGATGAGCGTGCACAGAGATTCGCAACTCGACATGTTTGCCAAGGCATCGCCCGCGATTGCCAAGGTGCGCGGTCCAGCGCGCCGGCTACCTTCCCAACCGACCGCCTACTCTGATGAAGACATGGCGCGGACTCTGGAAGAGAGCGGCAACTATCGCATCTTGAGAAAGCTGGCCGCCCGGCCGGTTGCCTCAGTCAGGCGGCCCGGGTTTTCACAGCTCGGCGTCATTCTCGATACGGAGACCACAGGTCTCAACCACCGCAGCGACGAGATCATCGAAATCGGCGCCGTCGCCTTCACGTTCAACGATGACGGGGCAATCGGCGATATCATCGGCATTTATGGCGGCCTGCAACAGCCGTCCCGACCGATCCCGCCCGAGATCACCCGGCTGACGGGTATCACCGATGCGATGGTCGAAGGACAGCTCATCGATATCCAATCTCTGAGAGCGCTGATCGAACCGGCGGATCTGATCATTGCCCACAATGCCGGGTTCGACCGGCCGTTCTGCGAGGCCTTCTCGACGATTTTCGCCGGCAAGGCCTGGGCATGCTCGGTTTCTGAGATCGACTGGAGCGCCCGCGGCTTCGAGGGCACGAAACTCGGCTATCTCGTCGGCCAGGCAGGGTATTTCCATGAAGGCCATCGCGCCGTGGACGACTGCCACGCGCTCCTGGAAATCCTGGATCGAGAGCAGCGCGACGGTGAAAGCCCGTTCACCGAGCTCTACCGCGCCAGCCAGCGTTCGCGCATCCGCATCTTTGCCGAACACAGCCCGTTCGAGATGAAGGACCACCTGAAGGCGAGGGGTTATCGCTGGTCTGACGGAAGCGACGGCCGTCTGAAGTCCTGGTGGATAGAAGTCGGCGAAGAGGATCTCGGCAACGAGCTTTCCTATCTGCGTTCGGAAATTTACCGGTGGAAAGAAGCGGAGCCGCCGATCGTGCGGCTGACGGCCTTCGATCGTTTCAAACTCTGACCGCGAAGCGGTTCGGATCCTGATCGGGAAATCGCTACCAGATATGACGATCCATGCAATTGCTGCATAGGTGCAGTGATGCATTGGCGCTGTAATAGTCAGAGGTCTCATATTATATACAACTCATCGAAGCGAACGAAGCGCCAAGGACTGGCAGCTGAGCTTCGAAAGCCCACGAAAGGGGATCATCATGAACGTAGCACGCTCTTTCAACAACTGGCGCAAGTACCGTCAGACGGTCGCTGAACTGGGTCGTATGTCCGCACGCGAACTGGACGACCTCGGCATCGGCCGCAGCGAAATCCGCAATGTCGCCCGCGCGGCCATCGCCCGCTAACGGCAAATTAGACCAAGCATCTTCGAGACTATGCCAGCGCCTGCTTCCTCCCGAGCGGGCGCTTTGCTTTTGTGCGTCCGGCGGATGGAGCAGGGTGATCAAGCCGCCCGCTTTTCGCATAGCGCATAGCTGCATTGCAAATAAATGCCTATCAACTGAGCAAGAAATAAGTATGATTATTTCTATCGAAGCGATGCACCTCCTCCCGCGTCCCTTCGATATACAGGCGCCCCATCCTCCTCCCAGGGTCGTCTGTGGAATGACAGCACTCCTCCTCCCAGCTGTCGTTCGGTTTTTTTCGAAAGCCTGCCGCACCTCCTCCCGCGGCAGGCTTTTTCGTTTTGGCCCAATAAAATACCGGCCCGTGCCGAAGCGGCCGCTTGCGATCATCGCTTGATGATGGCGTCATCATCTCCGCAAATTCTCCTGTCTATTCCCAGATTTTCTTTCGTGCTCTTGCGGGCCTTGCGTCTCCTCAAGCGAGCGCCGACAAACCTGTTGACACCAAACTTGTCGTACAACTATGTAACCGGATGGATACCGCCGCAGCGGAACAGGCCGGACAAGACCGGCTTCCGCAATAGCGACGACCCCTGGCGACAATGAAGCGGAAGGAAAATTGACATGCAGATCGACGTGAGGCACGCCTCCCATCCAGAGGCCGTGCGTGATTTCGACACGGAGACGCTGCGGCGTCACTTTCTGGTGGAAACCGTCTTCGCGAGCGGCGAGATCCGGCTCACATATTCGCATTACGACCGAATGGTCATCGGCGGCGCGACGCCGCTCGGCCCCGGGCTGACGCTGACGGCGCCGACGGCGATCGGACAGGAAACCTTCCTTGCTGAGCGTGAACTCGGCGCCCTGAACATCGGTGGTGCCGGCCGCATCATCGTCGACGGCACGAATTACGATCTTGCCAAATATGATTGCCTGTATGTCGGCAAGGGTGCCAAGGACGTCAGCTTCGAGAGCGCGGATGCTGCCAATCCGGCAAAGTTCTATCTGGTCTCGACGCCAGCGCATCAAGCCCATCCAACCGTGTTGCTCACCCGCGAAAAGGCCCGTCACCTGACGCCGGGCGAAGCCGCCACAGCCAACAAGCGGTCGATCTACCAGTTCATCCACCCGGAAGTCTGCCAATCCTGCCAACTCACCCTGGGCTTCACCATGATCGAACCGGGCAGCGTCTGGAACACCATGCCGGCCCATACGCATGACCGCCGCATGGAAGCCTATCTCTATTTCGATCTCGAAGCGGAACAGCGTGTGTTCCACTTCATGGGCGAGCCGCAGCAGACCCGGCATATGCTTGTCGCCAACGAACAAGCGGTCATCTCGCCGCCCTGGTCGATCCATTCGGGCGCCGGCACCAAGAATTACAGCTTCATCTGGGCGATGGCCGGCGACAATAAGAGCTTTACCGACATGGACCATATCGCCATTGCGGATCTGAGGTGAGCGTCGTGGCAAATCCCTTCGACCTTTCCGGCCGGGTTGCCGTCGTCACCGGCGCCAATACAGGGCTCGGCCAGGCCATCGCGGCCGCACTGGCAGCGGCCGGTGCGTCGATCGTCGCCGTCGGACGCTCCTCAATGGACGAAACCGAGGCGCTGGTGAAGGAAGCGGGAAGCCGCTTTCATGTCGTCAAGGCCGATCTTGCCAGCATCGAACCGGTCAAGGGGATCGTCACTGAGACCATCCAGACCTTCGGCGGCCTCGACATCCTCGTCAACAATGCCGGCATCATCCGCCGCGCCGATGCGCTCGACTTCACCGAGGAAGACTGGGACGCGGTGATCGACGTCAACCTGAAGACTGCCTTCTTCCTGTCGCAGGCCGCCGGCCGCCACATGGTCGACAAGGGCAGGGGCAAGATCATCAACATCGCCTCGCTGCTCTCCTTCCAGGGCGGCATCCGGATCCCGTCCTATACCGCCTCGAAAAGTGGCCTCGCCGGCCTGACCAAGCTGCTGGCCTGCGAATGGGCCGGCAAGGGCGTCAACGTCAACGCCATCGCCCCCGGCTATTTCGTGACCAACAACACCACGGCGCTGCGCGAGGATGCCGACCGCAATGCCGCCATCCTTGCCCGCATCCCGGCCGGGCGCTGGGGAACGCCGTCCGAACTCGGCGGTGCGGCCGTATTCCTGGCATCGTCGGCGTCCGACTACGTGCATGGAACGGTGCTGCCCGTCGATGGCGGTTGGCTGGCGCGCTGATCGGTCTCACGCCGTGCCTCTTTTCAGGCGCGCTAAGGATGCTCTATCGCTTCGATTCTCCGCATAACCCCGAAAATTGATTCCGGTTTTCGGGGTTATGCGCTAGGGCTGCTGCCCACCGCATCGGCGTGGATACGGAATGCGAACAGGAAACGGGGTCGGCGCAGCCGCCTCGACACCAGGATTTCGAAACAGGATGGCAGATAAGGACAACGCGGTCTTCAATACCATTCAGCAGGCGCCGAACCTGCGCAGCAACCTTGCCGATATGTTGACGGCGCAAATAGAGTCCGGCGACCTGAAGCCCGGCCAGCGCCTGCCGACCGAACAGGCGATCATGACGGCGACCGGCGTCAGCCGGACGATCGTTCGCGAAGCGCTTGCCGCCCTGCGTGCAAAGGGGTTGATCACCACGCGGCAAGGCCTTGGGGCTTTCGTCTCGAACGATCCGACACCGAGATCCTTCTCCATCATTCCGAACGACCTGCAGTCGATCGACGAGGTTCTGCGCGTGCTGGAGCTGCGCATGGGGATCGAATACGAAGCCGCCGGCCTTGCCGCGCTGCGGCGCACGCAGGAGGATATCGACCGCATGCAGGATCGTCTCGATGCCCTCGACAAGGCGCTCGAGGAGGGTGGATACGGTGCGCAAGAGGATTACGCCTTCCACAGATCTATTCTGGTCGCGACGCAGAATTCCTATTACGGCCGCCTCTTCGACACGTTCGGCAACATCATGGTGCCCCGGCAATGGGCGCGCTTGGACAAGATGACATCCGCCGAGCGCAAGCGCCATGCGGCGCGCATGCGCAGGGAACACCATGCCATATTCGCGGCAATCCGCGACCGCGACGAGCCCGCCGCGCGCCGCGCTATCCGAAGCCACCTGTCGAAGAGCGCCGCGCGCTTCGAGGAGTTGCGCGACGCTACGGCATAATCCTTTTCACACCTCAGGCTTCGGCCTCATCAGCCGCCGCCAGGCGGCGTGGTCGGTTTGCAGATCGACCGAGGCGTGGATCGCGGGAAGAAGCGGTTTGCGTTTGCGTCGGCCGAAGCGCCGTTTGAAGCCGAGGATATTTTCGACGAAGCTTCTGGTGTAGAGCCCGGGGCCGCTTGAATAGATGCGCCACCCACCGTCGACGGCGATCTCTCCCCCTTTGACCCGCTCCCATTCGGCCGCCGCCTGATAACGATCATGGAAAGCCGCGTCGCTGCTGCTGAAATAAGTATTGCGCTGGCGCAGCGAAGCATGCGGCAGCGCTGATGTGACTGAAATCGGATTGACGACGGCGATCGCCTTCCAGAGTTCGTCCACTTCCGCCTCCAGCGCCAGCGTCTCGCAGTAGCGCAGATGCGCATGCACGTACATCAGCCCGATCTCGCGCCCGAAGAAGGAGGAGGATTCGGCGCGGCGAAACAGCGTCTCGGGCCCTCCGGCGTAGGTCGCGGGCTTTTCCATCAGCCGCACGCCGTCGGGAAAGAGCAGATGCTCTTCGATCAGCTTCATATGATCGCGTCGCTGAACCGGCGTGAAGAGGCCGCCGAGCATCGCCTGCGTCATCGAGATCAGCGAGTAATGCAGCCCGGTGCGCCGGTCGCTCGGGTGCAGCAGCAATTCGACGCCATCATGGCTGGGATCGAAGATGCCGTAGCCGGCAACGATACCGTCACGCACGAGATGGCGGTTGAAATCCCGGCGCATCGCCGTTGCGATCTTCCTCAAGCCCTTGGCCTTGTCGCCATGGCCGAGGCGGCGCAGGATCGCGGAATAACGGACGATCTGCTCGTAGAGCAAAGCAACGGTCCAGCTACTGACCATCCAGTCGCGCAGATGCGGATCGGCCGGCTGCAGGGAATCGTTCCAGTCTCCCTCGCCATAGCGGATCAGATGCGTTCCCGGGATGAAAGCTTCGCCAACGGTATCGAGCAGCTTCTCGACATGGATTGCGATGGTGTCGGGCTCCGGTGCCCGGGCCATGGTCTTTTCATCACGCCAGGAGACTTTCTCGTCGAGGATGGCGAGATCGCCGGTCGCTTCGATATAGTCGCAGAGCGCCTTCAGCGGCCAGACGACGATGTCGCCGTGACTATCGCCTGCCCGGATATTGGCATAGGGCTCCAGCATGAACCACTGCGGCCAGTCACCTTTTTCCAGGTATTGTTCGCTGAAGACGGTCTTCAGCACCTCTTTGGCTTCGCGGTCATGCTCGTAGGCGAGCAGGAATTCGATCGGCCCCTGGCAGGCGTCGCGCGTACCCCAGGCAGCACCGGTATATTGCTCGAGGCCGTGCGGCACGCTCAGATGCACAATGGCATCATGCGCGAGCCAGGGAAGCAGGGCCGTCTGCGCGGCAAGGTCGGGCGAGGTGCTGGCGATCGTCACGCCGCGCACGGCGTTCCGCCAGAATTTTGATGCCGGCGCAAGCATGGCATCACCGGTGACGCCGGCCTCATATCGTTGCGCCAGGCGCTCGGCCTCCGCCGCATCGGTCATCGAGCCGACGACGGCAAAGGAAAGCGTCTGCGTCGGTCGCGATCGCAGTGCGACGAAGGCGCCGTTGCGCGCCATCCCGTCGCTATAGAGCAATTCGTCGCCACCGATCTCCTCGATGGCATCGGGCGTCGAACTCACCAGCCAATAGCTGGCATCGGGATAACGCTCGCCCCAGAGCCAGGCCGGGTCCGGCCGGAAAAGAATGCGCTTGGCTAAGGTGTCGAATGCGATCTGCCCGCCCGCGTCATATTCGCGCTCGCCGAGCACGACATGACCAAACACCAGGAAGCGGCATGGCTCGCCCTCGACAGAGACGGTCCACTGCATCGCCGCATCCTCGCCGGAGGCGACTGCCGATACGATGATCGTGCGTTCGGAGAGGCGATAGATCCAACGGCAATCGCTGAGTCCCATTTCGAAAGCCGACGGCACCGCCAGAAGCTGCCAGCCGGCGCCGACATCCGCCATGATGCGCAGCCCGCCGGCGCGCGTCAGATTGTAGGGGTCACGGGAGACGGAAAAGAGCTTGTGAAAAGACGTATTGCCGATCGTCAGCTGCGCCGCAAAAATGCCCTGCATCCAGCAGGTCGCGGCAAGCGTCGCATCGTCGAGCAGCATATTCTCACCGCTTCTGACGATCGCGCCGTGACGGCGCGCCACCATGAGCTCCTTGTCGCGCAGGACCACATGACGGTTCAAAACGCCGTCCGACACGAAAAACGAAAGAAGCTTTCCGTCGACGCGCTCTTCCAGGCTCCGCTCCGGATAGAGCTGGCTGATCGCCTTTTTGTCCAGCGCCTCGGCCTTCAGCAAGGCAGCATCCTGAAGCAGACTGCAGACCGGCGTGACCTCCTCGATATCGGCAGCCGCACTGTTGGTCGCCGCAAGCGCGTCAAGTCGTGAAAGGTCGGCATCGCTCGACGCTTCGGGATGATCGGCGGCGAAGACGGCAAAGAAGGTCGCGGTCACACCGCTTGCCGGCACGGAGAGCGATTTCGACTGGATGGCGGGACACGCCGTCTCTTGCTGCCGCCGTTTGCTCGGCAGGCTGGTGCCGAAAGGGCCGACCAGCCGATCGTCGAGGCGGTCCTTCGCCTGCACCAGCTGAATGGCATCCGTGGCATAGGCAGCCGCCCCATCGCGGCAGCCTTGCACGAGCCAGGGGTTGCGGGCACCCGACTGCTTGAGATTTTGCCGGTTCATCACGACCGGGCCGAATGTCTCATGATCGGTGATATGGTGATCGACATATTGCGATGCATAGGCTTCGCTGTTCATCAGGAAGCCGCGGTCGCCGAGACCGACGTCCTGGATCAGTACCAGATCCACCGGCAGCGCTCCATCCTTCAGATGGCGGATGGAGACACGCCAGAACCAGGCCGTTTCGGAGGGATGAAGCTCGAGGCGGACGGTGTAGCCGATATCGCCTCTCTTGCCGCTCCAGGAGAAGCTCGTCGTATCGTGCCCGAAGCTGCCATTAGCGCGAGGCCCGACAATCTCGACGACATCAGGTGCCGCACCGCCGATGCGCAGATACAGCCGTCCGATGCCGCCGGTGAGCGGCGAGCCCTGGATCTGGTTGATCTGCACCGATCCCTTGTCGTCGGCATATTCGATGGCAAACAGCGTGCCGTTCGGCAGGGCCGCTATCGACAGGCCGGATCCGTTGCTGATCGTGAAGAGGCCAAGCTCTTCGCGTCGGGGCATTTGAAAACTGCGCGTAAGGTCCGTGGCCATTGAGATCTCGTCGATTGGCTTCAGAAGGGAACTGGAAGATGACGCAAAATGATTGAGAGAAATCTTACCGGAGATCGGAAGATCGGCAACTTCTCACCATGGTTTTCACGTTGAGGCCGGTCGCCTGGCAAAGGGCACTGAGAGCAGGGCGCAGCCGGTCAGGATAGCGACGATCATCCAGGCTTCGTTGATCGCCTGGACGCTAGCCGCGGTCTGGACCAGCGGATCGAGCAGCGCCATGGTATCTGCATCGAAGCTGCCGCTATGTGCCGATATGGTCTGCGGAGGCGCGCCGACGAATGTCCCAGCCTCGATGTCGCCGGCTTGAAGACGGGTCCACAGGGCCTGTCCCAGCGGTTCCGAGCGCGTGTAGATGATGGTGTCGATCAGCGCGATGCCGATCGCCCCGCCGAGATTGCGCATCAGGTTGAAAAGTCCACTGGCATCGGGAATGCGATCTGGCGGAAGTGTGCCGAGCGCCAGCCGCGTCGGCGGCAGCAGGCAGAACATGATGGCGACGCCGCGCACGACCTGCGGCCAGAACATCGCGTCATAATCCGTGCGAGGATCCTGAAACGCGCTCATCCCGACGCCGATCGCAAAGAGCGCGAAACCGGCCGCCGACAGCAGCCGCGCATCCATGCGCTTCTCCAGCGCGACCGCGATCGGCGCCGTCACCAACTGCGCGATGCCGGTGACCAGCATCGTCATGCCGATCTCAAGCGCGTCATGCCCCCTGATGAAAGCGAGGAAGACCGGCATGAGATAGACCGAGCCAAAGAGGCCGATGCCGAGCACGAAGCTCAGAACCGATCCGACGAGAAAGTTCCGATCGCCGAAATTGCCGAGATCGACGATCGGCCTGCCTCGGCGCAGCGTTCGCCAGACGAAGACGCCTCCCGAAGCAAGGCAGACGGTGAGCAGGCTGAGCACATAGGCCGAGATCCAGCCGCTCGTCGGCGCCTCCTTCAGGCTGAGTTCCAAAGTCGTCAGCGCGGTCGCCATCAGCAGGAGCGACAGACCATCGAGATGCCTCAGTTCGGACGGATCGGTCGCCTGCCGCGGCAGGGACCGTGCGGCCAGGATTGCCGAGACGATACCGGGGATGATGTTGATCAGGAACAGCCAGTGCCAGGAATAGGTCTGCGTCAGCCATCCGCCGACGATCGGTCCGACGGTTGGAGCAAGCACCGCAAGCACGCCGGCGATCGTCGTCGCAAGCGCCTGCCGCTCGTTCGGGAACAGGATGAACACGGCTGAAAATACCGATGGGATCAGCGTTCCGCCGGAAAAACCCTGAAGCACCCGCCAGGCCACCAACTCGCCGAAGCTGCCGCTCGCCGCACAGCCGGCGGAGGCTGCGACGAACAGGCTGATGGCAATGACGAACAGCCATCGCATCGTCAACAGCCGGGTCAAGAAGCCGGTGAGCGGGATCGCCACCACCTCGGCGATGAGATAGGCCGTCTGTATCCAGCTCATCTGATCCGGATCGATGCCCAGCGCTGACTGGATGGTCGGCAGAGATGTCGCCACCACCTGGACGTCGAGGATCGCCATGAACATGCCGACGCACATCGCCAGGAAGCCGAGCCAGACGATGGCGGGCGTTTCATCAGGACGGGCAGATTCAAGTCGTTCCGACATGCGATGATCCCGCGCGCTGCATTCTCCGCCCTGGGGTGCGAAGACTAAGGCCGATCGTGGTTGCGATCGAGACGACGGACAGCATGGCTCGGAAGTGAACCGCGATTTCGCCGATCGCGACACCATAGTTCGGATGAGGACAGGAGGGATAGGGACCCGCCAGCACAAATTTGCGAACGCGATCGAGCCTGACCGGTAGGCCAGGCTCGATCGCGTGATCAACGGATTTGCTCCGAGCGTCCTATATATCAGGCGCTTAGCTGCGGAAGAGCGACAGGATATTCTGCGACGACGAATTCGCGATCGATAGCGACTGGATCGCGAGCTGCTGTTGTGTTTGCAAGGCCGACAGTTTGCTCGACTCCTCCTCCATGTCGGCGTCGACCAGCCGGCCCACACCCGAGTCGATCGAATCGGAAAGCGCACTGACGAAGTCTTCCTGCAGATCGATGCGCGTCGAGATCGAACCTAGTTGCGCACCGGCAGAGGTCATTGCCGACAGTGCGGATTCGATGGTCGACAGCGCCGACTGGATCTGACCGGTGGTGAAGTCGGTGATATCAAGCGAATAGACGGAATCGCCGTTTGCATCAGCCGTTCCGAGGATGCCGGACGCGGTATCGATCGTCCCGCTGCTCATGCCGAACAACACATTGCCGGTGGAGCTGGTATCCAGAGCGTATTCCGTCATTTTAACGGAAACGGCGCCGGAGCCGTCGCGTACGAAAGACGATACGACACTTTTCGTGCCATCCGCGCCCGCGACCCAGTTCTCACCGGAGAACGACGCCGACTGGGCAATGCTCAGCAGTTGTTCCTGAAGCTGGCTGATTTCTTCCTGGACCTTGGACTTGTCGACACCGTCTTCGGTCGCTGCCACAAGCTTGGATTTGATCTCGTCGACAACGTCGATCGCATTGTCCATGGCCGTATAGGCAGTATCAACCTTTGCTGCGCCAAGGCCCAGCGCGTCGGACACGGCGGAGAGCGCCTTGTTGTCGGACCGCATCGTGGTTGCGATCGACCAGTAGGCGGCATTGTCGGATGCGGTGTCGACCCGATAGCCGGTAGAAACACTATTCTGTGTCGTTTCGAGACTGGAGTTGATGTTGCGCAGCGTCTGAAGGGCAGACATCGCTGAATTGTTCGTATTGATGCTCGTCATGGGAAATTCGACCCGCTCTTAGAAGTTGAATGTGTTGCATCCCGGGGAACATCCCGGCCGTGGCGAGCAGCCTCATGCTTATCGACCAATGTTCGAGCAGGTCGATTCGCCATCGTTGAAACAATTATGGTACTTAAAGGTACATTAATTATTAACGCCGGAATTATCCTTACAAAACAACACATGTAACCGGCTCCGAGGCCGTTGCAAAAAGTTTGAGATCGGCAATTGACGTGTCGGCAGGAAACTGACTATCAATATTAAATCAATTTGATTGACTTCAAAAATAAACAACAAGGGGAACGATGGAATGAGATTGAGCAAGAGTGCAATCCGCAACAATTCCATGCGCGCTGGCTTTGCGGCGGCAACCGCTCTGACGGCGCTCGTCGTTTTTGGAACGGGGGGTGCAGCCGCAGAGTCGGTGCTGACGATGCATATCGAGGAGCAGAGCAGCTGGGTTCAGAACTTCAATCCGTTCGACCTTGCCGGCCGCCGGCAGAGCACGATGGATTTCATCTACGAGCCCCTGGTCATCTTCAATGCCGAGGATGGCGGCAAGCCGGTGTTTCGCCTGGCGACCGACTATAAATTCTCCGAGGATATGAAATCAGTCACCTATACGCTGCGGCCTGGTCTGAAGTGGTCCGACGGCCAGCCGCTGACGTCGGCTGACGTGAAGTACACGATCGATCTCATGCTGAAGAACCCCGCGCTCGACACTGTCGGCGTCGGCGAAACCATTGCCTCCGTCGAGGCGCCGTCGGCGACCGAGGTCAGGATCGATCTCAAGGCCGTGAACTCCGATTTCCCGGAAACGCTTGCCGATCTCGCCGTCGTTCCCGAGCATATCTGGAAGGACGTTTCCGATCCGGTCGCCTTCAAGAACGAGAAGCCGGTCGGTTCCGGCCCGATGACGGAGCTGCGCCGTTTCACGCCGCAGGTCTATGAGCAATGCCGCAACCCGAACTATTGGGATGCCGCCTCGCTGCATGTCGATTGCCTGAGGCTGCCGCAGATATCAGGCAACGACCAGATGCTTGCCATCCTGCCGGAAGGCAACATGGACTGGATCGGATCCTTCATTCCGCAGATCGACAAGACCTTCGTGGCGCTCGATCCCGACCATAACGGCTATTGGCAGCCGCCGGCCGAAACCGTCGCTTTCCAGATGAACTTCAAGAGCGGCAATGAAGGCAACCTCGAGGCCTATAAGGATCTGAACTTCCGCCATGCCTTCAGCCTCGCCATGGACCGCGCGTCGATGGTCGATATTGCCGGCTTCGGCTATCCTGTCGTCAACGTGCATGCGACCGGCCTGCCGCCGCGTTTTGAGACCTGGCGCAACAAGGGCGCCGAAGGCGACAAGGACGCCTTCATGGGCTTCGATACCGAGAAGGCCAACAAGATTCTCGACGATGCCGGCTACAAGAAGGGTGCCGACGGCTTCCGCACCACGCCGAGCGGCAAGCCGATTGCCTTCCCGATCATCGTTCCGAACGGCTGGACGGACTGGATCGATGCGGTCCAGATTGCGGTCGAAGGACTGCGTGCAGCCGGCATCAACGCGTCCGTTGCCACGCCGGAATATGAACAATGGCGCAAGCAGATCATCGATGGCAGCTTCGAGGTCGTCATGAACTCCCGCGCCGACGGGGCAACGCCATTCCGCGGCTATTACCAGAGCTTGTCGACCGCTTACGGCGGGCGCATCACCGGCGCGCCCTCGCGCTATTCGAACCCGAAGCTGGACGCGCTTTTCGATCAGTATCTGAAGGCGACGTCGGAGGACGATCACAAGAAGATCTTCAACGACATCCAGCTGCTGATTGCCGACGACTTCCCTGTCGTGCCGGTATTCAACGGGCCGACCTGGTATCAGTTCTCCAGCAAGCGCTTCACCGGCTGGGTCACCGACAAGGATCCCGTCATGAATCCGGAGGATCATGACAACAACCGCATGCGCCTGATGCATCTGCTGCGCCTCAAGCCGGTCCAATAAGCCTCGCGAGGGAGCGGAAATGCGCGTTTCGAGCCGGCGCCTCGGCGTCTATGCGGTCGCCCTGGCGTTCGCCATCGTCATGAACTTCATTCTTCCCCGGCTCATGCCGGGGAGTCCTGTCGATGCCATGGTCGCCCAGCTCGGCCCGCGGGCAACACCTGCCGCCGTCGAGGCGATCAAGGCGCGTTTCGGCGCGGTCGACCAGCCGATGCTCTGGCAGTTCGTCGATTACGTGAAGGGGTTGGCGACCCTCGATCTCGGCGTCTCGGTCAAATATTACCCCCAGACCGTCGTCCAGGTTCTTGGCCGTTCGACGCTCTGGACGGTCTTCCTTGTCACCACCGCGATCATCTTTTCGCTCTGCGTCGGTGTCGTGCTCGGCGCGATCTCGGCCTGGCGTCGCGGCGGACGCTTCGACACGATCGTCTCGCCGCTCTCCGTGATCATGATTTCGGTGCCGCCTGTCATCGTGGCGCTGACGACACTTTTCGTCTTCGCGGTCTCACTGCGCTGGTTTCCGGTGGGATATGCCTATGATCCCAACCTCGATCCCGCCTTCGATTTCACCTTCATTGGCAGCGTGTTCGCCCATGCGATCCTGCCGGTCCTGACGCTTTCGCCGTTCCTGATCGGCGAATTCCAGACGACGATGCGCTCGTCGATGATCTCGGTACTCGGCGAGGACTATGTAACCATGGCGCGCGCCAAGGGGCTCAGCCACCTCACCGTCATGTTCGGCTACGGCGCACGCAATGCCATGCTTCCCGTTTTGACCAACCTGGCGCTGATGCTCGGCGCCGTCTTCGGCGGCTCGATCGTCACCGAGATCGTCTTCAACTATCCGGGGTTGGGACTGACACTTTATACTGCGAGCATCGCCCGCGATTATCCTGTCATCCAGGGACAGTTGCTGCTGATGACGCTCGCGACGCTGGGTGCCAACTTCCTCGTCGACATCATCTACGGGCTCGTCGATCCCAGATTGCGGGAGGCCGTATGATGAGCTTTACGCTGCGGCCCATCCTCAGGCAAAAGAAAGCGCTGGCCGGCCTCATCATCATTGTGGCTCTGTGGCTGATGGCGCTGTTTGCGCCGATCGTTGCGCCCGGCGAGCCCGGAGCGCGTGTCGGGCGCTCGCATCAACCGCCGTCGATCGAACATGTCATGGGCACGACGAAGATGGGGCGAGATGTCTATCGCCAGTTCGTCTGGGGCGCCCGTAGCTCTCTCTCGGTCGGTTTTGCCACGGGCATTGCCATCACCGTTCTCGGCACGGCCATCGGCCTCGTCGCCGGTTATGCCGGAGGCAGGACCGATGCGGTGCTCGATCTTGCGACCAATGTCGTGCTTGTTGTCCCCAACATGCCGCTGCTGATCCTGCTCGCCTCCTTCGCCGGGACGGTGGGGCCGATGACGATCATGGCGATCATCGCGCTGACCTCCTGGCCCTGGGGCGCCCGCATGACACGCTCGCAGACGATGGCGCTTCGCAATCGTGACTTCGTCACGGCCTCCAAGATGATCGGAGAGCCGGCCTGGCGCATCATCTTCGTGGAAATCCTGCCGAACCTGACGACGCTGATCGGCATCAACCTCGTCGGCAGCATCATCTATGCCATCGTTGCCCAGACGACGCTCGAATATCTGGGCTTTGGCGATCCGCTGAAGGTCTCCTGGGGCACGATGCTCTACAATGCCCAGAATTCCTCGGCGATCATGGTCGGCGCATGGTGGGACATCGGGGTGCCGGCAGTTGGCATCGCGCTGACGGGGCTTGGTCTTGCGCTGCTGAATTTCACCTTCGACGAGATTGCCAATCCGCAGCTCCGCTCCGGCCCGGCGCTGACGCGCTGGTTCCGCCTCACCCGCGCTCGCAACAGGGAACTGGAGCTTGGCCGATGAGCGACAATCTTCTGGAAATCGAAAAGCTCAATGTCGACTACCTCGTCGAAAAGGGAGAATTCCGCGCCGTGAAGGAGGTCTCCTTCAATATCGGCCGGGGCGAGATCTTCGGGCTGGCCGGCGAATCCGGTTGCGGCAAGAGCACAATTGCCTATGCCATCACGCGTCTTTCCAAGGCGCCTGCCTGGATCAGCGGCGGCAGCATCCGGCTGGACGGACAGGATCTCCTGAGGCTGCCCGAACGCGAGTTGCAGAAAATCCGCTGGAAGCGCATCGGCATGGTCTTCCAGAGCGCGATGAATTCGCTCAATCCGCTGATGCGTGTCGAGGCGCAGTTCCATGACGTTCTGCGCCGACACACCGGTTGCTCGCATGAGGAATCAAGGGCTCGCGGCGAGGAGATGTTCCGCCTCGTCGGCATCCCCACACATCGCATCGGCGATTACCCGCACCAGTTCTCCGGCGGCATGCGCCAGCGCATCGTCATCGCGATCTGCCTGGCGCTGAGACCCGAGCTTATCATCATGGACGAACCGACGACGGCTCTCGACGTGGTCGTGCAGCGGGAGATCCTCGAGCAGGTCGTCGATCTGCAGCGGACCTATGGATTTTCGGTGCTCTTCATCACCCATGACCTGCATCTGATGGCGCAGCTCTGCCAGCGCATCGGCGTGATGCTGAAGGGCGAACTCGTCGAAGTGGGCGACGTTCGCCAGGTCGCTCAAGCGCCGCGGCACGATTATACCCGCAAGCTTTGGAATGCCATTCCGCAGCTTCCGGGCAATCCGCATCTATCGGGAGTCTTGGCATGAAAGCGGAGGCAAATCCTGTTGTCGCCGACGCGGTGATCCGGCTCGAAGACATCAAGCGTAATTTCGGCCCGGTACATGCGCTGAAAGGTGTGTCCTTCTCGCTCTTTCCCGGGCGGGCATTGGCGCTGGTCGGCGAATCCGGCTGCGGCAAGACGACTTGCGCCCGCATCATCGCCCGCTTGGACAAACCGACGGGCGGCAGGCTGTTTTTCCGCGGGCAGGATCTGACCGCCCGCGGCGAGGCGAAGGATGAGCATCAGTACCGCAGGGAGGTGCAGATGGTCTTCCAGGATCCGTTCTCGTCGCTCAACCCAGCCTTCACGGTCAGCCATCATCTGGCGCGGCCACTGCAATTGCATCGGCAGAGCGGCTCCAGGGCGGATCTTCCCGAAGAGATTGCCCGCCTGCTGGCAAGCGTCGGGCTGGAGCCCGATGTGACCAGGCAGAAATTCCCGCATGAACTCTCGGGCGGGCAGCGGCAGCGTGTGAATATCGCTCGGGCGCTGGCCGTCGCGCCGAGCGTGCTGGTTGCCGATGAGCCGACCTCGATGCTTGATGTCTCCATCCGCAAAGACATTCTCGATCTGCTCGCGAAAGTGAAACGCGAGAATGAGCTCGCCATGCTCTATATCACGCACGACATCGCAACGGCCGCACATGTGGCCGAAGAGATCGTCGTCATGTTCGCCGGCCAGATGGTCGAATGGGGCGACACCGATGCGGTTCTGTCCGATCCGCGCCATCCCTATACAAGATTGCTGCTTTCAGCCGTTCCAGATGGCAGCCGGCCGTTCGTGACGGGCGGAAGCGCGCGTTTCCTCGAACAAGCGGAAAAGGTACGCTCGCTCAGCCGTCCGGAATCGACTGTCGTCGAGCAGGTCGGCTCCAATCATTTCATACGCGCGCTCGGCGTTTCCGGCTGAAGGATGGCAAAGTGGACTACCTGGTAAACCTTTCCACCCTGCCGCAAGATACGCAATCGCCCGAGCGAATGGCCCGCGAGGGTGTGACGATCCGCCGGGCTCTGCCGCCGGAATTCCGGCTGATCACTGGCTGGATCGCAGAACAATTCGGTGAGGGATGGGCGAGCGAGGCATCCGTCGCGATGACCCGCCAGCCGACGACCTGCTTCATCGCCACGCGCGAACAGAAGCTCGTCGGTTTTTCCTGCCATGAAGCGACGGCACGCGGTTTCTTCGGACCGACCGGCGTCGACGAAGGCCTTCGCGGGCTCGGCATCGGCCGGGCATTGCTTTTTGCCAGCCTGAACGACCTGACAGCGATGGGCTATGCCTACGCGATCATCGGCGATGTCGGCCCTTCTGCCTTTTACGAAAAGGCCGTCGGGGCCATGCCTATCCCCAATTCCGCTCCCGGCATTTACGCCGGAATGCTCAAGACCTGATCTTCAGAAGGAAGAGTGACCATGTCCATTTCGCGACCGAAAGCCCTGCGGCTTGAAACCCTTTGGAATCCGCCTGCTGATGGTAAGGAGTTTTCCTATGTCCTGCGCCTCAAGAACCTCGGCACCGAGCCGCTTTCGAATTTCTCCCTCTGCGTGAGCGGCCCGGGCCGTGTCGATCCGGCGGGTCGCGTCGAAGGCGCGACGGTCTCACAACGGCTCTCGAATTTCACCGAATTCCAGCCGCCGGCCAATTTCGTTCTCGGCGCCGGCGAGACGTGGACGATTTCGGTCTACGCGTTGAGCTGGCAGTTCCGCCACTGGACGGACGGCGCGACGAGCGGCTATCTCGCGCTTTCCGATGGCAGCACGATCGTCCTCACCATAGAGCCGACGCGATCTTCGGTCAGCAATGCGCCTCTGAAGCGTGGCGCCGAGATCTATCCGGTTCCCGTCAATGCGCCCGTTCAGGTGTCGATCATCCCCTGGCCGAACCATGTGTCGGTCACTTCCCGCCGGCCGCTGCCGGCCGGTTTTGCGCCGCAGGCGCAGAGCGCTGAAGGGGAGGCGGCAGCACAAAACTTAGCAGAGCTGGTCGAGCATCTCTTTGCCGTCGAGGGCATCGTACGGAGCGAGGCGGAAGGCGCGGTTCCGGTTGCCCTGAAGGATGCCGCCGGGTTCGAGCCGGAGGCCTATCGGCTGAGCTTCGAGGGTGAGGCGATCACGATCGAGGCAAGCAGCCGGACCGGCTTCCTCTACGGTCTCGTCACGCTCGGCCAGATCTGGCGCGGTGCAAGGCTGCATCCCGAGGTCTTCCAGTTTCCGGCCGCCGGCGAGATCGTCGATGAGCCGTCGATGGGTTGGCGCGGGCTGCATCTCGATGTCGCCCGCCAGTTCTACGGCGCCGCCGAGGTCAAGAAGCTGTTGGCGGTGCTTGCCTGGAACAAGCTCAACCGCTTCCACTGGCACCTTTCCGACGACGAAGCATGGCGCGTCGAGATCGACGCCTATCCTGATCTGACCGCGGTCGGCGCCTGGCGCGGCCACGGTCTGGCCGTTCCGCCGCTGCTCGGTTCGAGCCCGGCCCGCACCGGCGGTTATTACACCAAGGCCGCCATCCGCGAGATCGTCGCCCATGGCAAGAGCTTCGGCGTGGAGATCGTGCCGGAGATCGATGTCCCCGGCCATTGCTACGCCATGCTGCAGGCGATACCGGAGCTGCGCGATCCGGCCGAGGTCGGCAGCTATTATTCAGTTCAGGGCTTTCCCGACAATTGCATCAATCCGGCCCGCGAGAAGACCTATGAGATCATCGAGACGATCCTCTCCGAGCTCATCGAACTCTTTCCGTTCAAGATCATCCATCTCGGCGCCGACGAAGTTCCGCTTGGCGCGTGGTCGGGTTCGCCGGAGGCGCTCGAGCGCCTGCGCAGCGTGGCCGGCAACGAGGTTGCCGATGCGCATGCCAAACGGCTGAACGTCGTGACCAATACCCATGGCGCCGACGACATCCACGGCTCGGGTGCCGCCATCCTGCAGGCGGAGTTCCTGAGCCGCGTCCAGCGCTTCCTTGCGAGCAAAGGCTGCATCACCGGCGGCTGGGAAGAGGCTGCCCACGGCGATGTCATCGACAAATCGAAGAGCTATCTCTGCAGTTGGCGCAATGTCGAGGTCTCGGCCGAACTTGCCGAGCGCGGCTACCAAATCGTCGTCTGCCCCGGACAGGTTTACTACCTCGACATGGCGCTCAGGCCCGACTGGGATGAGCCCGGCGCCAGCTGGGCAGGGACTTCGGATGCCGAGAAGCTCTACAATTTCGATCCCATCGGTGGCTGGACGGCGATCCAGAAACAGAAACTCCTGGGCATCCAGGCCTGCATCTGGTCCGAGCCGATGACGGATCGCGCTGTTTTCGACCGCCTCGTATTCCCGCGCCTTTCCGCACTGGCCGAAACGGGCTGGACAAAGCCGTCATCCAAGTCGTGGGAGCGTTTCAGGGCGCTCGCAGGACTGATGCCGCTGCTCTACGGACTGCAGCAGTCCTAGCACTCGGGATCGGCGCCGTGGGCTTTATTTGAGGATCACCCTTGCCATCGCCGGAGGCGGTGATGGCGGGGGATACTACATCGGCTTCAAGGCGAGTTGTCAGGTGCCGCTTCAACTGCCGCGGTCGGGTGACATCCGGGAGCGGCGATACGAATAGGACGTGTTCCAATCGGCGCGCCGGTCGCGCGGTCGATGGTGACGGGATCAATTTCCGTTCCGGTTTCGACGTCGAAGAAACGGGTGACGTCGCCGCCGCCGCGGTATTTGCGGCCCCAGGCGCCGATTGCAAACAGCACCGGCAGAAAGTCGCGGCCGGCTTCCGTCAGCACATATTCGTCGCGCGGCGGACGCTCGGAATAGCGACGCTTTTCCAGCAATCCTTCCTCGGTCAGCGATGACAGCCGCCCCGTCAGCATTGTCGGGACGATGCCGAGGCTTTTGCGAAATTCATCGAAGCGGGTCAGCCCCGCATGGGCGTCGCGCATGATCAGCATGCTCCACGCATCGCCGACGAGCGCCAGGCTGCGGGCGATCAGGCAGGGCTGTTTCGAAAGATTCTTCATGTCGATATCTTTTTAGTAGTGACTTGCTATCGATTTGATAGTAACAGAATGCGCATAGATATTCCACGGCAAAAACGAAGGCAGACGTCAATGAGCAAGAGAGAACGCGGCATTGCCCTGGTCACCGGGGCTTCCTCCGGCATCGGGCTGGTGACGGCGAAGGCGCTGCGGCGCGATGGTTACCGGGTGTTCGGCACCAGCCGAAAACCGATGGCCGACACCGCCGACGGCATCACCATGCTGGTCTGCGACGTCATCGACGATCAATCCGTGCAGAGCGTCGTCGACGAGGTTCTGAAGCGCGCGGGACGGATCGATCTGCTCGTCAACAATGCCGGGATCGGCCTGCTGGGCGGCGCCGAGGAATCGACGACGGCACAGGCCAAAGCCGTATTCGACGTCAACGTCTTCGGCACGATGCGCATGACCAATGCAGTACTGCCGGTGATGCGGCGGCAGCGCAACGGCCGGATCATCAACCTGAGCTCGATCCTTGGGCTGATCCCGGCGCCCTTCAACGCACTCTACGCAGCGACCAAACACGCGATCGAAGGTTATTCGGAATCCCTCGACCATGAAGTGCGCACACAGGGCATCCGCGTCGTGCTCGTCGAACCGGGTGTCACCCGCACCTCGTTCGAGGAGAACATCACGCGCCCCGACCGGCCGCTTGCCGTCTATGATGCGGTGCGCGCCGATGCGGAGAAGCTGATGCGCGAGATCGTCTCAAAAGGAGATGCGCCCGAGGTGGTCGCCGCGACCGTCGTCAGGGCCGCCAATGCGCCATCGCCCAAGAGACGCTATACTGCCGGAAAGGCGGCAGGACAGGTCCGCTTCATCCGTCGCTTCCTGCCAGAGTCCTTCGTCGACAAGAGCCTCCGGAAATTCAACAAACTTCCCGGTTGAGCCTGCCTTACCGCATTTCCGGCACACCACAGAAACGAAAGTTCGTCCCATGAAAGCATTCCTGATCGATCGCTACAAGAAGGGCGGCGCCCTCAGGCTCGGCCAGAGCCCTGAACCGCAGCTGCGCGAGAATGACGTCATGGTCGAGATCCATGCCGCCAGCGTAAACCCGCTGGATGCCAAGATCCGGGACGGAGAGTTCAAGCTGATCCTGCCTTACCGGCTTCCATTGGTGCTCGGCAATGATGTCGCTGGTGTCGTGGTCCGGGTGGGCGCCAATGTCCGCCAGTTCAAACCCGGCGACGCGGTCTATGCGCGTCCCGGCCAGGATCGCATCGGCACCTTCGCCGAGTATATCGCCATCGACGCTGGCGATGTCGCGTTGAAACCCGCCAATCTCAGCATGGAAGAAGCCGCATCCATTCCACTTGTGGCGCTGACCGCATGGCAGGCGCTGGTCGAGCGTGCCAAACTGCAGAAGGGGCAGAGGGTGCTGATCCATGCGGGCTCCGGCGGCGTCGGCACTATCGCGATACAGCTTGCCAAACATCTCGGCGCCCACGTGGCGACGACCGTGAGCACGGCAAATATCGATCTGGTGAAAAGCCTCGGCGCCGACGTGGTGGTCGACTACAAGAAGGACGACTTCGACAAGGTGCTGAAGGGCTATGACGTCGTGCTGAACAGCCTCGGCAAGGATACGCTGGAGAAATCGCTCGCCGTCCTGAAGCCCGGCGGCAAGCTGATCTCGATATCAGGTCCACCCGATCCCGATTTCGCCAGGGAAAACGGCTTTGGCTGGCTGCTGCGGCAGGTCATGCGCTTCTTGAGTTTGGGCATCCGGCGGAAATCGAAACGCCGGGGGGTCGGCTATTCCTTCCTCTTCATGACGGCAAACGGCGCGCAGCTCGGCAAGATCACCTCGCTGATCGAGGCGGGCGTCATCCGCCCCGTCATCGACCGGTCCTTCCAATTCGAGAAGACCAACGAGGCGCTCGACTATGTGGAGACAGGCCGCGTTAAGGGCAAGGTCGTCATCGCGGTGAAGTGAGACCCGGGAAGGCCGAAGAGCCCTCGGTTTAGCCGAGCGGCTTTTGCGAAGCGCGGATTGGTTTCGGAAAAGAGAAGGGCGGTCGAGCGAAGGGGCTTCACTGTCGTTGCCGATAGGCAGAGGGTGTGACGCCTGTGCCCAACTTGAATGCCCGTGTCATGTGGCTCTGGCTGCTGAAGCCGCAGGCCGAAGCGATCTGCGCTATTGGGTCCATGCCTGATAACATCGATTTGGCGCGCTCGACACGCCGGTGAGCCACCCAGCCATGTGGGGACACACCATAACTTGCCCGGAACATCCGCTGAAAATGAAAGGCGCTGAGCTGCCCGATCGCCGCCAGATCCTGCAATCGGATTGTCTCACCGAGATGGGCCTCGATATACTCCAGACTCCGGCGCCGCACCTGAGGAGCGAGCCCGCCGCTGATCGCGCAGGGACGCATCCCTCCATAACGAGGATCGACGAAGAAATCGTTGATCGTCTGTGCCATCGCTTCTTCAGCCTGCAGATGACCGCCCGCCACCATCGCTTGCGTCATCTGCCAAAGCGTGCGCGCTAAGGCGGGTGCATCTGCGAAAGTCACTTCGGGAAGAGCCATAAGCCGAGCATCGCGGTCAAACGTCTCCGCAAACATCCGCCGCATCTGGTCGTCGGGAACATACAGATGGACAAATTGGGAGAAGTCGGTGATTTCCCATTCGGACGAGTGCTCCTGTGGCATGATGCACAGCACTCCCGGACGGCCGCGCGCGGCGGGGCTGCCATCTAGACGACGCGTTCCGGCGCCGCCTTTGAGATAAAGACTGAACGTATGACCGTTCGGCCGCTGATAGCTCATCCTGTCGTGTGCATTGCTCCAGATGGCAGCTGATCGCCCGAACCCCAAATCGATGGACTGTGACATCCGCGCAGTGGGAGATGCTGACAAAAACCCGAAAACCGAGGGGTGACTATATTTCACCAATTCTTCCCCACACCTGACCATGCCGCGCGAACAATACCGGCGGACGACCCGCATGGCGAGCCGGAAGTCCGGGCAAATCGATTTGATAGCAAGAATCTGCAAGAGGCGTGCTCACGGTTCGCCTATTGGTCGGGAAAACGAGGATCACTCCATGGCAAATGCCGCTCTCTTCATCGCAACCGTCCTCATATGGGGGACGACCTGGATCGCCATTGCGATGCAGGTCGGTCCCGTGCCGGTCTTGGTCTCGGTCTTTTACAGATTTGCGGTCGCAGCAGTGATCCTCGTCGCCATCCTGGCTGTCATGCGGCGGCTCAAGCTCCCTGCCTTGCGCGATCAACCTTTCATCCTTGCGCAGGCGCTCTGCCTGTTCAGCCTCAATTTCATCTGCTTCTACAACGCCGCCGCCTCTATCCCGTCCGGGCTAATCTCCGTGATCTTCTCACTCGCAACGATCTACAATGCCGTCAATGCGCGCCTCTTCTTCGGCGACCGCATTACAGGCCGCACGCTTCTCGCGGCAACGCTCGGAGCAACCGGCCTCCTCCTGCTTTTCGGACAGGACGTTGTCGTCGATTTCGATATGGGCACGTTGAAAGGGATCGGGCTCGCAGCGCTTGGCACACTGTTCTTCTCGCTGGGTAATATGGCATCGCGGCGAAACAGCGCGGCCGGAATCTCACCGCTGACCGCCAATGCCTGGGGTATGACCTATGGCACGATCGTCCTCCTGTTCCTGATTGCCGTGACGCAAACGCCGATCGTGGCGCCGCCCAACATCACCTATCTTGCCGCCCTGCTCTATCTCGCGGCGATCGGATCGGTGGTCGGCTTCACCACCTACCTCATGCTGGTGTCCCGGATCGGCTCTTCACGCGCTGCCTATGCCACCGTCCTGTTCCCGATCGTCGCCCTGTCGTTGTCGACGGTCTTCGAGGGCTACCACTGGAGCGGCCTAGGCTTGATCGGCCTGGCGCTGACGCTTCTCGGGAACGTGGTCATCTTTGCGCGACCTCTAGTCCGTCGCCCGCCGCAGGCAGATGCAAGGCTGCCGGCAGGCGGATGAGGGCCGGCCTCGGCAATCCCCCGTGACGAGGTGTACTAGAGCCTTTCCGTTTTTCTCCGAATCACGGAAATGCTCTATCTCTTTGTTTTCACGCAATTCCGGACGCAAAACCGCTACGCACTTTTGCTGGAATTGCTCTAGCCGAGCGGCTTTTGCAGGACGTCGAAGCGCGGATTGGTTTCGGAAAAGATGGGCAGGGCGGCGGCGCCGAGGATCGCCGTATCCTTGCCGGTCATGCCGATCATGACGCGGGGCAATGTCCGCTTCTGGTTGGGGTCGATCGGGGTGTGCAGCGGCTCCAGCCGCTCGGCAAGCCGAAGCATCAGCGATGTCGAAATGCTGCCTCCAAGCACGATGGTCTGCGGATCGAAGGCCAGTTCCAGAAAGTCGACGGTCTGACGCAGCGGCTGGACGGCCTGATCCAGCCAGGCGTCGAGACCTTCGCCGCCCTTGGCGATCAGCGCATCGAGATCATCGGGCGAAAGCTCCTCGGCGTTGGCAATGCCCATGAATTCGTAGGCGACCGTCAACGAGATGTAGCGATCCAGACAGCCGCGCTTACCGCAGCTGCAGAGCTTGCCTTGCGGTTCGACGATGATATGGCCGATCTCACCGGCATTGTTGCGGCTACCCTTGTAGAGGTGACCATCGAGGAACATTCCGGCGCCGATGCCGCCTCCGCCGGCGAGGAAGAGATAGACGAAGCTGCCCAAACCGCGGGCGACGCCGTGAAGACGCTCGCCGATCGCTGCTGCCGTCGCATCGTTTTCGACGAGCACCGGCACCTTAACCCGCTGTTCCAGCTCATGCCCGACAGGAAAACCCTGCCAGCCGGGCAGGTTCAGCGGGCTGAGAGAGGTGGTGCCGCCATCGGCATAGCGGCCGGGCAGGGCCATCCCGACGCCGAGCAGCCGGTTCCGATCGAAAACGAAGGCCTGCTGAAGATCCTCGACGATGGACTGAAGAGCTGGCATGGCACGTTGCGGATCTGGATGTTCGACATGGCGCTCGATGCGCGCGCAAACTGCGCCGGAGAGATCCGTCAGGACCCCGCTGGCGCGCTGGCGGCCAAGTTCGAGGCCGATCGAATAGGCGCCGCGCGGATTGATGGTGTAGGGAATGATCGGCTGGCCGCGCGCCAGCTTCTGCGCCTCGGACGGAACGAGAAGGTGCGATCTCTCCAGTTCCTCGACGATATTCGACACGGTCTGGGCCGTCAGCGCCGTCATCCGGGCGATCGCTGCGCGCGACAAGGGACCGTTCGTGCGGACAGCCTCGATCACCACACGCCGGTTGTGAGACTTGGCCTGCTCGAGATTCGTGCCGGAAATTGCCTTCATGTCGCCTTCAAAGAAATGGTGCGTCACCCTTGTCACAAGACGAACACCGATGAAAGCCACATTCTTCGTCACGTCCCTGGACTAAGCATGTCGCGCAAAACTGTGCCGCGGTTTTGCGACAACGACATGCGTAAAAACAAAGACCCCAAGCGCGACAAGCGAATCTGAAAGATCGCGACGCGCTTTAGCGGGCTTTGCCTCTATGCAGGAGGCCGATGATCGCTATCCCCGCCAATCCGGTGACGGCGCTCAGGATGGCCGTTCCCGAATAACCTGTCACGTAGGTGCCGGCGGCAAAGACCAGCGCGCCGATCCCGGCGCTGGCAAAGATATTGACGGAGATCAGTGCACTGCCGAGCCCCGGTCGGTCGGCGATCAGATCCTGCAGATAAGTGATCGGAATGCTGATGATCGCCGACGCTCCCATGCCCGCAAGCAAAGTGAGCGCATAGAGGTGCCACGGCTCAGAGGCAAAACCGAGAAGACTGAGGAACACGGCATAGATGATGGTACCGGCAGCAAGCGCCGTCATCTGGCCGGCCTTGCGCGCGATCCGCGACCAGACGACGATGAAGACGACTTCCAGCAATGCGACAATGCCAACGAGAATGCCGACGTCGCTCAACCTGCCATGCGCCGCACCAGTGGCGATCAATGGCAGAAGGGCGTCATTGAGATGCAGCGTGCTGGTGATGAGCGCCACCCCGCAAATATGCGCCGAGATGCGCGGAGAAACCACTTGGCGAAGCGCGCCGAGATAGCTGAGATGATGAGCCGCCGCCATCTCCGTTCCCGCGCGCTTCGGCAAGGCGAAGACGATGATGCCCTGGCAGAGCAGGCATGAGATGCTGGCAAAGAGGTAGGCCGGCAGCATGCTCGATGCGCCAGACAGCAGCAGGCCGGTTATCCCTGGGATCAGCACCCAGGACAGCGAGATCATGGCGCGCACGCCCGAGTTGGCCGTCACCATGTCGCTTCGGTTCATGCCGTGCATCGCCGCGCGCGCATTGGCAAACAGCAGCGAGTTCAGCGCCCCGTAGATCGGCAGGGGCAGCAACCCGCTGATGACGAAGACAGCCGCTGTGGGAAAGGCGTAGACCATGCCATAGCCGACGATGCCGAAGAGGCAGGCGCCGATCATCGTCGACCGGTACTCGCCAAGCCGGTCGGCGAGATTGCCGAGCAGAATGCTGATGACGACGTTCACCGCCGCCGAGACGAAACTCAGGAACGAATAGAGACCGTCGCTCAAGCCCAATTCGCGGATACCTACGACCGAACGGTAAGGTGCGGTCATCGCCCCCGCCATTCCGAAGGTGAAAATGGCGATCATGCTGGCGCGGATCGCCGGAGTGCGGAAGACGTCGGGAAAAAGTCGGCTCATGCGGTCATCGGTCAGAAGTAAGCCGGCTTCACAACCTGCTCCTCTCGTCTTCCTCTAGAGCAATTCCAGGAAAAGTGCGAAGCGGTTTTTCGTCCGGAATTGCGTAAAAACAAAAAGTTAGAGCGGTTCTGCGCTTCCATGAAAAGTTGAACCGCTCTAGGTTTCAGTAATGTTCCGATTGCGAGAAGGTTCGCGCGAGCTCGGCCTGGCCGGCCGTGAGGCCGCAATCGACAGGCAGGCAGACGCCGGTGATGGCTGCGGCCTGGGGGCCGGCAAGGAAGGCCACGGCATTGGCAACATCTTTGGGATCGACGACGCGCTGCAGCGGATACCAGCGGCGCGCTTCCTCGAAAACGTTGGGATTGGCTGCCGCGCGTGCTTCCCAGGCCTGCGTCTTCACCGTGCCGGGTGCGACGGCGTTGGACCGGATGCCGAACTTGCCGTATTCAACGGCGACCAGCCGGGTGAAATGCAGAAGGCCGGCCTTGGCGACGCTATAGGCCGGGTGTCCGAAGACATGCATACCGTTGACCGAGGCGATGTTGACGACGGAACCCTTCGAGGCCTTCAGCATGGGCTCGAATGTGCGGAAACACAAAAATGCCGCCTCGAGATTGAGCGCATTGTCCGCCCGCCAGATCTCGGGCGTCGTCTCGTGCAGGCTGGTCGCGCGGGCGGCACCGGCATTGTTGACCAGGGTTCGAACCACACCGGCCTCCGCAGCGCGTCTCGCCAATTCCGCAATGCTCGTCTCGCTGGTCACATCGCATCCGACGGCGACGAAGCGATTGTCCGGCCCGAGCCTCGACGCCACGGCAGCCGCAGCCGGAGCATCGATATCGGCGAGCAACACGATATCATGGTCATCGGCAAGCCGTGCGGCGATCGCCGCGCCGATATCGCCGGCAGCGCCCGTAATAATGGCTATCGACTGCGTCATTTCCTGCCGCTCCCGTTCACAACCGGATTCTCATGGGTCTCAATCTCCAAGCAATTGCCGGTCGTCGCCGTCACGGTGAATGACAAGCTGCTGCTTGATACGCCGAAGCGTGGTCGTTGCCTTCGGCTGAACGGCGTAGGCGACGAGGCTCGACAGAATATCGACCGTCGCGATGTAGGCGATGCGCGTTGAGGTCGGGCGATAGATGTTATTGCCCTCGGGAAGGTCGATCGGCACGACGATTTCGGCAGCCTTCGCAACCGGGCTTGCCGACTGCGTCAGGGCGATCGTCTTCACCTTGGCCTGGCGGGCAAGCTCGAAGGCGCGCACCAGCTCGGTATTGCGTCCCGAGAAGGACGAGCCGATCACGACATCGCCCGGCCGTGCCGCGGCAGCCATCATCAGCTGCATGCTGTGGTCGGAACTTGCCGTGATGCGAAGCCCGAGACGGAAGAGCCGGTTCTGGAGCTCGTCGGCGATCATCGACGAATTGCCGCCCGATCCGAACGCATAGATCATATCGGCCTTGGCGATATGCGAAACGGCGGCTTCAATCGCCGCAAGATCGAGCGACCGGTGCAGGAGAAAGAGCGCGTTCTGGGCCTTGGTGATGATATCCTGCGCAACATCGGCCGGATCGGTGCTTTTCGATTCCGGTTTCAGATAGCGAACGCCGATATGGGCGGTCCGGGCGAGCTGCACCTTGAAGTCGGAAAAGCTTTCGCAACCGAGCCGCCGGCAAAAGCGTGTGACGGTCGGCGGCGAAACCTCCGCCCGTTCCGCGAGCTCGATGATCGAGGCGTTCACGGCAAACTCGAAATCGTTGACGATGATCTCCGCGATGCGGCTCTCGGAGGGAGAGAGCCTGCTCTTGTCTTCCTGCAGCGTTGAAAAGATATCCAAGCCCGTCCCCCCCAATGGTTCTCTATTTACCCTTCTTCTTATAGGCCACGCAGTCGATCTCAACCTTGCAATCAACCATCATCGACGATTGCACACAGGCGCGCGCCGGCGGATGTTCGCCGAAATACTCCTGATAGATCTTATTGAAGGTCCAGAAGTCGCGCGGATCGTCGAGCCAGACGCCGACGCGCACGATGTCCTCGACGCCGTATCCGGCCTCATCGAGGATCGCCAGAACATTGGCAATCGTCTTGTGGGTCTGGGCAACGATGTTGCCGTCGATGATTTCGCCATCTTCCATCGCAACCTGCCCGGAAACATACAGCCATCCGTCGGCTTCGACCGCACGCGCGAAAGGCAGCGCCTTGCCGCCGGCGCCCGTTTGAACAGTGCCATAGCGCTTGATGGGCATGCTGAAGTCCTTGCAAATTATTTTCTTGATAAGTTGACAAATGACCATAGAAAGCAGAATTTGACCAGTGAAAAACGCGATTTATGAAAAGAATTTCAATCCGGGGCAGATATGCGCGATCCTTTCAAGAACCCTTTCCCCTCCGACAGTGCCCGGCATGCCATCTGGGAAATGCTCGTTCCGCGCGATATCGATGCCTTTCTCGCCGCCGATTGGTCGATGGTGGCTGGTGATTTCGTGGAAGAGGGCTTCATCGGCATCGATGGCCGAAAGGAAGTCAGCCCCGACAAGTGGCGCCTCGCATTTCCGACGCTGTCTGCCTATCGCCAGGAATGGCTGAGGCAGGCGCAGGATTTCGCCCAACAGAGTTTCGCGGAAGATGCGCGCACGGCGATCTTCACCACGACGACGCTGGAAGATATCGAAATCGAAGGCGACACGGCGCTCGTCCGCAAGAAATTCGACGGCGGCATTTCCAAGCCTGACGGCACCCGAGATGTCATGCAATGGCAGACGCTCTATTATTGCAGGCTTCACCAAGGACGCTGGAAAATCTCAGGTTTCACCGGCTACCTGCCGAACCCGATGGGTTGACGCAGGGCCGACAACACGAAGGCCACTTTCTTGCGCATTTTCACGGCAGCACTGGCGACCGAGACCAACACCTTTTCCCCGATCTGCGTGGATCGTCGCGCATTCGAAGCGTCGCTTTATGCCCCGCCCGGCCAACATCCCGAAACACCGACACTCTGCACCGCGCCGATCACCGTCGGAAGGCGCGTCACTGCTGAAAAGGGTTGGGAGCTGATCGAAGGAACCGCCACCTGGGCCGACCCCGCAGGCCTCGTCAACCGGACGACCTACGAGGAATTGCGTGACGAAATTCTCGGTCAACTCCGCGCGGCAATGCCTGTCGACGCGGTTGTCATGGGCCTGCACGGCGCCATGGTGGCGGCCGGATACGAGGATACGGAAGGCGATCTTCTCTCGCGCATCCGCCAGATCGTCGGGCCTGATGTGCTCATCTGCGCCGAACTCGATCCGCACAGCCATCTCACGGCAAAACGGGTCGCTGCACTCGATTTCGCGGTCTATTTCAAGGAGTTTCCGCATACCGACTTCGTCGACCGCGCCGAGGACCTCTGGCGCATCGCGGTCGAAACGCTCGAAGGCCGGGTCAAGCCTGATATGTCGGTGTTCGACTGCCGGATGATCGACGTTTTCCCGACATCGCGCGAGCCCATGCGCTCCTTCGTCGACAAGATCATGCAGATCGAGAAGGATGATCAGGACGTCCTGTCGATCTCGGTGGTCCACGGCTTCATGGTGGGCGACGTTCCTGAAATGGGAACGAAGCTGCTTGTCGTGACTGATAATAAGCCGGAAAAGGGCGCGGCTTTGGCGCGCGAACTCGGCCTGGAGCTGTTTTCGAAGCGCGGCACCTTCATGGTCCCGCAGATCGACGAGAAGGAAGCCGTCTCACGCGCGATGACCGCCACCGCATGGCCTGTTGTCATTACCGACGTCTGGGATAATCCGGGCGGCGGCACGGCAGGCGATGCGACTGTCATTCTCGGGGAGCTCATGGCCCGCGGCGTCACCAGTGCTGCGATTGGCACCATCTGGGATCCGGTCGCCGTCCAGATTTGTTTTGCAGCGGGCGAGGGGGCAGAAATTCCGCTGCGCTTCGGCGCCAAGTCGGCGCCCGGCACTGGCAACCCCATCGACGGCACCGTGAAGGTCGTCAAGCTGGTGAACAATGCCGAGATGCAGTTCGGCGAGAGCCTCGCACCTTTCGGCGATGCCGCACATATCGTCCTCAACGGCATCGACATCATCCTCAATTCGACTCGCGCCCAAAGCTTCGACCCGAGCCTGTTTTCGGTGATGGGTATCGATCCCGCCAGGCAGAAGATCCTGGTGATCAAATCCACCAACCACTTCTTCGCCTCCTTCTCGAAGATTGCGGCGGAAATCCTTTACTGCTCTGCCGGAACGCCCTATCCCAATAATCCGGCGACGACGCCGTACCAGCGGGCACCGAAGACCATATGGCCGATCGTCGCCGATCCACATGGAACAAAACGCGGAGCCGCCTAGATGCCTGATGCCAGGTTTGCCGTCGTCGCCAAGGCAGGAGACAGGATCGCCGATCTCTCGACGCCGCGTCCTGTGATCGACGAAGACCGGCTGGCAGCGAACATAAGCCGCGTTCAATCCTATATGGATCAGCACGGGCTGAATTTTCGCCCGCATATCAAGACCCACAAGATCCCGGCCCTGGCCGTCGCGCAGGTTGCCGCCGGCGCCAAGGGCATAAATTGCCAGAAGGTGACGGAAGCCGAAGTCTTTGCCGCTGCCGGCTTCGAGGACATCCTCATCACCTTCAACATCCTGGGACCACAGAAACTCGAGCGCCTGGCCAAGTTGAACGACAGAATTTCCGCCCTCAAGGTCGTCGCCGACAGCGAAGTGACGGTCGACGGGCTCGCAGCGCATTTCTCCGGCCACAAGCCGCTTACGGTCCTGGTCGAATGCGATACGGGCGGCAGCCGCTGCGGCGTGCAGACATCAGGAGAGGCGGCCTCGCTCGCCAAGCGCATTGCCGCTGCCGACGGTCTGGTGTTCGGCGGCATCGTGACCTACCCGAAGCCGCAATCGGCGGCCGCCGTGGAAGCCTTCATCGCCGAAACGCTGCAACAGCTGACATCGGAAGGCATTGACTGCCCGATCGTCAGCAATGGCGGAACGCCGAGCCTTTTCGAGGCGCATCTCGTCACCTCGGCCACGGAACACCGCGCCGGCACCTATATCTACAATGATCGCCAGATGGTGCGCATGGGCCATTGCACCGAGGACGATTGCGCCATGCATGTGCTGGCAACCGTCGTGTCGCGGCCAAACGCCGACCGCGCCGTTATCGATGCCGGCTCGAAGGCTCTGACATCGGATCTTCAGGGTTTTAGCGATTACGGACTGATCGTCGGTTATCCCGAGGCACGGATCAGCAGCCTCTCGGAAGAGCATGGCGTCATCGACCTTTCGAACTGCGCCGGCCCCCGGCCGCAGATCGGCGAGAAGCTCTTCATCATCCCGAACCACACCTGCGTGGTGTCCAACCTGTTCGATACGATGGTCTTCCACCGCGGCGGCATCGTCACCCGCGTCGAAGAGGTCGCGGCCCGCGGCCTCGTCTGGTAGGAGCCGGTTCGGGTTGAGGGCGAAGTGGCCCTGATCGCCGAAGGTATCGGTATCAGCAACGAGTATCAGAACACGTGCGCGCGGCGGACTGCTTTCGGAGAGCAGGCGTTGAATGCTGACATTCGTTCATCAGCGGCTCGCAGGTCCGCTTTTGACCCACGCAGACGATTTTTTGCTGCCGCCGCCGCGGCGCATGACCTTGGATGACCGGTCTACGGCATGAAAATTTCGGGACACTTGCGCTTCCTGCGCAAGCAGGTTAAACACTGAACTAGATGGTTCAGTATCTAAGTCCTCCCCTCGACCTCTCGTTTGCGGCGCTGTCCGATGCGACCCGCCGCGGGATCATCGATCAGCTTGGGCGAGGGGACGCGTCGATTACCAGTCTCGCGGATAAGTTCCAGATGACGCTGACAGGCATGAAGAAGCACGTCCAGGTTCTCGAGCGGGCGGGGCTCGTCGTCACGCAGAAGGTCGGACGGGTGAGAACCTGCAAGCTCGGGAAACGCGGCCTCAAGGCGGAGGCCGAATGGATCGAGGCGCATCGCAAGCTCTTCGAAGCCCGCTTCGAAGCATTGGACGAAATCATCAGCGAAATGAAACGGGAGGGAAGCGATGACTCAAGTTAACATTGCAGGTGGTGCGCAGAACCGCACGTCAGTCGAGCGCCGGGGGGATCGCGAACTCGTCGTAACGCGGACATTCAATGCGCCGCCGGGCACGGTTTACAGGGCGTGGAGCCAGCCCGAGCTGTTCCAACGCTGGTGGGTGCCAAAATCGGTATCCGGCGTTTCGCTCGTATCGTGCGATATGGACGTCCGTACCGGCGGCAAATATCGGCTGGAATTCGGCTCCGGCGGTTCGGACACCATGGCCTTCTATGGCAAGTATCTCGAGGTGGTGCCGAACGAGCGCATCGTCTGGACCAACGACGAGGGCGAAGAGGGCGCGATCACGACCGTGACCTTCGAGGACCAAGGCGGAAGGACACTACTGAAATTCCACGAGGTCTATCCGTCCAAGGAGGCGCTTGAGGAAGCACTACAGGGCTCGGCGGCCGCATTGCCGGAGCAGCTGGAGCAGCTCGACGAATTGCTTTCCAGCATAGGCGAGTAGCGCGGGTCGGGAAGTTCGCCCCAGGGAACGTCTGCACATAGGGATTCGTGAAATTCCCCGGCTGGGTAATATCTGCCGGCCGGCAGCCGTAATTGCCTCGCGTCTCATCGCCCCTGGACTCGACCCTGCAGGACGAACCGCCGACACGAAACCAGTCGGTTCAAGCTGCCGTCGGATTGATCACGTTCATATCGATTTCGGTGAGCTCCACGCGCCGCTCGAAGGCTACGCCCGCCTCGTCGAACAGGTGGCAATCGACGGCATTGATGCCGGTCGCAACCGGCGCGTCCGCGCGGATGCCGACGCTGCCGGGCAGCATGGCGCAGAAATTCTCGGCCTCGCCGTTGAGCGAGGCGTAAGCAACAGTATTGGCCCCGAGGCGCTCGATGACCGTCGGCGTCACGGTAAAGACGATATCGCCGCCGCCGAGCTGGATATGCTCCGGCCGGATGCCGAGCGTCAAAGCCTTACCGGTCATGCCATCGCGCGGCGTCACCGGCAACAGGGCTGTCTGGCCCTGATACTCCACCTCGACGCCATTGGCGCTGACGCTTTTGCAGGTCACGGGAAGAAAATTCATTTTCGGATTGCCGATAAAGCCGGCGACGAACTGGTTTGCGGGCTTGTGATAAAGCTCCAGCGGCGCCCCCGTCTGGGAGATATCGCCGGAATCCAGCACGACGATACGGTCGGCCATAGTCATCGCCTCGACCTGGTCGTGCGTCACATAGATCATCGTCGCCTTCAACTGCCTGTGCAGCTTGGCAAGCTCGATGCGCATGTCGGCGCGAAGTGCTGCGTCGAGGTTGGAGAGCGGCTCGTCGAACAGGAATATCTTCGGTTCGCGCACGATGGCGCGGCCGATCGCCACGCGTTGGCGCTGGCCACCGGACAGCATGCCGGGTTTCTGCTGCAGCCGTTGTTCGAGGTGAAGGATGCGCGCTGCATTTTCCACCTTGGCCTTGAGCTTTTCCTCCTCCATCTTTTCGACGCGAAGCGGAAAGGCGATGTTCTCGAAGACCGTCATGTGCGGGTAGAGCGCGTAGGACTGGAACACCATGGCGATGCCGCGCTTGACCGGCGGCAGGTCATTGACCCTGATACCATCGATGACGATGTCGCCCGCGCTCGTCGCGTCGAGACCGGCAATCATGCGCAGCAAGGTGGACTTGCCGCAGCCTGACGGGCCGACGAAGACGACGAACTCGCCGTTCCTCACATCGAGCTGCACGCCCTTCAGAACTTCGTAGTCGCCATAGAACTTCTGAACTTTGTTGAGAAAGAGCTGTCCCAAAAATCTGTCTCCACCGGCGGCCTTCGTCGCACATTCGATCATCGTTCCTGCATATTCCTTAAATCGGATTCGATTTAGAGATAAAACTATGCAGCAATTCAAAGTGTTACAGCGTTCCCTTGCGGCTCTCGAAAAGACGCGCGGCGCTGTAGGGGAGGGATCGCGGGCTGTTGCCGTCCGCGATCCCAAGGTGCCCAAAAGCTTACTTGAACGCCTCGACTTCGCCAGCAGCCTTCTTGAGCGCCGCTTCCGGCTCGGCCTTACCCGTCACCACGGACTGGATCATCTCGATCATCGAGTTCTGGAAGCCCTTATAGTCGGTGAAGAGCGGCTCGGGACCACCATAGCTGATGCCGTCGATCAAGGGCTTCCAGTAAGGATCCTTGGCGACGAACTCGTCGACCTTTGCGGACGGACGCAGGGGAGTGAGGCCGGCGCCGCCCTGCAGTTCGTATTCGGACTGCACATCGGGCGAGGTGATGAACTTGGCAAATTCCGTCGCCTTGTCCTCGACCCCTGAACCCTTGAAGATCGCCAGGCTGTCGGTGATCAGCAGCGTGCCGGGGCCCTTGGCGTCGGGACCGAGCGGCAGTGTCGTGATGCCCCAGCTGATCTTCGTTTTCTTCAGACGGTCGGCCGCACCCGAGCCTGCCTGGATCATCGCGACCTTGCCGTCGAGGAAGATGGCGCGGACTTCGTTCTGCTCGTAGGCCGTCGGGCCTTCTTCGGAGTAGGGAACGATATCCTTGTAGGCCTTCAGCGCAGCAAGAATCTCAGGGCTGTCGAGCGTGACCTTGCCGTCGGCATCGATCACCGCACCGTTGTTGGTGTAAACCCAATGCATGAACTGGTGCATCGTGTTGTCGAAGGTCTTGGCGGAGAGACCGAAGCCCGGAATGCCGGTCTTTTCCTTGATGGTCTTTGCCATCTCGATTTCTTCAGCCCAGGTCTTCGGAGGCGTCTCGGGATCGAGGCCGGCCTGCTTGAAGAGGTCCTTGTTCCAATAGAGCGCCTTGGTAGAGAAGGCGATCGGAACGCCCCACTGCGAGCCCTCAAAGGTGACCGTGTCGACGATGTGCGGATAGTAGGTCTTCTTCTCGTCGTCCGTCATCGGCACCGGAACGATGAGGTCGTTCTGCGCGAACTCCTTCAGCGTGCGCGAACCGACATAAGCCATCGCCACCGGCGTGCCGGCGGCGGCGAGAGTCGTTGCCTTGTCCTGGCACTGCGCCCATCCGACGACCTCAGGAGCGATCTTCCAGCCTGTGTTCTTTTCTTCCCACTGCTTGATGTATTTGGTGTGGACCGGGTCGATCGTGTCGCCGCAATAGATCCAACTGATTTCCTTGTCGGCCGCCTGGACAGTGACTGTGGTCAATGCCGTCGAACCGAGCAAAGCGAGCCCCATAAGGCCTGTCTTGATGGTAATGCTCACGTCGTGACTCCCATTCTTGTGTTAGCTGTTCACTCGTTTTTTGGTCTTATTGTTTCACCGCACCGGCGGTCAGCCCGCCGACAAGGTAGCGCTGAAGGAAGAAGATGACGACCATCGCCGGCGCGATACCGACGAAGGAAGCCGCCATCAGTTCGTTCCAGATGACCTCCTGCTTGCCGAAGTAAGCAAAGAGCCCCACCGGCAAGGGCATGTATTCGCTCTTCGAGTTGAACGTCAGCGCGAAGATGAATTGCTGGGC
>Ga0102590_1000891_pt1 | contig 54082 bp, 43 predicted proteins | sample AraplaMF_Col_mMF_FD_76859 | JGI IMG/M metagenome (GOLD analysis project Ga0102590, IMG submission 76859) | Arabidopsis root microbial communities from the University of North Carolina, USA - plate scrape MF_Col_mMF | ecosystem: Host-associated > Plants > Roots > Endosphere | place: USA...
GCTGGCACCTGTGGACTCTGCGATTGAATTGATAGCCCAGGGCGTCGCATTGAGAGCGACTACTAAAAGTCTTTCTTTTATAGCATTCGTCTCCTCTGTAGAAACAATGGTGGCCTATGAAACAAAAGACGTTCCGCTCGAAAAGTGCGCGGCTTGCGGGCAGGATCAATACAAGGTCATGGCTAAGTTCAGAGATTATCTGTTTAAGTATGTTAGTGATGGTCGTGATGCCAAAAAGACTATCAACGAAATATATGGCCTTCGTTCAAAAATTGCTCATACTGGTTTGTTATTATTTGGTGACGGTAAAATAGATTGGACTGCGAACGCTGAAGGTGATAAGCATTATGATCTTCACCTTAAATCCAGTATGATCGCCCGGCTGGGGCTAATGAACTGGATACTCATGAGGGGAATACAAAAAGAGGCCGCTGGTACCGGGACGGCATAATAGGGCAATTTGACGACGGTTGGAACAATTGCCGATTAAGGATTGGCAAATATAATATCAGTAAACTTGACAAGAACAGACCAAGCACCGGAACAACCAAATCTCGAACATATTGTCGGGGAAGAAAATCCCGCATTCTCAATATTTCTCCGGGGCCATCTCGTTATCGAAGCGCTATTGACGCAACAGATACAGTTAAAGCAACCCATGTCTGACCATCATCTCTCAGACATGAGTTTTGCGGCAAAGAAAGATCGTTGTTTCTGGACAGGTGCCATTAGCATCGAACTTCGCATATTCCTAACAGAGGTCAATAGGTTGAGAAATCGATTTGGTCATCGACTAGGGTAGTCCAGCCAGCACCGTAATACTTCTATATTATTGATTCAACTATTTCGCAAAATTTTACCTAGAGGATAATCTGTGAATTTCTAAAGCTGTGTCCTGTATATTCATTCTTGGTAAATTTTGCGATATGGGAGATGAAAAACACGAAGTTGTATACGTTATACCAATAAATGAATTAAGGATATTAGTAGAGGGACTACGTAAAATCGGAAACGATGTAGCCGAGCTTAAAAAACAGCAAGAGCAGAATTTTAGCTTACAGGTTGGATATATCAGGCCCAAAGATTTTATGAAAGCAGTGGGCATCAAGCGTACCAAATTTAATTCACTTGTAGCACAGAATATCATTAAGACAATTAAGAAGGGCCGGAAACTGTATCTGCCAGTTTCTGAAATACAAAGGTACTTCACTGATCCCAAGATCTTCTAACGCAGCATCCGTGCCTATTCAATAAAAATCAGTACTCCCCGCACGAAAAGCGTCAAAATAAATTCTCATACCATTTGTACAATTGACCAATTATCATCGATGGTCGTTGATGTGCTTTGAAAAAGTTTTCCACAGTTCCTCTATTGTTACGGTTTATGTTACGATTTGCTTGTAAGTTGCTGATAATCAATACTGGTTCGAATCCAGGTCGAAAAATTGCACATTGTGACTCCATTAAAATATTTCTTTACATAAGAAGTTATTTCTGGAAATTTCTTAAAAATCCAGAAGTGCTGACTCAAATTGAAGACTGAGAGCGATGCTGACAATCTTTCAATCTGAGATTTCAGAATAAAAAACGGCCACCATTTCTGATGACCTGTAACTTGGATAATACGCTCATTGTTTATTCAGCAATTTCTCTTTTTCTTTTTGAAATTCTTCGTCCGTTAGAACACCCGCCGCTTTAAGTTCACCGAGCTTTTTTAATTCGTCCATTTTACTGGTCGATACCGGACTATCCTGCTTATTCTTCTGCGCTTCTTTAAGTTTATCCATGATCAGTTGATAAACTTTGTCAGCCCGCTCCCATGAGTGAAAATTTTTAACTGCAGGCTATTCCGTATCGACACGGCAAACCTGCCCAGCGGGCTGATAACTAACAAAGGTTGATGTCTTCATCGTATAAGATCACGGCCAAAGTAAATGCGGCTATTGGATCATCGTCTTTAGTTGCCTGGTTATCTCTGCCTGCAATTCCTTATAATATCCGTTATAGGATACCGTTACCCTTCCATTGCCGTCCAGCAGATAGAACGATGGATAACCAGAATGGGGGTAACTATCCTGCACGCGTTTGTCAGTAGTTATGCTTCTGGATTTTACATGAAATCGGTTGTCGAATCTGGCGATTGCATCACGTGAATCATGTGGATATACATTAATGATGACAAGCCCTTTGTCGTTAAACTGATCATGCAGATTGCTCAACATCTGGGCTGCAGCCACACAATGCGGACAGCCAATTGTACCGAAATTAAGCAGAACGGCTTTCCCTTTATACGCATCCAGCGATAATCGGGCCCCGGATAGATCAAGACCATCGAGGGATGGCGCAGACGTTCCTGCCGCCAGAGGAATAACCGGTTTGGGCTTTTCCGGCAACTTGAAATTATCGGGAATTCTCGCGAATGAAAGATCAGGAAAATCTTTTTTGTTCAGAAAGTAATTGCTATAACTATGTATCTCTATGCAGCCGAGGACAGAACCATCTTCCGATACTCCTCTTAACTGGCTTGAGATCTCATGGGGTAGTAAGGAGCTTTTATCGATCACAAAATGGAGAAACGTATAACAGTGCTCTTTATTGATCAGCGTATCATTGACCGTTACCCGTAGATGTGAATAAGACACAGCGTTGATAACTGTGTCCGGAAGCAAAACAACACGATTTGGCGGAAGCCTGGAAAAGCGCTCCATTTGGCCTGCCCAATATAAAAGCGTCCGTGTATTCTGGCCCGTCACACTTTGACTGGCGACCTTGTAGGTACTGTCGGACAGATTTAGCGTGACGGATCTGTCTCCATCGTATAGATACCGGTTTTGCCTGCTTTTCACAGCGTAGTATCCCCCGGTGGAAAGTTCGGTGGGAACTATCGTGAGCGCTGACTGAAGCGTGTCTACGGAGAAATTATCTTGAAAAGAAAATTTCATTTGCACAATATCCGTATAGCTGATATTCTTTAATGATCTGATTTTCGCTGCAGATCGCTTAAATACCTGCCCACAAGCACTTGCAGGTGCTAACATGATGGCAAACAAGATCAATATAAATGATCTAATAGATAATAGCTGCATATTCAAATCTAATGAAAGATTTCATTGAGTGCAGGCTTTCAATTGTTAATTAACGTTAATACACAATATGAAAGCGGAAGATCGGTATTTGCCGATATTGACTCGATTATTTCGCAAGGTTTACCTAGACGATTATCTGTGAATTTTTAGTGCTGAGGCCCTGTAATTCATTTGTGGTAAAATGTTAGTTCGAATCCCGGTTCAGCATGGCCACAGATCGTGGTACTACGCAATCCAGGTCAGGCACCAGTATTGTTAGGTACGCAAAAATTCATCGATGAAGCAATCATCCAACAAAAGGTCTTTACAAAGATACATCCCCGGCCTGTTTTTTATGTGGACAAAGTAGATTACCAGGGTATGATCTTTATGGTATATGAGTTTCCAGTTCAAAAGTATGTGCTTCCCCTAGGTGTAACGAAGAATATGAAAGGTCTTGTCCCTGGGGAGTTATATTTCAGAAAGGGTTCAGGTAGCTGTCAGGCCAATCAACAACCTCAATTAGTCGTTCGCTTTAGTGTACACGATCAAAAATCAATGCGTACGAAAATAAAAGGATAGAAAATATGATGCTATTATTGTTTGATTTGAGTTGAGTCTTTAGATATTGGTTGGGTGCCCTTATTTACAATATCATTTATGTTAGGTCTAAGGAGAGTTAAACTGTCTTTTAATAATTTATTTTCTTGCCGCAATTCTATGTTTTGTTTGTCAGAAAACATATTGCCGAAAAATGCACCTAGGGAAATAAGCCCTGGAATTGTAATACTAACAATACTCCAAATCGCAGTGTCACTAAGGCGGTTTAGAAAATTCTGCTTTGGTTGTTTGACTAGCCCTTTGTGTTGTAATGTCTCAATGCAATTGTCAAGAAATTTCTTCGCTTGTATTTGTTTTTCTGCTAACCAGCGATTAATATCGTCCGAGCTATCCCAATTTGTCGACTTGACATAAAAATGAAATTGTCTTATGAATGAATATTCAGTTGATTCAATTCCAAAGAACTCCTTGATATATGAAGCGGTCTGGAAAACCCAGTTGTCATCATTAACGTGTTTGGGATCGTCAATTTTCGCTTTTTGTTTTTGTAGTATGTCAATTGCATTTTTTACTTTCATCTGTAATTATTATCATCGAACCTGATGTTTGTACAAGGTAAATGTTAACGTTTACGTGTTTATAAAGTTGAGGGTAATTGAAAAACGTCTTTTTTAACTACCCACGATAGCACTAAAGCCAATATAGTTGAATCTTTGGCGTCAAAGTTAAGCATTTCATAACATACTGTAGAAGAGAAAACAGCTAGATTTCCAGCAGAGCCGTAACGGCGACTATCCAGCTGTAATGGCAGCTTAAATGTTGGTTACTTATTTTTTGGGTGCCTCGATTTGCTCAATGGCTTCAGCCAAGCCTGCAAGATATTTTTGGTAGCGTTCCAAATTGTTTTAGCAGTGCTCAACCATAAAGCTTTTTTCTACTTTAATACTGGCGATCGCATATTTAGCAGTTTCAATTGGCTTTTAAACCTTGTATACACAAGTGACCAATACTTTCACTAATAAATTTAGATCAAAATTTAGTAATTTAGTGCTATTAAAGTTCTTTCTAAAAATTAGCAACTCGCTGAGAAACTTTGTCTATAAAGAGGTTACAAAGTCGGTACGAACAGCTTGGTTGGCGAATGAAATGCACTGTGGGAAGGATTTTAGCGGCACAGGAAAGCTCCACAAAAGGGGTGTTGAGACCTTTCGCTAATGTGTTTCTCGGATCGTTTGAGCTATAGGTAGCAAATTCGGTTACATTGGTTCGAAATTGACGCGAAACACAGCACCATATTGAGTTTTGGTGGAACTTAGGAGTCCCGCCAGCTCCACTAAGGCAAAAATCCCATTTTTCCCCATCTGGGATACACATTGACAGCTACCAGGTTTCTGGTAGCTGTTTTTGTTTTTATAGGCAGGTTGCTTATTTACAGATGCATAAACATCTCCTTCGTCATATATCAAATTGAGTTTGGAAACCGGAGATAAACAACTATTGACGTCTTTTGACAGTTGTCTTTTTCCATGCCATGACAACGTCTGGACTGCCATGAAAATGAATCCTGGATGGCCATGTCCGTTTATTTAATCCATTACTTTGTAGTGAATGTAAGTACCCTTCAGATTGTCGATGTATTACAGTCCGTTCATGTGGACGGCAACCCGCGTAACGATGTAGAAGCCGGCAATCCGGAAGGCTGACAGGTTCTATTTAAGTATTTCATTAAACATTTCAATCATGAAGATTTTAGTAATTGGAGGAACGGGCCTCATCGGAAAAGAAGTGTGTAAAAAATTGGAGAGGGCTGGTAATGAGGTTATTGTTGGAGCGCCGTCCAGGGGCATTGATATCTTAACAGGGGAGGGCCTTGAAGAAGCACTGGAGGAAACAGATATAGTAATTGACTTGTCTAACTCCAAATCACCAGATGGAGAAACAGCCTTAAATTTTTTCCATACCGCGGGTAAAAATCTGGTAGCTGCTGAGAAGATTGCCAACGTTAAGCATCACCTGATACTCTCCATTGTTGGAACACCCCTGGCTCAACATATAGGTTATTTGCAGGCCAAAAAGCAGCAGGAAGACACTATTGCAGAATCTGGTATCCCTTATACCATCATTCGTTCGACACAATTTCATGAACATATTTCGACTATAATCGCTGTTCAGAGTGAAGGAAAGAAGGTAAATGTTTCAACTCTCGACTATCAACCTATCGCAGCCGCGGATGTCGTAAGCTATATTATTAAATTTGCTTTGGAGAAACCCAAAAACGGAATAGTAGAGATAGCGGGTCCCGATCGTGGCCCGATGAATGAATTTGTGAAAAAGTATCTGGAAGAAAAGCGTGAAGATAAAGTAGTAGTATCTAACGAGGAGGACAGATATATGTCCTTTGTGATCCCAAGATCGTTGTTGGTGCCTGCAGGAGATTTTTACCCGGGAGAGATTAGATTCGATGATTGGAAAAAGTCTTCATAAACCTTACAGGCCCGACCAGGTGAGCAGCAGGGTAATTTTTACCCTGCTGCTCACCTGGATTCCTTCAATGCCCCGAAAAATTTTTGCATTTCATCTGTATTCAGGGAAGCGAATCCGAGCCTTATTCCATTGACGTCATCTTTATATTTATATAAGCTACCATCATTCATGTAAATACCTTTTTCAGCTAACCGCCTGGCAAGATGAGGTATTGAATACTCCGGGGCAAATGTTGCCCAAACAGCCATACCGCCATTTGGCTTGGTAAAATGACTGATGTCTCCCACGCAGGAGTTCAGCAGATCGCAGAAAACATCCCGCCGTTCTTTATATAGCTTCACTGACTTCCGTAAATGTCTCTGCATCTCCCCGGTATTAAAAAGATGCGCTAAGGATTCTTCAAACAATACATCACCACGGATCTCTACCAGCCGTTTGAACATGGAAGCCTGCCATATGAAATCATCCCCTGCAATTAAGTATCCCAACCTGATCGTAGGTGCTAACGTCTTCGAGATAGAACCAATATAAATCACATAGCCGTCATGGTTTGCGCTTGCCAGAGGTAATATCGGAGAATTTTCATAATGAAAGTCATAATCATAATCGTCCTCAATAACCGGAAGACGATATTGTCGAATGATCTCCAAAAGCTGAACCCTTCTTTCTTTACTGAGGGTAACGGTTGTGGGATGGTGGTGATGAGGAATAATGTATAGAAGATCGGGTGGTGACTTTTTGCAGATGTTCTCGATTTCACCAACATCAATCCCATTTTCATCAACTTTTACCTTGATCAATTTTGCTCCCATCTGTTCAAAAAGCTTGTCGGCAAGAACATAATTTAAGTCTCCGACGATGACCGTACTGCCAGGTCGCAGGATCATGCTTGCCGCTACAAAAATTGCCAGTTGCGCACCATGGGTAACCAGTACATGCCGGGGTTCGATATTGAGTGCCCTGGTTTTAGCAAGAAAAATGGCTAGTTCAGTTCTCAATGACATACTTCCGGCAGCACTATCATTCAAAAGCCTGCTATGGAGGTGAACTCTTTTAGACAGGAATTTGTACCGGTCATAAATCGAATCCAAAGGTGCGAGCCTTGAATCAGGATAACCATCATTAATCATCAATTGATGAGGGCTCAGTAATCTTTTGGAAGACTGCCGTGAAGCAACCTGCATGTAGAAATTTCCATTCTCCTGCGAATTTGGCCCATCCGATGCAACAGGCCCCAAAGACTTGGGAGTTATCATTGGGAGCTGTCGGGCAACAAAATTTCCCTTTCTTTTTACAACTTCGAGCCATCCCTCAACCTGGAGGTCGTCGTAGGCCGACACCACCGTTGTACGGTTAATTTTCAGCATTGACGCCATATCCCGGCTGGCTGGCAATTGATATCCAGGTTTTATTTTCCCGCTTTTTATCAGAAGGATAATACCGTTCGCCACCTGCTTAAAAATGGGAACGGAGGAATGCCTATCGATTTCAATCAGATTACTGTAGGGTAAAGCCTGTACTCCCATGATAATAAAGAATATAATCAACACCAGTTTAACAGCGTAATTTTACGAAAATTTTGCTGTAGGTGCCTGAACCCAGGTGCTGTAGCAAAGGTGTGTACCAAAATTAAACTCTTAATACGCCGCTATCGGCCCGTATGTTTGCTCCGTTTGTTGCAAGCGATAACGGACTTGAGAGATAAACCGCAAGATTGGCAATTTCTTTCGGCTCGATAAATCTTTGCAGCAGTATATGAGGATTGGTTTGTTGAATAATGGCACTTTTCATGGTTTCAACATCCAGTTTTTGGGAGTCAGCTATTTGTTCAACGGTTCTGGCAACCCCATCAGAATAGGTTGGTCCGCCTGATATGGTATTTACGGTTACTTCAGTTCCTTTGGTTAGCTTGGATAAACCGTTACTCAGCGCATTCATTGCGGCTTTGGTCATTCCGTAAGGAATCATGCTTTCAGGCACATTTACCCCCGATTCGCTGCTGATAAAAATAATCCTTCCCCAATTATTTTTCAGCATTGCAGGCAGCAGGCTCCTGGAGAGACGCATCCCGCTCATAAGGTTAATTTCAAAATAATTGTACCAGCTTTCATCGGGTACAGTGTAAAAATCATCCAAACCAAAAACGCCCACATTATTTATAAGAATATCAATACCTTTCAATTCATCTAATAACCGGGATACTGCTGCTGTATTTGCAAAATCTGCTATAATGAAGGATATCGCTGAGCCAGGAAATTGTTTTTGAAGATGCTCACAGGTGTGCCATGTTTTTTCAGCATCCCTGCCATTGATTATAACAGCGGCGCCTTCTTTTAGCAGTTGTTCAGCTATAGAAAAACCGATGCCCTGTGTTGAACCACTGATGAATGCTTTTTTGCCTTTGAGTTGTAAATCCATACTTTTTACTTTTGTAATGATTGTTAAAAAAATAGCGAAAAAAATTTTAGTCCAGTATTTTCAGGTGAATCTCAATTTGTTGTTTTAAAATATTTCTGTCAGGATAAATTCTGCGTAGTGCATTAATACCACACCAAAATGTGATTAAATATTTTCCAATTACTTCGGCTGGTAGTTTGGAGGTAATTCTTCCTTTATCCTGCTCTGCAGAAACTATAAATGTGTAAAGCCGTTCCGTTTCTTTAAGTATTTCAACCGCCTCATTTTGCAAATCATCATCCACCAATGCCATTTCTATTACAGTGTTGGCTATAATACAGCCCCTAAAATGATCTCTCTTATCGGCGTTAGCCAGATCCAGAAAGAATTTTTTAATTAATGATACCGGATGCCCGCAATTTTTTAGTGATTCCCTGAATGTATTTAACGCTTCTTTCCTCTGCTGGAGCGCTTTCTTAAAAAGTTCCCTCTTACCGCCCTTAAAGGTATTGTAAAGGCTTCCTGCTCCTGCACCGGTGGCGTTTGTAAGGTCTGTCAGCGAAGTGGCATTATATCCACGCTCCCAAAAAACTTCCTGGGCTTTTAATATAAGTTCTTTGTCGTGGTAAATGTTTGGCCTGCCTTTCATTATTATTGTAATGTTTGATACAAAAAAAGTCAAAATAATGAAAACGCCCAACTTTTTAATTAATTAAATGACTGCCTGAATGCTAACGGAGTTTGATTCGTGTTCTTTTTAAATACTTTACTAAACGATTGAGAATACCTGAAACCCAAATGATAGGCTATTTCACTTACGGTCATCGTTGAGCCGGTGAGCAGCTGCTTTGCTTTTTCCATTATATGCTGCTGAATATATTGCTGGGCACTGAGCCCGGTAGTACTCCGGAGTAAATCGCTTAAATAATTAGCCGATAAATGTAGCTGCTCTGCAACAAACTGAACGCTGGGCAGGCCTTTATCAAGGGATATCCCAGCGTTAAAATATTGGTCAAGCAGCTGCTCTAATTGTGAAAGCAGATCGTTATTGACAGCTTTCCTGGTAAGGAACTGGCGGCCGTAAAAACGGTTAGCATAATTCAATAGCAGCTCAATATGAGACACAATAAGATCCTGGCTGTAATGGTCGATGTTGTTTTTTAATTCGTCCTGCATCTGCTTCAATAGTGAGGAAATTATTTCAGCTTCTTTTTCTGAAAGATGCAATGCCTCTGTAAGAGCGTATGAAAAGAAACCATAATTGCTGATACGCTTTGCCAAAGGGTAAGGACCTATTATTTCCGGCTTAAATACAAGCATATATCCCTTTACAGGATTATCAGTTGCAGCAGTGACCGAAAATACCTGGCCGGGTTTTGTAAAGGTCATCATGCCCTCTGTAAAGTCATAATCCATTTGGCCGTATTTCAGGTTCCCATTGCTGCCTTTCTTTATGGTGATACAGTAAAAATCATTAGTAAAATGTTTCCACACATCACTATGCTTATAGCTTAGCAACTCAAAATCAATAATGCTTACCAGCGGATGGTCTGGTTTAGGCAGCGCAAAAAGGGAATGCAGTTCTGAAACTGATTTGATTAAGTGAGGTGCGGAAACTTTTTTCTTCATAGCTTAAAAATCTGTTGAAAATGATAAATCCTTCCATTGCTCCAATTCTACCGCTTCTTTTTTACGCTGTTCAATAATTGACTGATAGCTATCCGTACCTAAAGGCAAGTGAACCGGGGGATCGGGTAAACGCGAAATCGCATAAAGTACATTCGCTAATTTCTTTGGATCGCCCGGCTGGTTTCCACTAAAGCTGCGTAACATTTTTACATGCTCATTTACATGGTATTCTTTAACTAATTTCGAGGCAACTTTCAGGGTTTTATCGCTCATAAAATTGGTGCGGAACATTCCTGGCGCGATCACTGTTACATTTACCCCAAAAGGTTTTAATTCTTGTGCCAGTGCTTCTGAAAGGCCAATTACGGCAAATTTAGAGGCATTATAGCTTCCTGTATTGGCATAGCCAATATACCCCATGCTGGAAGAAATATTTATGATGTGCCCTGATTGTTGCGAACGTAAATGTGGCGCCACATTACGGATCAAATTTGCCATCCCGAACACATTCACATCTACCGTCTTACGGAATTCCGCGTCGCTAATTTCTTCTATGCTGCCTACCAGATAGTATCCTGCATTATTTAAAACAACATCAATCCTTCCAAATACTTCAATGCCTTTTTCAATAGCGGTTTTCACATCTTCTTCATTAGTAATATCTACTTGCAGCGGTAAAAAGTTTTTTGATGCTTTGCCAATGCCTTCTGCCTGTTCTTCTAAACTTCGGGAAGTTGCAATCACTTTATCTCCGCCCGCCAGTACTTTTTTAGCAACTTCGAGTCCCATCCCTTTAGATGCTCCGGTTATAAACCACACTTTTTGATCACTCATAATTTTGCTTTTTATTTAAAGCAAAGGTCCCTCTTACAATCTTCCATTATGTGTCTCAATCACGGTTTAATGTGTTCAAATTTAAAGGGATTTTAAGACCCTGCCTGAGCGTTTTACGGACCAGCCTGGATGACCGGTGACAATTACCAGATCGAGGTTTGGGGATTTGAGAAGACATTAATCAATACTCTTAAAAAATTCCCAGATCTCTGCAGGAGCATCCACCTCTCCACTCATCGGCCCCAGCTTTTTTATTGGTATTCTAAAACGCCTGTTTGGAATCGTATGCCCACCGTTATCAATACCGATGTACAACAGTTTCTTTCGGGTAGTTTGCGAATAATATGTTTTCCTGGTCACCGGTCCTGTCTTTTCCTCGCTAACCAGCTCCCCCTGATTTACCTGCTTCCAGAAGGCAACCGTTTCCGCTGCGCTCTTCACCGTTCCCCAATCACGTTTATCTAAAACGATCCTGCCTCCTTCAAATGGAACAATTGGATCTTTACTGCCAAAGATCGATATTATGGAAACGGGTGTTTTTACGGCCGGATTTAAATTGTTATCATCAGTGGGCAGGTTAGCGCTGATGGTAGCAAATGCCGTAAACAGATCCGGTCTTTCTGCCGCAAGCCGGAATACCATGGTGCCTCCATTGGAATAACCTACACCATACACGTTGTTAGCCTGATATGCTCTTTTGAAATAGCCGATCAGCTGCTCTGTAAATTTCACGTCATCTATATTTAATTTCTTCGCGGGAACAGGGGCCTTTTTTCTGCAATCGTTCCAGTTGCCACCATACCCCTGAGGATACACGATGATCGCTTCCCCGGAATCATCTGCCAGCAGATCAAACTCATGGCCAGTGAATATCTGCATCAGAAACGGCTTCAAGCCCGAGCCATGATAAACAATGATCAGTTTCGGATCAGGTTGTACATTTTTGGGAACATGATAAATGAAGGAGCGTTCATAGCCATCTATATGGATGGTGCCGGAGTGGTTAGGATGGATCAGGTTCCATCTATAGGTATAAAAAAACAAACACACCAACAGCGTTGCTATGGTAACAAAAATGATCAAGAGCATCTTTTTCATATTTTATGTATGTCCAATAGACGTACATACCAAGAAAAAGACGCATCCTTTACATTATTTCTTTCGGCGGCACATAGTCCGTCACGTTCCCATATCTGTCTAACCTCAGGAAACAGCTATTTTTAACCGTATCGTTTATCTTCTTCTTTGCCCTTTGTACCCTTGATTTAACGGTACTCAATGGCAAATTGTGCATTTTTGCGAACTGCGTTTGACTGATCCCATTTAATTCAATGGCTTCCATCACCTCCTTCTGTTCATCCGGTAGTGTTTTTATCAGTAAAGAGATACACTTTAGCAAATAAACATTGCCTTCATTATATTCCTCTTCATTTTGATCTGGTAACTGAAAATTTTTACCCTTCTTCCGGTAATGATCGATGACCGCGTTATATACAATTACCCTTAGCCAGGATAGCAGCTTTTCCTCACTCTTCAGTGTATCAATGTATTGATGCGCTTTTAAAAAAACGTCCTGCCTGATATCCTGTGCAATTTCAGCATCTACCTTTATCTTCCGTAAATACAGCTCAATATCATTGTACAGTTTTAATTGCCAGCTATCATTCATGTATGGAAATCTATTTAGCGATCATATTATCAGAATGCTGTAAAGATATGTAACTATTTCATCTTGTGTTTTTATGCTGCGCTGTCACGGCCTGCCGCAGACACAGCAGGATGATGCAAAGAGGAAAAAACCGGCTCCGAAGAGCCGGTTTAACGAAAACTGAATGGAAATGGTTGGCAAATGATGTCGAAAAGCGATGGAATATGTTAAATAAAGACTGACCCGGATAAAAAAAGGACTATTCCATTTTACAGAAGCTTCACACGGATTTTGGTGAAAAGTGTATTTTTGGAAAAATCAACCATCCGTTATTCATAGGTACGCAACATACATGGATATTCAGTTGCTGGCACGCCTGCAGCAGGACGACACCTTGGCCTTTGCCGAGTTGTACAGCCGGTACCGCCATGAAGTATATGCCTACGCCATGACCCTGGTGAAATTGCCCGATGTGGCAGAAGACCTCCTGCAGGATGTGTTCGTGCGCATTTGGGACGCCCGGCATAAAATCGCGATCAAAAAAGATTTTCGTCCTTACCTGTTCCGGGTATGTCATAACCGGGCTTACGATGTGCACCTGCAAATGGCCAGGGATCAAAAGTTTAAAGACCGGCTGCTGCGTCATTACCAGGTGACCGCCGGCCCGGTGGACCCATTTGCGGAGCAGGACTCCCCTAACATCCAGCTCATGGAACAGGCCCTGGCCACGCTGTCGCCCCAGCGCCGCCGCATCTATGAAATGTGCAAGCGGGAAGGCAAAAGCTACGAGGAAGTGGCCAGCGAGCTTGGCATCTCCACCAATACCGTCCGCAATCACATGGTCCAGGCGATCGCGCTGCTGCGCAGCTATTTGCAGCAATATGGCAAGCTGGCGGTTCTGCTCCTGTTGCTTGGCCCGGATTTTTATTAAAAAAGTCTGGATTGCATTAGTCTTTTTTCCTGCCTCTCACAGTCTGTATATAGAATATGGATCATCCAACGTCATATTACAAAGATTTACTGGCCGGTTTTATCCGGGATGAAATCACCGCTGAGCAGGCCGAAGCGTTGTTCTCATTTATTGAGCAGCATCCGGATACATATAAAGAGATGCTGGATGATCCGGCGATACAGCAATTATCAGCCGGGCAGGCGCAAGCCTCCGGGCTGACATTATCTGCGCAGGCCGATACCCGGATCAGGGAGCAGGTATTGGCGCATACAGGCCTGGAAATGGGTGCGGGCAAAGTATTCCGGTTACGGAGATGGGGCTGGGCTGCCGCCGCAGTCCTGCTGATCGGGGCAACGACCCTTATTACCGTGCTGCGCAACCGCACTGCTCATCTTCCCGCCACGATTGCCCAGGGCGCCAGCAATATAGCTGCACCGCAGGTATCAAAGGCCAGGGTGACGTTGGCCAATGGGCAGGTGATAGCCCTGGACAGCCTCTCCAGCGGATTGTTGGCCCAACAGGGAAGTATCAGACTTGTGAAGCTGGCCGGCGGCCAGGTCGCCTACCAGTCCGCTACAGGGGAAACCTTTCATGAAATGCGGTACAACACCCTTACCAACCCGCGTGGCAGCAAGGTAGTGGACATGCAGCTCTCTGATGGTTCACGTATCTGGCTCAATGCCGGTTCCTCCATTACTTACCCGGTAGCTTTTGTGGGCAATGAGCGAAAAGTGGAGTTGAAGGGAGAGGGATATTTTGAAGTGGCCAAAGATGCGGCCCGGCAATTTATAGTGACAGCAAACGGTGTGAACACTATAGTATTGGGCACGCATTTTAATGTGCATGCCTATGAGGAGCAAACGAAAGTCACGCTGCTGGAAGGCCGCGTAAAAGTAGCCCGGCAAGGGCAGGTTGATAGCGGTATCGCCATCCGCCCCGGCCAGCAGGTGCTGGCCGGCGGTGCCGGGCAATTACAGGTCACCGGTAATATAGATCCCGCTGCCGTGATGGCATGGAAAAACGGTGTGTTTAATTTTGACGGGATAAAAGTAAGGCAGGCGATGGCAGAATTGGAGCGTTGGTATGATATAGACGTGACGTATGAAGAAGGCGTGCAGGAGGTGAAAGTATTTGGGGAGATCGACCGGAACCTGGCCCTGGGAGGCGTGTTGGAGATCCTGGGTAATGCCGGGTTCCACTACCGCCTGGAAGCGGGTAGAAAACTGGTGCTGATGAAATGACATTGAATAATCATCATAAGTAGGGGGCAAAAAAACGGTAGTGTTGGGACCACTACCGGTAAGTATTTGTTGTCTTCAAAAAAGGCGTATCAACCAATTTATTAACAAGCAAACGACTGCAATTTATGCAAAAAAACTGTTTATCCCGCACCAGGCGGGATGACTGGATAGTCATGTCCATAACGGCATCCCGGACCAAAATCGGAAGGATCATGAGATTAACTGCACTTTTACTGACTGTCGCATTGCTGCAAGTCCGGGCTTCTACCTCGGCGCAGACAGTTACTCTTACCGGCAAGGACCTTACCTTGAAAGAAATTTTTTCCGCCATCAAAGAGCAGACCGGTTACCTGGTCTTTGGCAAGCAGGAGCTGCTGGAAAGCGGCAAGCCGGTAACGATCGCAGCCCGGAACATGGCTTTGACGGAGTTTTTGGACAAGGTGATGAAGGATCAGCCACTAACTTACAAGATCACAGGGAAGTCTATTGCCTTATCTGCTAAACCAGCTGCCCTGTTTAAACCGGTGGCGCCTTCTCCTTCCGCAGAAGATACTACGATCACCGGAAAGGTAGTCGCTGAAGACGGCACACCTATACCCGGCGCAACAGTTAAGCTGAAGAATTCCAATATTGGAGCGACTACGGATGCGGAAGGGAATTTTAAACTTCCGAAGCAGGATGGCAATGAAATGTTACTCATTAGTTTTGTAGGCTATCAGACCAAAGAAGTGCCTTTCCGTGGTAAAAGCATCCTTGCAGTAATGAGTATTGATGTTCAAAAACTGGATGAAGTTGCAGTCGTTACTACCGGATATCAAAAAATACCGAAAGAACGTGCTACCGGTTCTTTCGGCACCATCAGCAAAGCACAGCTGAACAAACCTTCCATCAATATATCGCAACGCATTATCGGCGCGGTAGCCGGGGTACAAGCCCGCTCCATGGATGCGGATGGCACACCTTCGTTCGAAATACGCGGGCAAACCAGCCTGTATGGCAATGCCAGGCCGCTTGTGGTAGTGGACGGATTTGCCATACAGGGTGATTTCAACAGTATTAACCCGAACGATGTGGAAAGCATCACCGTGCTGAAAGATGCCGCCGCCGCCTCTATCTGGGGCGCCCGTGCTGCTAATGGCGTTATTGTCATTACTACCAAAAGCGCCCAAACGAGTACGCCGCTGAAAGTGGAGTTCTCTGCCTTTACCAGGGTAGGGAAGAAGGTGGACCTGGATTATGTGCGCCCGCTGGCCTCGCCGGCCGAAACGGTGGACTATGAAATGAGGGCTTTCAACAACTGGAGCGCCCTGCTTAATTCCGGCGCATTGAGCAGCAATGTAAACAAGGTATGGTCGCCGGCTACCGTAGCCATGAGCGAACAATTCCTGGGCTACATCACGCTGGCGCAAAGGGACTCCATCCTGAACCGGTTAAGAACACAGGATAACAGGCAGCAGATCAAAGACAACCTGCTGGCCAACCCTGTTAACCAGCAATACAATCTTACATTATATGGTTCTTCCGGTAAAATGAGCAATGCCTTGTCGCTGCTGTTTGAAAAGAACCAATCTAACTTCAAAGAAACCGGCTACGAGCGTTATATGCTCAATTACCGCACCGCGGCTGTTATCACCAAATGGCTGGATGTGGACCTGAGCGCGATGGTACAACACACACGCAGCCGCTATGATGGTGTTACATTGGCGGACATTAACAGTTTTTCGCCCTATGAAATGCTGTTGAACCCCAACGGGTCCTACACCAACATCAGCCAGTATTATACGCCCATCCTGCAGCGGTTTGTGCCAATGGATAAATTCCCGTATAGCAATTGGAGCTACAATCCCATACAGGAAATCCACAGCCGGGATAGCAGCATTTCGCAGCTCAATGCAAGGCTGCAGGCCGGGCTTACTTTCAAATTGGTTAAGGGACTTACCATCAACAGCCGTTTACAATATGAAACCTTCAACAGCAACAACCGCTACCTGCGCGACGAAAATAGTTTTTATGTAAGAAAGACAGTGAATGAAGCAACCACCTGGGACCAGGGTACCAATACCCTTATACCCAACCTGCCCAAAGGAAGTATCCTCAACCAGTCGAGGAACAAAGTAGAATCATGGAACTTCAGGAACCAGCTGAACTACAACCGCGCGTTTGGAAGCAAACATGAAATAAACCTGGCTGCGGGTTTCGAAGTGAACAGCACGGTGGCAGAACAGTACGGGTATCCCACTACCTATGGTTACAACGATGAAACCCTTACCATCGGTACTTTCCCGAACGGACCTGGCGGTGTTTTTTCGCCTATAAAAGATTGGCTGGGCAATAACCAGACCTTCTCCTACACCGGCTCGTTCAATTATAATTCCGAACGTTACTACTCTTCTTATGCCAACCTGGCCTATACCTATGGCGGGCGCTATACCATTTCAGGAAGCTATCGTACAGATGCCTCCAACCTTATCACTGACGATCCGAAATACCGCTACGCACCCTTCTGGAGTATCGGCGGCCTGTGGAACCTTACCAGCGAAAAATTCCTGAACGGCACTACCTGGCTCGATCACCTGCGGCTGCGTGCTACCTATGGCTACAATGGCAACGTGGATAAATTTACCGCCTTTATGCCATTGATCGCAACGGTTGCTACCCCCAACACCTGGACCAATGACTATACCGCTACCATCAGCAGTTACGGCAACCCCACATTGCGCTGGGAAAAAACAGGCACCTGGAACCTGGGCGTCGACTACAGCCTGTTCAACGGCCGCCTGTCCGGTAAGGTTGATGTGTACAATAAAGCAGGACGGGACCTGATTGCACAGCTGTCGATCCCCGCCGTGAATGGGACCACCTCGCAAAAGCTGAACAATGCCAAAATGACCAACAAGGGCATTGAGCTGGAACTTGCAACGGTATTGCCTATCCGAAACGATGACATTGTATGGCGTGGCAATTTGAATTTCTCTTACAACAGGAACCGTATCACCGACCTTTTCCTGGCCAACTATTCCTCACCTGATCTGTTGAATGGCGGCTACGGCGCCTATGTGGTGGGCATGGATGCCAATACCTTATGGCGTTTTGAATATTCAGGTGTGCAGAACGGACAACCGACCGTGTTAGGACCCGGCAAGGCGCCGGTAACTTTCACCTCCGGTGTGCCGGGGGACGCGCGTACCTACCTGTTGAATATGGGTACTACCGTTGCGCCTTATACACTGGGTTTCATCAACTCGTTTAAAGTGTACGATTTTGACTTCTCCTTTATCATTACCGGAAAATTCGGCCATGTATTTCAGCGTAAAGGGTTTAACTACCCGTCAAACAGGACGCGCAGGGTACTACCCAATAGCAAGCTCAGTGAAGTGGTCAACGGTGATCCCAGCAAAATAATACCGTTGCCGCTAACCCCCGTTGAGCCGCTTTATTATTTCTGGTCCAGCTTTCACCAGTACGTTAGCTACCTGACGGAAAGCGCCTCGCACGTACGCCTGCAGGAAGTGAGCCTGGCATATACCATCCCGCAGCCATTGCTGAAAAAAATGCAGCTCAACAGCCTGCAGTTCTATGCGCAGGCTAACGACCTGTATACCTGGTATAAGAACGATGCCAAAGAAGATCCCGAATACCCCCTGGGTACGCTGAAACCAATGCCAAAACTAACACTGGGTCTGCGGCTCGATTTCTAATCTTTTAACTGCTATCGAATGAAAACGATTATAAAAAATTGTATTGCACTGGCGCTCACCGCCGGCCTGCTGCAGGGTTGCGACAAATTCCTGGACGAGCGGCCGTCAAAAACGTCCTCCCTGGTGGTGACAACCACCAGCCAGTTGAATGCGTTGCTCAATGACTACAACGAGTTTTACGCCGAGAGCAATAATACTGCCATACTTAGTACAGACGATTATGGCCTGACCACTTCCATATATGATGCCAGGCCGGGCATATTTTCGCCCATTACCGTTCAGTATAACACATGGGATACGGCGTACCTCATGGATGATCCCGGACAATCCTTTTGGAGCAGCGAATACCGCAAGATCTTTACTGCCAACATGGTGTTGCAGTATGCTGACAAGGTGACCGGTCCCGATGAGGACAAAGCCAACCTGAAAGCCGATGCACACCTCATAAGGGCTTACAGTTATTTTCAACTGGCCAATACCTTCACCCTGCCTTATTCGGGCGGCAAAGGGGACGAGCCGGGCTTACCGCTTAAATTGACCATTGCTTTCGACGAGCCCGTTGCACGGGCCCCTTTGTCGAAAGTATATGAGCAGATAGAGGCAGACCTGGCAGAAGCGATGAAGATAAAAATGCCGCTGATACAAAACGGCAAGCCCCGTCATTGGCGCGCCAATACGGCTGCGGTAAATGGTTTTGCCGCCCGCTACTACCTGGCGATGAACAAATATACCGATGCGTTGAAATATGCCGATCAGGCCTTGCAGGAGTATAGCACGCTGGTTGATTACAACACGCAAATGCGTTATGGCCGTGAAGACGTGGTGACCATCAATCCAGGACCGAACGCGCAAACTGTTACGCTGAAATATCCCTATACGCACGATAACCAGGAAGACTTTACTGATATGATCGGCTGGCCCGAGTTCCTGTATTTCAGAATGCTGGACTACGGCAGGTGGTGGTATATGCCCAGCACCGCGTTGATGAACCTGTACGACCAGGCGCATGACCTCCGTTACCAGTATCATTACGTGGAAGGCTATTCATACGATCGCGGGATGATCGATCCCGCTTACAATTATCCGGGTTACATCTTCTTCTTTAAAGACAGGATCCCTTCTGGTCCCACCACCGCAGAAATGTTGCTGATAAAGGCCGAAGCACAGGCGCGCATGGACGACTTCAGTGGCGCAATGACTACGTTGAACAGCCTGCGTGCAAAGCGTATGACGCCTGGCCCCTGGGTGAACCTGACCGCTACCGGTAAAGATGATGCGATCAAAAAAGTGCTGGAAGAAAGAAGAAGGGAAATGCCGTTTGTGCATCGCTGGTATGATGTACGCCGCTATAACAATAACGATGATCCAAATGATGATGTGGAGATGACGAAAACCTTTTATCCCTATACCTTATCATCGGTATTGTCTACCCAGCCTGTAAAGACCTACGTGCTGCCTAAGCACTCACGCCGTTTTGCAGCGCCGCTGCCAAGAACGGAAATGATCTCCAGCAATGGGGCCATTCAGCAGAATACGTATTGATAACAAATCGAAAGATATATGAGAAAGATTGTAACGGTGTTGTTATGCTGTGTACCGCTGTATATGCAGGCACAGGTACCATTCCGGCTCACCGGTAAGATCGGGGCTTTAAAGGCGCCGGCCAAAATTGTGCTGAGCTATGCAGACAGCAGTGAGAATATGATAACGGATTCGGCCATTCTCAGGAACGGCAGGTTTGAATTCACGGGCCATGTAGCATACCCAACCAGGGCTTCGCTGGAAGTGTATCACCAGGGCGGGCGTTCAGCAAATGAGCAACCAGACATGTTAATGGTATATCTCGACGGCGAACCTATTATGGTGACCAGTAGTAAAGATTCTGTGAAGAATGCCATCGTCAAGGGATCTAAACTAAATGAGCAATATACGGATCTGCAGGCAGCTTTAAAGCCGTTTAATAAGCAGTTTGCGGCATTGAGTGAAGCTAATGCCAGCTACGCCGCAGAAAAGGGCGAAACAAGAGCCATGATGCCCGGCATGAAAGAGCAGTGGGCAGCGGTGGCTGAGAAAAAGATAGGAGTGGTGAAGCAATTTATTGCTGACAACCCCGAATCGTACCTGAGTTTGGAGATGCTCCCTATGGTGCTTTCATTGCCGTACAAACTGGAAGAGATAGAGCCTGTGTTCAATGCTTTGGCGCCTGCTGTAAGGAACACGGTGGCCGGTAAAAAAATGGCCGGGCAGATAGTTAAGCTGAAAACAATCGGTGTTGGTTCGCCTGCGCCCGACTTTGTGCAAAATGATACCAGCGGCGTACCGGTAAAATTGTCTTCGTTCAGAGGCAAATATGTGCTGGTCGATTTCTGGGCAAGCTGGTGCCATCCCTGCCGGGCCGATAATCCCAACCTTGTAAAGAGCTTCAACAAGTACAAAGACAAAAATTTCACGGTGCTGGGCGTATCGCTCGATCGCCCCGGCGACCGGGAAAAATGGCTGAAGGCCATCCACGATGATGGGCTGGCCTGGACGAATGTGTCGGACCTGGCATTCTGGAAAAATGCAGCTGCAAAACTGTATGGAGTGCATGCTATTCCGCAGAACTACCTGGTTGATCCATCGGGAAAGATCATAGCCCAGCATTTGCATGGCGAAGAACTGGATAAAAAATTGAATGAATTACTTCGATAATATTAACTATGAAAAGATTATTGTTTGTTGTTTTTGTTTTCTGCGTTTGTAATGCGCAGGCGCAGGTAGATTCACTGGTAAAAGTGGTAGAATCGCGAAAGGATAGTGTCAATGCCTTGCGTGCTTACCTTGCCGCTATGGGTGGTACGACCGATGATGCGGTAGAGCAGTTCAACACCTGGATGAAAAAATTCCCGCAATCCCCCAGCTTTCCTTATGTATTGGGCGAAGCATACTACAAAAAACGCCAACGCATGAAGGTGATAGAAAATTGGCTGAAGGTGCTGCAGATGAACCGGAAATTCGAAAAGATAGATAAGCTGTGGCCCATTGTCGTGAAATCAGATTGGGACCTTGATATTCCTGTTACGCCGAACACGATCGATTCGTTGAAAAGGGTGATCGCCGCGAACCCTGATAGTTTGTTGCCGGTTCGCCAGTACGTTTTCGTGGCCGGGAATGAAGAAGAAGCTACCGTGCAACAGCTTGAAGCCTGGGAGAAACAGTTTCCCCGCTCGCCGGCTATACCCCTGGGAATGGGGATGAACCTGTATAACGTGGAAAGTCCGAAGGCAAAACCCTGGTTGTTGAAAGCGGCGGAATTGCAACCCGGGAACGCGGCTGTGTGGGTGATGCTACATCTTGATGCCGAACGCTGGGGCGATCAGAAAGCGGCGCATGAGTACATGGGTAAAGCTTCGGTAGCCGCGCCGGAAGATCCCAATTACGCGTACTATTATATCAGGTATTATGAAGACACCGATCCTGCCTTATGGCGCACAAAATTATACGAGCTGGCAAAACGTTTTCCCAATGATGAACGTGGCGCCCAGGGACTGTACGAGGTGGCCATCCACACCAGCGATACGGCCGGGAAGATCAGGGCGCTGGAGCAGCTGCGTGCGTTGTACGACCCTGGTAAATTCTGGTGGTCTGGTAACGGCATGGGTGTCTTATACGATACCTATCTGGAAGCTGGTCAAACCGGCAAAGCAATGGAACTGGCGAAGACTATGGGCGCCGATGATGGATGGGATCTCCGGCAATCGCTGGCGAGGGGCATGGAGCGGGTGAATGCATTGCTGAAAGCCAAAAAATACCCGGAAGCGTTGAAACAGCTGGCGCAATTAAAGGCACCGCGTAATTCGGCTTTTGCGGGTGAGCTGGTTGTGTTGAAAGCCACTACTATGCATCAGAACGGTCAAACACAAGCGGCTTACAACAACCTGATAGCAGTGGAGTCTACGTCGCCCGATGACCTGGTACGATCCTCGCTCACCAAATTAGGCGCCGCCTTAAAGAAGAGCAGCGACGAGGTGGAGAAAGACATTTGGCAGGCAAGGGAGAAATTCATTACACAGGCGCCGCCATTCGAATTGGGTTTGTATACTTCCGATAAGAAAGCGGCTTTAGCAGATTATAAGGGTAAAGTAGTGTTGCTGACCTTCTGGTTCCCCGGTTGCGGCCCCTGCCGCGCTGAGTTCCCGCATTTCGAGAACGTGCTGAAAAAATTCCAGGGCAAAAACATTGCGTACCTCGCTGTCAACGTAGACCCCATCCAGGATGATTACGTACTGCCTTTTCTGCAGGGTACCGGATATTCCTTTGTTCCTTTACGGGGTACTGCCGAATGGGCTGAACAAACCTATAAAGTTTACGGCCAGCCTACAAATTTTCTGATAGACGGACATGGCCGCATCGTGTTCTCAAATTTCCAGATAAGTGAGACCAATGAACGAAAGCTTGAATTGATGATAGCCTCCATGCTGACGAGGGGGTAAACCGGGTTTGTTGCTGCAAATTGCGGAAGAAGGGCGGGCCGTTTTTTAAACATGATAAATTAGTCCGCTACCTTTATCCAGCGATTTGATCGTTGTCATATCATCGGAAGTCAGCTCAAAGTCAAATACATTGAAATTTTCAATGATCCTTTTCATATTTGCTGATTTCGGAATAACTACGATCTCTTTTTGAATTAACCATCGTAGAACCACCTGGGCAACGCTCTTATTATATTTGCCTGAAAGCGCTTTTAAAAGTTCATTATTAAAAAGATTGTTTTTACCCTGAACAAAGGGAGCCCATGACTCCAACTGAATGCCTTGAGATTTCAGCGCTTTCTGCATTTCTGTTTTTTGGGAAAATGGATGTGTTTCCACCTGATTGACTGCTGGTATCACACTATGCTGCTTAAGTAAATGCTGAATCTGATCCATATTGAAATTACTTACACCTATGGACCTTACTTTACCGTCTTTATACAATTCTTCCATTGCTGTCCAGGAGGAATTTACGTCTCCCTGCGGGATATGGATCAGGTATAGATCAATATAGTCAAGCCCCAATTTTTTCAGCGATGTTTCAAAGGCACGCTTTGCTTTTTCATACCCGGGATCCGCTGGCAAAAATTTTGTGGTCACAAAGATCTCTTCCCGTTTGACATTACTTTTTTTAATCGCTCTGCCCACCGATTCCTCATTATTGTAAACCGCAGCTGTGTCGATTAGTCTGTAGCCAGTATTTAAAGCATTTAGCACTGACTGCTCACACGCTGAACCGTCCCGAAGCAAGTAAGTGCCAAAACCAAGCAGCGGCATTTTTATGCCGTTATTTAATGTTATGTTCATCACTTTATACCTATCTGTATTAGATCACTTAATTTTGTATGCAGGCTGAACTTATTATTCAATTGCGGTTGCGGCGGTCCCTTACCTGCCTTGCAGGTGTGCCATGCTTGCAGGATAGCGTTCTCCCTGAAGGCTGATGCTGTCCAAAGCCTTATTGATATTGGCTAAATCATCATCGCTTAAGGTGATGTTTGCACCACCTATATTTTCTTCTAAGCGGGTCACTTTTGTGGTTCCCGGAATCGGTGCGATCCATGGCTTTTGCGCCAGCAGCCATGCCAATGCGATCTGCGCTGGTGTTACGTTCTGTTCTCCCGCAATCTTTGTTATAAGTTCAACAATGGTTTGATTTGCTTCGCGGTTTTCTTTGCTAAAACGAGGAAGGATATTTCTGGCATCGGTCTTGTCAAATTCAGTGTCCGCATTCATCTTACCCGTTAAAAATCCTTTGCCCAATGGGCTAAACGGAACGAAGCCAATGTTCAATTCTTCAAGCAATGGAATGATCTCTTTTTCAGGTTCGCGCCAGAACATGGAGTACTCGCTTTGCAGGGCTGCCACGGGTTGTACGGCATACGCCCTGCGTATACTTTGCGCGCCGGCTTCACTCATACCAAAGTGTTTTACTTTGCCTTCGGCAATCAGATCTTTTACGGTTCCGGCAACGTCTTCAACAGGCACATCCGGGTCCACGCGGTGTTGATAAAATAAGTCAATATAATCGGTTTGCAGATTCCGGAGCGATTTTTCCACCACCTGCCTGATGCGTTCCGGGCGGCTATCCAGGCCATCTGTATGCCTGCCGTTCTTAAAGCCAAACTTAGTAGCGATGATCACTTTATCACGTACATCATGCAATGCTTTTCCCACCAGCTGTTCATTGGCGCCTTGTCCATACACTTCAGCGGTATCAAAGAAAGTAATGCCCGATTCATAGGCTTTTTGAATGAGTGTAATGGCATCGTTTTCATTTGTTGCCGGACCATAACCATGGCTTAATCCCATGCAGCCGAAACCAAGTTCAGACACTTCTAATCCTGATGTTCCTAATTGCCGTGTTTTCATTTTGTGCGTTTTTGTATGTTTACTGCTGCAAAATTGTAGAAAAGGGCGAGCCATTCTGTATACAGATTACAGGTTTTGCTACCAATTTTACTGATTGGAAAGGCCGGTCTCAAAAGGGATTGCCGAAACCTGTAATTTTATAGCGATAAAAGGATATGGTATGGAAGAGATTATAAAAATTGACAGCATCGCACAATACAATTCCATACGGGGCGTAACTACCAAACATCCTCTGGTTACGGTGATCGACCTCTCGAAAGCGCAACCGATGCCCGCCAGAACATTCAACCTTGGTTTGTATGCGGTGGGCCTGAAAGAACTGAACTATGGCCAATTGCGCTACGGAAGAAGTCACTATGACTACCAGGAAGGAAGTCTGATATTTGTAGCGCCCGGGCAGGTGTTAGGTGTGGAACCAGGCGTTGAGCTCTTTGCCCCGAAAGGCTGGGTATTGCTCTTTCATCCCGACCTGATAAACGGTACTTCGTTGGGCAAACACATGCAGGATTATTCTTTCTTTTCGTATGATGTAAATGAAGCGCTTCACCTGTCGGATAAAGAGAAGAGTATTGTGATTGATTGCTTCTCAAAGATCGGGTATGAACTTGATCAAAATATAGACAAGCACAGCAAAAGACTGATCGCATCCAACATTGAGTTGCTGCTAAATTACTGTATCCGTTTTTACGATCGCCAGTTCATTACGCGCGACCATGCAAACAAAGGGATCCTGGAACGGTTTGAACATTTGTTGAAAGGTTATTTCTCATCCGATAAGCCACAGAACCAGGGCTTGCCTTCCGTAGCTTATTGCGCCGAAGCCCTGCATTTATCCTCCAACTATTTTGGGGATCTGGTGAAGAAAGAAACCGGGAGATCTGCTCAGGAATACATTCAATCAAAAGTGATAGATGTGGCGAAAGAGAGACTGTTTGATATGAATAAATCTGTGAGTGAAATTGCCTATGAACTGGGCTTTAAATACCCGCAGCATTTCAACCGTTTATTCAAACAAAAAGCAGGTGTTACGCCGAATGATTACCGGATGATGAATTAACGAACCATCACTTCAAGGCCTCATCCTCCTCCTTCTTCAAAAAATTCGCCGCTTCAGAAATATCACCTCCTTCCGACTCAAGCAAGGCCTCATCCGGTACCGCAGTTAAAGGTATCGTACTGGATTGTGAAGGTTCATTATAGGGCACATTTTCAGCGCGGTTGTATACAGATATGAGCGACCATCTAGGGTTATCGGATAAATTAGCTTCGGAGCGGTGCAGCAAATTAGGATGAAAGAACAATGCATCACCGGCCTTTAGCTCTACAAATACCAGTTCCTTTGTTTTCAGCACTAAATCCACATAATGTTGAGAAGCGCCTACCTGCTCACCGGAAAATCCATGTTCAATACGCCCCATTTTATGGGTGCCCTTTATTACCTGCAGGCAGCCGTTTTCCTTGTTGGCGTCTGTGATGGCGATCATAACAGAGATCATCTGCCCGGGAAACAGGAATTCATTTTTATACCAATATCCATAATCCTGGTGCCATTCCCATGCGCCACCCACTTTAGGCTCTTTTTGCATAAGCTTACTGTGAAAATGACAAACACTGCTTTCACCTTCCATGAGCAGGTTAGCAGCATCCACCATTCGTTTGCTTTTGGTCAATAAGCCATACACATCATTTCCGGGAGAATACCATAAAGTAAGTTTTGTTTTTTTACCGCTTTGATCATTCAGGTCAAACGCATGTTTGTGCATATTGCCATCTGAAAAAGCAACTTCCTGGAGTTTGTGCAGCTCTTCCGAAGAGATAAAATTCCTTACGATCAGGTAACCATCTCTTTCATATGCTGCAACCTGGCTGGGTGTTAATTCAAAATTTGCCATAGGAGATGAAGGTTTCAGGTATAAAAGTAGAGCGGCATGATTTGATAAACCACCAGTTTAAACCAGGCAATAAATACTATTATAGCAATATTTATTTATTTTTACTAAGGTTTTAGCTATTAAAAAATCAGTCATGAAACCTGCGCTGGAACATCTGCCTAAAGCAAACAAAGAGTCGTTTGTGGTGAGGGACTTTGAATATGGTTATTATCCCACGCCCTGGCATTATCACCCGGAATATGAGCTGGTAACCATCGTGGAAAGCACCGGCAAGCGTATCATCGGAGACCATATCTCAGATTTTAAACCGGGCAATCTTGCACTCATTGGGCCTAATATTCCGCACATTTACAAGAATGATGCGGCATATTATGAAAACAATCCTGCCATAAAGGCCCGGTCCATAGTCATTCATTTTACGGAATCATCGCTGGGAAACGATTTCTTATCACTGCCCGAAGCAGCTATCTTAAAATCGTTATTGCAAAAAGCTGCTTCAGGATTGGATATTTTGGGTGACACAGGTAAAAGCGTGAATGAAAAACTAAGAGTAATTGTTACGGATACCGGTTTAAAACGTTTGATCACACTTTTAGATATTTTAAGGATCATCGCAGATTCAGCGGAAGTATCGCCTATTACAAAAGCCCCCATGACCGGGCATAACGAAAAAGAATCAACCCGGTTATGCAAAGTGCTGGATTGGATAACGGCTAATTTTGAAAACGATATAAAACTTGCTGAAGCAGCGGCTATTGCAGAAATGCATAAAAGTGCCTTCTCCCGCTTCTTCTCGCTCAGGACCCGTAAAAGCTTTTCTTTCTTTTTGCAGGAGCTGCGCTTACAAAAAGCTTCTAAACTTTTGGTTGAATCCGGCAGCTCCATTACTTCCATTTGTTATGACTGCGGTTATAATAACATCTCTAATTTTAACCGGCAATTCATTAACTACTACAAAATGAATCCAAGGAATTACAGGAAAGCATTTTTGGGAGAAAGCAAACACGAAATATAGATAGGATAAATTAATGCAGATCGTAACGCTTCTGCCGCATACTTTGCCGGATCTTTTCCCGGTGCTGCCCGCCCCAGGCAGTGAGCTCACGCAGCACGTTTTTCAGCGTCAGGCTATATTCGGTTGCCTCGTATACAATGGTCGCCGGCGAAGTGGGATACACCTTACGTTTGATGAACTCATTCAGCTCCAGATCTTTGAGCTCTTTTGCTAAAACTTTTGGGGATATGCCGCTCATCTCGTTCTGGATCTCGTTAAAACGTTTGGAAGATTGTACCAAGCTGAGGATCAAAGCAAGCTTCCATTTGCCATTAAGAACGTACAAGGCATCCAATACATTCCTAAGCGAATTGGCGCATTCTTCTTTGCCGGGCATCGTATTAGCAATCATCATCGTCATACCCAAAGATATGCACTTTCCTGAAGGGAAGTGCTTTCCTTCAGGAAAGTACGATCCTTTCAACAGCCGGTGCAGCTACTTTTGCCTGCGATAATTGCAGGAGCAATTCTACCATCCTGAACACCGCTTTGGTGCAGCATAAGAGGAATTGTTCTTGCAGAAGTAGCTAACATTAATCAGGCATTATGAAACGTATCCTTCATTTAATTTCAAGCATTCAGGGGAATCAATCTTATAGCTTTAAGCTCAGCAAAGCCATTGTTGAAAAGGTGATCGAAAAGTATCCGGGCAGCACCGTAGAAGAAGTGAATCTGAACGATCTGGAGATCCCGCATTTGAACCCTACGATCCTTCAGTCTATGTTTACACCCGGCGAACAATTGACTGCGGAAGCAAAGGAGTCACTACGCTACTCGGATGAGGCGGTAAAACAGTTAATGGCATCAGATATCATTGTGATCGGCGCTCCGCTTTATAACTTCACGATCCACACCGCGCTGAAGGCCTGGATCGACCACATCACAAGAGCCGGGATAACGTTCGGCTATAATGAAAATGGCCCGGTCGGAATGGTCACCGGTAAAAAAGTATATGTTGCCATGTCTTCCGGCGGCATTTATTCAGAAGGTCCTTCCAAAGGGAACGATTTTGTAGCGCCTTATCTGAAAGCATTCCTTGGATTTTTAGGTATGACAGACATGACCGTATTTCGTGCGGAAGGCGTTAAAGTTCCCGGTGTAAAAGAATACGCGCTGCAAAAAGGTATTGAAAGCATCCGCATTGATTAATGCTATGCAATTATTCATTAATGAGATGAAAAGAAAGCATCTGAATACAGTACGCTGAAGACAGCTGCCTGGAAGCTCAGTACCATTAACCTTCTACCACTATTGATTGTATTCCAGGCACCTGTTCTTCCTCCACTTCATCTGCTTCTGTTTTCCTGTCTTCTTCCCCTTTCCATTTCGTTTTTATCAGTAACAGGAATACCAGCACAGCTACAATGCCGTAAGCCACACCCAGTACAGCCTGGCTGGTAATGGAAATAGTGTTTACCATAAAAGAGCTCAGTATAGAAGTCACCACTGCAAACCCGCCGCCGGTTAAACCGCTTGCCTTGCCCGCAAATTGCGGAAAGCGGATCAAACAATACGACATCAGGTTATTGAAAATGAAACCTGCGGTGCTGTGCAGCAGGAAAACATATAATAACAGCGTAAATAAGTTATGGTAGTAAATTGTGAGCGGTATCATAATAGCTACTGTAAGCAGCTGTGCAATACTGGCCAGCACCAGCTTTTTGGTGAAGGGTTTACTCACCAGCATTCTTGACACAGACCCGCCGATCATCACTGCCACCCCGGAGAATAGTGAACAATAGCCTGTTGTGGTAGCCATGAAATGCAGCTTATGCTCGATCAGGAACGGGCTGCACATACCGTACAGCAGTACCATGCCATAGGTGAGTCCGAGTACTATAATGCCCGAAGTAAAATCCTGTGTTTTGAGCATCTTGCCATACGTTTGCAGCGTTGACCGTACGCTAAATACCTGTGCCGCTTTCATTGATTCCCCGCCAATAACTGCTTCGATCACGAAGAATGCCAATCCAAAGAAACCCAGGAACATGAAGTTGGAAGACCAGCCCCAGGTGGTTTCAAAAAATCCGCCCAGGAAAGGCGCCACAATGGGCGCAATGGCCCAGATCACCGAGAACATGCTGGTGTATTTCTTTAGTGCTTCTCCTGTATAGAGGTCCATGAAAAAGGCGCGCTTGCTGATCGCAATTACTGCTACCGTAAATCCCTGCACAATACGCATGGCGTAGATCATTTGCAGATTGTTGGACCAGGCAATGATAAAGCTGGCCGCGCTGAATACCAGCAGGGCTGCCATGTTTGGAATGTAGCGGCCATAGCTGTCAATCAGCCCGCCTACGATCAGCTGAGAGATACCATAGCTGATAATGAAAAGAGAAAGCGTAAGCTGAATGGAAGCCGGTGAAGTATGTAATTGCACCGCCATATCGGGTAATGACGGGATAAACACGTCCATGGCAAAACCCGATAATGGAATAAGGCCCAGTGCCATGATAGTGTTCAAACCTGTTCTTGATTCTTTGATCCTTCTCATATTAATCGTTTTAAATTGGCACTGTAAAAGTAGGAAAGCTGGTTACTATGTCAATTACACGATTCAAAGGGATGATTATACAAATCAAATATCGCCCAGGGACATTTTAGGGGGTCAAGATAATTTCTGAGTATTGTCCGATGAGTTCAGACAGCCACCATCTTCTTTCCCATGCGGAATTCCAGGGGTGTTTGGGTGGTAACCTGCTTGAAATATTTATTGAAGTGCGAAGGATATTCAAAGCCCAGCGCATAGGCGATCTCCGAGATGTTCCAGTTTGTATTGCGCAGCAATGTTTTTGCTTCGGCAATCACGCGCTCGTGAATAATTTCACGGGTGGTTTTATTCGTATGCTTTTTTACCACACTGTTCAAATGGTTCACATGCACATGCAGCAGGTCGGCAAAGCGGGCCGGCGTTAATAGTTTCAAAGGCGTTTCAGGCGAATCTACCGGGAACTGCTGGTTCAGTGCGGCGAAGAAGTCATTCACCAGCCGGTCGCGCACCAGGGAAACCGGCGCCTGCTGGCTTTGCTGTAGCCGGATGCCTTCATGAATAAGCAGCTGCAGCAGGTTGCGGATCATATCCCATTTAAACGGATAATCGGTGTGCTGCAGCAGCTCCATTTGCGTGAAGTACATTCTTAGCCGCTCTCTTTCTTCTTCTGTAACCGGTATCACCGGCATCAGGGATGGATTGAACAGCGGACAGGCATATTGCACATCCCGGGCTATAGCGCCTTCTATAAAGGGCATATTGAATAAGCAATAAAAGCGGGTGTACGGCGCGGTTACTTCTATGGAAGTGGGCACGGCAGGATTGGTAAAGATCAGGCAGCTTTGGTTCAACTGTATTTCCTGGTCGTTATACAGCAGCGTGCCACAACCATTCCCGGTGGTATAGCTAAGACATATTTTGAAATAGTCGCGCCGGTTAAAAGGCGTTTTACGGGTGCAGGTAAGGGTTTCGCGAACATTAAAATGAGCTTTGCCGGACGGAAGCAGGAGCTCCGGCGGAATATCCTGGCCGGTGCGCTTGTAGTATTGCTCCAGCGATTCTATGGGAATGAGCTTGTCTGTCATAACTTTTTACCCTTATATAATTCAAAGGTAAGGAATTTGGGGAATGGTTACCTTCACTCATTTGTCACAGATTTAAGGGCTATCAGCTGCATTTCGTTCTGCTTACCCTTCAGCTTAATAGAGCCAAGCGGCAGCGTTGCAAAATGGCCTGCCAGGCGCAGGGAGGCTGCCAGCACGCCGGATACGATCACTTCCTCATTGAACTGTTTGCACATGCCCTGGATCCTGGAAGTGGTATTTAATACATCGCCCGAATAAGTGATATCCCTTTTAATGATGCCAACCTCGCCGGCCACGACCTTACCGCAATGGATGCCTGCTTTAAAGGAGGGCATCAGTCCATACTGCCGCATATACTTGTTGTGCAGCTGCTGCAGGTGAAGCTTAATATCAAAGAAGCATTGTACACATTTACTATTGCGGATGCCCTCGTCATACTTCCAGGCTACGATCACTTCATCGCCAACATATTGATAGATCTCGCCATTGCTATCCAGTATGGGATCCGTGATATCGGTAAAAATATCTTTCAGAAAGGCATGGTATCTTTTATTACCCAGCTGCTCCGCAATGGTTGTAGAAGAGTTCAGATCCAGGAACATGAAGATCCGCTGTTCTTCCTTAGGGGTATTGTACTTGCCGCGAATGATGTTCCAGAAAACTCCTTGTCCGAATTTGTTATTGATCTGAACAAACAGCTGTGTAATAGTAACGATAACACCCCACACCATACAGTTCTTCAGGATCCGGTCCCGGTCAGATGGTATGTTGAATAAACGGAGGATAATATTAACGATCACAATCACCAGTATGAAGCAAAGCGCTACTGCAAGGATCGTATATCCGTAAGATTTATCCCTGAACCGCACATTAACATAAAAGACCAGGAAGCTGCCACCTAGCAGGGCGCCTATAAGCGCCGCTCCCATATTAATAATGATGGCTTCCAGCATGGTGTATTTGGGCACCGGCGGTACCGCATTGGTTGTAAACAGAGCGAGCCGGTCGTAGAACGGAATAAGAAAGCCTATTATGAGCCATATCACCGTAATAATGAATAGCTGCTTCAGCTTATACGAGGTGCTCTTGTTCATAGTGAAGTGTGAGTTTCCTTTACAATATATCTTTTTTTCAGGTAAAACTGCGCCGGTCCGTTCCTTACAATGCCATCGGATACCGGTAATTTATACGATGGGCATTTTGTTTATAGAAAGCAACACTTTGTTTTTGGGTGTTATAAAGGGTGTTATCATTTATTATAAAAAGTTGCGCTGTGTATTGTTCTGCAAGCTATTGATCCATCAATTTTATGAGCAATTAAGATCCATAATTTCTCCATAAAACTGCTTATTAACAAGGCCTGATGTTAGTTAGGTGTTGATAATTTACAAATAATTAGTAATTAATTATTTGTATTTCATATAAACACTTTTTTATCAGATGACCATATGCTTAGCATCAATTTTGCAACATCCCCGGGAAATGATTTAACCATAAGAGCGCAACAATGAAAGACTACACCATTGACAAGGTTAACTGGAATACAAAAAGGGGCAGGGGACATGTATTACGGAATGCTACTGTTTACAGTTATTTTAAAAGCATCATTAATTACCTTGAACAGAAAAATCTGACGGTTACCCGGATCTTAAATCCCGGGGAAGAGATCAATGCACAAACCCAGATCAAGGCCTCTCACCTAACAGAGGAAGGAATGTTATTATTTACTACCAGCTATGACCGCTGGGTAAATGAAGTGCTTGAGCAAAAAATAGCTCCGGATGATTATAGATTGCTGGATGCTGCGCTGAATAAAATAAGAGGGTTACAGCTGCAGTATTGACTATGATCTGTTTGAAAAAGCTGTAGTGATCATAAATTGATCACTACAGCTTTTTAATTTTTAAGGACTGAAGATATATTACACCCCTATGCGTTAGCTTTAGTACATTGTTTAACGCTTAATATTTTTACTATGAGATCCCCTAAGAAAACACACCTTTATTCCGTTCTTAGCCTTACTTTTTTAATCGTACTTTTTTCTGCATGCTCCAAAGAGGAGAAAAAAGATGTTGCTGCTGCTGACAACATCGAAGAAATGACCAGTTACCTTACCAGCCTTGGATTTGACAAACAGCACATTGTTTTTGACAAAGACCGCGTGATCGTTGAACAGGACATCCTGATGACCTTACCGGAACTTAAACAGCGTGTAGCGGTATGGAAGAAGGACAACTCCGGCGTTCCCCAGACAGAGCAAAGGAGGAACACTTACATCGTAAGCAACACCTACAACACAAATATTAAGCTGTACATTGATGCAGCGGTACCCTCCAACTGGAGAACAGCTATCCAGGGTGCGGTAAATAACTGGAATGCTGTTAACGGCACGCGGCTGGGCATGTCTATTGTAACCAGCCAGTCCGGCTCACATTGCAGGGTTTTTATGGGTAACGAAACTGCAAACTGGATTGCCCGGGCTTATTTGCCTGCTTCCAATGGACGGCCCGGTGTAAGTGTTGAGATCAATGCCTATTACAATAGCCTAGCGGCCAATCAGAAGCTGTTTGCCATAACGCATGAGCTGGGCCACACCATTGGTTTTCATCATACCAACCAAACCAGCGGAACCTACATACCCGGCACTCCGCAAACGGATGCTAACTCTGTTATGAATTCATTTGTACTGCCCTGGAATGGGTTTACAGCAGGGGATGTGCTGGCAACGCAGATATTGTATCCGCAATAATATAATACCTCATATAAAAAAAGGAAGCTGCCGTTATAAAGGCAGCTTCCTTAAAAAAGAAGACGTTACCTTATTAAGATAACGTCTTCTTTTTTAAATTCAGGCCCTAACGAACGTTGCGTCACGAACCAATTAATTTATACAGCTCATCCAGCTTAGGAGTAAGTATAATTTCCGTTCTCCTGTTCTTTGCCCTTCCTTCCGGCGTGCTGTTGCTTTCAACAGGGTCGTACTGGCTGTGACCGGAGGCCACTACCTTTGCCGGATCTACATGGTAAGTGTTAACCAGGATCCTTACAATAGCGGTAGACCTGGCTGTGCTCAGCGCCCAGTTATCAGGGTACTTGCTGCGAATGGGAATAGAATCCGTATGGCCTTCAATGTTAACAGATATATCGGGGTTGATGATGAGCACAGCGGCCAGCTTGCTTAGTGCATCTTTACCTTTGTCATTCACTTCAGCGCTTCCTGAAGGGAACAGCAGATTTTCACTTAGGCTTACATATACCTTCCCGTTCTTTTGTGTTACGGTTAATTCATTGGAGTTAAATCCGCTCAGGGCATCGGTCATTTTTTTCCGGAGCTCTGCTGCCTTTTGTTTTTGCTGATCCAGCAGCGACTGCAGCTGCTGTAGCTTTTGCTGCTGCTGCTGATAGGCTTCTTTACTGCTGCTTAGCTGTGAGTTCAGCTGGCTTTGTGTGGCTTGTGCATTGGTGTTGGCATCGGTTAATTCTTTGATCTGCTGCTGCAGCTGTGCAATGTTATCCTGCAGGCTATTGATCTTCCTGGCTAGTGCCACACTGTCGCTTTTTGATAGACGCAACGCTACCTGTGAATCAAGATATTTTCTCTTTGACACACAACTTGCCAGCAGCACCAGCGATACAATTAATATTGAAAAGGTTTTTCCGGTATACTTCATAATAAAACTTTTGGATTAAAGTATAAACAATCAGTAAGCTATCGTAATTATAACCGGAATTTCCGGCAGTTTCATGAAAGCAGGCATTAAATTTTTTTCATGATGGCATAAGTTCTTATTTCCCAATGCGAACCAGCCTATTAACAGGAACAGGATCTGCGTAACCCCGGTGATTGACAAACTCTATGCCTAAATGCAGCCTGTTATCATGGTAATAATTATATAAACCCAGGCAGCGATAATTTCTTTATATATTTGTTTACTTGTAGTACAAAAGAAGCATTTATGGTTAATGGTATTAAACCAATTTCATCGAGGTCGATGGCTGAGCGGGTAGAGATAAGCCTGAGGGAGTATTTTGCGCAGAAATCCTTTAAACCCGGCGATCCTCTGCCAACAGAGCTGGAGCTGGCGGCAGCTTTAGGGGTAAGCCGCAACGTAGTACGGGAGGCGCTAAGCCGCTTTAAAATGCTTGGGATTGTAGAAGCCAAGAAAAAATCGGGCATGGTGATATCCAACCCTGATATTGTAGGCACTTTTGAAAAAGTGATGACCCCGGAAATTATGGACGAGACCACGCTGCAGGATCTGTTTGAGCTAAGGCTGGCGCTGGAAATGGGAATTGCCGATCTTTTATATATCCATAAAACAGAAAAAGACCTGGATGAGCTGGAGGAAATTGCCGCCCGGGAAATGAAGGAGAAGGACAATAATTTCCGCATCAGCAATGAGATCGCATTCCACAGCAAGTTATATGAGATGACGGGCAACAATACCCTGAAACGCTTTCAGAGCCTGCTATTGCCCGTTTTCGGATATGTGATAAAGCTGGAAAAAAAGAAAGTGATCTCAGGAAAGGTCACCCACCAGGACCTGGTTAAAATATTAAGAAAAGGAACGGTCGAAGATTTTAAAGAAGGTATGTTATCCCACCTGCAGCCCCATTTTGACCGGGTAAAGAGTTTTAAAAAATAACCGGTAGTTTAAGGCCCCTTAATCTCCGCCATTTATTATTGTAATATCGCTGAATGCCCTGCCATAGGGGCATATAACCTCTTTATTCCCATTACTTCCCACTATCAAACAAAAAAAATCCGCTCAAAAATTTTTGTAATCTAAAAACAAAGTCTACATTTATTATGTAGAACATAACTACTAATAAAATCTACGTTATGAAACTCACCATTCCACTGTTAGGGGGCTGCACCCTGATTGCAGCCGCCTGCCTGCTTATTGCCGCGTGCAAAAAAAGCGGCACAGAACAACGGCTGCAACCTGTACCAGCCGGTAAAGGGGCGGTAATGGCCGCTACTGCAGCGGCGCAATCCCATAGTTATCTTACCCTTTTTGATGGCGGCCCCGGTGGGCAGCACTCCTTCCGCATTCCATCCATTGTTAAAACAAAGAACGGTACCCTGGTAGCCATCTGCGAATGCAGGCGCTGGAACAACAGCGACTGGGGCGATATAAACGTGGTGTATAAACGCTCCTTTGATAATGGCGCCACCTGGACAGCCATGGGCGAAATTGCCGCTTCCGGCGATGATACCTGGGGAAACCCAACCTCCGTATATGACCCATCCTACGGTACTAACGGAAGACTATGGGTGTTTATGTCCTGGAATGACGGGGCCTTAACCTCCATCAGCCAGATTGATACCTGGGGTGAAAGAAAAGTGTATTCCAGCTACAGCGATGATCAGGGTGCTACCTGGTCTGCACCGGTTGACAGAACAGCCACCCTGCTGCCGCCGGGATATACCTGGGATGCTATGGGCCCGGGCATTGGCATTGTTACGCAGTTCAACCATCCCGGCAGGTTAATTATTCCTGCCAAAGGCCGTAATATTTATAGTGATGATCATGGTGCAACCTGGAACTATGCATTTACCCCGGCAGGTTCTGATGAAGGCACTATTGTAGAAAGGATGGATGGCACCTTACTGCGCAATGACCGCCCGGTTAGCAGCCAGTGGGAGCTCTCCAAAAGAAGAAGGGTATCAGTGGGCACCATTGAGAACGGCTTTCCTGCTTTCACATCAGATAATACACTGCTGGATCCTAAGTGCGAAGCATCTATACTTCGCTATAATACGGATGCACCGGACCGCATTGTATTCCTGAACTCTGCCAGCACCGTTACCCGCGGAAAAATGCGTGTGCGCATCAGCTATGATAACGGGCAAACCTGGCCTATAAGCAGGCGTATCTACGACTGGCTTACGGAAGATGAAGCCCAGCAACAGGGCAAGGGAGGCTACACCAGCATGATCAAAACTGCGGACTACCATGTGGGTGCTTTAATAGAAACTAATGAGGATACAAATAATAATTCCACCAGTCACCGTTCAATTGAATTTCACAAGTTTAATCTGCCCTGGATCCTGAACGGAAATCCTGAGCCTTGACAGATCAGGCATCCCTTTACCAGAGCACCTGCCAACATTTTTTGAACCTTTCAACAGACTCAAAATGAAATGCTTAAGAATTTGCTGCTGCTTTCTTTTCCTGTTCGGCATACAGAAAGGTTACAGCCAGTCCGCTGAGTTCACGGTATCCGGGACAGTCCGTGACTCTGCCACCCACGAACCACTGATAGGGGTGAGCATCTCCGTAAAAAGCAAGCCCGCCTCCGGCACTGTTACCGATGAAGGCGGCCACTTTATTGTAAAGCTGGCATCCGGCAATGAAACGCTGCTGCTCCGCATGATCAACTATTCCACAAAAGAAGTTCCTGTAAACAACAGAAGAGAGCACAACATCCTGTTATCAACCGTTTCTTCGCAGCTGGGCGAAGTATTGATCGTAGGTTATACGGAGCAATCCGTTAAAAAGAATACGGCCGCTATTTCCAAGCTGGATGCGGCAGAGCTGAAAAATAATCCAAACCCTAACCCGGTACAGGCGCTGCAGGGCAAAGTTGCCGGTGTGTCTATTCCCATCACACAAGGGCAGCCCGGCATAGGCGCTACCAATATTATTATCCGTGGTGGCACCAAGCCCAACGCCTATGGTTCAGGCCTGGGTAATAATAATGGCGAATCCATCGGCTCATCAGACGGAAGCGACCCGTTGGTGATCATTGATGGGGTGTTCCGTTCTATGAATGATGTGAACCCGGATGATATTGAATCCCTGCAGGTGATGAAAGATGCTGCCTCCACCGCTATTTACGGCGCACGTGGCGCAAACGGTGTTATTGTTATAAAAACAAAAAGAGGAAGATTGAACACCAGGTCAAGCATTACGCTTAGCCACAGAACTACCTGGGAAACGCAGGCAAGGGATTACAAATATCTTTCCGCAGCAGAATACCTTCGCCTGGCCCGTACAACCGTAGCCAATACAGACGATGCCATTAATAAAGATAACCTGCTGAATAACGGCGGCTTTTCCGCCGGCACCCGTGTATATACGCAACCAGGACAGTATGGTAAGAACATCTACCTGACTGCGTTGTATGATAACATAGTAGCCGTAGAAGGGCAGCAGTACGTGGATAACCTGCTGGCAAAGGGCTGGCAAACAATGGATGATCCTATAAATCCCGGCACCAAATTGCTGTATGCAGATAATCATTACCAGGATATGCTTTGGAAAACAGGCCTGAGCAACACAGATAATGTAACCATCAGCGGTGGTACGGATAAAGCGGATTACAATTTCTCCATGGGATATACGGATCAGAAAGGAGTGCTGGTAGGTACGGCCTATAAGCGCTACAATGTGCTGGGTAATTTCGGATACCAGGCTTTTGACAATCTTAAGCTGGACTTTATGGTGAACTACCAGAACGTGATCCCGAAATATGTGGATGCTTATCAGAACGACCTGGTAAGAGCCATCCGTATCACACCGCTTATCAGGATCTTTAAGGACGACGGCAACCCCACGCCAGGCGAGCTTTACACCGTGAGGAACCGTTTTCATACGCTCAGGTATGATGATATGAGAACATCCACGGAGCGCATGGTAACCCGTATGGCCGCAGACTGGACGATTATAAAAGGCCTGCACTTTAAACCCTCTCTTTCCTATTTAATTGACGACTATACGGAGATGTTCATGAGAAAAGGCACGCCGGCAGATGAGGTGCAACCCTCTATGCAGCGTTGGAAAGATGATTACACCAACAGCTCCCGCCAGCTGATGATAGACCAGGTACTACAGTATGACTTTAACGTTCAGCAGGATCATCATGTTACCCTGCTGGCTGGTATGAACTATACCCGCAATACCAACCATGTAAAGGATATGGGCTCCCAGCGCGCTACCAATGATTACATTTATACCATCGATGAACCTACCACTACCGTTATTAATGGTTCTGTTTTCAGCAACGTGGTAGATTTTTCTACTACGCTGGGAGAAACAAGATCGGCCAGCTTCTTTGGCCAGTTCAGCTACGATTATAAAATGAGGTACATACTGGGGGGCACTTTACGTTATGATGGGTTCTCCAACTTTGCACCGGATAATAAATATGCATTATTTCCCTCTCTTTCCGCCGGATGGAATATTGATAAAGAAAGCTTCTGGAAAAGTAATATCGTAAGCTCCCTGAAGGTCAGGGGCAGCTGGGGTGTTGCAGGCCTCAGCGGTTTAAGCCTGTCAGATACTTACGGGCAGTATTCATCTGCCAGCTATGCTATGTATGCAGGCATTATACGGGCCGGCTTATCCAACCCCGGCCTGCGCTGGGAATCTACTGTTACCACAGACCTGGCCGTGGATGCCGGTTTCCTGAAAGACCGGATCACACTTTCAGTAGATTATTATAATAAGCTCACTAAAGACAGGCTTACTTCCAAACCACTTCCATCAGAAGCGCCGTTCACTACGATCACCTATAATAACGGGGCGCTGCGTAACCGCGGGGTAGAGGTGGCCATAGGTGCAGCCATCATACGCTCACCAAAATTCAGCTGGAACGCCAATTTCTCTTTTGCATTTAACAGGACCGTAATTACAAAACTGCCGCAGAATAACCGTGCCAAGAACCGGCAGGGAGGCGATATTATTTTTGATAAAGCCAGTGGAAAAGAAATTGAAGCAGGCGGTTTTGCAGAAGGAGAACGGCCTTACGGTATATGGGGATATAACGTGCTGGGCGTATTTGCAACCAATGAGGAAGCCGCCGCATGGAATGCCCGCATTAAAGATAACCTGGCTTCGCCGCAGGGCATTATTGTAGGTAAGCGTGGAGGAGATTTTATTTTTGAAGATGTTAATAATGACGGGGTCATAGACACCAAAGACCAGGTGTTCTTAGGTTACCGCAACCCGGATAAAATAGGCGGCATTCAGAACACATTTAACTACAAAGGATTTTCTTTAAGGATCACGGCCGATTATGCATTGGGTCACATTATCAGTAACGGCGCTTTGGCCCGTTCCATGGGACAGGGCAGGGCTTTTAATGAAGGTGCGCCTTCACAGGCTATAGGGCCGGATGTTTGGAAAGCCCAGGGCGATGAAGGTAAAAAGTATGCAAGGTTCTCTTTTGCGGATTATGATTTCGGGCAGCGCAACTATCTGCGCAGCGCCACGCTGGGTAATAACAATGGTTACGGGTCCGATGTATCTGTAATGTTTGAAAAAGGCGATTTCCTGGCATTGCGCGAGATAACCCTATCCTATGATTTTCCTGCCCGTATCACCTATAGATTCAAAGCAGCGGGGCTGAATGTTTTTGCAAGTGTTTATAACGTGGCCTACCTGACCGGTTACACCGGGCTAAACCCTGAAATATACAGTGGTTTTGACCCCGGCGGGTATCCCAGGCCAAGACAATTCTCACTGGGTGCAAATTTGAGGTTCTGATTTTTTTAGATGGAATAAACATGGTTTTTATGAAAAAATTATGCTTGAAAATATTAATGGTATTTTTATCAGCAGCTATATTATCAGGATGTAAGAGCATACTGGATGTAACACCGCAGAGCAGCATTACCGAACAGGTGTTCTTTAAGAGCGAAGGCGATTTTGAACCTAACCTGGTGGGCATTTACACGGTGATGCGCTCCCTTGCCAATAATGTTACCTATGGAACAGAAAGAGGGGAGGAGCTGATCTCCGCTTCTAACTCAAGGTTCACGGTAGCATGGTCACATACTTTATCACCTTCTTCCGGTGCAGTGAATTATGCAGAATGGTATAAGGGCATAGGCCATTGTAATTTGCTGCTGGATAAGATCCAGGGTTTTGCCTTCAGCTCCAACCCGGATCTGAAAAAGAAAATAGTTGCAGAAACCTATGCCTTGCGTGCCTACTTTTATTTTCACCTGTTAAGGATCATTGGTGATGCCCCGCTGATGCTGGAAGCAGTAGTAAATGATAATGTTCCGCTGCTGCCCCGCTCACCTGCCACAGAAGTAATGAAACAAATAAAGGCCGACCTGGATGCTGCCATTCAGCAATTTAAAGGCATGTCGAATTTTTCTGCTACCAGCTATCCTTCCAAATACCGGTTTGCATACGGATCTGTATTGGCCATGAAGGCCGATGCGCTTTTATGGAGCGCGAAGGTGTTGGGCGGCGGCAATGCCGACCTGCAGGAAGCGGTTACCGTTATCAGCGATATTGAAACCACAGGATTAAGTCTGAACGATAATTTTGGAAATGTTACCGGCATCCGCGCTTCGGCTAATAAGGAAGTGCTGATAGCCGCTTATTTTCAGCGGGATGAAACAGCAGCCGGCAACTACTCCAAGAACGCGCTGCCTTTTCTTTCCATCATACAGGGCGCATTGAATCTTGATTCCATACCTTATGCCGTTTCATCAGGAAATGGGCAGGGTGCTTACCAGATAAGTCCATTATCAAAATCATTGTTCTCAAATACGGCAGATAAGCGCATTCCGTTCACCTGGATCCTGGAAAGGCAGCCCTCTGGTCCTAAAGTATCCTGGATCACTAAATACCCTGGTACAAAGTATTCAGACGACCGTGTGCCGGATAACGATATTATCGTTTACCGGCTGGCAGATGTGTACCTGATGAAAGCAGAAGCATATGCCGCATTAAACGATGTAGCCAACAGCGTAAAATACCTGGATTATGTAAGGGCAAGGGCTGGCACCGGCGCATATACAGGTGCAGTAACGAAGGCGGCGGTAGAAAAGGAGATCCTTGATGAGCGTGGCCGTGAGCTTTTTTTCGAGAACAAAAGATGGTTTGATCTGTTAAGATTTCATAAAGGAGGTACCGTCAACGTATATACGTATGTACCCAACCTGGCCGGCAAAAGCACCCCGCTGTTCTGGCCTGTTAACAGTACTGTGCTGGCAAATAACCCGAATATTAAACAAACGGACGGATACTAAAAGCTGAGATGAAAATGATGGCACACAAAAAAAGATCTTTATTCCTGCTGCTGGCCGCAGGTATTATAATGCAGGCCTGCAGCACTACCAAAGGAACAGCAGGCAAGGCGGTAAATGAAAGCCACCTGGTATTTGAGCCGGGCGGGCTGTACACCTCCATGCGCATACCTGCGCTGGTACTCACCAAACAAAATACCCTGCTGGCTTTTTGTGAGGCCAGGATAGGGAGCGCCAGTGACTGGGCTGGTATGCACCTGGCCATGCGCAGGAGCACTGATGAAGGCAAGACCTGGAGCGAAATAATACCTATTGACAGCAACAGCCAGGGACCTGCAGGCAACCCGGTGCCGATCGTAGATGCAAATGGCACTATTCATTTGCTGTACCAGCGTGATTATGATAAGGCTTTTTATACCTGGTCGGCCGACGATGGCCGTACCTGGGCGCCGGCTGTTAATATCACTGCTGTGTATGAGCAGTTTAAAACGGATTATAGCTGGAAGGTATTGGCGCCCGGCCCTGGCCACGGCATTCAGCTAAAGAACGGCCGGCTGCTGGCAGCCACCTGGCTGGCAAATTCCCGTAAGCTTACCCCGCACAGAAGCCATTCGCCATCCTGTTTGGCTACTATCTATAGTGATGATCTGGGTAAAACCTGGCAGCGGGGAGCCATTGTAGCAGATAGCACTGCTGCTGTTGCCAATCCCAATGAAAGTACGCCTGTGCAGCTGGCAGACGGCCGTGTGCTGTTAAGCATCCGCAATGGCTCAGCAATTAAAAGAAGGGCCTTCAGCATCAGCAATGATGGTATTTCCAACTGGAGCCCTATACGTTTTGAAGAAGAGCTGTTTGATCCTGCCTGCATGGCCGGTATTGTAAGCCTGCCTGAATGGAAGAATGCCCTGTTATTTACCAACCCGGATAGCCGGAATATAGAAAAGAATCCCCGCCGTAACCTCACGGTAAAGCTTTCCTATGATAACGGTGAAACCTGGCCGGTGCAGCGGGTGCTGGACAGTGGCCCTTCCGGGTACAGTGATATGGCGGTGGGAAAGAACAATACGGTTTACTGTTTGTATGAAACCAATACAAAAGATTTTAAAGGATTCAATTATAGCCTGGTGCTGAAAAAATTTAATGCGGCATGGTTACTAAACAATAAAAAATAACAATACAAGTGATGAGAATTCAAGGATTGATAGCAGCTACATTCAGTACATTTAATGAAGATGGTTCACTGGATCTGTCCCTGATACCCGGCCTGGTAGATAGGCTGATCAGTGAAGGGGTACGAGGCGTTTTTATTTGCGGCACCAATGGGGAAGGGCCTAACCTTACCACTGAGGAACGCATGACCATTGCGGAAGCATATGTAAAAGCAGTGAACAAACGCTGCCTGGTGCTGGTGCATGTAGGGCATCCATCCATAGCGGAAGCCAGGAAGCTGGCAATGCATGCAAAAAAGACCGGTGCAGATGCAATATCCGCAGTAGCGGCATTCTATTTTAAACCGGCGTCTGTAAGTAACCTGGTGGATTGTATGGCTGAAATTGCAGCTGCTGCGCCGGATATGCCTTTTTATTACTACCATATCCCGGTGATCACTGGTATGGGAATAGATATGCTGGAATTTTTACGGCTGGCAGAAGGGAAGATCCCCAACCTGGCCGGTATTAAGTATACCGCCGCCACCCTGCATGAATACCAGGCCTGCCTGAATTATAAGAACGGCCGGTTTGATATTCTATACGGGTATGATGAGCTGCTGCTGCCCGCGCTGGCAGTAGGCGCACAGGCAGCTATTGGCAGCACCTACACTTTTGCAGCGCCGCTGTACCTGAAAGTAATGGTGTGTTTCCGTGAAGGGAAGATAGCAGAAGCGCAGCAGATGCAGCTGCACGCCATTAACATGATCCGCTGCCTTTCCCAGTATTCGCCCATCCCTACACAAAAAACAATTATGAAGCTGATGGGTACGAACCTGGGGCCCTGCCGGCTGCCGTTGGTGAGCTTATCTGCGCAGCAGGAACAGGAGATCGGCAAATACCTGGAAGAGATTGGATTTGCAGCGGTACTGGAGGAAATTACTTCCAATGCATAGCCATGAGGCGTATTTATTATTTCATATTTATTCTCTTAACCTGCGGTATGATAGAAAGTTGTATGCATGGCGGAAGCATGGTTACACAGGCCGGGTATCATTGGGATACCTTGCCTGCTATACCGGATAAAACAGGTTTTGCAGGCTCGTTTGCAGGTGTTGCAAATGGGGCATTGATTGTTGCTGGGGGCAGTAATTTTCCTAATGGAGGCACACCCTGGAATGGTGGAAAAAAGGTTTGGTCAAACAGGATCTTTGTGCTGGAGCAGGCGCAAGGGGATTGGAAAGAAGTTGGTAAGCTCCCGCACCCACTGGGTTATGGCGTATCCATATCAACAGAAAATGGGCTGATCTGTATTGGTGGCAGTAATGCAGAAGGGCATTACAGGGATGTTTTTTTAATAAGCTGGCAACAGGGGCAAGTAGCCGTTACCGTTATGCCTTCATTGCCGCAACCACTGGCCAATGCATGCGGTGTTATGGCAGATAGCTGCATTTATGTTGCCGGTGGCTTAAGAGCTCCGGATGCACAAACAACTGCAGCTGATTTTTATATGCTGGATTTAAAAGATACAGCCGCTCAGCGGTACTGGCGTTCGCTGCCTTCCTGGCCCGGCCCTGCCCGAATGCTGGGTGTTGCCGGCGCACTGGGGCACGATTTTTTCCTGTTCAGCGGTGCTACTTTAAAGAATGGAAAGCGCGAGTATTTAAAAGATGCTTACCGCTATAATGAGGAAACGGGCTGGCATAAATGTGCTGACATGCCGTTTGCAACGGTGGCCGCGCCTACGCCTGCGCTGGCCTGCAATGATCATGTGCTGAACATTTTTGGCGGCGATACCGGCAAAGATGTGGAGCAGGCTGCTGCGCTGCGGGAGCGGCATCCGGGATTTTCTGATGATATACTCGCGTATGATCTTAACACCGATACCTGGACGCCCAGTGAAAAAATAGATACTCATCGCAATGCGGATGCGGTAACAAATCCCAACGCAAGCATCTGGGCGCCGGTAACCACGGCCTTTGTACAATGGAATGGGCTGCTGGTATTTCCCGGCGGGGAGGTGCGCCCCGGCACAAGAACGCCGAATGTGCTGACTGCAACAGTAAATGGTATTAAATGATGAAACAAGCACGATATTATCCATGGGTAGTAGTAGCCCTGCTTTGGTTTGTAGCCTTGCTGAATTACCTGGACAGGCAAATGCTTTCAACCATGCGGCCTTCCATTCAGCTGGACATCCGCGAGCTGGAAAGCGCTACTAACTTTGGCCGTTTAATGGCGGTGTTCCTTTGGATCTATGGGTTAATGTCGCCGGTATCCGGCATTATTGCCGATAAGGTTAGCCGGAAGTGGCTGATCATAGGCAGCCTGTTCGTATGGTCGGGCGTTACGCTGCTCATGAGCTATGCTACCGGTTTTAACCAGCTTTACTGGTTAAGGGCGGTAATGGGTATCAGTGAGGCGTTATACATTCCTGCAGCATTATCGCTCATAGCGGATTATCACGGCTCTGCCACCCGCTCGCTGGCAGTAGGCCTGCATATGACCGGGCTGTATATGGGGCAGGCGCTGGGCGGCTTTGGCGCTACCATTGCAGCTGCTTACTCCTGGCAGGCCACCTTTCACGGGTTTGGTCTTATTGGTGTTATCTATTCAGTGATCCTGATCTTTTTCCTGCGGGAAAAACGCGTGTCTGCAGCAACAGCGCCGCTTACAAATGAAGGGCAGCCGCATTTTTTCCAGGGCCTGAAAGGCTTATTAACCCTGTTACCGTTCTGGATCATCCTGTTGTATTTTTCCATTCCCAGCATACCTGGCTGGGCTATCAAGAACTGGCTGCCTACGCTTTTTTCCAACAACCTGCACGTGCCAATGAGCCAGGCAGGGCCTGTAGCCACCATTACTATAGCAGCATCTTCTTTCCTGGGCGTAATTGCCGGTGGTTTATTATCTGACCGCTGGGTGCAGCGGAATGTAAAAGGCCGTGTATATACCAGCGCTATTGGCCTGGGCCTAACCATACCGGCCCTGTTCCTGCTGGGGGTGGGGCATTCCATCTTCTTCCTGGTAGCATCTGCCTTTTGTTTTGGTATTGGCTTTGGCATGTTTGACGGCAATAATATGCCCATCCTATGCCAGTTTGTTGCGCCCCGGCACAGGGCTACGGCTTATGGACTTATGAATATGGGCGGTGTATTTTCCGGCGCATTTATTACCAACTTCCTGGGTAAGTCAACAGATGCAGGGCACCTGGGGCGGGATTTTGCTTTAATGTCAATAGTGATCCTGGCAGCAGTTGTGATGCTGCTGGTGTTCCTGCGGCCTAAGGTTAAGGATGCTGCTTAGCTGTTGCGTTTCATATACTCCACGGGCGACAGTCCGAACTGTTTGCTGAAGCTTCGCCCGAAATTGGCCAGGGAGCTGAATCCCAGCATGTCCGCTACTTCATTCACCTTGTAGTTGCCGGTAAGCAGCAGCTCTGCTGCTTTTTTTAAACGGGTAAGATTGATCAGCTCATGAGGGCTCATATCAGACAGCACGCTGATCTTCCGGTATAGGGTAGGGCGGCTCATGTTCATCTGTTTTGCCAGGAACTCCACATCCAGCATTTTATCATCCAGGTGTTTGCCGATGATCTGTTGTAAATTTCCAAGGAACTGTTCATCGGCCTTATTATACGCCATGCTTTTTATATGCGCCAGCGGGGAGCTTGCAAAGTGGGCTTTTACCTTATTGCGGTTGCTGAGCAGGCTGGCTATCTGCGCCTGCAAAAATTCGGGGGAGAAAGGTTTCTCCACATAAGCATCTGCACCTATTTCCAGCCCTTCTATCTTAGCCTGCAAAGTATTTTTGGCGGTAAGCAATATCACAGGTATATGGCAGTACTCCACGTTATTTTTAATATGGCTGCAAAGCTCAAAGCCATCCATGTCGGGCATCATTACATCAGATACTACCAGCTGTATTGCTTCGGTGTTCAATACTTCCAAAGCCTCTGTACCGCTGCCTGCGGTAAAAATGGCGTAATGTTCCTCCAGGTCATCTTTCAGGAAAACCAGTATTTCTTCATTATCATCTACCAGCAGCAGCGTTGGGTGCATAGCGTACCTTTTTAAATTCAAATTCAACATCCTGGTGCACGGGTAACCGCAGCACAAATTTATTCTTTTCCGTTAGCTCCGGCAGCAGGGTGCCGTGATGCAGGCTGGCCAATGATCTTGCCAGGGCCAGTCCTATGCCGCTGCCCGGTTTACCGGAGGAGCTTTTTAATCTTACAAAAGGTTCAAAGATCTTTTCTTTCCAGCTTTCAGGCACCAGGGGGCCATCATTTTCTATGATCAGCAGGAACCAGTTGTTTTCGGGCGCTTCCATAGTTAAGTGTATGCTTACCTGTGCTTCACCGTATTTCAACGCATTATCAACCAGGTTGCCGGCTATTTTGCGGAACGCTTCCACATCCAGGTAGGCAAACAAGGGTTTATCCGGCAGCAGAAGGGTATAGCTGAAATGTTTTTCTTCTGCAATGGGAACAAAGGTTTCAAATATTTCCTTTGTAAGCGCCGATACATCGGTTCGTACAAAATTTAAGCGGTAACCTTCCTTTTCCGTTTGCCGGAAGTCCAGCAACTGCTGGCTTAATTCCACCAGGCGGTTGGTATTCCGCTCCATTGTTTTCAGGTATTTGAGCATATCCGGTAAGGCAGCTGCTTTTTTCAGCGCTTTTTCCAACGGTCCTTTAATAAGGGTGAGCGGGTTGCGGATCTCATGCGCTACATTGGTGAAAAATTCGATCTTGGAGCGGTAGATCTCTTTCTCTTTTTCATATTCCAGCAGCTCCATACGGCGGCGCGTTTTTTCCTTGTTGCGCCGGTGGTAGTTGCGCACCAGCAACCATACGATCACTATGATCAATACCACATACAATGCAAATGCAAACGGGCTGGCCCAGAATGGGGGCAGCACTTCTATAAAAAGCAGCGTTTCTTTGCCGTTCCATTGCCCGCTGTTATTGGCTGCTTTTAAGCGAAAGGTATATTTACCAGGCAGCAGCTCTGTAAAATATACCGTGCGGTTAGCGCTGTAGGTCCAGGCTTCCCGCAGGCCTTCCATTTTGTAAGCATACTGCGTCATTTCCGGCGCTGTAAAGCTCAGCGCAGCAAAGTTGATGCTGAATGATGACTTGTTGTAAGGCAGGCGGATGGTATCGGTGAAAATGATGGACTGTTTCAGGATGCCATCTTTACCGCCAATTTCCAGCTCCCGGTTTGATACCTGGAAGCCTGTGAAATACACCGGCGGCTCATGATGGTTTTCCTCAAAGGAGGCAGGATTAAAGCGGATCATGCCCTTTACACAGCCAAAGTACATATTACCGCTGCTGTCCTTGTAGGCCGAGCTGTAATTAAACTGATCGCTCAGTAAGCCATTAGCTTTCGTATATACCTTCAGGTTACCGGAGTGCGGGTTAAAGCGCGCCAGCCCTTTAGAGGTGCTGATCCACAGCTCCTGTCTTTTCTCATCTTCCAGCACACAGTACATGAGGTTACTGGGAAAGCCCTGCTGCGTGGTATAACATTTCCATTGCGGGCCTTTATGTTTATATTGATATAAACCTTCTTCTGTGGTGATCCACAGATCCCCATGGCTGTCTTCCACCACCTGGTTAATACGGTTGTTCTTTAAAAAAAGCTGGTAGTGGCCTGTTTGCGGATCCAGGCAATACAGGCCATCGCGGGAGGTGCCTGCCCAGATAAGGCCCTTACTATCCTGCAATACGGTAGTATAAAAATAGTTCAGCGGTAATCCATTAAAGGGTTCAAAGCCGCTTCTGTCGGGCAGCGCTTTGAAAATGCCTGCTGCGGTAGTTAAAAGAACATCGCCGCCGGGTGTACGGTAAATACTATAAATAAAATTACTGTTGAAGGAATGGGGCGTGCCATTATCCACATAGTGTTTGATCACTTTGTTAGTACGGATGTTGAACAGATCCAGCCCGCTTTCAAAAGTGCCTATCCATAAGGTATCACCTGTTAGCAGCAGTCCATGCAGGTTGGTGTTGGAAATGGCGGTTGGTATACCGGAAGGCTCAAAGCAGCTAAAGCGGTTGTTCTTTACATCCAGCTTATTCAGGCCCCGGTCTTCCGTGCCTATCCACAGGTTACCGTATTGGTCGGGATGAATTTCCCGCACAGCATTACCTGTTAGGGAGTTCTCGTTGGTGATGGGGAAGAACTTTTCAAAGTAGGTATAAGGCTCCGGGCAATAGTTCAATCCTCCGAAATAAGTACCTGCCCACATGCCGCCTTCTTTGTCCCGGCATAAGGTATACACGGCGTTATCTGATAAAGACCAGGGGTTGTTGTATTGTTTTTGCAGATGATGGCTTTCATTCGTTAGCACATCATACACATAGATGCCTGATTCAGTAGCGATCCAGTAATGGTTTTTATCCTTGCCGATAATATCTCTTACAAACAGGGGCGTACCATCCGGGTTAGCGCGTACCAGGTCGGTATAATCACCGGTAAGCGGATCAAATTTTTTGAAACCCTGCTTGGCAGTTCCTATCAGCAGAAAGCCCTGGCCGGAATCATAGATCTTGTTAATGATCCTGGAAATGGGCTGCGGCGACTTGTTAAAAACATCATAGGCTGTAAAGCTGTTATCCGCTGCATTGTACTTTTCAATTTTGCTGTTGCGGGTAGGGATCCATACGGTACCGTCAACAGCGATGCATACTGCGCTGGCGTCAAAATACTTTTGCGGATCATACCTTTCTGCTTTGCCTGTTGCAATATTATATTTTACCAAAGTAAAATCTGCTATGAACCAGATATTGCCTTTACCATCTGCTTTAATATCACGCACCGCTGCCTGGCCGCTGGCTTCAAAATGGCTGAACTGTTCGGTGGCTGGGTTCATGCGGAACAATCCTTTTTCTGTACCGGCCCAGATGATACCGCCATATTCATATAAGGTATGAATGTAGTTGTTCCCTAAAGTTTTGGGTACAGCAGCATCCGGCCGGAATACTTTGAAGGAATAACCATCAAAACGGTTCAGGCCATCCCGGGTGCCCAACCATAAAAAACCTTTTGTATCCAGCAGGCTGCTGAGTACTGCATTATTGGATAAGCCATTTTCAACCTGGTATGTTTTGAAATAGTACGATTGCCCCTTTGCACGATGACCGGCAACAGCGGCAATTATTAAAAGCAACATGACGTGGCCCCAAAAGCGCATCTGGAATTGTTTGTACCCTGAATTAAAGATACAAAAGCTTTCAAGAGCATAAGTGAGAAAAAATGAACACTTTTTGAGACGTGGTGAACAGCCGGTCTCATTCAATTACTGTTATTTTACTTTTAAATGAACGTTATGAAATTCTTCTACTCGGGAGGGGATCAGCTGCCATCAAGTAAGGGCGGCCCACGTTATCCTTTAAGTTTTTTGTTATTCCATGTCATCTTTTTTAGTACCAGGCGGCGGCCTTTATTTCTATTAGTAATAAGCCTGTTGTGCATACAGGCAGCGGTGTTTGCACAATCGCCCATAAGCGGAACCGTAAAGTCTTCTGAAGGGGAAATGCTGCCCGGTGCTACGGTGGTAGTGAAAGGCAAACAGGTATCGGCCAGCACCAACAACGAGGGTAAGTTCACTATTCAGGCAGCTGCGGGCGATGTGCTGGTAATATCCTACATCGGGTATGCCAGTAAGGAAACGCCAGTAACCGGCGCGGCCGATTATACCATTACCTTACAAAGTACCAACATTGGTATGAATGAAGTAGTGGTGATCGGTTACCAGACCGTACGAAAAAAGGATCTTACCGGCGCTACTGCCCCGGTGAACATAAAGAACTCATCCGCAGTTACTGCTAATTCAGCAGCGGAAGCACTGCAGGGGCTTGTACCTGGTGTAACGGTGCGTAATGGCGGCGCCCCTGGGCAAAATCCGGTAGTGGAAATAAGAGGGGTGGCCAGCTTCGTCACCAGCGCCCCATTATATGTAATTGATGGGATGATAGCTGCTGCTAACTCCACTATTAATACCAACGACATTGAATCCATGCAGGTATTGAAAGACGCTTCTGCAGCCGCTATCTATGGTTCCCAGGCAGCTAACGGCGTAATTATCATCACCACCCGCAAAGGCCGTTCAGGGCCGGCTAAAGTGAGCTTTTCCGCTAAATATGGCGTGCAGGAAATACCCAAACGCTGGGATGTAATGGATGCAGGCCAGTACCTGAAAACGGCGCAAACGCAGTACGCCAATTCCGGTCAGGCACTGCCTCCTGGCATAGCTGCGCAGCTGGCGAATAATACTATTAATACCGACTGGCAGGATGCTATTTACCGTACCGGCAACACGCAGGATTATAATATAGGCGTATCCGGTGGCGGCAGCAGCGGCAGCTACTTAATATCCGGCAGCTACTTTAAGAATAAAGGTGTATTACAGGCCAATGATTTTGACAGGACCAGCTTACGGATCAATACAGAAGCCAAAAAGGGAAGACTGACCGTAGGGGAGAATATGGTGCTTAGCTATACCAGCGGACGTAATCCCATGGGCGGTATCAATGCTTTTTATGAAGCTCCGCAAATGCTGCCCATTATTGCGGTACAGAGCGATATGTATAAGTCCATTCCCAATAACCCTGGTGGCTGGGGGATAGGCACTACCGAAATACCTACCTATGCTAACAACTACCTGGCGGTAGCAGCATTGGATAAAGGTAATTTCAACTACTCCAAAATAGTAGGTAATGCCTATGTTGATTTCAGGATCACAGACTGGTTAAGCTATCGCCTCAACGGCGGTTTGGAAGCCAGCTTCGATTTTGCAAAAGAAGTTCGCGACACCGGCATCTGGCGTTACGCCAACCAGCCGGCAGCTACTTTTGTGACGGAAGAAAGATCACAGTTCACAAATATGCTGCTGGAACATACGCTGAACTTTAATAAAACAATTGGCGTACATAATATTAATGGTGTGGTGGGGTACTCTTACCGGCAACAGAAAAGAGAGTTTACCAACGGCAGCCGTACAGGTCTGCAGAATATTGGCGGGCAAACCTTTACCACTATTACCTCCGGCCTGGGTATTTCTTCTGCAGGCAGTGGTACTTCTGAATTTTACCGCATACAGGGTTTTTTAGGACGGTTGAACTATTCATATGCCGATAAATACCTGGTAACCTTTTCTGGCAGAATAGACCAGGATTCCAGGTTTGGAGCGAATTATCAGACCGGTAAATTTTATTCGGCATCAGCGGCCTGGCGTATCAGCAAAGAATCATTCTTTAATGTGAATTGGATATCTGATTTGAAACTACGTGCCTCTTATGGAGTGCTGGGTATTAGTGACGCTTTGGGTAGTATTGGCGGTTCCTGGCCTACGCTGGGTTATATTAACAGGAGTCCCCGTGCCGTATACGGGGTAGATCAGAACCCGGTAGGTGGCGCTTACCAGGCAACTATTGCTAATCCAAATCTGCGTTGGGAAAAACGTAAATCAACAAATATTGGCCTGGATGCATCCCTGTTAAATAACAGAATCGATGTAACCCTGGAATTATATAACAACCGCTCAGAAGATGTGTTGGTGGATGTGCCTTTAGGTTATTACCTTGGTACTGCTGATTCCAAGATCGTAGACAATGCCGCTTCTATCCGCAACCGCGGTGTGGAGTTCAGCATAACTTACCGGCATAACGAAGGCCCTTTCAAATGGGACCTGGGCATTAACGGTACTACCATTCAGAACCGTGTAATGGGAGTAGGTAACCAGGGTGTGGGTGTCGATTATGTAGATGTTACCAACATTACTTTTGTACGGTCAAAGATCGGCAACCCCATGAGCTCATGGTATATGTTAAAAGCAGAAGGCCTTTTCCAAAGCCAGGAAGAGATTAATAACTACAAGAACAAGAACGGTACCGTAATACAGCCGCAGGCTAAACCGGGCGATGTAAAATACCTGGATAATAACGGCGACGGGCAAATTAATAATGATGACCGTGTGCTGATAGGCTCTCCCTGGCCTAAGTTCCAGGGCGGCGCACAGTTCAATGCCAGCTACAAACAATTCTCACTGAACCTGCAGGTAGTAGGTGTGTTTGGTTATAAGGTATATAATGATATCCGCCGTGTGCTGGATGGTTACCAGACCACCAACTTCCGCACAGATATAAATCCCTGGACACCTACCAACACCAATACCAGCGATCCCAGGCTGGGCATCGAGGTGGGGGATGCCGGTATTAGCTCCAACAATTATGCGAACAGCTCCCGTTGGCTGGAAAACGGCTCCTATGCAAGGATCCGCAATTTAGAGCTGGGTTATTCACTGCCGGGCGGCCTGCTTAAAAAGGCTAACATTGCCACTGCGCGGGTATATGTGAGTGGGCAAAACCTGGTAACCTTTACCGGTTATAAGGGACTGGATCCAGACGTAAAAGGATCCGGTCTGCAGCTGCGCGGTTTTGACAATGGCAACTGGCCGGCCAGCCGCATTATTTCATTTGGTGTGCAATGCGAATTCTAATCATCAGCAAAAGAAAGT